>OCTX014577514.1_pt1 | contig 54131 bp, 38 predicted proteins | sample 1539691 | NCBI WGS metagenome assembly OCTX01 (sample SAMN02144231, study PRJEB22623) | gut metagenome | biome: sheep rumen | host: Ovis aries | place: New Zealand
ACTGCAGCAATAGCCGGTGTCCATTCCAGAGTATGACCTACTTTGGTAGGCGTATTCTCGCATACAGGCCACTCATTGAGAGTCAGGAACTGGCGCTCGATCTCCACACCGCCTTCGTTAAGGAAGATAATGGTGTAAGTACGCGGTTTTTGAGTATAAGTAGCGGTATAAGTGACATCACTCTTAACCGAGTCAAGAGCCGGAGACCAACCTGTGAAGTCATAGGTATAGTCATTCGTTGCTTCGCGGGTCGGGTTGGTTCCGAGGAATTCGGCAACAGTACCATAAGTAACATCATATGAAGTGGCATCATTTCCATCCATATCTTTGGTTATCACAGGAGTCTTATCCCAGTTTATCCAGGTGATAGTGAATTTCTTCTCTACCCATCCGCCTTCGTCTTCATCCCAATAGTAATAGGTGTCATTATTAGGATGGATACAATGGTAGAGGTTGTCCTTTTTCTCTACCTCCCACCATTGGCAGTCATCACCTACGCGGATGAAGAGTCGTCCGGCACCATCGGCATCGGAGAAAGTATGGTCGGCATTGCCTTCCACGCTCTCAAAATACGGACTTGTTTTTTGCGACTCAATGTAATTCAAATACTCATTAACTATATCATCGCAGGCAGTGTAATTGTCGTTTTGTACAGCTTCTATAGCATTCACATAACTCTTTTCGAATTCATCTATTGTACCATAATCCACATCAAGTTGAGCGTGTACAGTACCTGCTATTTCTACCCATTCCTGCGGTTTGATCATTAGTTTCTGAACCGCAGAACCAAGATCATACGTTTCGTTGTATTCTTCCGCCTGAGTCTTGAAACCTGGAATAAGCGGAACCAAATTTGCAGCTGCTTGCTGTTGCGGATTTCCAGAATTCTGCATTGAGTTCATCATGGCAGCCTCACCAGCCTCCTTACCATATGCAGCCACAGCAGCATAATAATTAGTTCTAAAATACTCATATTCATGTGGAAGGATGCCTGTATCAAAACCATTCGCTTTAGCAAAGGCATCGGCTAAAAGATATTCTTTTATTCTTAATGGAGCATGATAGATAGCTATCTTATTCTTCACATCTTCTTTCATCGGAGACGCCATCGGATTACTGGGATTGATATCAAGATAGGTCATCATACTTATATCTGCTGCGAAGCAGTTGGAGTTGTATGTTACAATCATGTCTGTCTCAGTCTGAGTTATAGGCTCTTGCCATTTACCATCCCGATAGATGAATGCAAAGCCCGGAATAGCACTCGTTGTTTCCGTATAAGAATCATCGCCGTTCTTCAATTGGGCGCAGGTGAAAGTGGTGGATATATAGTGGCTATCCTTAATACCTTTACCTTTAATTTGGTACACTGTTCTTTCACCTGCTTCGCTTGCTGCATTGTTGAAGATAAAGGTACCTGCATCTTCGTCCGATGAGAAGATATTAGCACCGTTTGCGGAAGTATATACAAAGCCGTCTTTGGTATTGAATGTACCATGCACGTTGATTTTAGCGGAAGCAGGGTTTTGGCCTTCTACTCTCTTAGTCGGCTGTCCTTTAGCACCCGGTGTATAGCGAACGACTTTTGTGTATTTTTGACCACTTTGATCATATGCATATTTATCCCATTGGTTCTGATCATACACATACACTGCGCCCGAGTGATATACATGGTCTGCCGTTCCCGCAGCCTTGGCTGCCTTGTCTTCCTCATTCATAGAAATGGAAACCGTAGATTCTTTATCTACCTCTACCTCGGCACCCGGTAACAAACTCGTATTTTGTTCAAAGTCCATCCCGCCAGTAAGGAGGTGGATCTTCATATTGGAGGTGATAGGCAGGTCGAATTTAGCTGAATTGAGTTTGACCGGAATAGAGAATCCCATCAGATTCAATCCACCCATATCCAGTTCCATTGAACCGATATGTGCACCGGAATTGATGTCATATACCTGGATATCATTCTCTGTGTCGTACCACTTACGCACCCATGTATTCTCCGCATCGGCTGCAATATCCATGAGGAAGATAGCCGTATGTTCTCCGCTGACACCTACGATGGCTATATCGGTAGCCGCCATGGAGATACTCATGCCCTTAACACCCTCAGACACTGCCGCGGAGGTGGAGAGCAATGCTCCCGGATGGTATTTAACGGGAGATTCCACGTTCTGGATAAAATACTGCGAAACAGGGAATATCTTCTTATTGCTATAGTCACCGGACTCCGCACCACTAACGAAACCCTTGACAAGATTCTCCATACCGGTACCAGCAACCATACCGGTAATGAGCACAGAAGTCATAGCGCCTTTCCAGTCGCCCATCTGAAACATCTCACGCACCGTAGCACCACGGCGTGCGTCCGTCTCTCCCTTACCGGTCATGAAGCCCCATGCACGGAGTTCTGAACCGGACTGGAGTGTCATATGACTTCCTTCTTCCATCACCAAGTGACCATAAGCGCCCACCGGCTGACTGGTGTATGCTTCATTACTCTGATATTGGGTACAGGTCAATTCTATCTTACCAAACACATCCATGTTCACGCCTTTGGCAAAAGTCAAACGGCGGAACTCAGAAGGAATATTGTTGGTGTACATGTCTGTTTCGGCATTATTAACGTCGTTGTACACCAGACGCGGTGCTGTCAGGTTAATCTTTGCCTGCGTGTCGCTCATCGGTACTACCAGAGTAGCCTTAGCCGGCAAAGTATAATAACCGGCAGGAAGCGTGTAGTTATTCGTCATGAAAATAACCAACTCTTCATTCGGTTTGTTGTTTGCATAAGCGAGCGCGGCTTCCAGTGTAGCATAAGACACATCCCCTATACTGCAGACACCCACTCCGTTGGTCTTACCCGTTTCAGAGTTACCTAAGAAGAAACGATAGCCTTCGTTATACTCCACGCCGTTGGTGAGTTGCATCCACTCTTTGCCTGTTTCTACACTCTCAGCATGCGCCTTGTCTTTGAAATAACCGGAAGAGAAGTCGATCGTACCGCTCAGCGCCCCATCAAACTTACCGCACTCTATTATCAATTGTCCCGTTCCGTCTTGCTGCGCAGAACATGTTCCTCCCTTGATAGCAGCCAGTTTCTTCACCGTAGCCGTACCGGCAGTTACTTTCAGACCGCATGCTGTACCTTTGATGGTACCGCGGTTGATCACAGCCGTACCTCCGGAGATAGTGATTGCCGTTTCGCCATTGAAGGTGCCGTTATTGACCGTCAGTATATTCGAAGAAGTCAGACCTGCGTTGAACAGACCTTCATTGGCAACCAACGTTCCTTCATTGTTGGCAGCCCCGGTGAAGGTAGCACCATTCTGCTCCACTTCGCCGTTCGCGCCAATAATCAACGTGCCAAACGTGCCGCCGTTGAGAACCAGCTTACCTCCGGTTACAGAAACGGCAGTCGCTCCTCCGTTGTATTTGTCGTAAGCAAAGGTGACGGTTCCTGCTGTTACTTCCAACGAACTGATGCTATAGCCGTTGGTGAAAATAGTGACATCGTTGCCTACTTCCAACGCCTTGTCGTAGTCGGCATTGAGAGCCACAATCTGCGTTGCAGAAGCTTTAGCAATAAGCTTGGTCAAATCATCGGACTCAACCAGGTTTTCCGCTAAAACTTTGGTGTTATAAAGACTTGCTTCTTTGCCGCTTGCTCCGCCGACACGGGCATATACTGCTGCAGTCAGTTGCGAGCAGCCGGATTTGGACGCCAGCGTCACATTGCCGCGGAACTCACCAGCGGCATCGCCGGAGTATGTCACCGTTACTGTTACTTTGTTCGCATCACATGAGGTGATCTCTGCCGAGAAATTAGCATCCGGAACAGATACTGTGAAGTCTGATGCAGAAACGCGTTCACCTACTGCGTCAAAAACAACCGTAGTCGTATTGTTAATGTTCTTATTGATTAGACCATTCACCTTGTAGTCCGAAACCATGACCGGCTTGAAGGTGGCATAGGCATATACTTTGGATTTATTGTTCCAGCCTTGCAAATCACTCGGGAATATCTTAAACAGATAGCCTTTGTCTTCTTCAGTATCTGTATCTACATGTCCGCCGAGGTCGCTTTCCCCTTCCGTATAAGACCAGCCAGTGAAATACCATCCGTCATTTTCTTTAACTTTTGCTTCGAAATAAGCATAGGAAGACATTTCATCCAAATCCATTCCATCCATATGTATCATGGCATAACCATTGAGGGAAGCGGAAGTGCCCCAGTCCGTAGCATAGTTATTTTCATCATCTCCGGTAAAACTATTGAGCCAGCGACCGGATTTATACCAATCAAATCCGGCTTTATATCCTGCACTCGCAGCTGCATTTCCTTTTAAAATAGTTTCTTCTTCTCCAGTCCATTCCCAATCTCTTGTGGCATAATCGTCGTCGTATGTGTCTTGGGTCGTGGCATCACTCTTACCTTCGCTAACTCCGATACTCCATGCCCATTCATAATCAGCATATTCTTCGGGTACTGTAGGTTCGGGATCGCTCAAACGAGGATTATCCTGATTTCCGCTATTGTCTGTGTAATTCAGTTTAACCAGACCGGGAGTGGTGTTACCACAAGAAGGAGTGGAAACCCTCGTCTCAAAGTTCACATAATACCAATCGGATGGTCCTCCGACTGTGACTCCTGCCATCGCCGTATTATTGCTCATAGCAAGTACGAACAACAGCATCATCTTAATTGATAAAAAACTTTTCTTTGTCATTTTCATATCTTTTGTTTTTTAATTAGCATCTTGCTTAGTCGCTGTTTTCCCATGTATGCGCAAGTACGGATGCGGGCGCAGCACAGAAAAAGCGATGCAAAGGTACTGCTTTTTTTTCAATTGTGCAAGAAAAACATGACTTTTTACACAAAAAATATCATTTTTTTTGGTAAATTCAGAAATTTGTAGTATCTTCGCAGCCAAATTTAGGCACTATGAATCCATACATTCAATCATTACGTTTGCGGACATTGCCGCTATCGGTAGCAGGCATCATATTAGGCGCAGGACTTGCCGGCGCAGAGTTAGGATTTAGGAATTGCGACAGTCATTTCCTGCTCGTCTTCGGGCTGGCGGTCCTTACTGCACTGAGTCTGCAGATACTGAGCAACCTGAGCAACGAGTTAGGCGACGCACAGAAAGGCACGGATGCCGACCAACAGGAACGCGCCGCATACGGATTGCAGAGCGGAAAGATAACAATCCGGCAAATGAAAGGCATGATCGGGCTGTTTTTGGGGCTGTCCGTACTATTCGGCAGTGCATTGATTTACAGCGCGTTCGGCACTCTTTGGAGTATGCAAAGTCTAGGATTCCTCTTTCTTGGTCTGCTGGCGGTCTGCGGAGCGGTCTTTTACACCCTCGGGAAACATAACTACGGGTACATCGGATTGGGCGATTTAGGGGTGTTTCTGTTCTTCGGATTGCTGAGTACAGCAGGTGCCTATTACCTGGAGATGCAAAGGGTGACATGGGAGGTCCTATGGTGCGGCGCAGCTATCGGTGCTCCGTGCGTGGGTGTGCTGAATCTCAATAACATACGTGACATGGCGAACGACCGCGCACACGGCAAACGCACCTTCGCGAGTCTGCTCGGACCCACCGGTGCACGGGTGTATCATTACTCCCTGTTGCTGTTCAGCCTGACGACTTTCATCTGCCTCGGTCACTACTGGGTGGGGCTGGTCGTACCTGTCTGGGCATGGCATATACGGTATGTCGGCACGCATACCGAGAAGCTGGACAAACAGATGCCGGTATTGATGTTCTCCACGTTGGCGGTAGCGATACTGGCACTCATTTAGCAGAAAATACACATGAATGTGTAAAAATTGACACTTTTATTTGCGAGTGTCAATTTTTTGTTGTATATTTGCAGCCGATAACGCAAATAACGTCATCACGATAACGCAAACAACACAAACATTGACAGATATGAAAGGAATCATTTTAGCGGGCGGAAGTGCCACGCGTCTGTATCCACTGAGCAAAGCTATCAGCAAACAAATCATGCCGGTTTACGACAAGCCGATGATTTATTATCCGTTGAGTACCTTGATGTTAGCCGGTATCCGCGAGGTGCTGGTGATCAGTACGCCTCGTGACCTGCCGATGTTCGAAGAATTGCTGGGCGACGGCAGCCGGATAGGTATGAAACTGAGCTACAAAGTGCAGAATGTGCCCAACGGTCTGGCGCAGGCTTTTGTATTAGGCAAGGACTTCCTGAACGGCGAGCCGGGATGTCTGATTTTGGGCGACAACATGTTCTACGGCCAGCATTTCGGCAGAATGCTGAAAGAGGCGGTAGCGACAGTCGAAAGCGGAAAGTTGACAGTCGAAAGTCAAAAGTCGAAAGAAGAAAGCAGAGGCGGAGCGGTTATCTTCGGATACGAAGTAGCGGATCCGCGCGCCTACGGCGTAGTGGAGTTCAAAGAGGTTACGGGTTACGGGTTACAGGTTATCGGGTTAGAGGAGAAACCGGCAGAGCCGAAGAGCAACTATGCGGTGCCGGGACTTTATTTCTACGACGAGACGGTATGCGAGAAAGCCGCCAACCTGCAACCCAGCGCCCGCGGAGAATACGAGATCACGGACCTGAACAAACTCTATCTGGCGGAAGGCACGCTGAGAGTGAAACTCTTCAGCCGCGGGTTTGCATGGCTGGACACGGGCAACTGCGACAGTCTGCTGGAAGCGGGTAATTTTATCGCTACCATCCAGAACCGGCAAGGATTCTACGTCAGCTGTATCGAAGAGATAGCCTGGCGCAACGGCTGGATCAGCACAGAGCAGTTAGCCCTGTTGGGCAAAGAGATGAAGACCGCCTACGGACGCTATCTGGAGCGGCTGGCGGCGAAGGGGAGTTGAAAGGTGAAAGGTGAAAGGTGAAAGGTGAAAGGTGAAAAGTGAAAGGTGAAATTGTTAAACCGTTAAATTGTTAAACCGTTAAATTGTTACAGCATCCAGATGAAACGCTTCTTATTATTTCTCCCATTGTTCTTCGCCACGCTTGGCATGAGCGCGAAAGAACACTATGTAGTACAGCACTACAGTATCAAAGACGGCATGAGCCAGAACACCGTAATGGCGATCATGCAGGACAAGCAGGGGTTCATGTGGTTCGGCACATGGGACGGATTGAACCGGTTTGACGGATACAGGTTTGAGGTCTTTAAGGCGATGAGCCAAGGCGAGGCGGCACAGGTGAACAACCGCGTGACGCTGATCTACGAAGACGAGGCGGAGCGCATATGGTGGAGCACCTATGACGGCCATTATTACCGTATCTCCGCCGACCGCAAGAACACGGTGGAGCAGCCTTTCGACAGTCTGCCGGAGGGAATGCTGGTGAAGATGAACGAGACGGAGAAGCGGACGAAAGTGGACTCCCGCGGCGTGATATGGCAGGCCGACGACTCCAACGGCATCATGCGATACCGTTACGGTCAATGGAAACGGTTCACCCCGCCGTTAGACAGCCGCTACGCCGGAGGACTGCGATGGAACTTCTTCCTATTGGAAGACAATCAGGGCCGCACATGGGTCAACCCGACAGGCGGCGGATGGAGTTATTACGACCCGGAGAAAGACGAACTGGTCTATCCGATAGAGGGATTAACCAACATGATCCACACCGCTTATCTGGACCGCGACGGCCAGATGTGGATAGCCACCTACGACGGCGGCGTGGACTGCGTGAACATGGACCCCACCCCTTACCAGCTGCACGACATGCGGAAGAGCGCGCGCGATAATGGAGAGGTACGCGCGTTCGCGCTGAAGAAGGACGGCGAGATCGTGACGCTGGTGAAATCCGAGACCGCTATCTACTGCGCTATGGAGACCAGCCACGGGATGCTATACGGCACGAAAGGACGCGGACTCATCAACGCCAACGGAAAGACCATTCCTACCAGCCATCCGGATATATATGATATTGAAGAAGGAGTGGACGGCAGTCTGTACGTAGCCACCTACGGCGACGGCGTCAATATCCTGAAATGGAACGGAACAGGATGGAGCCAGCCGGAGGTGATCGGTCAGGGAATGAAAGTACGCGACATAGAGATGGTGGACGACGACCTATGGTGCGGAACGACAACCGGTATCCTGCTTGTGAACACCAGCACCATGCGGAGCACCGTTATCCCGAGTTATGACATCCGCGCCATCTATTATGACGGACACGAGCGCTTATGGCTCGGTTCGTTCGGCGGAGGGTTGTTCACCCTTGCCCCCAAGGATCCCAAACTGGAGCTCACCCGCGTACAGACATTCCATGATATTATCCTGAGTTTGACGGGTGACGGCAAGAACCTGTGGTTCACCTCGGAGAGCAATATCGCCCAGTTGAACCTGGAGACAGGCAACCTCTATTACTACGACGCGCTGGACGGCGAGCAGAACACCTATTTCACGGAAGCGGAAGCGCTCCGTACGCCGGACGGACAGATCCTATTCGGCTATTCGAACGGTTACTGTTCGTTCGACCCCACACGCATCCGCCGCTCCACCTCCGTGCCGCCGATGCGGATCACACGTATCGAGGCACAGGACGAAGAGCTGAGCGGCGACACCATCACCATCGCGCACGGAAGCAACGTGACGATCGAATATGCAGCGATGGATCTGACCGGTTCGCATAAGATCGTATATGCCTACAAGATGGACGGCATCGACAAAGAGTGGCTCTACGCCAAGGAAGTGCGCCGCGTGACATACAACAACATGCGGCACGGGAAATATGTCTTCCATGTACGCTCCACCAACCGCGAAGGCAGCGATGTGGACAACGAGAAGACGCTGGTGATATACGTCGAGAAACCGACATGGCTGTCCTGGTGGGCGATCATGCTGTATATACTCGGACTGCTGCTCATCATCGGTATTACGGCATACAGCGTAAGCATATACAATGAGTTGCGCCAGAAAGTGCTGGTAGAGCAGCAGGTGACGGATATCAAACTGCGGTTCTTCACCAATATCAGCCATGAGCTGCGCACGCCGCTGACCCTCATCGTAGCGCCGATAGAGAACATCCTGCAGAACGAGCGTATCAGCCAGAGTGTACGCAGCCAGCTGGAAATCGTGCAGAGCAACGGCCAGCGGATGTTGAGGATGGTGAACCAGTTGCTGGAATTCCGCAAGGTGCAGAACCAGAAGATGAAACTCAAACTGAGACAGACGCTGCTGAGCGAACTGGTGGAAGAGACCAGTGCCAATTTCCGCAAAGAAGCCTACGACAAGCATATCCATTTCGAGATAGAGAACCGCGCAGAAGACTCAACCGTATGGGTGGACCGCGAAAGGATGGATACTATCATCTGGAACCTGCTGAGCAATGCCTTCAAGTTCACTCCGGCAGGCAAGTCCATCCGCGTGATCGTAGATTCCAAACCGGGTTTTGTGACACTCGCCGTACAGGACGAAGGCGTAGGTATCGCCCCGGACAAACGGAACGTACTGTTCGAGCGTTTCTCCAGCAATAACGAACTCAACAACACCGGCGTGACCGGTACCGGCATCGGAATGAACCTGACCAAGGAACTGGTGGACCTCCATCACGGATATATAGAGGTAGAGAGCGAGTTAGGCAAGGGAACCACTATCACGATCCTGCTTCATACCGGCAAGGAGCATTTCGGCAATGACGTGGAGTTCATCGCCGACGACGCCTCAGCCGTACAGACGGACACTCCGCCTACCTTCGAGGACAAACTGGAACAACTGGAGCAGGAGCAGCAGGATAACACCCGTACGATTCTGGTAGTGGACGACAGCGCGGATATGCGCAATTTCCTGGCTAAGATACTGAGCCATGACTACCACGTAGAGACCGCTGCGGACGGCGAGGAAGCAGAACATATCATCCGCACCAAGCCTATCGACCTGGTGGTAACGGACCTGATGATGCCTAAGATAGACGGGTTGGAACTCACGCAATTCATCAAGAAGAACCCGGACTTCGATTTCATACCCGTTATCCTGCTGACCGCCAAGACGGCTATCGAGAGCCGCCTGCAGGCACTGGAATACGGAGCGGACGACTACGTGACCAAGCCTTTCGAACCGGAATACCTGCGTGCGCGGGTACATAATATCCTCGTCCAGCGCGAACAGCTGGAACACAGCTACCGCCAGCGTCTGATGAGGCTGGAATCGCCCAAGACGGAAGAACCGATCCCCGGAGACACATTCCTCGCCAAACTGCTGGATGTGATGGAGCGGCAGATGGATAACAACACCCTGACCGTGGACGAACTGGTAGAAGAGATGGGCATGGGCAGGACTGTCTTCTTCAACAAACTGAAGAACATGACCGGTCTCAGTCCGGTGGAGTTCATCCGCGAGATGCGTATCAAACGGGCGGCGCAGTTGCTCGAAGAACGGCAATACAACATCACGGAGGTCACCTACATGGTAGGTATGAACGACAGCCGCTATTTCGCCAAATGTTTCAAGAACACCTACGGCGTCACACCGAGCGAATACCGCCGCGCCGCGCAGGAAAAAGGAGGCAAATAGAAGCGTATGAAAAGCGGAAAAATCATCCTGTGGAGTATCGCTATGCTGATAGCGGGATGCGGACCTCAGAACCCGCAGATCCCGAGCCAGCGCAAGAGTCGTCCGCCTGAGCCGGACAGCACCCAGTTGGCCGTGATGGAGCTGAACATGCAGTTAGCCCAGGCGGCAGACGAGCAGTTAGCCGCCCTGGTGCAGAAGCAAGAGGAGTCATACGCGCTGTATAACGGCGGCGCATGGGCTGCCATCATCGAGCGTGGAGACACAGACCGGCCTATGCCGGGAATGGGAGAGGAATGTGCCGTACACCTGAAGGTCTTCGCACTGGACGGGCGGATGCTGGAGGACAGCGAAGGAACCTATTGTATCGGAAAGATGGAACTGCCTGCCGCCGTTGACACCAACATACGCGAATGGCACCACGGATGCCGGGTGAAGATGTATGCGCCCTGGTATTCCGCTTACGGGATAAGGGGGACCAGAAACATCCCTCCATATGAAAACGTACTAATTGAAATAGAGTTAAGATAAATGAAAAAGAGTATTTTATTGTGGCTGATAGGGGTCGTGATCATCGCTGCGGGATGCAACAGCAACACCTATTCCCGGCTTCGCGACAAAGAAGACAGACTGATTGCGAACTATCTCAGCCGGAACAACTACACGATTGTGACGGAAGAACCGGACGACAACCATGTATGGGGAGAAAAAGAGTTCTACAAAGTGAAGGGAGTGGATAACCTCTATTTCCGCCTCATCTCGCGCGGCGACTCGGTGCTGGTTGACACCCAGAGCGACGGCAAAAAGGACACCCTGGACCTGAGTATCGTAGCGAACGATGTTATTATCGCGCGGTACAAGCGGTGGGAACTGACAGAAAACGCCGATACACTCAGTTACTGGACTACCCTGGAGCAGGCTTATCCGTATGAATTCCATTATCTGAACACCACCGAATGCGAGGCTGTGGCATGGCATCTGGCTGTAGGACTGATGGAATATCCTAACTCCGTATGCGAGATTATCGTACCCAGCAAATTAGGTTTCTCTGCGGAGCAGAGCACCGTAACACCATATGCATATATTTTAAAAATCAACGTAAAACCATGAGTTTAGTAAAAAGTATTTCCGGTATCCGCGGTACTATCGGCGGTCGTGTAGGAGAGGGTCTCAACCCGGTAGATATTGTACGTTTCACCGCCGCTTATGCTACGCAGCGCCGCGCTGCGATGCCGGAGAACAATAAGATTGTAGTAGGACGCGATGCGCGGTTGAGCGGACAGATGGTAGAACAGATCGTTTGCGGCACCCTCATGGGAATGGGATATGACGTAGTGAACATCGGACTGGCAACCACGCCGACGACCGAACTGGCTGTTACCGGCGAAAAAGCAGCAGGAGGTATCATTCTGACTGCCAGCCATAACCCCAAGCAATGGAACGCGCTCAAACTGCTCAACGAGAAAGGCGAGTTCCTGAATGATGCAGAAGGCAAAGGCGTATTAGCCATCGCAGAGAAAGAGGATTTCTGTTTCGCGGAAGTGGACGACCTGGGGCATATGACGAACAAAGACTATCTGCCCTACCATATAGAGCAGGTGCTGAAGCTGAAACTGGTGGACACAGAGGCTATCAGAAAACATCATTTCACCGTAGCTGTCGATTGCGTCAATTCGGTGGGAGGATTAGCCATTCCGGCTATCTTACGAGCCGTAGGAGTGGAGAATATCATCGAACTGAACTGTACACCTGACGGACGTTTCCCGCATAACCCGGAACCGCTGCCGCAGCATCTGACCCAGATCAGCGATTTGCTCAAGAGCGGCAAAGCCGATGTCGGGTTTGTAGTGGATCCCGATGTGGACCGGTTAGCGATCATATGCGAGAACGGAGATATGTTCGGCGAAGAATACACGCTGGTCAGCGTGGCTGATTATGTCCTGCGCCATACGCCGGGTAACACCGTCAGCAATATGTCTTCCACCCGTGCGCTGAGTGATGTGACTAAATCGCACGGCGGCGAATACAGCGCCAGCGCGGTAGGGGAAGTGAACGTGGTAGCGGAGATGAAACGCGTAGGTGCAGTCATCGGAGGAGAAGGAAACGGAGGAGTGATCTATCCCGAATGCCATTATGGAAGAGACGCCCTGGTAGGTATCGCGCTCTTCCTGAGCTATCTGGCACAACTCAACATCAAAGTGAGTGAACTCAGACGGACATTACCCGATTACTGCATCAGCAAGAACCGCATAGACCTGACTCCTGATACAGATGTAGATGCTATTCTGGCGAAGGTCAAAGAACTGTATAAGAACGAGCGTGTGAATGACCGCGACGGAGTGAAGATTGATTTCGCGGACGGATGGGTTCACCTGCGCAAATCGAATACAGAGCCGATCATTCGTGTCTATTCCGAGGCAGCAACGATGGAAGAGGCAAACAGACTGGCACAGAGCGTAATGAAAGTAATTAGAGAGTAAGCAAAGAGTAGAGCGGCTAACCTGTCTCTCAATGCTAGACAATAGCTAGACAATACCTATACTCTGCAGCATGGCTAAGTATTACCTCATAGCAGGCGAAGCGTCCGGCGAGATGCACGCTGCCGCACTGATAAAACAGATAGCGGAGAGTGACCGTGAAGCGGTGTTCGCCGGAATGGGAGGAGACAGGATGAGTGCCGCCGGATGCCGCCTGTACCGACATATCCGGAACATGGCGTTTATGGGTTTCGCCGCGGTAATCAGCCATTGGCGCGAGGTGAGAGAGAACTTCCGCATCGCGCGGCAATCATTGGTGCAGGAAAAGCCGGATGTACTGATTCTCATTGATTACCCTTCCTTCAACCTGCGGATGGCGAAGTTCTGCCGACGCCATCTGCCGCAAACAAAAATATATTATTATATTCCGCCCAAAGTATGGGCATGGAAACGAAGGAGAATACACTCGATAGCACGCTTATGCGACGAGGTGCTTGGTATCTTCCCTTTTGAGCCCGACTTCTATGCCCGATACGGCTATCACTGCACTTATGTGGGTAACCCGACGGCAGAGACCATTGACAGCCTCATGCAAAGGAGAAAGGGCGAAAAGGAAGAAAGACAAAAGATCATCGCCCTTCTCCCCGGCTCCCGTCCTACAGAGATCAGCCATTGTCTGCCGCGGATGACAGACGCCGCAAGGCGGTTCCGGGAATACAAGATTGTGGTATGCGCTGCGCCGAACATAGAGGATAGTTTCTATACTCCTTATTTACGCGCGGGCGAAACGCTCACGCGCGAGACCTATGAGACCCTGAGGCATGCCTCTGCGGCTGTCGTCAATTCCGGTACAGCTACGCTCGAAACGGCATTGCTGGGGTGCCCGCAAGTAGCGGTGTATCATTTGGCTTGCTCGAAAGGGATAGGTCTGATCCGCTCATGGGCACAACCCCTGCTCTTCTCTATTCGTCATTTCACGCTGGTAAACATCATCTCCGGCAGGGAGGTCATCAGGGAATTTATAGCGGATGAGTTCACCGTAGAGAATATCACCCGTGAAATAGCACAGATCTTAACCGACGAGAACTATAAAAAAGAGATGCTCGCTTCTTACGAACATCTCCATTCTCTTCTGGGGTCTCTTCCCGCCTCTGCCACTGCAGCCCGGATCATCACATCGAGACCATAAGCGCCGCCAGTACATACGGCATAGCTCCGACAAGCACTCCTTTGCTGAGTCTCCATGTATCTGTGGTATAGAAGACGAAGATCAGAGCCAGATCGGGAAAAACACTCACCAACAGCAGTTTGGCCAATACCCCGCCAGCTTGGAACTGCAATGTCTGCAGCGGATACCAGAGATTCATCACCTCGATATAGGTCAGTCCGAAAGCCGCCGGCAGCAGCAAGCCTATAAGGATTCCTATCCAATACCTGTCAAAGCGATCCATAATCTGTCCAGTCCAAAGAAAGCGGCGTGATCGCCAGTAACTGATGCTCCATCGCCCATATATCCGTATCTGTGGCGGACGGTTCGTCATTCACAAAACAACCGCCGAGTTTCCAACCTTTCAGTACTCCTTCCGGCACCCGGTCCAGCGGAACCAACTCGTTCGCCCAATGCCCCACGCATTGACGAGTCCACCGGATTCCCTCTATTTCCCCTTCCGGGGCGTTGATATTGAAAACCGTACGGGGAGCTATGCCTTCTTCATACAGATGCTGCGTCACTTCTACCAGGAAAGGCTGCAACCAATGCAGATCGACATCCATAGCGTGGCTGTCTATCGACCATCCTATTGCCGGAATACCTTTCTCCGCTGCAACGAAACAAGCGCCAATGGTACCGGAATACATAGCATTGACTGCCGCATTGGACCCGTGGTTGATACCGGAAACGACCAGATCTATCTGCGTGTCCGGGAAGATATATTCCCGGGCTATTTTGATACAGTCAGCCGGCGTGCCGTTCGTCACATAGACATCCGCCCCGTTGAGATCATGATCCTCTATACGCCGCACATAGATAGGGCTCTCCACAGTGATAGAAACAGCCTTACCGCTTCGCGGACCATCGGGACAAATAACGGTTACTTGCCCCAGTCTGGTCATTTCCTTGGCTAAGAGACGGATTCCGGCAGTGCCCCAACCGTCATCGTTAACTACTACGATGTTCATCTGTCATGCATCAGTTTTCGGGAAACATTACTACTTCCAGTACGTTACCGGCTTTCACAAGTTCCTTGAGCGTGTTTTGAACCGTCTCGGCGGTGATCGCCTCTACCGCTGCTTTATAATTGCGGATATTATTCTCGCCGTACATATAGTACATATAAAGCGACTGGCGCCAATAACCATTCTTCTCCAGATCTTCCTGGAAATCCTTCAGCATCGATTCCTTCTCTTTCTGCAGGTCTGACGCCAGCGGACCGTTGGCGATAATCGAATCTACTTCCTCATAGATAATCTCCATCAGCCGCGCCTGTTTTTTAGGATCCGTATCGAACTGCATCAGCAGACCTGCCTCCGGAGCAGGCAGTATATTCATATAGCCGTAGGTTCCTACGCCGTACGAACCGCCTTCACGCTCACGGATAGACTCCAGATAACGCGTAGAGAGGATACGGCCGATCATCTCCATATTCAGATCGTTCGCCATCGAATAAGGCATGTCGTATGAGGTGAACTGGATACGGTTTGAAGCCGTTGTTGTCTCCATCGGACGGGTAAAATAGTTCTTCTGTCTGCCGGGCGCTACGGTCACATGATGGTCGATTATCTCTTCATGCCGGCATTTCTTGGTCTTCAGTCCGCCCAGCCACTGACAGATCAGATCCTTCACTTTCTGATCATTCGGATTGATGTTTCCTACAAAGATGAAGGTGAAGTCAGCGGGGTTGGCAAAGCGTGCCTTATATACCTCAAGTGCCTTGTCCAGCGACACTTTCTCCAGCATCTCGTTATTCACCAGCACGGTACGCTCCGAATGGTTGGTACTCATCAGTTGGATCGAATCCGAGAAAGCCGTCTTGGGGTTCTTGTCACGGTTCGCCAGCTGGTTCTTCAGCAGACCCATCATGGTCTCATAGGCTTGTTCATCGCGGCGCGGGGAAGTGAAATAGAGATATGTCAATTGCAGCATCGTCTCCAGATCCTTCACGGACGAAGAACCGTGCATCCGCTCTATATTCTCCGATATCTCGGGGTTGACGGACACCGTCTTACCTGTCAATGCTTTCTCCAACTGGGTAGCATTGAACCGGCCTATACCGGACATACCGATGACCGATGTAGCCACTTGTGCCGAAGGCAGATCGGCGGTCTTAACCTGCGACAAACCGCCCTTCGAGAAGCCTTGCATCAAGATCTCGTCCGCCTTGAAATCCGTAGGATGGAAGACTACCTTGATACCGTTGGAAAGCACCCATTCCGTAGCCTCAATATCCTCGTTGTAACGGAACGATTTGATTTTCCCTTTGCGCGGCAGTTTCTTCACCAGTTCGCTGTCAAAAGCCTCTTCTACCGGAGCTTCTATAGCCAGTTCGCTCTGGTGCGCCAGCGAAGCAAGGATCGTTTCCTCGGAAGGGATATTCACGCCCTCTTTCTCGGGGCCGGAGATCGCTACGGTGGGGTTGGCATGAATCAGCGATTTTGCCACGTTGTTCACCGTTTCGAGCGATACCATCGGCAGCACCGCCTGGGTGAATTCATATTCCCACTGTGCACCGGGCATGGATTCGCCATCCTCGAAATGCCGTATGCACTCACGCGCCAAAGCGATGTTCTTGCGGGTGTTGCGCTCGTTGTAATACTTGTCCATCGCGTTCATCTTCTCGCTCTTCACGCGGTCTAACTCGCTCTGCGTAAAGCCGTAACGGTGCATCTTCTCCAACTGCAGCAACAGGTCGTTATAGGCTTCCGTCTCGCGACCCTCTTTAGGAATGGACACTCCATAGAAAGCATCCATCTTTTTAGCCGCGGAGCCGTAATAACACCCGGCTCCCGCAAAAGAAGCCTTCGGGTCAAGCGCCAACTCCGTGAAACGGTTGTCCAGCATGTCGCACACCAGTCCGCGCACAAGATTAAGCATATATTCCTGTGCCGTCCCTTGCAGTACCTGCGGTAATTGGTCGAACTTGTACTCTATCGTGATGCGGCTGCCCTGAGCCTCTTTGTCCGTCACGATAGCCACCAGAGGCTTGTCGTTATGATTCACCGTATAGATAGGACGCTCGCCGTAATTCGTACGACGCGGCACATCCGCCCACAGCGATTTGATCTTCGCCTCGATGCTGTCCACGTTGATATCACCTACTACGATGATAGCCTGGTTATCCGGGCCGTACCATTTGTGATAATAGTCACGGAGTGCCTGATAATCAAAGTTATTGATTACGGCTGTATCCCCTATGACATCGCGTTTGGCATACTGTGTACCGGGGTACATCTTGGCGTTCATCTCTTTCCATATACGGCGCTGCGCCGTGCGGCCCGTACGCCATTCCTCAAGAATCACTCCGCGTTCGGCATCTATCTCCTCCGGCAGAAGCAGCAAGCCGCAGCTCCAGTCGTGCATCACGAGCAAGGCGCTATCCACAATCCCGCTGCGATAAGTAGGCACATCCGAGAGACGATAGACCGTCTCGTCGATAGAGGTGTACGCATTGATGTTACCTCCGAAATTGACACCTACTGATTCAAAATAATTGATAATCCCTTTACCCGGGAAATGCTGCGTACCGTTAAACGCCATATGCTCCAGGAAATGGGCAAGACCATTCTGATTGTCCTCTTCGAGGATTGCACCTACGGCTTGCGCAATATGGAACTCCGCACGTTGTTTGGGTTGTTCGTTGTGACGGATGTAGTATGTCAATCCATTGTCCAGTTTGCCGTAGCGGACATCAGGATCCATCGGCAATTTCTCCGGTGCCTCTTGGGCGGACACCATTATTGCTGCGCATAGCAGCACTAAGTTAAGCAGTAGTTTCTTCTTAGCCATAAAGGCACGATTAACTTTGTTCTTCATTATTCTCTGTTGTTTGTGGTTTCTTCTTGCGCGGTGCGCGTTTCTTGGGTTTGGCAGCCTGCTCTGCCTCTGCGAGAGCGGCATTTGCCTCCAGCAATTCGTCTCCGCGGCTTTTCCACGGCCGGGGTCCTAAGATACGCTCTACATCTTCGGAGGTGATCACCTCGCGTTCGAGGAGCAACCGGGCTATCTCGTGATGACCGTCCGCATAGTCGGTCAGGATCTGTTTGGCGCGCGCCATCTGCTCGGCTATGATGCGCTGGGTCTCCGTATCGATCTTCGTTGCCGTCTGCTCCGAATAAGGTTTGGTGAATCCAAAGTCATAACGGCCGGTAGAATCATAGAAACTGACATCCTTCAGTTTGTCGCTCATGCCGTAATATGCCACCATTGCATATGCTTGCTTGGTTGCGCGCTCCAGATCATTGAGTGCGCCGGTTGAAGTCTGGTTCAGGAACAGTTGTTCTGCCGCACGGCCTCCCAACAAGGAGCATAGTTCGTCGAGTATATGTTCTTCGTTGGTTAACTGCCGCTCTTCGGGCAGGTACCATGCCGCGCCGAGAGCCATACCGCGAGGAACGATCGTCACTTTCACTAGCGGATTTGCCCAACGGAGCATCCAGCTGATAGTAGCATGGCCAGCCTCGTGATAGGCGATGGAGCGTTTCTCATCTTCCGTCATGATCTTGTTCTTGCGCTCCAGACCTCCTACGATGCGGTCCACCGCGTCCATGAAGTCCTGTTTGGTCACTTTCTTACGTCCGCCGCGGGCTGCTATCAGCGCTGCCTCGTTGCATACGTTCGCTATGTCGGCACCCGAGAAACCGGGGGTTTGTTTGCTTAGGAAATCAACATCTACGCTCTCGTCTAACTTAATCGGGCGCAGATGAACGAGGAAGATCTCTTTGCGCTCCTGCAGGTCCGGCAGTTCCACATGTATCTGGCGGTCGAAACGTCCTGCGCGCAGCAATGCCGCGTCCAGTACATCCGCACGGTTGGTTGCCGCCAGAATGATCACGCCGCTATTGGTGCCGAAGCCGTCCATCTCTGTCAGCAACTGGTTCAGCGTACTCTCGCGCTCATCGTTGCCGCCCGTCATCGTATTCTTCCCGCGGGCACGGCCGATAGCGTCTATCTCATCGATAAAAATGATAGCCGGCGCTTTCTCTTTGGCCTGGCGGAAGAGGTCACGCACACGGCTGGCTCCTACGCCCACAAACATCTCTACGAAATCCGATCCGCTCATCGAGAAGAACGGCACATTCGCTTCTCCGGCTACTGCTTTGGCGAGCAGGGTCTTTCCTGTTCCCGGAGGGCCTACAAGAAGAGCACCTTTCGGGATCTTGGCACCTATCTCTGTGTATTTCTTCGGGTTCTTCAGGAATTCGACTATTTCCTGTACTTCTTGTTTCGCCCCGTAGAGGCCTGCCACATCCGCGAAGGTCACTTTGTCCTTCTTGTCCTTATCGAACAGCTGCGCCTGCGCTTTGCCCACGCCGAAGATACCGCCGGGACCGCCGCCTGCTCCGATGCCGCGGCTCATATACATGAAGAACAGCACGATTAGCACAAAAGGAAGGATATTGACCAGGATAAGATACCAATAATCACGCGACTTGCTGTAAGTCACGTCGATTGCCACCTGGCCGTTCGCCTTGCGGGTGGCATTCACGCCGTCCATGTATTTGGAGAACTCCTCCACGGACGGAACCTGGGTTCTCAGAACTCCTTTCGCTTTCTCGCCGTCTCCCTGCGTGCCGAAAACAAGCGTATAGCTCTGAGGCTTGACCGTCGCCTTTGCCTGCATGTCGTCCGAGACGTCTATCTTCTCTATCGCGCCGGCCTCGATATAGGCTGTCAGTTTGGTATAACTCAGTTCTTTGCTGGTGCCCTGACCTTCTTTGTCTCCGAGGAAATAAAAGCCTATCAGCGCGAACGCCATGGTATAGAACAATATACTCAGCCATCGGCGTCCACCTGACGGCTGTTTCCCTTGTTTGGGGGATTGATTATTTTTCTTTTCTGCCATAAATTCTCAAATCGTCTAATTCTCAAATCGTCAGATCACCTCCGGCAATTCTGTCACTTTCCCGTCCGCCCAGAGGTGCTCGATGTCATAAAATGCGCGCGGCTCGCGCTGCATCACATGCACAAAAATTGTACCATAGTCCATCGCTATCCATTCGGCATTCTCCTGACCGGACACACTCAGCGGATGAACATGCGTCGTCGTGCGTACATAATCGTCTATCTCGTCCGCAATAGCCGACACCTGGGTGTTGCTCTGACCCTCGCAGATAAGCATCATCTCTACCGGAGCCTCTTTGATCTTGCGCAGGTCGATAGTCACAATACGCTGACCCTTACGATTGCGGATTCCTTCAATAATGGTTTCTAATAATTTCTTGGTTGACACTTCTTTCATATTGGTTTTTCTTTCTGTTTTTCCGTTTTTCTTTTTAGCAAATGCGCACATTACGCAATTTCGGGTGCAAAAATACAAAAATATTTTGATATGTGCAAATTTTGTTGTACCTTTGCGTACTTTTTAATCAAATTAACACATGAAACGATTGTTATTGGGTATCATGTGTCTCGCCTTGATGGCGGGATGTAACAAACCCTCTCGCGTGGAGCAATACAGGGCGGAGAAACACCGCCAGGATAGTATCCGGCTGTCGGAGCAGGTGAGAAGCATGGATTATTACCAGACGACACTGGACAGCCTCACGGCGCAGGCAGATAGTCTGACGGCTCTTTTTACGTACGAGAGAAACGAAAAATATCAGGATCATGGTTACTATGTAACCAGAGGGCGTGGCGGACTGCGTATTCTTGTACGGGATGACGGCAGGGAAATACTGATGTACAAAGACGGTAAAAGAGTGGAAGACACAAGCGACGAAATGCTCCCGCGGGCGCAACATCTGCAGATCGTCATACGGGATATCAACGAACTGGAAAAACGTATCCGGAAAACTTCTCTCGAAATACAAAAATATCAAAAAAGACTGCAATAATTTGCATATATGCAAAAAAAGTAGTACTTTTGTACCGTGAATTAAATTCCGATAAGTATGAGCGAATCGAAATACGAAAGCAAAATCACTTCTGCGCCATGTACAGCCGCGCAGATTTATCGTGTGCTGAGTAATATGGAGAACCTCGAGCGCGTACGGGACTTGATACCGCAGGACAAGATCCAGGAGATGGAAATCAGCCCGGACCGCGTCCGGATGAAAGTGGACGGACTGGGGCAGAAAATAACTATCGCTATCGTGGACCGGATTGAAAACGATACGGTCAAGTTCGGGACGGAAGGCATTCCGATGCAGGCTAATTTCTGGATCCAACTCAAGGAGCTGAACCCGACGGATACGCGCATCAAACTGACTGTCAAAGCGGACATCCCGATGATGTTCAAGTTTATGATAGAGAAAAAATTGCAACAAGGCCTGGATCAGGCGGCAGACATGCTGGCTCAGTTCCCTTATAGCCAGTGGAATTAATCATATCATTATGAAAAGACCAAGAATACACAGAGAAGGACGCAACATGATTATCATCATCGTGTTGCTCTTGTTTATCATCAACATCCCGGTGTACATGTATTTCTCCCACTGGGTGTTCGGCGTGACGCTGATTCTTACAGCCACGTTGCTGGTGTTTGTATCCTATTTCTTCCGCAATCCCGTACGGGTGCTGGAGATTGATGACCCCAATTTCATCATTGCTCCGGCTGACGGACGGGTAGTGGTGGTTGAGCCGATGGAAGAGAACGAGTATTTCCACGAGCCTAAATTGCAGGTGTCTATCTTCATGTCGCCCTTCAACGTACATGCCAACTGGTATCCTGTAGAGGGGAATATTATTGTCTCCGAGCACCAGAAAGGGCGTCATAAAGGAGCATGGCTGCCCAAATCCAGCACGGAGAACGAGCGCTCGCTTGTTGTGATCGAGACGCCGACGAAGGTACAGATCGCCGTGCGTCAGGTTGCCGGAGCCATGGCAAGACGTATCGTCACATACGCCAAACCCGGACATCAGGCGCATCGCAACACCCACCTCGGCTTTATCAAACTCGGTTCAAGGGTGGATATGTATCTGCCGCTGAATACGGAGATGTACGTTGCTGTGGGAGAGTCCGTCCGGGGAAACGAGACCGTTATAGGACGGCTGCAGGAAGATCCGGCTATCAATACGAATGAAGAATAATTTAACAACTATACAACCATGAATTTTGACGAATTATTTGCGCAGTACCCCTGCCCGTTTACCGATGAGCAAGTAAAGGCTCAAGTAGCAGAAATCGAAGCAAAACACTTCGACGAGAACAACAATGTGGAGGTTTGGAAAGAGTGTCTCCACCAGATCGACTATACCACCCTTTCCGCCGATGACACGATCGCCAAGGTAGAGAAGATGGCGAATGCGGTCAATAATTTCGAGAAAGACTTTCCGGGTATTCCGAATGTAGCGGCTATCTGCGTTTATCCCGCAATGGCGGAATACGTGCGCGGCGCGCTCAAAGACCCCAAATTCAATATCGCGTGTGTCAGCGGCGGTTTTCCCGCTTCCCAGACCTTCCTGGAGGTCAAAGTGGCGGAAACGGCTATGGCTATCAAAGCCGGTGCTACGGAGATTGATATTGTGCTGAGCGTGGGTAAGTTCCTGGAGGGCAACTACCAGGAGTGCTTCGACGAGATAAGTGAACTGAAAGCGGTTTGCGGAGACAAGCACCTCAAAGTGATCCTCGAAACGGGTCTGCTCAAATCCGCAGAGAATATCTGGAAAGCATCCATCCTCTCTATGTCGGCGGGATGTGACTTCATCAAGACTTCTACCGGTAAGATTGCCGTGAACGCAACGCCGGAGGCTACCTTCGTCATGTGTCACGCTATCAAGGCATGGCGCGAGAAAACGGGTATCAAGATGGGTTATAAGCCTGCCGGAGGAGTCTCCACTACCGAAGAGGCGGTGCAGCATTTCACGCTCGTCAAAGAGATTCTGGGCGAGGAATGGCTCAACAATGAATCATTCCGTTTCGGCGCTTCACGCCTCGCCAACAACTTACTGTCCTCTATCGTCGGAAAAGAAACCAAATATTTTTAGTCGAAAGACAAAAGTCGAAAGTCGAAAGATGAATAAGATTCTAAGCAAGAGATTTTTCTCTCCCAATGTAGCGGAACTTGTTGTAGAAGCTCCGCTCATTGCGCGTAGTCGGCGCGCCGGCCATTTCGTCATCATCCGCGTGGACGCTATGTCCGAACGCGTGCCTCTGACTATCGCCGGAGCGGATATAGAGAAAGGTACTATTACGCTGGTGGTACAGCAGGTAGGTGCCTCCACCCATAAGTTACTGGCGATGGAGCCGGGCGAATGTCTGCATGACATAGTAGGACCTCTTGGACGCGCTACGCGTATAGAGAAATACGGAACGGTCGTATGCGCCTGCGGGGGCGTGGGAGCCGCTCCTATGCTGCCTATCGCCGAGGCGCTCAAGAAAGCCGGAAACCGGGTTATCACGGTCCTCGCCGCGCGCAACAAAGACCTGCTCATCCTTCGGGACGAACTGGCGAAATGGTCCGATGAAGTGATTATCATGACCGATGACGGCTCGATGGGCAAACAGGGTGTCGTCACTGTGGGAGTGGAAGAAGTCATCAACCGCGAGACCGTGAATAAATGTATCACGATCGGTCCGGCTATCATGATGAAGTTCGTTGCCCTCACCACCGCCAAATATAATATCCCTACCGAAGCATCGCTCAACACCATCATGGTGGACGGAACAGGTATGTGCGGTGCGTGCCGCGTGACGGTTGGAGGAAAGACCAAGTTCGTATGCGTGGACGGACCGGAATTTGACGCCCATCAAGTGGACTGGACGGAGATGCTCAGCCGCATGAAGTCCTACAAAACCGAGGAGACGGAGGCGCTGGAGCAATACCAAATCAGACTGGCGAGACACAAGCGAGAGACTATCGGACAGGGAGTAAACCGAGGGGAAACCGAGGGGAACGAGAGTGTAACGCCCGACAAACAAAACTCCTCCCTTGAGGGGAGGTCGGGAGGGGTTTCCGTTCCTCCCTTTACCGGTACAGCGAAGGACCGCGTGGCTATTCCGCGCGTACAGATGCCGGAGCTGCGGCCCGAGGTGCGCGTGAAGAGCCTACGCGAGGAAGTGAACCAGGGTCTGACCTTTGAGCAAGCGATCACAGAGAGCCACCGGTGCCTCAACTGCAAGAACCCGACATGCGTACAAGGCTGTCCGGTGAATATACATATTCCGGGCTTCATCAAGAAACTCGAGGAAGGAGATATCCTCGGTGCAGCTGCCGTCATCAAGGAGAGTTCGTCGCTGCCTGCTGTCTGCGGACGTGTATGCCCGCAGGAGAAACAATGCGAGAGCCAGTGTATCCATCTCAAGATGGGTCACCCTGCAGTAGCTATCGGCTATCTGGAGCGCTTCGTAGCGGACTACGCCAATGCGCAAACAAACCTCACCCCGACCCTCTCCTCAAGAGAGGGGGCTTCTCCCTTGAGGGGAGACGGGAGTGGGGTTTCTAAAATCGCCGTTGTTGGTTCCGGTCCTGCGGGACTCACTTTCGCCGGAGACGCAGCCAAATACGGCTACGAAGTGCATGTGTTCGAAGCTCTGCATGAGATCGGCGGTGTGCTCAAATACGGTATTCCCGAGTTCCGTCTGCCGAACGCTATCGTTGATAAAGAGATCGACGGTCTGCGGGCTCTGGGCGTACAGTTCCATACGGACACTATCATCGGCAAGACCATCTCCGTCAAGGAGCTGGAGGAGCAGGGCTTCAAAGGCATCTTCGTCGGTTCGGGAGCCGGGCTGCCGCGATTTATGAATATACCGGGAGAGAACCTCAACGGTGTGCTCTCCTGCAACGAATACCTCACGCGCGTCAACCTCATGGACGCCTCCAACCCTGCTACCGACACGCCGCTCCTGTACGGCAAGAACGTGATTGTCGTTGGCGGAGGTAACACAGCCATGGATGCTGTGCGTACGGCTAAGAGACTCGGAGCGGAACACGCTATGATCGTTTACCGCCGCAGCGAGGAAGAGATGCCGGCGCGTATCGAAGAGGTCAAGCATGCCAAGGAAGAAGGCATTGAGTTCATGACCCTCCATAACCCGGTGGAGTACCACGCCGACGAGAACGGACGTGTGTGCGAAGCGGTGCTGCAGGTGATGGAACTGGGCGAACCGGACGAATCGGGTCGCCGCAGTCCGGTGCCCGTAGAGGGAAAGACACTCACGATACCGACCGATCTGGTTATCGTTGCGGTAGGCGTCTCGCCGAACCCGCTTATCCCTTCTTCCGTGGAAGGACTGGAGATCAGCAAGAAAGGTACGATCGTGGTGAACGAAGGAATGCAGTCCGCTATCCCTACCCTCTTCGCCGGCGGAGACATCGTCCGCGGAGGAGCTACGGTCATTCTGGCTATGTCCGACGGACGCAAAGCAGCCAAAGCCATGCATGAGTACTTGGAGAGTTGATAGTTGATAGTTGATAGTTGAAAGAAGTTGAAAGTTTTAGCAGCGATATTACTGTCGGTTAACTTCCTGACAAGCCACCCTATAACGGGGCAGGCGAATATGTCCGTATTCGTGCAGAACATGAATACGGGGGAAGTGATTGATAGTTATCGTCCGGAGCATGTGGTGCCGCCTGCTTCTGTCATGAAACTGCTCACCACCGGTGCTGCGCTGGAGACACTCGGGCCCGGATTCCGTTTTCCCACTATTCTCGAATACAACGGAGTGATAGAGAACGGCATTCTCAAAGGGGACCTATATATCCGCGGAGGTTGTGACCCTTCGCTGGGATGGAAAGGCCGTACCGCGTTTCTGGACAAATGGGTAAAGGCCATTCAGGCTGCCGGCATCCGGCGGATTGACGGAGCGGTTATTGCCGATATGACCATGCTGGACGGCGAGGCGCAGAACCCCAACTGGCTCTGCGAGGACGCAGGGAACTACTACGCTCCCGGTATCTTCGCACTCAATTACTACGGCAACACGATGAATATCGTGCTGCAGAGCGGCGAACCGGGTTCGGTTGCCAAGGTTATCAAGACCGAACCCGCAGTGGAGGATGTCTATTTCATCAACCATATCCGGTGCGACAAGATCAGTTATGACGGGGCTTTCGTGAGCGGACTGCCTTACAGCCGCGAGCGGTATCTGACAGGAGCCGTTCCGTCCAACCTCGGTACGTTCGGCGTCAAAGGCGACCTGCCTAACCCCGGTCTGCTGTTGGCGCGGCACCTCACTACAAGACTCAGAGAGGCAGGGATAGCAGTCAAACGTGATGCCTCTTATATGGCGGATTACAACCCGCTCACTCCGGCGAGGAACGAACTGTATATCCATTATTCCGAGCCGCTGTCAGAGATCATCAAGGAGACGAACGTCAACAGCAACAACCTTTATGCAGAGGCGCTCTTCCGTTATTTGGGCACGCGCTATACCTTGCCCGGCTCAATCCATAACAGCCAGGACCTGCTGCGCGACTACTGGCGGAGGAGAGGGGTCAAGATACAGAACGCCATTATCAAAGACGGCTGCGGACTCGCGCCGCAGGATGCAGTATCCGCCAAGACCTTTGTGCAACTGCTGACGATCATGTCGCACAGCGAGAACAGAGAGGCATGGATAGCTTCGCTTCCTGTCAGCGGACAGACCGGAACACTCAAGACGCTATGCCCGGGAACGGAACTGGAGGGACGCATCCACGCCAAGAGCGGAACCATCGCCGGCACGAAGAATTTCGCAGGATACATAGACATGCCTAACGGAGACACTTGGGTATTCGCTATCCTCATCAACTCCGCTCCGGGCAAAGCCAAGAACATACAAACCGTAATCCAACAATACCTGTTAGATGTATATAGAGCGCACCGATAGTACCAACACCTTGATGAAGGAGATGATCGCCAAAGGCGAATTGTTCCCAGGCGAATCCGACTGGCTCATGGCAGGTTTCATCCGTGCCGGATACCAGACTGCCGGGCGTGGTCAGACAGGAAACGGCTGGGAGAGTGAGCCGGACAAAAACCTGTTGTGTTCGATCTTGTTGGATACCGGCCGTTTTCACTTATGCTTCCCGCCGTTCAATATAAATCAAGCTGTCTGCGCAGCATTGCATAAGATGATTCAGTCCTTGCTCCCTGACGATAACAAACTGACCATCAAATGGCCGAACGATATCTATTACGGGGACAAGAAACTGGCGGGTATTCTCATAGAGAATATGTATGACGGCTATGACGTGAAATACATGATAGCGGGTATCGGGCTGAATGTCAACCAAACGACCTTTGTCTCGGACGCACCTAATCCCATTTCTATCAAGCAGATCACAGATCTTGACTACGATCTGGAGGAATTGATGAACAAGTTGCTCGACGAAATGGATCAGGCGCTCTCGACGAGCAACAGGGAGTATTATATGGCGCACCTCTATCGCCGCGAAGGCTTTTGGCCGTTCGTGGAGCGCGAAGTGAGTACAGCCCCCACCATGAATGCCGGCAAAGAGACCGAAGGGATCTTCCTCGCAAAGATAGAAGATGTGCGGACAGATGGAGAACTTGAGCTTCGGGACAAAGACGGCAATCTGCGTACCTACCACTTCAAACAAGTGAGATATGTAATCTGAAAATGAATAAATGATAAAATAAATGACCAAATGGTAAATGAAAAAATGGTAAATGCTATTATCATCACCGGCGGAGCCGGATTTATCGGAAGCCATGTAGTACGGCTGTTTGTGAACAAATACCCCGACTACCGGATTATTAATGTGGACAAACTGACTTACGCAGGCAACCTCGCTAACCTCAAGGACATCGAGGACAAGCCTAATTACCGCTTCGTACGCGCCGACATCTGCGATTTCGACACTATCTATGCGCTGATGCAGGAGGAGCATGTCACCGGCGTCATCCATCTGGCGGCGGAGAGCCATGTGGACCGCTCCATCAAGGATCCCTTCACTTTCGCCCGCACGAACGTCATGGGTACGCTCTCCATGCTGCAAGCCGCCAAACTCTATTGGGAGTCGCTGCCGGAGAAATACGAGGGCAAACGGTTCTATCATATCTCCACCGACGAGGTCTATGGTGCGTTGCAACTGACACACCCGGAGGGTATCAAGCCGCCGTTCACCACCAAGGCGTCCTCCTCGGACCACCATCTGGCGTATGGCGAGGATTTCTTCTACGAGACCACCAAATACAACCCTCACTCGCCCTACTCTGCTTCGAAGGCTTCGAGCGACCATTTCGTCCGCGCTTTCCATGACACCTACGGCATGCCGACGATCGTCACCAACTGCTCCAATAACTACGGTCCCTACCAGTTCCCGGAGAAGCTGATTCCGCTCTTCATCAATAATATCCGCCACCGCAAGCCGCTGCCTGTCTATGGCAAGGGCGAGAACGTGCGCGACTGGCTCTACGTGGAGGACCACGCACGGGCGATAGACCTCATCTTCCATAAAGGCACGATCGCCGAGACCTATAATATCGGCGGTTTCAACGAGTGGAAGAATATCGATATCATCAAGACGGTTATCAAGACTGTGGACCGCCTGCTGGGTCGTCCCGAGGGTGCGGACCTCGACCTCATCACTTTCGTCACCGACCGCGCGGGACACGATATGCGCTATGCTATCGACTCCACCAAACTGCAAAAAGAACTCGGCTGGGAGCCTAGCCTGCAGTTCGAGGAAGGTATCGAGAAGACCGTCCGCTGGTATCTGGACAACCAGGCATGGCTGGACAACATCACCTCCGGTGAGTACGAGAAATACTACGAAGAGATGTACAAAAACCGCTGATCAAACAGCGGTTTTTTGTTGCCCTATCCTCCCGAGATACCCCACCATCTCTCGAAAACGGTTCGATAATGATTCGATAATGGTTCGATGATGACCGCTAAACGAGTCGTAAATGACCGCTAAACGAGTCGTAATTGAGTCGTAAATGACCCGTGAGTAAATTAGTTATCGGAGGCAACACGGATAAAAGAGACCCGCGATGGCATTTCGCAGGTCTCTTTTGGATGGAATTTGTGTGTTTCGATTTTATGCCTTGAGTTCCTCCGGAAGTGTTGGCATGGCGCCTCGTTGTGTGCAGACGAAGGCAGAGACGACAACGGCTTTCTCATGCGCCTCGCGGATGGTTTTGCCGAGGAGTAGTTGTGCGACGAATGTAGCGGTAAAGCTGTCTCCGGCACCGACAGTATCGGCTACTTGCACTTTAGGCGTAGCTACATAACTCTCTTCGGAAGCGGTAAAGACATACGACCCTATCGCGCCACAGGTGAGGATGAGCATATCCAAGTTGTAACGGGCGATGAGTTCACGGCAGATGCGGCGTGTCTTGTCTGCGTCCTCCGCGATGAGTCTGTCGGGAACGGTCGGTTCGCCGAGGAGCATGGTAGCAACGACGTCCAGTTCCTCGTCGTTGATCTTGAGCACATTCGTCCGCTGCAGGGATTCGGCAATCACTTCGGCAGTGTACCAGGACTGACGGAGGTTGATATCGAAGACCTTGAGCGCATCCTCGGGCATAGCGTCAAGGAAAGCCTGAATGGTTTCCCTGCTGGTTTGCGAACGTTGCGCGAGCGAACCGAAACAGACCGCTTGAGCATGGTGAGCAATCTCCAGCATTTCGTTGGTGAGAGGGATGTTATCCCATGCTACTCCGAGACATATCTCGTACTGCGGGATACCTTTCTCGTCCAAAGTGACCTTGACCGTGCCCGTAGGTTGCTCCACCGTTGAGAGTTGAAAGTTAAAAGTTGAAAGACTATTATGGATAGCCGTGAACTTATCTACGATCTCCTGACCGAGTTCGTCGTCTCCTATAGCGGAGATAGCACATCCGTTGAGCCCGAACTGGGATACATGATATGCAAAATTCGCGGGTGCTCCACCGAGTTTGCGTCCTTCAGGCAGGCAGTCAAAGAGTGCCTCTCCAATTCCGATTACGTATTTCATAGTAATGAATAATTGATTAATGAATAATAAATATTATTTTTTGATTTTAAGGGTAAAGAAGGTGAGGTATGCTGCACCTATCGCCATAACAAGGACAGCACCGAGAGAGCCCATGATATCGGACATAAAGCCCATACAAAGCGGGAAGATAGTACCTCCGAAAAGTCCCATGATCATCAAGCCCGAGATCTCGTTCTTATGCACGGGATCATAGTTAAGCGCCTGCGCGAAGCAGATGGAGAAGATATTGGAGTTACCGAATCCCACAAGGGCGATACCGGTATAGAGCACCCATTGTGCGTCTCCTACCGCCAGAAGGATCATTGCCGCAATGATCATGCATACTGATATTGCAAAGAAGATCTTCTCCGGGATGAGCCGCAGGATGGCAGATCCGGATAGACATCCGATGGTACGGAAGATGAAATAGAGGGATGTAGCGAATCCCGCCGCCGCGAGGTCCAGTCCCAGACGCTCCATGAGGATCTTCGGCGCAGTGGTGTTGGTACCGACATCGATACCCACATGGCACATGATACCTAAAAAACAAAGGAGGATAAAAGGCTTGCCGAGCAGTTTGAAACAATCCACGAAGGACGAGCCTTTCGCTGCCGGCTCCTCATGAATCGAAGTGAACGCGAGCGCGAGGATAGCGACAATGCCGATAACCGCATAGATTGGGAACAGCACTTTCCATCCCAAGCCCATATGCGGGATAGCCTCCGTTGCTCCCCACATCGCGATATACGGCGCGAGGAAAGAAGCGATCGCCTTGACGAACTGACCGAACGTCAGCGTCGAGGAGAGGTTACCCGTGACGATATTCGACACCAGCGGATTGAGCGAAGTCTGCATGAGGGCGTTACCGATACCGAGGAGCGAGAACGCAACGAGCATCATCGCATAGCTCTCCCCGCAGAGGGGCAAAATCAACGACAGGACGGTCACGAGGATAGAGAGAAGAACGGTCTTCTTTCTGCCGATCTTATTCATCAGCATACCCGTAGGCACGGAGAAGATAAGGAACCAGAAAAAGACGAGCGAAGGCATGATATTCGCCTGCGCATGCGTCAGACCGAGGTCTTGCTGCACATAGTTGGAAGCGATGCCCACGAGGTCCACGAAGCCCATGGTGAAGAAACAGAGCATCACGGGCAAAAGAGCCCATTTATTTACCATTTTGTCATTTTCCATTTGTTCATTTATTTAGACATTTAACAATTTAGATTTTTACATTGTAGATTTTCGCTTCTCCACCTTGAACCTCAAGATGGTTGTAGGGTTCGGAAGGGAAGACGAGGTTGGTCATCGCCCAAGCGCCTTCGGCATCAAACGCCTCGATGGAGCAATGGTCGATGAAAAGCAGGACATGATACATGTCGCGTTTGACAAAGAGCGGCGCTACCGTACGTGCTGCGAAATCATGGGAGAAAGAGCAGTCGCCCGAAGCGGTGCGGTCCATGGAGAAGGTGCGCCGGTGTACGTCGAGGTTCATGACCACTTTCTCACCTTTGTCGTTGGAGAGGGTAATGAGTGCGTCCTGTTTGCCATCCAAAGTCAGTTCGACAATACCGGCATCCGGCAGGTATTTGGTTTCTTCTCCGCGGAGCGCCAAGGTCTCTTTGGAAGGCACGGAACCCAAGCGATATTCGCCTTCGTCATCCGTATAGAGGAAGAGGTCACGCGCAACGGTATTCTGCGACCGGAAAGCCACCGTCGGTAGTACTTCTGCGTACTGCCAGTTACTCATCCATCCCATAGCTACCAAACGACCATCGGGAGAGTTGTGGAAGGTGAAGGTGGAGTAATTATCCTTACCATAATCGAGCCAATTCATTTGTTCATTTTCACATTTACCATTTTCACATCGAAACTCCTTACCGTCCCAGTCTCCTACGAAATACTGGGTTGCAGAGCCGCCAAATGGTCCTCCAGGATTGATGGAAACGAGGAGGACGTATTTGTCGCCGATATGCAACAACTCCGGGCACTCCCATACGCCTCCGTGGGCGCCAAGGTCTTTTCCAAAAGACGAGAGATAGGTCCACTCCTTAAGATTCGGCGAGGCATAGAAACGGATCTCCTGCTGGCAGGCAAGGGTCATCAGCCATTTGTCGCCGTCCCATGTCACTTTCGGGTCACGGAAATCCGCGATGTCGCCCATGAGAACCGGGTTTCCTTCGTATTTGGTGAAGGTATAGCCCCCATCCGTACTATATGCGATAGACTGGTGCTGCCCGATGACTTCCGACTGCGTATAGATCGCTACGATAGCGTTCTCTCCGAAACCGGCGGTGTTGTTCCTATCTATGACTGCCGAGCCGGAGAAGATCGTCCCGATAGAGTCCGGACAAAGAACGATGGGGTGCTCCTCCCATGTCAGAAGGTCGGTTGAAGTAGCATGTCCCCAATGCATTGGTCCCCAAGTGCAGCCAAAAGGGTTGTGCTGGTAGTAGAGATGCCATATGCCGTTGGCCTCGTCGTAGAACATACCATTCGGATCATTCATCCAATTGGCAGCAGGTGAGTGGTGATAGACCGACCGGAAAGGTTCGTCGGTCGGGTGATTAGCCGGTTTCTTAGCACAACCTGCTAACAGCACGGTAGCCGACAGTAATCCCAAAAGAATGTGTTTTGTCATAAAGTACTTTTTTAGTTTATTTGTCAGCATAGGCGGTAATCAGCCGCCTATGCCGTAAGGGGATTAGAGTTCAGCCCTAGGCACGATTATAATTGTGCGCCCAGTGCGTTGTATTTGACGCCGTTTTTGATGATGACGAGTTGTCCGTTCTCGAAGAACTTAACAGCCTTGCTCTCAACAGCGGTATTGCTGATAGCGGTTGTGAAATCGCCAACAAGCACGATGTCGGTTACGTTGAATGGGTTGCCACCCTCTTTGTTGAACTGAACCATCCAGTGGTTTGCCTCAGCAAGGGCAGTACGTAGTTCATCCGTGAGAGCCAATTCGGCATAGGTCTCTGTCATGCTCATAGCACCTTGGTCGGCGAATTTCTCACCCTCACCCCAGCCTTTGAGGAAATTGAGCACGTAGTCGGTGCGATTTGCTTCCGAATAGAAACGGATGGCGGTAGCCTTGCTGAAATCCACACCGGCATAGCCGTTGTAATACAGTTCAAGGGTGCTCCATTCGTCAGCCCAGAAGAATCCGGTCCATACAGTAAAGCCTTCTTTCAGTTCTTTGCCTTCCAACAGTTCCACTTTTGTTACAGTGAAATCGTTACCTGTGATTTCCAATCCGTGTGCTTTGATACTGTCCACAGCCGAAGCGGTGAGGAACTGCTCAAGGCTACCATTATCCCAAAGTCTCAAAGCCTCGCGGGAACCTGCGAGGTGGTCGAAATGCTCGTTCATCACTTTGAACTCAATGACACTGCCTTTGTTCTCGCTCTCCACCATTTCTTTGGCGTCGGTGTAAGTAATCACGATCTTCTGACCGGGTTGTGCGTTGGCAAACTGAGCCGCCTCAATGTGTAGTGGGGTACCCCATGTAACATGAGTTGTTTCTGTTACCAGATCAGTAGCATGTACGTTTACTGCTACAAGCGCTGCAAAGAGCGCAATAAGAGAAAATTTCTTCATGATTGTAATAAATTTAGAGGAGAAGGGGCAGGCACATACCTGCCCCTTCTCCGGTTAATAATTAATATTGTTTGATTTGGATGTCTTGAACCATCATACCTCCTTCGTAGCAGTTGACAGACCAGCAGTTGCGCTGAATGCCGTATATACGCTGGGTATAAGCCACTATATCGTTGATGTACATGACGAGGACGGAGTTATCGGTATAGATATCAATCTTATAGGTATTGTCTGCCGGCGTAGCAAAAGCATAACTGCCGCCGCCTTTGAGTTCCCATACACCCTGCTCTTCCTCGAAGCGGATGAAATGTTTGTCTCCGTCCGGGCAGACCATGATGGAATAGTATTTCTCGTAGGTCTTGTCGCCGTCTTTGCGGTCACCGCGCACGAAAGAGATACCGAAACGGTCCGCTTTGTCATCCGTGGTAACGGTCATGGAGAGGTGGTTGTGGTAACCGAGGGTGCTGAACATAACGGAACTGTATGCTTTCATCGTATAGACACCGTCCGCGATCGTGAGATTTCCTTCCTCTTCGCCCCACTTCTTCACTACTTTGACCTCTTTAGCGGCATTGTATTTCTCGCGCATAGCGGGCACTTCGCCGAGGTAGAGAGTACCGTCCTCGCGTTGCAGCAGTTTATGCACAACGAGGGTACCGCCCCATTTGGGTTCAGCCTCAGCAGAGATGTCGGTATTGTCCTTTCCGCGTCGTTCGGGACACCATCCCCACATATAGCGGTCAGTACCGTCGGAAGCGGTGTTGCCGGCATAGAAAGCGCGGCAATCGAGTGCACCCTCTTTGCTATCAGGCCAAGTAGGATTGGTAGCCGCTTTGAGTTCGTCGATCGTGCGTCCCTTAAGGTAGTGTACGCGGCGCTCAAAAGCAGCCATGTCGCTATAAGTGAGATACCACCAATCGCCCATCTGGAAGACGTTCGGACACTCCATGAAGCGATCCCAGATCATTTTGGAGAATTTGCCTTTATGCTCCCATGTCTTGAGGTCGGCTGAGGTGAACTCGGCAAAGCAGCCGTCTTTCTCCTCTATACGTGCCCCTGCCGGCATCGGTTTGGTAGCCACAATCATGTGCCATCCGTCGTCCATGCGCCAGATATACGGGTCGCGGAAATTGAGGGAACTATAGCCGTATTCAGCTCCGCGGAGACGGAAGAGCGGATCTTTGGTCCAGGTCTTGAAATCCGGGCTGGTAGCACGCATAACGACCTGTCTATCCTCATCGGCAGCAGGTTTATACCGCTCGCCGGTGTAATAGATGTAATAGAGTTTCTCGCTCTCGTCATAGACGATGCAACCTGTACCGAGCGCAGCGTCCTGCTCTCCAGCGAGCCCAGTCGGCAGTATTTCACCCATCGGGGTGTAAGTAGCTACATCCGTCGTGTGCAGTCCCCAGAGCGGGTGGAAAGTTTGCTCCATATTTTGCTCGAAATTATGGAGATAGAGGATCTTATAGTCCTTCGCCACCGGGTCGTAGAACGGCAGGGGGTCTCCCACCGAACCGATGGAGGGTTTGTAATACGTCGTCGTCACTGTCTCATCCGAGGCATTGAAATAGGCGGTTGTGTTCTCCCAGTCCTTCTGCTCCTGCGGAATGTTCTGCTGGCAGGCTGTCAGCGTGAGAGCTGACAGCGCCATGATCATTACAATATTGTTTGTCTTCATAAGGCGTTATTGTTTCAGATAGTTAAACGCATTTTCGGTTATCTTCGCCACGTTGTGGTGGTAGTAGTCTTTACCTTCGTCCGAGGAGGTGTACCAGTCGTAGCATCCGGATCCGATACAGATGATAGCACCGTGGTCAGCCGTGCGCTTGAACTCCCAAGCCACTACAGCGTCATTACCTCCGGCGATGTCGTACGCACCGGTCTTCTGGTGGAACACCTCGCGGTCGTCATACCCGCCCCAGTCGGTACCAATGTGATACTGCGCGGTAGAGTTGGTGATCTTGTATCCCTCGTCGCAGGTATAGACGTGGTCGAGAGCCGATGGGTTCATCGTCAGATTCTGCCAGAGGGCATGGTCGGTATGTCCGGTGATAGCGAACTCCCACGGACCGCCTACGCGCTCCGCCTCCGCTTCTTTGCCGCCCCATGCGTTATTCGGGAAGCACTCTGCTTCGCCTAAGAAGAACGGCAGGTTAACGGCATAGCGGGTGAGAAGGAACGAACCGCCTGCTTGGTAGTACGATTTCAGCTTATCCAGCGCCAGCGGATCCATCACTTCGGGAGTAGCCTGAACGAAACGCTCTTTGCCCTCCAGACCACCGTCCACATGGAAATGCCACCAGATGACTTTGCAGTCGGTCAGTACGACTCTATTGGCTGCCAGATCGGAGAACGAAGCATAGTCGGAGTTCTCCACATTAGCCAGCATCCAGTTGACTGCCTCCTGCTCCTCGGGATTGAGTTGCGCTACCGTCTCTGCCAGACCGAGGTAGAGCACAACCGGATTGCCTTTCTCTTTTACCGTGACGGTATAGGTCGTCGAAGCGGTGTTATAGGTAACGGAGAACTCAACGGGGTTGGTAAAGTCGCACGGTACGCCGCTCCGCGGAGTGAGGGTCGCTCCCTCGGTAGTCTTAACCGTCGGAACGAGGTTCTTGATGTCCGTACCGATCGGAACAGAGACGCTGATCGTTTTCGCTACTTGGTCAATGATACCGACATATGTGTCATTCAGCGCGAAAGAGAGGATGCGCGCCTCATCATGTTTGACCGACACTTTGTAGTCCTGGAACACATTGCCGTTCTCCACACGGATTGCGATCGGGGTGGTCATGTTCACCTGATCGCCCACATGGTGGTTTGCCGTAGCTCCGGCAGAGAGTTCCAACTGAGTAATAGTCATCAGCTGGTCATCGTGGCTCTCGGGCACTCCTACTACCACGGTACGCGCAGCGTGATCCACCACACCCGTGTAGGTGTCCAGCATCAGGCTCTCTATCTTGCAATCGCCGTTGACTGCAAACGAGTTGTCCCATTTGTTACAAGAGGAGAGGAATAAGGAGCAAGGAATAAGGAATAAGGACAAATATGCCTTAATGATATATTTTGCTTTCATAATTAGTGTTATCTATATGATTAAATGGTAAATGACCAAATGGTAAAATGGATTTACCATCCTCCTATATTTTGTGTATAATGTCCGTTGGAAGCAGCCACCTGCTCATGCGGGATAGGCAGATACTCGTTCTTATTGGCGGTAAACTTAGCCGTTGTGTAGATACGGCAGTCGTTTGCCTCCTCGAGGTAATACCGGTTGATGACCTGTTCTGCTTCGCCCCAGCGCACGAGGTCGAAGAACCGCTCGGACTCCATAGCGAGTTCCAGACGACGCTCCATCTTGACTTTTGCGAGTGCATTGGAAGCGTCGGTGTACGGTTTGACGAAGATACGTGCACCGTAGTTGGTGTCATATCCGGCAAGCATAGCGGTACTGCGTGCAGCGCGGTTGCGGATCTGGTTAACGATAGCGATCGCTTCCGCATCACGACCCAGCTGCGCCAAAGCCTCGGCACGCATCAGCAGCACATCGGCATAACGGACAACAATACGGTTCATCGGGCTTCCGAACCACAGGGCGGAACGGATCAGATAGCCGCCGTCGGGATCTACATTATGCTTGAGCGTCACGTAATAGCCGTATAGTCCGTTGGAGCGGCTCCAGTTCTGGGTGCGCTTCATCATATAATTCGGATTGAACTCGTACGGGAACTCCGGAATACCAACCGTCAGCCACAGACGCGGATCGGCGGTCTCGGTCTTGGCGTCGAAATCCTTCTGGTTGAACGACTCGATATAAGGCAGACCGTTGTTGTCCGTACGGAAGGCATTGACGAGGTTCTGGCTCGGCTTATAGAAATCGCAACCGCCCTCGATGCGGGAAGGAACCATCAGACCGTACGACCAGTTGCAGTTACCGAGATTGGTACCGTCGTTGGTCGAATACTGCATTGCCCAGAGGCTCTCTTTGCCGTTCTCGTATTGCGGCTCGGGACGGAAGTTATTATGGAAATCGTCCTCCAGTCCGTAGCCCGCAGAAGTATAGATATTCTCCTCGGTATAGGTGAGCACTTTCTCCAGATCCGCCTGGTTGATCTCGGTCACCGCGTGTGTGTTTGGATCGTCCTGGCGATAAGCCTTATAGAGATATACTTTAGCCAGCATTCCTGCCGCCGAAGCCTGGGTCGGACGACCTTTGTCGGCTTGGGTCTGAGGCAGCACCGAATATGCGTACTCCAGATCGTCTGCGATGAGTTGCCATCCCTCGTCGTTGGTGTACTTGGTATTGCTCAATTCGTTATAGTCTGCTTGCTTCATATTCGGATCTACGACGAACGGGATGTTCTTGTAGAGGCGCTTGAGCAGGAAATGGCCGTAGGCGCGCAGGAATTTCATCTCGCCCAGACGCTGCGCCTTGAGTTCGTACGTGTCCGGCATGGCGTTGAGCGCATCGATTGCTGCGTTCACACGGCTCAGACAGTTATACAGACGCACCCACATATCGTTGATATTCCAGTTGGTGGTCATGATTCCTTGGCTGATCTCCAGTTGGTGGAAGACATCGCCGTCGTTCTCGGTACTTCCGCCCTTGTAAGCGTCGTCCGAACGGACATCGTAGTTCCACATACTGAAGGAGGAGTTGACATCCTCGGCGGAGATGAACACCGCATAAGCGGAGATCACCACATTATCGATATACTGCGGGTCGTTCACTTGCTCCTCGCTCAGGATACCTTGCGGAACATCTTGATTGAGGAAGTTATCGCAGGAAGTACAAAGGAGCAATGCACCGAGTATAAAGGGTATTATCTTATTTGCTTTCATAATATTTTTCCTTTCATCTTTCATTTTTCACCTTTCAACTTAGAATGTCACTTTCGTTCCTAATGTTACGGTCAGCGGGATAGGATAGCCGAAAGTCGGGTTCTCGGGATCCACACCGGTGAACTTGGCAGAATGGATGGTGAATACATTCTGAGCGGAAACGAACCAGCGCCAGTTCTGCATCAGCATCTTGTCGCACGCTTTCTTAGGCAGGTTGTAACCCAGCTGGATATTACGCAGTTTGAGGAACGAGCCGTCCTCTACGAAATAGGTGCTGACGCGGGTCTCGTTGTTGTTATTATTGGTCGAGAGCGCGGGTATGTCGCTGTTGGGGTTGGAGAGCGACCAAGCGTCCAACACGCGCGTACCTTTATTTAAATTAGGCACATTGATACCTGCCCAGAGGTCGGTCTGCTCCTTGTAATCCTTGGTGATCACTTGCACACCTCCTACGCCTTGGAAGAAGAGGGTGAGGTCGAAACCTTTGTACTCGAAATAGAAGTTCGCGCCGAAGGAGATAGCCGGTACCGGCGAATAGATCCATGTCTGGTCTTTCTCCGTGATCACACCGTCTCCGTCGAGGTCGCGGTAACGGATACGTCCGAGCCCTGCGCCTTCTTGAATAGCGTGGTTGTCTATATCGTCCTGGCTCTTGAAGATACCATCGGCGATGTAACCCACCTGCGATCCCATCGCGTGGCCTACTACGGACTGAACGCCGTTACCGCCGAACCGACCGCTGGCAGCTACCGTCTCCGGCAGTTTGACCACTTTGTTGTCGTAGTGCGAGAGGTTCGCCGTGATGTCGTATTTGAAGCCGGACTTGGTCTGGTTGCGGTAACCCAGCGCGAGCTCCACACCCATGTTATCCATCGCGCCGGCGTTCACCCATTGGGTACCACCCTCGCCCATCGCACCGATTCCGGTCATCTCGACGAGAATGTCCTTGGTCTGCTTGTAGAACCAGTCGAACGAACCGTAGAAGGTCTGCTGGAAGAACGAGAAATCGAGACCGACGTTGGTCTGGGTGGTCGTCTCCCATTTGATATCGTCGTTGCCGACTTGGATACGACGGAAACCGGACGGCAGGATCTGTCCGCCGTTTGTGCCGGCGATGTCGTACGAAGTACCATAACTCTGTCCGCCGTTCTCGGTCACGCCATAGTTGGACTCATAGATCGTATAGCGGGCGGTGGAAGAGATATCTTGATTACCGGTCTGACCCCACGAAGCACGAAGCTTGAGGTCATTGAGCCAACCGTAAGCGCCGCGCATGAATTTCTCCTCGCTGATACGCCATCCTGCGGATACGGAGGGGAAGGTAGCAAAACGATTGTGCTTACCAAAACGACTTGATCCGTCGTGACGGAGCGTGAAGGAAATGAGGTAACGGTTGTCGTAACTATAGTTCGCTTTTCCGAAGAACGAAATCAGCGAGTAACTGCCTGCACCGCCGTAAGACTGCGCCTTGCCTGTTCCGGCAGACGGCCACATATAGGTCGGGCTGAGGACGATGAAATCCTCCTTGTAAGCAGAACTCCAGTCATTGATCTCGCGGTTCAACTCGGTACCGAGCATGAAGTCTGCGCGGTGTTTGTTGATGTCGAGGTTATAAGTGATGATGGCGTTCCACATCCATTTGAGCCAGTGCTCCTGCTTGGACTCCACCGCGTTCTTGTCGTTCGCTACCACGCCTTCCGCAATGGGGTATGTGAAGAAACGCTGTTTCTTCTGGGCATAATCGATACCGGCGGTCGTGCGGATATTCAGTCCCTTGACGGGGTTGATGTTGATGAACACGTTTCCGAACACACGCCAATACGTATAGCGGTTGTCCTTGTTGCGCTCCAGGATCGACATCGGGTTCTCGCGTTGCGGGAAACCGCTGGAGGACGGAGCCTGCGCCAAGGTTTCGCCGTCGGACTTATAGACCGGCAGCAAGGGGTTGTATTGCAGCACGCTGTTGATGAATCCGCCCGGGGCACTCACCTCGGAGGTGCGGTTCAAAGTGAAGTTCTCGCCGATCGTCACGTAGTCTTTCAGAATCTTGTAATCGGTGTTGATACGCGCCGAGAAACGGTCGAAGTCCGAGTTCTTGATCACACCCTCGTTCCGGTAGTAACCCAGCGAGAAGAACGAACTACCCTTCTGGCTGCCGTTGGAGACGGATATATTATAATTTTGTATCACGCCCGGACGCGTAGTCTCGCTAAACCAGTCGGTGTTGCTCACCGGCACCGTACCCGCGTCGTCCATGTATTTATTGAGCATGATATTATTGAGGACGGGCTGTCCCTGGGCATTGTAGCCCCAGTCGTAGCGATAACCCAATACGTTGGTGTTCGGATCCGCCACGCCATCGTTGATGTACGCTTGCCAAAGAGCGCGACCGTACTGCTCGGAGTTGAGCACGTGCATTCGGTTCACATAGGACTGAACGGCTACCGAAGCGTCCAGATCGACGCGGATCTTACCCTCTGCACCTTTCTTGGTCGTGATAATAATGACACCGTTGGCAGCACGGCTACCATAGATAGAAGCGGAAGCGGCATCCTTGAGGACTTGGATCGACTCGATGTCATTGGGGTTCAACTCGTGCATGCCGGATTTGGTAGGCACACCGTCGATGATGTACAGCGGGTCGTTGTCATTGAGCGTACCGATACCACGGATACGAACCGTTGCTGCACCGGAAGGGTTACCGTCCGCGGTAATGTTCATTCCCGGGATCTTACCCTGCAGCGCTTTCATCGGGTTGTTCTCCTGCTGTTTCTCCAGATCCTTGGCGCTCACAGCACTTACCGCACCGGTCAGATCCGCCTTACGCTGGGTCGTATAACCGGTTACTACCACTTCGTCCAACACCTCGCTGTCTTCCGCCAGCTTGATTTGCAGATTGGCGGCAGCAGCCACGTTTTGAGATTTGTAGCCGACATAGGAGATCACCAGTTTCGCTCCCGAAGCCACAGTCAGTTGGAAATTACCATCGAAATCCGTGATGGTACCATTCGTCGTTCCTTCCTCCAGCACGGAAGCTCCGATGATCGGTTCGCCGGTAGCGGCATCCGTCACCACGCCCGAAGCGGTCACCTGCGCGTGAGCGAAAGCAATAGACAGCAACACCACGAAGAAGGATGTCAATAGAAGTCTTTTGTTTTTCATGAGATTTTTGAATTAAACAATACAGCAGAACTTGGATTTTCCAAATTCCGCCGCAAAAGTACGCGCTTTTTAGCACATGCGCAAATAATTATGTTGCAAAATATGCCACTGATGTTTCACTGCAACAAATGTAACATATTTTGCAACAAAATTAGTATTTATAAATGTTTCATTTTAGCGCGCACTAGGCAGGTGTCCAAAGTATTCCTTATAGCATTTAGTGAAATATCCGGCGGAGGAGAAGCATAGTTCGAGCGCGACTTGCTGGATGGTCATGTCGGTCGTATGGAGGAGTTGGTCGGCGCGGATGAGACGTTGCTCACGGATATAGTCGAGCGGTCCTTTGCCGTAAACGGTCTTGACGCGTCGGAAGAGCTGTGTACGGCTCAGTTGCAGTTTTCCGCCGAGGAACTCCACATTCAGATTCGGGTCCGTCAGATAATCGTCCACCACTTGACGCAGCCTCTCAGCAAAGGCCTCGTCCTTTTTACTGAGCTGGATAGCCTCCTGCATGTCCTCCAGTTGGGGGATAATATCATGCTTGATCTCCGTCAGGATCTTACGCTGTTTGATGAAGACATAGGCTAAGGTAATGATGAACAAAGTGAAGAAAAAAACCACAAATAGAATCAGTACCAATCGGTCGAAGCGCAACTGTCTCCATTTGCTTTCCGTCTGGGTTTGGAAGAGATGGAGAGTCTCCAGATCGCGGGTGATCGCCTCGTCCTGCCTGAGCATCGGATAGGCAATGGAAGCATCTATCATAGTAGTCTCCAACACCGTGTCCCGCACAAAAGGCTCACCGTGCAGGATCTGCGCTGCCGTTGCAATCACCATGTCACCGCGGGAGGAATAGGTAGCCGAACAGGAGATCTTGCCCTCTACTATGGCCCTCAGGCCGAGTTGGATACCGTCCACTCCCATGATAGGCGGTAAGTTTCCTTTCGTAGGATGAGCACTGAGCGCCTCAGCGGCACCGATCGCCATGAGGTCGTTATGCGCTACGATAACATCCGGCATAGGATGACTGTCCAGATAAGCGGAGACTGCCTCATAAGCGTTCTCTTTATACCAACGCCCCATCACGCTCTGCACCTCCACCTTGGCCTTTAATCCTTCGCCCTTCGCCTCGTCAATACCTTCCATCATACCCTTATGGCGCAGCGTAGCTGGGGTGGATCCCGGCAGACCGGTCACCTCCAGCACTCGGAACGGTTCGCCTTTCCCTTTTACTCCTTGGTCTGTCGCCTTCCCCGTCACCCATTGCGCCATGAGTCGGCCTACCTTGTAGTTGTCGCCTCCGATGAAGGCGGTCCATTCGTCGCCCGTGACACGGCGGTCTGCCACGATCACAGGAATACCGACTCTGTACGCCCTCGTCACCGCCGGCTTCACCTGCTCCGCCTCGTTCGGACTGACGATCAGCAGATCCACTCGCTCGGCGATGAAGCTGTCGATCTGCGCGCACTGGAGTTCATTGCTGCCATAAGCGATACGGCGGGAGATCGCCATATCGGGGTGCAGCAGCAGTTCCCGCTCCATCTCATAGTTCATCTTCTGCCGCCAGGCATCGTCGAGGCATTGACTGACACCGATGCGGTACTGCGGTTCATGCGAAGTACAAGCCGTTACGAGCAGGCACAAAGCCACTATACTAACAATGATGTTTCTCATAATGCAACATTTTTCTGCGTGCAAAGGTACAACAAAAAAATGACACTTACAAATAAAAGTGCCATTTTAACGATTTTTTGGATTTTTATTTCTTTTTCTTTTACTAATGCTTACGCATTCCGGTAGGCTTTCGGGGTGACGCCGACGCGGGATTTGAAGAAGCGGTTGAAGAATGCCACATTGTCAAAGCCGAGGCTCAGGGCAATCTCTTTCACCTGCAGGTTCGTGATCTTGAGCTGCGACTTGGCGTCCGTGATAATAGCCTCGATGATAATATCCCCGGCTGTCCTGTCGCCTACCGACTTGATCGTGGAGCAGAGGTGCGGCAGGGTGATGCGCATAGCCTCGGCATACTGGCTCACATGATGCCATTCCTGATAGTGCTTCAGCACCAACTGGCAGTAATCCTGATAGATCTCCGTCTTACGGTCCATCGGCTTGACCAGATACTCCTCCTGCTCATGCGCATATTTGGCATAACTGGTACGGAGCAGATTGAAGACGTGCACCATCTTCTCGGTGTCCAGCATGGACGGCTCCGCATTGAGCGCAGCGATAATAGTGTCGTACATCGAGCATAACACTTTCGCGTGGTTCTCACTCACGTTCAGCTTTGGAGAGTGCAACTGCAAGGCGGAAAGCGACATCTTATTGTTCACGGTATATTTCTCCAGAAACGAACTGCCGAATACAATCCAATACACCAGCGCATCATCCGAGAACTCGCGTATCAGCAGAAAACTGCCGGGTTCGAGCAATAACACATCGTTCGCCTTGAAATCATATTCGGTCACATTGATCGTAGCATGAGCCGTCCCTCGTACCAAAAGAGCATACACACCGCATTTGATCTTACACGGATACCGTCCGTACTCATTCATCAGTTTACCACTCGCGTCTCCGATCATATAGTCCCCGTAAGGACAGTCAACAATAGGGATATTATTCTCTTTCATCTTAATAAAAGTATTAAAATTCGGCGCAAAGGTACTACTTTTTTTTGAAACACACAAATATTCGTGCATTTTTATAGGACAAAAAAAAGAAGAACCACTATCGTGATTCTTCCATTGACCTGTTTGCGTTTCCTGAATTACGCCATTTTGTTTACAAAGCGAGCCAATTTAGATTTGAGATTAGCGGCTTTGTTTACATGGATAATGTGGCGCTTAGCCAGTTTATCGAGCATCGAACTAACCTTAGGCAGAGCAGCAGCTGCTGCAGCTTTGTCGGTAGTCTTGCGCAAGTCACGCACAGCATTACGTGCGGTTTTTGCATAATAATGATTGTGTGCCTTGCGTGCTGCCGTTTGGCGGATACGCTTCAAAGAGCTTTTATGATTTGCCATCTTTGTTTGTTGTTTTTGCCTTCAGCTTCCGGCTATCAGCCTTCAGCCCCGGCGGTTTAGTAATATCCCTTGGCGATGAGAGGAAAAGCCTCGGGACGTGACTTTAGGGAAGGTCTTGTAGTGCCAAGGGGAATCGAACCCCTATTGCAAGAATGAAAATCTTGAGTACTAACCGTTATACGATGGCACCTCGCGTTCGGCAACAAGCGTGCATTTGTCCATACCGCTCCGCTTAATGGACGGGCAACTTGTGCCTCCGCTCTTCGGTCCGCAAACACTTCGTTAGTTTACATCCCGAGGGAACCATTCGGAGTGCATGGGAGAAAAGCGGGTGCAAAAGTACTGCTTTTTTTTGGAATACGCAAATATTTTTGCATTTTTTTACAAAAAAGCGTTATTTTGTTTAATCCATGTGGCTAAATACTCTTGTTCCGGCTGTCCGGGAGTAGGAATAAACTCAATGGAAGCCCCACCCGACCTCCCCATAGAGGGGAGGAGAGAGAGTGCCTCCAGATCCATGATAGTGGAATAACCGGAACGGACGATGATATGTTTGGCACCCTTCAGCGCGGCAGCCAATTCGGCATCACTCAGATACGGGACGAGGGTGATTGTACCGCGTTTGATACGGGTATTGGGACGATTCAACAATCCCTGGACGATCAGCACATTCTCTTCCGCATCAGCGTATCGCCGTACCAACTCCCGTTCCAACATCGTCCGCTGCGGCTCCAGCCCGCTGAGGACGGCGACGGTGGCATAAGACCGCTGCGCTGTAAGACCGCTTTGCTGTAAGACCGTTTCACTGTCAGACCGCTGCGCTGTAAGACTAAAGCGGCTCAGGGGACCGATATAAGACAAGGTACAAAGGGACGATGTACGATGTACGAAGGATTTTTGAGGATGCCCCAATTCGCCGCTCAGGCTCTTTTCCGGTTCCTCATAGTCCGGCACCCACACCTTATTATACCGTGTGTATATACGTGCGTGCATGCGTGCGACGAGCGGTTCCAACCACCGCCAGCCTTTCGGCAGCATGATATGCAGCTGGTGGGTGATATAGATGGTGAGGGGGAAGCCCCCCTCGGTCCCCCCATGAAGGGGGGAAGATGTATAGAGCCCGAATCTGTTATCGGAGACGACCATGTCGATCTTTTCTTCGCGCAAGAGAGATTGCAGCATCACATGGTCCTTGTATGCCCATAGAGCGAGCTTCGGTAAGGCCTTCACCATCGCCAGGACCTGACTCCCGCCTTTGCCGTACCGCAGATTCAGGGACGCCAGACAGACGTACCGCTGCTTCGGGAAATGCCGCCGCAGCAGAGTCAGACTCTCGCCGTCACCACCCAGAATCACTTCGTGCCCCTCGTCCAGAAAACGCTGAACAAGCGGCACACAACGGCTGGCATGACCCAGTCCCCAATTCAATGGCGCTACGAGAATCTTCATCAGTGAAAAATGAATAATGACTGTTTTTTATGCGCTGATGATAACATCATATCCTTTATTTATCAGCGGCATAGCGATACGCTCCATCTCCTCGCGGGAGATTTTCTCCAGATGCTCCTCCGGCGTCTTGCGGTCGATGACATAGATCATGACCTGTTTCGGCCGCAGTTGCGCAACGGCGCGATACCATGCCTCCAGCTCCTCCGGTGTGGTGTTATCTATGACCTCTCCGTCATGAGAGCCGCGGAGGAAACAGGTCTGCAGCGTAAAATCGCCGTTGAACACCGACAGCCATTCTATGATTTTCTCCACCGTCAGTCCGCTGTTGACCGGCCTGTCGATACGCCGCATCATCTCGTCCGTACCGGCATCCAGTTTGAGAATCCGGTTGTCGCACAGCCGCAGCGCCTGCACCACCTCCTGCCTGCCCAGTTGGGTGGAATTGCTCAATACACTCACTTTGGCGGACGGACAATAGCGGTCCCGCAAAGCGCAGGTATCCTGGATGATACCCAAGAAATCCGGATGGAGCGTCGGTTCCCCGTTGCCGGAGAAAGTGATGACATCAAGACCGGTACGCTGACAGAGTACAGACCGCTCGCTTTGCTCACTGACAGAGTACAGACTGATTAACTTCGTCTCCAGCGCCTGCCGCACTTCTTCACGTGCCGGCAGGCGAGGATGGTCCACTCTCTCGTTCCATCCGCACTCGCAATAGACGCAATCGAACGTACATAATTTATGCTCCAGCGGCATGATCTCCATGCCCAGGCTCGTGCCTAAACGGCGGCTGTGGATAGGCCCGTATGCAATCTCTCCGAATAACATCCCTCTAAACACTAAACTCTAAACACTAAACACTAATCACCCTGTTCCCCAGAATCTTGCAGATCTCGTTCCTCGCTTTGATAAGCTCCGGCTGATGCGCCAGAATCTGCATCTGACGGTCTATATCATTATTCGCCTGCGCATCCTTCAGCCCCTCCTCCAGCTCGGCTATCTGGATATTGATTACCGTCAGTTTGATCTCGTATAACAATTGCGTCACCAGTTCGCCGAGGCGGTCCTCAAAATCCGCTGACGCGAACTGATATTTCTCGGCTATCATATCTATGGCGATAGCGCTTATCAGCGGATCGGGGTGGAACTTGAAGAACTGCTCCGCCTTGAATCCTTCGTCCTTGCAATGCCGTTTGAACTCGTCCATTATCTGTTGGAACACTTCATACGGCGGCTTGATCTCGTCTTGTTCGAGCGTGTAGATAATTACTTCGCCGATACTGTACACCACCCCTTCTACCTCTATAGGACGCTCGCCATAACGCACCAATAATTGCAGCAGGTTATAATAGTTTTTCTCCAGCTGGCTCTTTGGCGTTATCTGCGGACGCTGCGGATGGACCGGTTTGACCGCCACCTCTGCTACCGGTTCCGGACTTGTGTTCTCCGGTTCCCGGGTCTCTGCCTCTGCCGCCTGCTCTTCCTGCTTACGGTGTTCCTCCATCCGTTTGCGGCGCAGTTTGATCACTTCATTGGTCAGTATCTGTTCTCCTATATGCAGTCTCTCCGCACAATCTTTGATATAGACCTGGCGCGTGATCATATCCGGGATGATAGCAATGGAAGCCGTGATATCCTTTATCAGCGCGGCGCGTTTCTGCGGGTTGTCTCCGGCATCCTTGCTGAGCAAGGCGGATTTGAAGCGGATGAAATCAGTCTTGTTCGCCTCGATATATCGGATAAACTCCGTAGAGTCGTGGTTCTGCGCGTAACTGTCCGGGTCTTCTCCGTCCGGCAGCAGCACCACATTGACGTTGAACCCTTCCTCCAGGAACATGTCTATTCCTCGCAGCGCCGCATGAATACCTGCCGCATCGCCGTCGTAGAGCACCGTGATATTGGAGGTGAAGCGTTGGATGAGGCGTATCTGCGGCTTGGTCAGCGCCGTTCCGCCGCTCGCCACCACATTCTCTATCCCGCTCTGGTGCATCGAGATCACGTCCATCTGGCCTTCTACCAGATAGCACATGTCCGCACGGGAGATAGCCTGCTTGGCCTGGAAGAGACCATATAACTCGTTGGTCTTGGAATAGATGATGGAGTCCGGCGAGTTGACGTATTTGCCTACGTTCTCTTTCTTCTTCAATATACGTCCGGCGAAAGCGACGGGCTTGCCGCTGACGGTGAAGATAGGGAACATCACGCGGTCGCGGAAACGGTCGTACAGACGTCCGTCTTCGCTCTTGCCTACCACTCCTACGCCTATCTTGGTATCTACATCATTGACGATAAACTCCTCCTTGAATCCTTTCTCCTTCAGCGCTTTCGCCAGCGGGTTTCCCTTCTCCGGCGAATAGCCGAGCTGGAACTTGCGGATGATATCGTCGCGCAGACCGCGTTCGCGGAAATAGCCCAGACCGATAGCCTGTCCCTCCGGCGTGTCCCATAACTGGGACTGAAACCATTTGTTGGCGAAATCATTGACCACAAACATGGACTCGCGGTTATCCTGCCGCTGCTGTTCCTCCGCCGTCATCTCGCGTTCCTCCACCTCGATATGATATTTCTTGCCCAGCTGTTTCACCGCCTCGACGAACGTGCACTGCTCTATCTCCATGATGAACTTGAGTGCATGGCCGCTGGCTCCGCAGCCGAAACATTTGTATATACCCTTGGAGGGACTGACAGTAAAAGACCCTGTCTTTTCCGTATGGAAAGGACAGAGCCCGATAAGGTTCGCTCCGCGTTTGCGGAGTGTTACATAGTCGCTGACAACCTCTTCTATCTTGGCCGCAGCAAAAATCCTATCTATCGTTTCGCGGGGAATCATTCTGCATACCCGGAGCGTCTTCCCGTTAATCGGGAAGAGCGGCCTCCGCCTAGTAGGGTTATTATTAATCTTGGTACCATAAATAAACACCGACCTTGATATTCCATTGATCCAGCCGGCCGCGGGTATGGTTACCGTTCTCGAAATCGCGGTTTTTATACGGGTTGAGCAGACCGAAATCATATCCTCCGCGCAGGAAATAACGCTTGTATTGGAATCCGGCACCCACACCCCATGTCACATTCAGACGGCGCAGGTTCTCGTCGTTGACACTCGTCTTATAGGCGCTGTTTCGGGCACCATAGGTAGTGGTGATATCGCCCGTATAGAGATCCTCTTCCCGTCTGTCCTGACGCATATCGAAAGTCAGACCGCACTGGAGAGTGGGACCGGTATAGAGCATCAGATAGGTCTCTTTGGCTATCTCGAACTTATACTGCCAGTCCACAAACAGTTCCAACTCCTGATACGTGATCAACTGACGTCCCTGCGGGTATTTGCCGTAAGAGGCATTGATTGATTTCCATCCTCCGTTGGAGACGCCGAACGTATAGTTCAAACCGATGGAGGTTCCGAAGCCCGCAATGATACTGCCGTCATAGACCACACCTACCTTGAAACCGTTCATCTTCACCACATGGCTCAGCGAGTCTTTCGCGTACGAAGGATTATCCGGGCTGTTGAGACGCAATATCGGCTGTGCCCATCCTATCTGCAGACCGAAACCCTGTTTGGGCAGATCAACGGCGAACACCCCTGCTGCCACACAGGCTAAAATCACTGTTAAAAAAACTTTCTTCATATATCTTTTCCTTTCATTTTTCTTATCTCGCTCTGCTCGAACGATTATTGCTACGCAATTTTCACCTTTCGTTTTTCACCTTCCGGAACACATCCTGCGCGTCCGTGGGTCTCACCTCTGCCGCCCAGAAGAAAAGCGCCAGACGGTCGCCTCCGCTCGGAATCTGGTCCATCGGATAGAGCACTCCCGTCGTCTCTTTCGTAAAACGCATATGGTGCATCTGCCGGTCTTCTATATACATCCGGATGAAACTGCTCTCCGTCGTATTCAGCCCCACATAGTCGCCGCCGTCCTCTTTGGCGTAGTAGATGGTCAGCGCATTGCCGCTCATGTCGATGATATCCAGTTCTCCGTCTTTGATATAGGCGGTCACTTCCTTTCCGCTCATCTGGTTGTAATAATCGATCGAGTCCTCCATCACGCATAGTGCCTTTCCCACTCCGTACAGGTGCTCCACTGCGCCGTTGACGATATAAATCGTCATGCTGTCCGCCGATATCTGCTGGTTCTCGTTCCAGCAGATAGGATGGATATACAGATGCATCGTGGAGTCGGACCCCAGATATACCATCGAGTCGCACACCATCTGTGCGTCGTTCCGGTACACCCGTACGCCGTAATGCCCGCGTACGCGGCGGTAGGTGCTGTCCAGCAAGGCGGAATCGGTATAATGCAACTCCTCCGTAAACAGCGTGTCCGCGTGGATATACGTGATATGCGCGGTGTCCGACCAGTCCACCATCAGCGCGCTGTCGGTGGCATAACCGCGGCTGTTCTCCTCCCACATCTGCCCGTACTCGCCGTAGAGGGTCGCTTCGTGGGTGGAGTCGCGCATCTCCATCCTGCCCAGTATCTCTCCGAAACCGATTCGTTTGTCGTAGTAGATTGTATCGCCGGTCATGAACCTGCCGTCGGAATGGTGTACGACAGACCGGTCAAGCAGCATGGATTGTTCGTTATCGGTGTTGTACCATCCGCGGGAGGAATGGATATCCGTCTCTTCCTCGTAGATGATTTCTGTCGGGCTGATGATATCCGCAATCTTGGTGTCGGTGTTGTAAAGCATCGTGTCGCTCGTCAGCACAAACTTCGGGTTGACCAGCTTCACCCCGTCGCTGAACACGGCTTGCTTGGTGTTCGGACGGTAGTTGCCGCGAAGGGATGTCAGGGTGTTGAGCGAGTCCTGCACTTCGCCGCCGGTCCAGTAATACGCGATTCCCGCCGCGCGGTCGTAATTCATACTGTCCGTCGTCAGGATCGTCGGATTGCCGTCCTTGCGGCCGTGGATCAGCTTCACACGACGGCGTAATCGCGCAAGCTTGGTGTTTCCGTCGTAAAACAGCTTGTCGCCGAAACCCTCCAGCGTATCGCCTTGTACAAAACGCACATGACCGAAAGCATCCAGCGAATTTGTCTTCTCGTAGAAATAGGCGCTGTCGCAATACATCAGCATCTCGTCATGGCGGAAGAGGACATTGCCCTTCAGAATCTGCGCATCCGATAGCCTCTCCTGGTCAAACTGCAGGTTGTTTGCCCGCTCCAGATACACCATCGTCTGGGAAATTGAAAATTGAAAATTGAAAATTGAAAGGACTACAAGCCCTAACAACGTAACACTATGTCTCCTTTCACCTTTCACCTTTCACCTTAGTGTATCCATCCCGGGTACTCGAAATCGCACCCTTGCCATTCCGGGCTGATCTGGACGTACGTCGTCTTCTGTTTCTTCAGGATCCAGTTATGGATAAATTCGCCGCTCAGTTTCTGCTCCAGCATCGATTTGATTGTCTGGAAATCATCCGTCAGGTTGGCGCGGTGGACGTCTGTCTTTTTCTTCACGCGGACGATAGCGCATACCTCACGGTTCTTCGTCTGGTCCATCATCACGAACGGCTGCGACACCTCGCCTTCGTTCAGGCTGTATATCTGTTTCGCTATCTCCGGAGCCAGGTCCTGGTATTCGAACTTGCTGCCGCCGGTATTCGGGTTGATCATCAGACCTGCATTCATCGCCGTGTTCTTGTCTTGGGAATAGCGGATCACCGCTTGCTCGAACTGTATGCTGTCCGATGCAATCAACTGCCGGATGGAATCCAGCCGTTCTATCGCGTTCACCTTGTCCGTCGCGCTGATACGCGGGCGGAGCAGGATATGGCGGCAGTTGATGCGCTCGCCTTTCTTCTCTATCAGCTGGATGATATGGTATCCGTATTCGGTCTGAACGATACGGCTCACGCGTTTCGGGTCGTTCAGGTTGAACGCTACATCCGCAAACTCCGTCACTAACTGACCGCGGCCTACAAAACCCAACTCGCCGCCGCGCTTGGCGCTCTCTGTGTCCTCCGAATAGAGACGGGCCAACATCCCGAAATCAGCTGTCCCGTTTTGCACGCGTTCCGTGAACTCGCGCAGACGCTGTTTGATACGCTCTGTCTCTTCTACCGGAACAGGAGGCTCGAAACTGAGGATTTGTACCTCCACTTGTGCCGGCATCATCGGCAGAGAATCCAGCGGCAGGGAGTTATAATACCGGCGGATATCTGCCGGAGTGGGTTTGATATCGGAGGTCAGTTTCTGCTGCATCTGCTGGATGATCATCTGGTTGCGGACGGTCGTCATCATCTCCTCGCGGATCTCCGTGGTCGGTTTGCGGAAATACTCCTCCATCTTCTCTTTCGAACCGATCTGGTTGATGTAATAGTTCAGACGCATGTCCACCTGGTGGCTCACACTCGATTCGTTCGCTTCTACAGAGTCGATAATGGCCTGGTGCAGGAATAATTTCTGTACCGCCAGTTGCTCCGGGATGACGCAATAAGGGTCGCCGGAGATGGTCTGACCTTCGTATTGCGCACGCAGACGCTCTTCCTCCACCTCGCTGCGCAAGATAGCCTCGTCGCCTACAACCCAAATCACCTCGTCTATCACGCCCTGCGCTTGCACACCCAAACTCATGGCTAACAATAATGCTGTTACTGTCTTCTTTATCATAATCAGTCTTTCTTCTTTAAGCGGCTTTGCCGCGGTCTTTTGTCTTTTAGCGAAGCGGTCTATTCATTAATAAAATTTCACTTTCTGTTTCTGTATTGCTTCGTTATAAAGCCGTTCGCGTTCTTTGTTGAGGAACTCCACCTCGCGCGCATTCAGAATGATCTTCACTATCTCCGGCCGCGCGTAATCCATCGGCATCTTTTCGCCGAGCAGATGTTTCTCCGTCACTTGCAGCAGATAGGTCTTCACGCTGTCGCTCACCTCTACCTGGTTCTTGCTCTTCATCGCCGCTTCCAGATCGCTGCGCGCTATCGGGATCTGGTTCAGCAGAGCCGTTGTCGTCATCCAGCGGTCGGAGAACAACTCATATCCGCTGGCGCTCTTGTACGCGTATTTCTCTATCTCGTCCAGCATCCCTTTCTCCATCCATCCGCGCAGTTTGGCTATGTCGTGGGCTTCGTTCGGCACTACCACCAGCATTCCCTTCACGATGCTTTCATCCAGTATGAAACGGTCCGACAACCGCTCATATACCTGTGCTACCACCGAATCCGGCACGCCTTTCGGCATCCGGCGCTCCACCAGATATTCCTCATAACTATGCACATATAACGTGCGCCTGTATTCCTCCACGAGCGCCTCTATCTCCTTCGTCCGTTTGCCTTTCATCTTGATACTTCCCTGCGCTGCCTCATACATCAGCGCATCTTTCGCCCACTGGCCCACGTATTGCTGTACGGTCCTCAAACTGTCCTCCGGACTCATTCCTACCGTCAGCGAATCCAGAACCGAACGGTACAGATACATACCGTTCACCTCTACCGCCGCACCGCTCTGAGCCTTCTTCTCATACGCCGCACAACCGCTCAGCAACACCGATGAAACACCTAACAAAAACCCTGCCAAGGATACCAAAAGAATCTTATTCTTTTTCATAACACATGCACATTATTCCAATTTCGGGCGCAAAGATACATAAAAAAAATGACATATGCAAGCATGAATCCGACAAAAATGCTTTTTTATGTGGAAAAATTATTTGTGTGAATCTAATTTAAGGTTCGAATTGTCCTGAACATTGGCATAAGCGATTAACACATCAACACTATCCAAAGCGGTCATCTTAACTTTTACGACTCATTTACGACTCGTTTAGCGGTCATTATCGAACCATTATCGGATCATTATCGAACCGTTTTCGAGAGATGGTGGGGTATCTCGGGAAGATAGAAGCCGTTTTTCTCTCCATTTAGAGCCGACGTGAAACCGACGTGGGGCCGACGTCGTCCTTCTTCTCGGTCGGCTTAGGCTCCCCGCCTGCCTTCCCTTTTCGGACTGCCAAGTCAAGGCAGTCCTCCAG
>OCTX012287923.1_pt1 | contig 54111 bp, 39 predicted proteins | sample 1539691 | NCBI WGS metagenome assembly OCTX01 (sample SAMN02144231, study PRJEB22623) | gut metagenome | biome: sheep rumen | host: Ovis aries | place: New Zealand
GAACATATAGTGCAGAAATAATGAGCAGGTAATGGACAAATAATGGACAACAATAGGAGGTGAGGCGAAGATGAAGTATGGGTAGAGTATTGCTAAGGTATGGGAAAAGCGAAAATAATACAAGACAAATAAGGAGATTTTAGCTATGAAAATCAAAGGTTCAACATTGGGACTTGTTATTCCCAAGAAGATGAAGATTGGTAACGTGACGTTTTACAAGCGTCAGGGTAAGGTAATCGCTCGTGTGGCGGATTCGATGGAAAAGCACAGTAATACGCTGGCACAGTTTAAGCAGCGCCAAAGGATGCGCCACACAATTGCGCTGTGGAAGACACTGAAGTATTGCGAAACGATGTTTACAGAGCGGGGTAATGCATATCAGGACTTTGCGTCGATAGCCAACAGGCTGCCAATAGTATATGTAGAGAGATTACATATGACTAATGCATCGTTTCTGATGCCAGGCATCCCCATAAGCAATGGCAATTTGCTTGCGTTGCATCAGGAATTGACAGAGGTTGACGGCGTTCCTGCATTTATTACCGGCCTGAAATATGGTGAGCGCAATTTCCGTGAGAAACTGTGGCTATATACTGCTGAACAGACAATGGAGGGCCCTATGCCAAGGGTTAGGTTCCATAAGCGCGAGGTAACCAGGCGTGAGATGACTGTTGTGGACGGTGGTCTGGCATTGGTGGGTGAGGAATTTGCCGATGAGAACAAGGGGTGGGCACTGGTCAGGATTGACGGCAGCCGTTGCTCGCCGCAGACCATCGTCACACGTTGCACGCTATATGAGCAGTATACCACAGACGAGGCTCTCCAATTCGCAGCCGAAAGCTATGGCGGACTTACACAAACACCATTCCTGAGACCTCGGTAGATTGTTCCCAAAATAGGACATACCCGACGCATCCCCAGAAAAAAAGGTGTTTGTTTGGTTGTTAGTGAGATTCAGAACTGCAGTATGGTGCCGCCCCAGCTGAGTCCGACACCGAAGCCTGTTACGAGGACGTCCATCCCGGGTTGGATGATTCCGTTGTCGAGGCATTCCCTGAGGCCTATCATGACGGTTGACGATACGGTGTTGCCCTTGGTAGTGAGGTCGGCGTGGAACTTTTCCTTGGGTATCCCGCACGAGCGGCGCAGGGTGTTGAGCATGTACTTATTGGCCTGGTGGAAGACGAAGTAGTCGATTTCGTCCAGTGTCCTGTTGTTCTTCTTTAGTACATTCTCGACCAGTGGCGGCACATTGTCGATGGTAAAATAGTATATGCCGGAGCCGTCCATGTAGATGTAGTCGTCGCGGTGTACATGGCCGTCTGCATCGGTAAATTCGGCTCCTGTAGGTGCCATGTGGCGCGAGGCACCGTTCTTGACAATGAGCTTCTCTGCTCCGCTGCCGTCGGTACCCAGTACGAAGTCGCCTATCTCGGCAATGCCGTCGGTGGAAATGAGACATGCGGCGGCTCCGTCACCGAATATTGTACGGTTGCCTACATCCAAGGGGTGCAGGTATTTGTTATAGGTTTCCGCGGTCAGTAGCAATACATTTTGGGCAATGCCACCTGCTATCAAGCCTTTGGCCACGGCCAGTCCATAGATGCATCCCGAGCAACCCAGATTATAGTCAAAGGCGCCGGCAGATGTGGGGATGCCCAACCTGTGCTGCAACATGCATGATGTAGAGGGTAGGAAATAATCCGGACTCTGCGTGCAAAGCAGAACAAAGTCTATGGTCTTGGGGTCAATCTGATGCTCTTCGAACAGTTTTCTCGCTGCCTTTTCAGCCATGTCGCCTGCGGTTTCGTCCTTGCCTGCCAGATGACGTGATTCCACGCCCACCTTGCTGAGTACCTTCTCGCCTGTCCAGTCGGGGAAGTCCTTGAGCAGTTCCTCGTTGCTGAGGACCTTCTCGGGCAGATAATATGATATAGCCTTGATGTATGCCATAGTATATTGTATTAATTTTTGTCGGTATATGTTATTTCTTGATCACTAACACGTGGTCAGGGGTTTCAAGTGTGTCGGGCAGTGTTATGCTGAGGCCGTTCTTCCTGTCGAATGTGTACCGGAGCTTCCCGCCGCCTATGAAGTTGCTTACGCTCCTGGGCTTCTTGTCGAGCGGTATTGTTACTGTCCTTGTACCGCCCTTGGTGACATGGACGTAGACGGTCGTGCCCTTCTGTGTGGTAGCGCCCCATTCGCAGGGTAGGACAGGACCTGCCGTTGTGTTGTAGAGTGTAACGCCGTAGGTGTCCATCCATTCGCCAAGTTCCTTGAGGCGTTGCAATGCTGTTGCGGGTAGTTCGCCATTGGGCTGGGGACCTATGTTGAGGAGCAGGTTGGCGCCCTTGCCTGCGGTTTCTGTAAGCAGGTGTATGATCTGGGCGGTTGATTTGTAGTTCTGGTCAACGACCTTGTATCCCCACATACCGTTCATGGTCTGGCAGGTTTCCAGGGGCAGGCGGCTGACTTGTGCTGCTTGGTCAACGAAACCTGCGGTGTTCTCGCCTGGCAGGTCGCGTTCGAATATCTGGAAGTCCTCACCCTCGAAGGGTTTCATGTGGTGGTTGTTGCCTACCAGGCATTGGGGCTGGAGCTTGTGTATCAGTGCGTACTGCTCCGGAAGCTGCCAGTCAAAGGGCGTGGGGTCGCTGTCGTGATCCCACCAGCCGTCAAACCATATTGCGCCTATCTTGCCGTAGTTGGTGAGGAGCTCGGTGAGCTGGTTGTTCATGAACTGGTAGTAGTGTGGCCAGTCGGCGGCTGTGGTGTCCTTGCCGCAGTGGCGTCCCGTGCGTCCCATGGGGTAGTCGTCGCGCATCCAGTCGATGTGGCTGTAGTACAGGTGCAGGCGTATGCCTTCGCGATGACAGGCGTCTGAGAGTTCCTTGATGACGTCGCGGTGGAATGGGGTAGCCTTGACGATGTTGTAGTCGCTCTGCCGTGTATTCCACATGCTGAAGCCGTCGTGGTGCCTGCTGGTGAAGCAGATGTACCTTGCTCCGGCTGCCTTGATGGCGCGTACCCATTCACGGGCATCGAAGCGGTGGGGATAGAATGCGTCCGCTGCCTTGGCGTATTCGTTGCGGTCGGGTACGTAGTTCTGCAGATACCATTCGCCCTGGGCAAATGTGCTGTATATTCCCCAGTGCAGGAATATGCCCAGCTTGTCACCGCGGAATTCCTCGCGTGCCTTCATGTTCCCGGCAGACGGGGTGTATGTCTGAGCCTTGGCATCTGCGGCACTCAGGGCCAATGCCAATGTCAGTGTCAAGGCAAATAATATATGTCTCATGCGACAAAGATAGTGATTTTTGATTATATTTGCGTCATGAAGCGTATATTTTTGACTGTTTTTGCTGTCTGTTCGGTATTGATGGCTAATCCAATGCAGTGGCGCGGGGTGATGATTGATGTCAGCCGTCATTTCTTCCCAATGGAGGAACTGTATCGCCAGATTGATATAATGGGCAACTATGGTCTGAATGTACTGCATCTGCACCTGACGGATGCAGCAGGATGGCGCATGGAAATCAAGCAGTACCCCCGTTTGACGGAAATCGGTGCTTGGCGCACGCGGGCTTTATGGAAGGAATGGTGGAACATGCGTGCCTACAGCGACAGCATCAGCGGCTACGGAGGATACTATACTCAGGAGCAGTTGCGACAACTTGTACTGTATGCCCAATCCCGAGGGGTGACCATAGTGCCCGAGATAGAATTCCCGGGGCATAGCGAGGAGGTATGTGCTGCCTATCCGCAAGTGGCATTCAATCATGCCGAGATGGATATGTCAAATCCTGAGACATTCCGGTTCATGTACAATATACTGAAGGAGGTCGCGGACGTATTCCCTTCGGAATACATTCATTGCGGAGGTGATGAGACAGCGACACAGCGGAATCAGTACCCACCGGCAATACGCAGGATGAATGAAATGGTGCGCAGCATGGGCCGCAGGATGATTGTCTGGGACGAGGCGCTAACGGATAATCCTACTGACAGCACAATAGTCATTATGGTTTGGCGCGATGCCGGATATGCCCGTAAGGCTATGGATATGGGGCATGATGTAATCATGTGTCCAAGTTCCCATTGTTATCTGGACAGTTATCAGGATTCTCCTGCCACGCAACCCGAGGCTATGGGTGGCTACCGTCCGATAGAAAGGGTGCTGGGTGTAAGGGACTTGATACCGGAAGGGCATTCCCGGGGCCGTTTGCTGGGTGTGCAGGCAAATCTGTTTACGGAATATGTGCCTTCGTGCGAGTTGCTGCAATATCAGCTGTGGCCGCGGGCATTGGCCATTGCAGAGGTCGGTTTCCATCGCAAGCGCCCGGTAAGACAGTTCCGGAAATGGGCAATGCATGTTGCGGACAGCTTGCGTGCGGCAGGTGTCAACGCATTTGACCTGAGGAACGAGCTGGGACAGCGTCCGCAGGCGTCCAAGCCTGTAATGCATCTGGCACGTGGATGCAAGGTTGTTTTCGGTGAAAACTGCCGTTATAGCGATGCCTATGCTGCATCGGGCGACAATGCGCTGACGGACGGAATACAGGGGACGTGGAATAACAACGACGGCCGTTGGCAGGGCTTCTGCTGTAATTTGGACATAACCATAGACCTGGGTCGTGAGAGGGCTGTAAGCGAGGTTTCGCTTCCTTTCATGCAGATTACAGGGCCGGGAATATTCCTGCCGCAGCAGGTTTGGTGCAACGGAATCCTCATGCAGCACGATGCTGCACCGGACAGGCCGTACAGCATCCGTACCTATACGCTGAAACAGAAGACAAGGACGCGGTATATACGCATCAAGGCCCAGCGCATCCCGCGTGCGGGATGGCTGTTTGTCGATGAAATCACGGTAAAATAGCTGTTACATTTTGGCCATTGCCTGCTCGAGATCGGCGATTATATCGTCAACGTTCTCGATGCCTACGGACAGGCGTACGAGGTCGGGCGAGATGCCTGCCTCGCGCAGCTGCTGGTCGGTAAGCTGGCGATGTGTGTGGCTTGCGGGGTGCAGGACGCAGGTGCGTGCATCGGCAACGTGTGTTACGATTGAGATGAAGTCAAGGTTGTCCATGAAGCGTATTGCCTCCTCGCGGCTGCCTTTAAGACCGAAGGCTATTACGCCGCATATCCCGTCGGGCAGGTATTTCCTGGCCAGTTCGTACTGTGGATTGTCGGGGAGTCCTGCGTAGTTGACCCATCCGACCTTGGGGTTCCCGGCAAGCCACTCGGCAACCTTCTGTGCATTGGCGCAGTGTTGGCGCATGCGCAGAGCCAGGGTCTCGAGGCCCAGGTTGAGCAGGAACGAGTTCTGCGGTGCCGGTATGGAGCCCAGGTCGCGCATCAGCTGTACGACCAGCTTTGTGGTGAATGCCATCTTGCCGAATGACTGGGTATAGGTGAGCCCGTGGTAGCTGTCGTCGGGCGTGGTGAGCCCTGGGAACTTGTCCTTGTGAGCATCCCAGTCAAAGTTGCCGCTGTCCACGACTGCACCGCCAACCTGTGTTGCATGTCCGTCCATGTACTTGGTGGTGGAGTGGGTGACGATGTCGGCTCCCCACTCGAATGGGCGGCAGTTGATGGGGGTTGCGAAGGTGTTATCGACAATCAGGGGTACACCGTGCCTGTGAGCCATGTCGGCAAAGCGCTGGATGTCGAATATCTTGCCTCCGGGGTTGGAGATTGTCTCTCCGAAGAAGGCCTTGGTATTCTGGCGGAAGCATGCCTCTATCTTCTTGTCATCCCACTCGGGGTCGACGAAGGTGCACTCGATGCCGAGTTTCTTGAGCGTAACACCGAACAGGTTGAACGTGCCTCCGTATATATTGTTGGACGTGATGATGTGGCCGCCTGCCTCACAGATATTGAAGATTGCATAGAAATTGGCTGCCTGACCGCTGGAGGTCAGCACACAGCCTACACCGCCTTCCAGGGCGGCTATCTTTTGTGCAACGGCGTCGTTGGTGGGGTTTGCCAGTCGTGTATAGAAGTATCCGCTGTCCTTCAGGTCGAACAGGCGTGCCATCTGGTCGCTTGTCTCGTAGCGGAATGTGGTACTCTGATAGATGGGGAGCTGTTGCGGCTCGCCTTTTTTTGCTTTCCAACCGCCGTGTATGCAGATGGTTTCCAGGTTCTTTTTCATAGGTTGTTGTTTCAAATTACTGCACGAAGTTATAAAAAAATATTGTATCTTGCTATTGCCGGGGGCAAAAAGCTGTTATTTTTGGGGTCAGTCGTATATGCGGTCGTGCATCTCCTTGTCTTCCATGAAGCAGGGGTGGACGGGACCGAAGTCGTGCCCGAAGACGTATTCGGCGCCCAGTGAAATGGCGCGCTGGATGAATTCCTCGCCTTTGGCTACTGCCTGATCCAGGCTGTAGCCCTTGGCAAGGTATGTTGCAATGGCGGAGGCGAAGGAATCACCTGTTCCGTTTACGTTGTTTGTCTTGATCTTCTCCTTGCGGAACTCCGTGACACGGTCGGTCCCGCGGTTATAAAGGTAGTCGCACAGCATGCCGTCGCGCTCGATGGACTTTACTATTACCGAGCATCCGCTTTGTGCCAGTGTGCGCAGGTCTTTCTCCACATCCTGTACGGGATGTCCCAGCAGGACAGCGGCCTCGCGGTAGTTGGGGGTGATGAGTGTCGCCAGTGGAAATAGGAGCTCGCGATATGCTGCAATTGCCTCGTCGTCGACCAGCTTCTCGCCTACGCTGTTCACGATAACTGGGTCTATGACCTTGATTACATCGGGATATTCCTTCAGTTTGCCGGCTACGCCCTGGATGATTGCCTTGGACGGGAGAACTCCTGTCTTTACGCACTGGGCACCTACATCGCCCAGGAAGGACTCGGTCTGTGAGACTATCAGGTCAACGGGCAGGTGGGTTATGCTCTTGACGTGGCGGGTGTCCTCGTCGACAATGGCTGTGAGTGCACATGCGGCATATCCGCCGCAGGCGGTGATTGCCTTGATGTCTGCCTGCATGCCGGCAGAGCCCAGTGGCTCGCTGCCTGCAATCAGGAAAACTATGTTGAGTTGTTTCTTCATCCGAACGGTTATTTATATTCTGGTCCGAAGGCTACGGTATCAGCAGCGATGAGTCTCCGTAACTGAGGAAGCGGAAGTCGTGTGCGAGGGCGTAGTCGTATATTGTGTGCCAGTCGCCGCTGTAGTCCCTGCCGGGCTGGTTGATGAATGCCGAGACGAGGAGCAGCAGTGTGCTTTGCGGCTGATGGAAATTGGTAACCATCATGCGTACAATCTTGTAGTCGTAACCGGGTGCTATGATTATCTGGGTGCTGGATTGCAGTACGTCCAGGTCGAAATTGTCCATGTATGCGAGCAGGGCGGTAAGGGCTTCTGTCGCTGGTATTGCAGGTGTCCCGTCGCTATATGGCATCCATTGGGGAACGTGCAGTTCCCCGGCATCGCCTGTTGCCTTGCCCGAGAGCATGAGCTGTCTGGCGGTGACTCCCATGTAATAGAGGCTTTCCAGCGTACGGACGCTGGTCGTGCCTACGGCGATTGCCCTGGCATCGTGGGCAAGGAGCTTGCGGACGGATTCGCGCTGCACGGCAATATGCTCGGTGTGCATGTCGTGGTCGCCTATCTCCTCGGATTTTACTGGTTTGAAGGTTCCTGCTCCTACGTGCAGGGTGACTTCCTCGCGTTCGATGCCGTGTGCATCCAGTGATGCGAGTACTGCAGGGGTGAAGTGCAGGCCTGCGGTGGGGGCGGCGACGCTGCCTTTTATCTTGCTGTAGACGGTCTGGTATGTCTGCAGGTCGCTTGCTTCAGTTTTGCGGTTAAGGTACGGTGGAATGGGCAATTCTCCGCATGCTTCGATTATTTCGCTCCATGCATGGTCGCCGTTCCATGTGAACTGTATGACCTGGCTGGTTCCGTTTGTGCTGATGCGTTCTGCCGAGAGTATGGTGTCCTTCCCGTCTATGCTCAGGGTGCGGTTCAGCTGTCCCTGCTTCCATTTCTTGCTGTTGCCTACCAGACAGTACCATCTGCATTGGTCACGGCAGGAAAAGTTCTCCTGATACTCGGCAGGCAGGGCGGGTTCGAGGAGGAATATCTCGATAAGTGCACCCGGCTGACAGGTATCCGTGGCGGTTTCCTTATGGAAATGGAGTCTTGCGCGGATGACTTTCGTATTGTTGAACACCATGAGGGCTCCCTTGGGAAGGTGGTCGGGAATGTTGCGGAAAACGTCCTCGGTAATATTGCCGTGGCGGTACACCAGCAGTTTGCTGCTGTCACGCTGCGGCAGGGGATATTTGGCAATCCTGTCGTCGGGTAAATGGTAGTTGTAATCCTTTATATGTATGTGTTTTGGTTCCATTTCGGAATAATTTTTGTGCGCAAAGTTACGACTTTTCAGCTTTTTTTATTATTTTTGGCACGGGAAAATCATTAAACTGTATAAACAATCATGAAAAAATCATTATTTCTGCTCCTGGTGGCATTGGTGACTGCGTTGGTGGCTGATGCTCAGGGTACTGGTGAAAAGGGGAAGGTGGACAGAGTGCCTGTCAATCGCAATGCTTATCCTGACTATGTTGATCCGCAGGAGGCGTGGGAGCCTGAACCCAGCTTGCTGAGGTTCGGCCAGATGACTGGCAACAGTGCTCGTGCCAAGGTTTTGCGCAAGGCGGCTGCAAGTGAGTTCCCTGATCATTGGGATAATGCTGATTTCAAGCATTTCCCGGCTGTATTTAACCAGAGTGGCGGCTCGTGCGGTTCGGCAAGCCGTATCAGCTATATGTTCACTCACGAGATGAACTCGTTCCGCGATGCCGATGCATCGGACCTGTACAACCGCTATCCTTCGCACTTCGTGTGGCTGCTGACCTATGGCAACAGTGGCAAGGATGAGTTTGTGCAGCATGTGGGTGTGCCAAGTGCCAAGACGTATGGCGGTATCACTACGAGCAGCATCTACGGAAGTAATGCAGATACCCAGGACCCGGACTTTGGTTGGATGCAGGGATATGACAAGTGGTATGAGGGTTTCTTCAACCGTATGCTGAAGCCTACGCACATTCCTTATCACCTGGGTACCGAGGAGGGTCGCCTGGCGGCTAAGGCCTGGCTGTATAATCATGCTGGGGATGAGGATTTCCACAGTGGCGGTTTGATTGGTTTGGGTGTTGCCAGTGGCGGTAACTGGCAGAGGATTCCGAATACGACGGCTAATTCTGCTGCAGGTGTTGTGAACATGTATTATGTGCATGCCTGGGGTACGAGTGTCGATCATGCGCTGACGATGGTCGGCTGGGATGACCGTATTGAGTTTGACCTGGACGGAAATGGTATTGCCGGCGAGGTGGACAAGGATGAGGTCGGTGCCTGGATTATCGTAAACTCGTGGGGTGACTGGTGTAATGGCGGTTTCATCTACTGTCCATACGCAAATGCCGGTCCTACGGGTTCAAAGTATGGCGGCAGCTGGGGCGGCTATTGGACGGGCGAGTTGTACAAGGTGCGCAAGAACTACCGTCCGTTGCGTACGATTAAGCTGAAAATGCAGTACGACCGTCGCAGTGAGCTGAAGCTACAGTGTGGCATAAGTGATAACCTGACGGCTTCGAAGCCTGACAGGACTATTGACATGCATCATTTCCAGTATGCCGGTGACGGTAACAATGGTAATACGAATCCTGCACCCGAGGTTCCGATGCTGGGTAAGTGGAGTGATGGTCTCTTGCATCCCGAAGCTATGGAGTTTGGCTATGACCTGACTGACCTGACTGCGGGTTATGACCGTAACAGGCCGCTGAAGTATTTCTTTATCATCAATACCAAGTCGTGGGCTGCCGGTGCGGGCAAGATTCTGGCTGCAAGCCTGATGGACTATGAGCATGATACTGAGGGTATTGAGACGCCGTTTGATTTTGGTGTGAATCCTGATATAGAGGTGCAGAATGCCGGTCAGCAGACTATTATCAGCGTCATCGTGCATGGTGCTGGGTACTATGCTCCTAATTCGCTGTCTCTCAAGAACGGCCGTCTGAGTTGGTCGGCTCCTGACCTGAGTAGCCATTCGGTTGTCAGGTATAATATCTACTATGACCAGTATAAGATTGCCGAGACGACTGAGCGTTACTATGATTTCGACCAGTCAACGGGGGATGCCCTGTACAGTGTGACTGCTGTTTATGAGGATGGTACGGAGTCGGCAAAGGTGAGCATTTCGACTCCTGTCGAGTCGCAGGGTGCGGATAACAAGGTTATTACGTTCAGCGGTGGTGGTTTCAGTATCCCGGATGTGTTTGCTTCGAAATATGCCAAGTGTACCATCGAGTTCTTGATTAAGCCTACGAAATTCTCGAACTATGACTGTATGGCTGGTCCTGGCTGGGGTACGTGGAATCAGCATTGTGATGCGAACGCCAAGTTTTATTGTGGATGGAATACGGGCAGCGACCGTATTACGAGTTCTTCGGCAATGACCATGGCTTGGCAGCATATGGCGATTGTGGTCAATGGTAATAAGCTGACCTTGTTCAGGAATGGTACGTCTGTGGGTTCGTTGACATCGAGCAATTTCTCGGGTATTGGCGGATTTGGCGAGTATGTGTTTACTAATGGCGGTAATGGTCAGTTTGCCAAGTATGACGAGATTCGTATATGGAGTACTACCCGTACGGCAACGGAGCTGAAGGGTGGCAATTCGGGGAAGGTGGAATATACCGGTGATATGTTGCCTGCTGAGTTGCTGGCGTATTACAAGGGTGATACTTTCCAGGGCGAGGATGGTAATACATATCTGCGTGACTGCGTGGGTGGACATCATGCAAGGTTGCTGGATGATAACTATGCCGAGGAAATTGATAACAGTTTGGTGCTGAAGCTTCCTATGACGACAACGACAACGCTGAAAGTTAATAATCCTGGTACTGTGTATGCTAACTTGCCTGTAACGCTCAGCGCTACGCGCAGTTATAATGTGAAGAGTATTTCGTGGACAATTCCTGAATTGGGTATCGAGAATCTGGAAACACGTGAGCCTAATGTTACGTTCACCCGCGAGGGTACGTTTGACGTGACTGTGAATGGTGTGAACTATGCGGGGATTGAGAAGACGCATACTATACAGGTTACGGTTGTCAGGAACGAGGAGCCGTTGGATGCTACGTTCAGGGTTACGTCAACCCTTGTGAATGCTGGTGACCGTGTAAGCTTTATTCCGAACAGCGATCAGCCGGGTTGTTCGTACAAGTGGCATTTCGAGGGTGCTGAGGTCGAGGATGTCAACAGTACCAGTGCTGCGGCTACGTACAAGACTGCGGGTGTGAACACGGCTACGCTGACGGTGACTGCTCCTGATGGACGCAAGGCGAGCTCGAGTGTGGATATCACTGTGCGCAGGGTGGCTCCTGTTGCTGATTTCGAGGTGGATAACTCGATACTGAAGAAGGGTGAGAGTATCACTATGACCAGCACTAGCAAGTATGAGCCTACTGAGTTTGAATGGATTCTGGCCAACAACTCGGGTACGACTGTTATCAAGGGTGCGGGTGCTGAATATAGCTACACGCCTGAGGAGAGTGGTCGCTACAGTATTACACTGAATGCTGCTAACGATGTGGGTCATAATAGTACGACTAAGGATAATGTCTTTGTTGTTGCAAATGATGACAGTAAGAATGGCTTGCTGTTTGGCGATGGCTACAAGACGGCGCGTGCGGATTTCCAGAGGCAGCCGATTGCTGTTGGAACTAATGTTGCATATACGGTGGATTTCTGGGCAAATATCAACAAGCTGCAGAATTATTGTCTGGCAATGGGCAAGGAAGGTGTTTGGGAGATATATGCTGACGAGAATGGCTGTCTGTATCTGGAATCAAACGGCACTTTGGCTCAGTCAAGTGCCGGCTATATAATTCCGGGTGAGTGGCATAACTATTGTGTAAGGCATACGACAACGGGTACGGTAAGCTTCTATCGCGATGGTGTGATGTATGGTACTATGCAGACGGGTACGTATGCGGGCATGCCTGAGTGTTCGACGTTCTCAATCGGTACGTTGAGCGAGGATGGCGGCAACAAGTCAGGCAAGCCGTTTGTGGGTGCTATTGACGAACTTCGTTTCTGGGGCTCGTCTCTGACTGCTACGACTATGCAGAAGTATATAAACCGTCATCTTGACGATGCTGATGAACTGGTGGCAAAGACGGAGAAACTGCTGGCATACTATGACTTTAACCAGAGTGGTGGTACTGTCATTCCTGACCGTACGGGATTGGGTAATGACCTGACGCGTTACAACTTTGGTCCCGAGGGTGATGCGTGGGGCTTGAGCATGGGTGTCTTTACTCTTGATTTCACCAAGCCTGTTACCGAGGATGTCACGACCAAGAAGGTGTCCAACTACAAGCGTGCATTTGCGCGTAGCAACGAGGTTGTCAACAGTACGATTGCGGGGCGTTTCTACAAGATTACTGGGTGGACGCTGGAGAATACGACTGTCGATGGTGGTATTACAACTGGTGTACATGTGGATCTTAACAAGAACAGTGACTTTACTTGCACCACTGGTTGGGATGACTTCGGAGACCTGACTAACCACAAGGCTTATCAGGTGGCTACGTTTGATCCGGGATTCTATACGCTGACGGTGACTTTTGGACAGCATGGTGCTGCAGGTGACAGTTATCTGGTCGCTGCTGAGGGTGACCTGGGGCTTCCGGATGTGGATAAGCTGAACGAGGCTCTTGGCTACAATAGCCTGACGGGTGACGGTAGCAGTACGTGCTCGATGCAGTTCCTGGTGGACGAGACGAAGCAGATTTCATTCGGTGTATTGGTGGGCAGTATGTCGGGACGTAACATCTTTACAATACAGAAGTTCCAGATGAAGAAGTCTCCGGTCGAGGTGATTACTGGTATTGGTGATGTGAAGGCAGACGGAACGGATGTTGAGAATCGTGGCTTCTATGACTTGCAGGGACGCAGGTTGCAGAGTATTACTGCTCCTGGCTTGTACATAGTAAACGGTAAGAAGGTAATGATTAAGTAAGACTGATTGTCTATAAAAAAAGAGAGGGCTTGCGGGTCCTCTCTTTTTGTATTATATATTATGTGGTATCTATAGGATGATTTCCACTGGGCAGTGGTCGCTGCCCATTATCTCCTGGTGTATTGATGCTGATTGGATCTGCGGCATCAGGCGGTTGCTGACTATGAAGTAGTCTATACGCCAGCCTATGTTCTTGCCGCGGGCGCCCATGCGGTAACTCCACCATGAGTACTGGTCTCTTGCGTCTGGATGGAGGTGGCGGAATGTATCCGTGAAGCCGCTGTCCAGTAAGCTGGTCATCTTCTCGCGCTCGGCATCGGTGAAACCTGCATTCATGTGGTTGGTCTTGGGATTCTTGAGGTCTATCTCCTCGTGTGCGACATTCAGGTCGCCGCAATAGATTACGGGTTTCGTGCTGTCCAGGTTTATCAGGTACTGGCGCAGGGCGTCTTCCCATTCCATACGGTAGGAAAGGCGTTTGGGCAGTTGTCCTTTTTCTTCGGCGTTCTGGCTGTTGGGGGTATAGCAGCAGACAAGGTGGAAATCTTGCATTTCGAGGGTGATGAGCCTGCCTTCCGTGTCGTGTTGGGGGATTCCCATGCCGTATGTTATGTTTAACGGCGTGTGACGGGTAAAGACGGCTGTGCCGCTGTAGCCTTTCTTTTCGGCGTAGTTCCAGTAGCTTTGATAACCGGGGAACTGCAGGTCTATCTGACCTGCCTGGAGTTTTGTTTCCTGTAGGCAGAAGATGTCTGCGTCCAGTGTGTTGAAGGTTTTTGCAAAATCTTTTCCTACGACGGCCCTGAGACCGTTTACATTCCATGAAATCAGTTTCATTGTATATGTCTTGCTATTGATAATATGTATCCTTCCTCGAGGTGTTCTTCTGTCATGATCTTGATGTTGGTCAGATTCTGGGGCAGGAGTATGTCTTTTATGTTGTCGCGTATTCCTGTGCCTTGCAGTTTGAATACGGCTTCCTTTTGTGTCCAAAGGTGTGTGAATATGGTGTCGGATGTGCCTATCTGCTGCATCTCGTCGTCATTCATGCAGTATCTGGCTACGTGTTGGTTGTATCGCCCTAAGTCTTCCACATCGATTCCGACAGGTGCATTGTCCACGGCGCATGCAACAATGCTGCGGCAGTGGGACAGGTTGAAATGTATGTCGGGATATTCCTGTAGTGACGGCTTGCCGTGCTCGTTCTCTACAAAGGTGGGCAGGCCGGTAATATTGTATTCCCTGTCAAGTGCTTCCAGGAGTAGTATGTATGACAGTGTGCATTGTGCCTGCCCGCTGAAATGCCTGTAGCGGAGTGCTTTTTCCCTGCGCCATTGCGGGAGGCGTTGCAAATCGCGCTGCAGGTCGGCTTCGGTATAGGTTTCAAGATTGGTCCTTAGCAGAAGCATTTGTCTTGCTCTTGATATGGTTAATCTCCCATAGCAGCATTCCTATGGCGAAACAGAAACTGACAGAATCGGAAATCGGAATGCTGAGCCATACGCCGTCGAGCATCATGTAACGTGGCAGGATGTTAAGCAGCGGTATGAGGAAGAGCATCTGCCGGCTGATGCTGAGGAATATGCTTTTTCCTGCGTGTCCTATGGATTGGAAGAAATTGCCGATGACCATCTGTGCGCCGACCAGGGGGAAGACGCTGACACACAGCCTGAAACCGTGTGATGCAAGTTGTGTGATGTGCTCGTTTGTGGTGAATATATGTGTGATGGTTTCGGGGATGAATTCACCTATGACGAAGCCGGTTACGGTGATAACAGTTGCTCCTATAATTGTCAGGCGCAGGGTATGCCAGACGCGGTCGTCCTGTCTTGCTCCCCAGTTATAGCCTACGATTGGCTGCATTCCCTGATTAAGTCCCATGACTATCATCAGGAAGAAGAAAATCACGCTGTTGACTATGCCGTATGCTCCCAGTGCATAGTCTCCTCCGAAGTCGCGCATACCGCGGTTGATGAACAGTACAACGAGGCAGGCGCATGAGTTCATCAGGAAAGGCGACAGGCCTATTGCCAGTGTCTGACGTATTATTGTGAGGTTCAGGCGATATATGCCGTGCTGCAGGTGTATAATCTCGCGGGGGCGTGAGAAGAGCCATAGCTCGATTGCCAGCGAGGTTGCCTGTGAAATAATTGTGGCAATTGCTGCGCCTCGTATGCCCATGTTCAGATACCAGATGAAGATGGGATCCAGTATTGCGTTGAGTATTACTGTTATGATGGTGCAGCGCATGGCAAGGCGTGGATGTCCTGCGGCACGCAGTACGGCGTTCAGACCGAAATAGCTGTGGCTGATGACATTGCCCAGGAGAATGATCTCCATATAATCACGTGCATACGGAAGGGTCTGTCTGGATGCTCCGAAAAGGTACAGTATTGGGTCCAGGAATGCCCAGCAGACGATGGTGAACAGTATGCCTAGAATGAGGTTGAGGGTAATAGTGTTTCCCAGAACATGGTTGGCAGTCTTGTAGTCTTTCTGTCCCAGACGGACGCTGATCAGGGTGCTTGCACCGACTCCGACCATTGCCCCGAAGGCTGCGGCAAGGTTCATGAAGGGGAATGTGGTCGCAAGTCCCGAGATGGCCATAGGACCAACGCACTGTCCGATGAAGATGCGGTCTATGTTGTTGTAAAGTGAACTGGCCGTCATTGCTATGATGGCGGGGGTCGCATACTGTAGCAGTAGGCGTCCTATGGGTTTACGGCCGAGTTCAATAGGTGTGTTTTGGGACATGATTGCATAAAATGTCGCGCAAAAGTAATGAATTTTGCTGAGATGTGGAAAGGCTTGTGAATAAAATGTATGCGCGTGCGTATGTAATTCTTGAAAATCTTGCCGGATTCTTGTATTATACCGATTAGATTTAGTATCTTTGCCCACTGTAATGTGTTAAATAAATATATAAATCAAACTAACAAAAATGAGTACACAAGCTGAAAAGATTCAGGAGTTGATTGAACTCCGTGCTAAGGCGCGTCTGGGCGGTGGCGAAAAGGCTATTGCCAAGCAGCATGAGAAGGGCAAGTACACTGCCCGTGAGCGTATTGCCATGTTGCTGGACGAGGGTAGTTTTGAGGAGATGGATATGTTTGTCCAGCATCGTTGTACCAACTTCGGTATGGAGAAGAAACATTATCTGGGTGATGGTGTCGTTACCGGCAGTGGTACGATAGACGGTCGTCTGGTGTATGTGTTTGCCCAGGACTTTACTGTCAGCGCAGGTTCGTTGAGCGAAATGCTTGCGAGCAAGATTTGTAAGGTGATGGATATTGCCATGAAGGTGGGTGCACCTGTAATTGGCCTGAATGATTCGGGCGGCGCACGTTTGCAGGAGGGAATTAATGCCCTGGCAGGTTATAGCGAGATATTCCAGCGTAACATTATGGCAAGTGGTGTCATTCCTCAGATTAGTGCCATAATGGGTCCCTGTGCCGGTGGTGCTGTCTACAGCCCTGCTCTGACGGACTTTACTCTCATGGTCGAGAATACGAGCTACATGTTCCTGACTGGCCCCGGTCCTGTCAAGGCTGTTCTTGGCGAGGTTGTTACTCAGGAGCAGTTGGGCGGTGCCAGCGTTCATTCTACAAAGAGCGGCGTCACTCATTTCACTGCAAGTACCGAGGAGGAGGCCATAGCACTGATTAAGAAGCTGATGAGCTATATTCCACAGAACAATCTGGAGAAGACTCCGCTGGTTCCTTGTGATGATCCTATAGACCGCAAGGAGGATTTCCTGAACGAGATTCTGCCGGACAACCCCAACAAGCCTTATGATATGTATCAGGTTATTGCCAGTATTGTTGATAATGGCGAGTTCATGGAGGTTCAGCCTCGTTTTGCCAAGAATATCATTATCGGCTTTGCACGTTTCAATGGTGAGAGCGTAGGTATTGTTGCAAACCAGCCCCAGCAGTTGGCCGGTGTCCTGGACTGCAATGCCAGTCGCAAGGCTGCGCGTTTCGTGCGTTTCTGCGACTCGTTCAATATTCCTATCGTAACTCTGGTTGACGTCCCCGGATTCCTGCCTGGAACAGGTCAGGAGTACAATGCTGTTATCCTGCATGGCGCCAAGCTTCTGTATGCTTACGGCGAGGCTACGGTGCCAAAGGTTACGGTGACTCTGCGCAAGAGTTATGGCGGTAGTCATATAGTAATGTCCTGCAAGCAGCTGCGCGGTGATGCGAACTATGCATGGCCAAGTGCCGAGATTGCTGTAATGGGTGCAAGCGGTGCTGCTACCGTATTGTATGCCAAGGAGGTGAAGGCCTTGAAGGCAGAGGGCAAGGACGAGGAGGCAAAGAAGTTCATCGACGACAAGGTTGCCGAGTACGAGAACTTGTTCTCTAACCCGTATCAGGCTGCCAAGTATGGTTATATCGATGACGTGATAGAGCCTCGCAATACCCGTTTCCGCATTATCCGTGCCTTGGCTCAGCTGCAGAACAAGAAACTGACTAACCCTGCCAAGAAGCATGGTAATATTCCTTTGTAGGCTAATAAAGAACAGACAGTTATGAATTTTCTTACAATAACAACAGATACATGGATGATGGCAGGCTTCAGCATTGCTGTGGTTCTGGGTATCCTGGTCCTGCTGGTGGTGGTGCTGAAGATATTCAGCGCTATTGCCAGTCTTGGACACATCAAGCGTTCTCCGCGCGTTCTGGAAGTGAACGAGGCACCGGCACAGCCTTTGGCTGCAGGTGAGCCTGACTCCAGCCCTGAAGATGAGCGTCTGGCAGCTGTGGCAATGGCAATACACCTGTACCTCAGCAATCAGCATGACGAGGAAAGCGGGGTCTTGACCATTCCTATGCATGACTTGCTTGGAGGCTGGCATGAAGAGCTGAACAAGAGACTTTAACCTTATTTGTTACATGGATAATATTTGAACGAAGAAATGAAAGAATATAAATTCAAAATCGGTGAAAAGGATTATGCTGCTACCGTGTCCGAACGCGAGGATGGTACACTGGAGGTTACAGTAGATGGCAAGATTTATAACGTTGAACTGCCTGAGCGCAAGAAAGCTCCTGCTCCGGTAGTTAAGCCTGCTGTGGTTCAGGCTGCTCCTGTCGCTTCGGCTCCCGTTGCGGCCAAACCTGCCAACAATGCCGGCTCTAACGCCGTGATTGCTCCGCTGAATGGCAAGATAACACAGATATTGGTCAAGGTCGGTGATACAATTGCAGCCGGTGATACTGTTTGTATGCTGGAGGCAATGAAAATGGAGAATAGTATTACAGCTGAGTTTGGCGGTACGGTGAAGACTGTCCTGGTGAACGTCGGTGATCAGGTTGATGGTGGCCAGGCTTTGGTGGAACTGGCATAAATTAAAGTCATAGCTGATAATTATGAAAAATATTAGGTTTTTCGTCATTGCTGCATTGCTCATGATGGTGTCTGTACCTTGTCTGGCTCAAGGTTTTGACCCTGCCGATGCCTTGGCTAAGTTCACTGGCGACATGGGTATATCCTTTTTCTTTACAGGTGAGGGATGGAAGAATGCCGTGATGATTGCAGTTGGCTGCTACTTGTTGTGGCTTGCCATCAAGAAGGAGTATGAGCCGTTGTTGCTCTTGCCCATAGCGTTTGGTATGATCCTGACTAATCTGCCGGGGGCAGGTATGTTCCATGGTGAGCTGTGGAACGAGTTCCTGAATGAGAATAGCATACATCATCATGATTATGGTTTTATCATGAGAGAGGGAGGCCTGTTGGATATCCTGTACATCGGTGTCAAGTCCGGTGTCTATCCATGTCTGATCTTCCTGGGTGTCGGTGCAATGACTGACTTTGGTCCGCTGATTGCAAATCCAAAGAGCCTGTTGCTCGGTGCTGCTGCTCAGATAGGTATATTTGCTACCTTCCTTGTGACTCAATGGGACTTTACTATTCCGTTTACGGACATCGTTCCGTTTACGTTTACTGCAAAGCAGGCTGCTTCCATCGGTATTATAGGTGGTGCAGACGGTCCTACGGCTATCTTCCTGACGACCAAGCTGGCTCCTGAGCTGCTCGGTCCTATTGCCGTGGCGGCATACAGCTATATGGCTCTGGTTCCTGTAATCCAGCCGCCTATCATGCGTCTGCTTACTACCAAGAACGAACGCATGATACGTATGGCCCAGTTGCGTACCGTAACCAAGCAGGAGAAGATAATCTTCCCGATTATCGTTGCTATAGTCGTGAGCCTGATTCTGCCAAGCGCAGCTCCCCTGATCGGATGTCTGATGCTGGGTAACCTGATGAAGGAGAGCGGTGTTGTCGAGCGTTTGAGCAAGTGTGTCCAGAACGAGCTGAACAACATTGTAGTAATCTTCCTGGGTGTTACCGTAGGTGCAACGGCAACGGCATCAGCCTTCCTGAATATCCAGACAATCAGTATATTGGTTGTCGGCATCGTTGCATTTGCTTGCGGCAGTGCAGGAGGTATCCTGATGGCCAAGCTTATGAACCTGTTCCTGAAGGAGAAGATAAATCCTCTGATCGGTTCGGCTGGTGTAAGTGCAGTTCCTATGGCTGCGCGTGTAAGTCAGGTTGAGGGACAGAAGGCTGATCCGCGTAACTTCCTGCTGATGCACGCAATGGGACCTAACGTTGCCGGTGTTATCGGTTCGGCAGTTGCTGCCGGTATCTTGCTCAGTTTCCTGGGATAAATATTTCCCCATAAGGATGGAGACAGTAACCCTATATGAGCTGAATAGCAGGATTCGTGGTATTTTGGAGGATACTATGGATCAGACTTATTGGGTTCATGGTGAGCTGTCGGAAGGCAGGCAGGGGCCTGGCGGTCATTTTTATGGAGAACTGATTGAACGTAACGAAGAAACAGATACTGTAGTTGCGCGTGCCAGAATTAATATCTGGGCGCGTACATACAGTATTTTGTCGCTGCGCTTCCATGAAGAAACGGGGCAGAACCTGCGACCGGGAATGAAGGTTCTTGTCAAGGCAAAGGTCTCGTTTCACGAAGCGTATGGCTATGCCCTTACAATACAGGATATAGACGGTACGTATACTTTGGGTGATCTGGAGCGCAGGCGTCAGGAGATATTGCGTCAGCTGGAGAAGGACGGGATTATAAACGACAACAAGACATTGCCCCTTCCAACCCTGCTGCGCCGTATCGCAATTGTATCGAGCCCCAATGCTGCCGGTTATGGCGATTTCTGTAATCAGCTGCAGGGCAATGAATATGGTTTTGCGTTTCAGACCAGACTGTATACGGCCATTATGCAGGGCCAGCAGGCTCCTGACAGCATTATAGGAGCATTGCAGCATATAGAGGAGGACAATTCCGTCCTGATGGAGCATGGTTCGGAGCCGTTTGATGTTGTTGTTATTATCCGTGGCGGAGGTGCCGTGACAGATTTGTGTGATTTTGACTCCTATCCCTTGGCTGCCTGTATTGCTCAGTACCCTGTTCCTGTAATTGTCGGTATCGGACATGAGCGTGACAGGACTGTATTGGATTTCGTGTCACACGAGAGTGTAAAGACTCCTACGGCAGCGGCAGCGTTTGTCATAGACCATCAGGCGGAGGTCCTGGCTCATTTGCAGGATCTGGCGGTACGTGTTCCGCAGATGGTGCGTATGCGTGTTGAGAGCGAAAGACAACGTATTCATCGGATAGCGTCATTGTTGCCTGTGTCGGTTGGCCGTCTGCACGAAAGGCTGAAACACCGCCTGGACATGCTGGAACAGAGGATCTTGGGACTGAACCCCGAGGTTTTGCTGAAGCGAGGCTATAGTATCACGAAAATGGGGGATAAAGTCCTGCATAATGCCATGCAGGTTCAGGAGGGTGACGTGCTTACCACCCGCCTGGAACATGGAGAGGTTTTGTCAAAGGTAATATGCCGTCTTGGCTGAATATATTTTGTAATATGAAGTACGAGGAAGCGATACATAGGTTGGAGACCATTGCCCGCGATATGGAAAATGGCGAGATGGGGGTAGATGAACTGGCGGATAGTATAAATGAGGCCAAGAAGCTGATAGGTTTCTGCCGTACCCAGCTGACCAGTGTTGACGAGAAGATAGAAAAGATTCTTTCCAGTCTGGAATAATTTATTTTATAATATGAGACGGACTAATTTCTCCTTGCTTTGTGCAATTGCGGCGTTTTTCAGCTGCAGCGTATTGACTTGTGCCCAATCATTCGATGCCGACAAGTATTACTATGTCCAGTTTGTAAGTGGACAGAACGTTGTTACTGCCATGGGTGACGGCAGTGTCTGTGAAACTCATCCCGTAGATCCGTCCAAGACAGACGGTCAGTTGTGGAGGATTACGGGGGCAGCTTCTTCGGGATACCAGTTTGTGTCTCGTTCGGGTTTGATGCTGTATGCAAATTCGACTGCGAGCCTTGGAACATTCAGTGCATCGTCAAGTGCTGGGAGTAACGTCTATTTTACCATTGAGTCATCTGGAACAAACGGACAGTTCGTAGTGTATCCCAAGGGTGTGTCCAATGTTTGGATGAACCAGTTGGAGGGTATTGGTGTAGGACACCAGGTGGGATTGTGGAAACAGAAGGATGATAATTGCCCTGTCTATATTATCTCTGAGGCAGAATATAAGGAGTTGAACAATCCAGACCCAGCAATATCATTGATTCCTCGCCCGGTCAGTATTAAGAGGATCGCCGGTACAGTCCCTGCGGATACGGAGGTTTCGTATCTGACAGACACAAGGCTTGCAACGGAGGAATATAAACTGAATATTTCAGAGAGTGGAATAACTGTTACTACCAGGCCGACAAAGGAAGGAGACAGGTTTAACAAAGGAATAATCAATGCGCAGCAGACTTTGCGTCAGTTGCGCCTGCTGTCGTCCGACGGTACTTTGCCATGCGTGGAAATCAAGGACAAACCGCGTTTTGGCTATCGCGGTCTGATGTTGGATGTGGCCCGTCATTTCTTTGACAAGGAGGCGGTCAAGAATCTGATTGATGCCATGGCGGTGTACCATTTCAGTGTTCTGCATTGGCATTTGACGGATGACCAGGGGTGGCGTATAGAGATTCCTGAGTATCCAAGGCTGACTGAGATAGGCGCTGTACGTGAAGCCAGTTTCTGTGTGCCTTCAAGTCCGACTTTCTATGACGATACGGAATATGGCCGTGGTATGTTCTATACGCTGGATGATTTGAGGGAGGTCGTGTCGTATGCGCAGGAACGCGGTATCGAGATAATTCCCGAATATGATTTGCCAGGGCATAATGTTGCTGCCGTAGCCTCTTATCCCGAGTTGTTCGCCTGTTCCAAGACTCCGATTGAGGGTGGTGAATTCAAGGTCCGGGTAAACGGTGGTATATCCAAGGATGTACTTAATGTAGGCAAAACCGAGGTTATGGATTTTATGAAATGCGTTCTTGGTCATCTGGCAGAGGTATTTCCGTCAAAGTATATCCACCTCGGTGGTGATGAGTGTCCGACTAATGCCTGGCAGAACTGTCCCGAGGTACAGGCTCTGATACAGAGGGAGGGGCTGGGTAGTGTAAATGACGTACAGCCGTGGTTGCTCGAACAGCTTGGCAAGTGGCTTGACGCAGAGTACGGCAAAACTGTTATTTGCTGGGATGAGTTGCTTTCGCATTGGCCGGCAACGAATACGGTAAAACCGGTGATAATGGCATGGAATGCCGGTAATTACACGCAGCAGGCTGCAAATAAGGGATTCAAGAGCATATATGTCCCATACCAGAAACTGTACTTGGACTTTATGCAGGAACTGCCGGAAAACTGTTATTTTGATGAGCCTTATTACGGGGGATGGTCCGAGACAAATGTAAATACATTGGACGAGGTTTATAATGCAAACCCGACAGATGGTACAAATGCCCCTGATATGGTGCTTGGACCGCAAGGCAATCTGTGGACGGAAACATGTACCGAGGTGGCTGAGATGCACCATTGCTTCTTCCCGCGTGCCCTGGCTTTGAGCGAAGTGGCATGGAGTAGTGTGGACGGCAGGAATTACAGTAATTTCCTGGCCCGTATGCAGAATCATGCAAGGGTTCTGGATAAGTTGGGGATAGGCTATGCAAAGCATCATTTCCTGATAGAGAGAAATGATGAAGCCGAGCGTCAGCGCCTGCTCGCAGAGGTGAAGCCCGGTGAAACGGGACATCCGTCGCAGGATGCCGTGGATGCATTGCGCAATGCAGATGCAGATGGCTTGTCGGATGCTATTGCGGCTTTCAAGGCTGCAGACGTGGCTTTGCCCGAGGCAGGGAAGTACTACGAGATCCAGTCTGCCAGCACATATTACAAGGCACACTATAACGGTGCAACAATCTACAAGAATTCCGAAACGGCAAGGATTCACTATACACAGCAGTACAATTGTGATGAGCTGTGGAAATTCGCACCGTCTGCAACTACTGGCAAATACTCGGTTACAAACCTTGTCAACAGGAACCTGCGTGTGTCGGGATCATCGTTATTTACGGTTTCCAAGGCAACTGTGGCAAATAGCAAATACGACTATGTTCCGGGTGTTCTGAACCTTGTATATGGCACTATGCCGTTCTATGCAAATGCAGACGGGACAGTAGCTCATATAAAGGCCAGCAACGAGACAAAGATGATAAACTATCCTGGGTCGTGGCGAATTGTCGAGGTCAAGGATTTTACAAATTATCTCCAGAAGGTACTTGACCAGCTGACGCATTTGCAGGACAAGGATGTCCTGTCTTATGGCGATGCCCTGGTCGTACGCGGCGATGTTACGAAGTATGAGTACGATCTATATCTGCAGACGCAGAAAACAGGCAAGGTGCCTCAGGAACTCAAGGACTTAGTAACAGGCATAGATGATATGCCAGCAGAAATTATCGGGGCAGTTAATTCTGTATATGACTTGAACGGGCGCCGTATCAATTCAACCAGAAGCGCATTGCCTCATGGTATATATATTATCAATGGAAAGAAAGTAATAAGGTAAATAGATTTAGTTATGAGTGAAATCAATTGGAGCAGCCTGTCTTTTGGCTACATGAAAACAGATTACAACGTACGCTGTTACTATCGTAACGGCAAATGGGGCGAAATAGAGACCTGCAGCGAGGAAACCATCCCTCTGCACATGGCGGCAACCTGTCTGCATTATGGTCAGGAGGCATTCGAAGGCTTGAAGGCTTACCGTTGTCCTGACGGCAAAGTCCGTGTTTTCCGTAGTGACGAGAACGCTGCACGTCTGCAGAGCACCTGCCGTGGCATTATGATGCCGGAGATTTCGACACAATTGTTCAATGAAATGGTTGATAGGGTAGTACGTCTGAACGAGCGCTTTATCCCTCCATACGAAAGTGGAGCAACACTCTATATCCGTCCTTTGCTGATCGGTACCAGTGCGCAGGTTGGTGTACATCCTGCCAGCGAATACCTGTTTGTTATATTCGTAACACCGGTAGGACCTTATTTCAAGGGTGGATTCAGCACCAATCCCTATGTCATTATACGTGAGTATGATCGCAGTGCACCTCTGGGAACAGGTATATACAAGGTGGGAGGTAACTATGCCGCCAGCCTGCGTGCCAACAAGATGGCGCATGATCTGGGCTACAGCTGTGAATTCTACCTTGATGCCAAGGAGAAGAAATATATGGACGAGTGTGGAGCTGCCAACTTCTTCGGAATAAAGAACAACACTTACGTTACCCCCAAGAGCACCAGTATCTTGCCTTCAATAACAAACAAGAGCCTTATGCAGCTTGCACAGGATCTGGGCCTGAAGGTGGAGCGTCGTCAGATTCCTGAGGAGGAACTTGCTACATTCGAGGAAGCAGGAGCATGTGGTACAGCTGCCGTTATTTCGCCAATAGAACGTATTGATGACCTCGACACCAAGCAGAGTTTTGTCTTCAGCAAGGACGGAAAGCCAGGTCCTATATGTACAAAGCTCTATAACAAGCTACGCAATATCCAGTATGGCATAGAGCCTGACGTACACAACTGGACGCGTGTGGTGATAGGGTAGTTGGTCAGTCTTCAAGGTCGACCCATTCGATGTCTTCGTCATCCAGGTCTTCTATGTCCTGGATGTCGTCGACAATGATAGGTTGGTCTTCGCCCTCGTATTCCAGTTCCTGCTGAAGCCATCCCAAGTCTTTGTTACGGTGGACGATGCTTTCCTCCTGGGTGATAGACGCAATCTTGTTGCTTTCGCTATTGAGGGCTGTCCACAGGATGTCCTTCAGTTCGGTAAGTCCTTTCTGTGCAACAGCACTGATAAAGATGACCGGAAGGTCCTCGGGCAAGTCCTGACTGAGCATCTGCACCAGTTCTTCGTCCAGAAGGTCGCTCTTGGTCACAGCCAGCACACGCTGCTTGTCCATAAGTTGAGGGTTGAATTTACAAACCTCATTCAGGAGTATCTCATACTCCTTCCTGATGTCGTCTGTATCACCTGGTACCATGAACAGCAACAGCGAGTTGCGCTCGATGTGGCGCAGGAATCTCAGTCCCAGGCCCTTGCCTTCGCTCGCTCCTTCGATAATTCCAGGAATGTCTGCCATTACGAAGGACTGTCCGTTGCGGTATGAAACTATTCCTAACGACGGTTCCATCGTGGTGAACGGGTAGCCTGCAATTTTCGGCCTGGCGCTGGACAATGCGCTCAGCAGGGTGCTCTTTCCGGCATTGGGAAAACCTACCAGTCCTACATCTGCAAGGAGTTTCAGTTCCATTATTACGGTCATCTCCTGCATGGGTTCTCCTGGCTGGGCATATCGCGGAGCCTGATTTGTGGCTGTTGCGAAATGCCTGTTGCCCAGACCGCCCCGTCCGCCCTTAAGCAAGGTCACGACCTGACCGTCCTTTGTGACATCACATATATACTCGCCGGTTTCAGCATTGTACACAACGGTTCCGCAGGGGACGTCAATATACCGGTCCTCTCCATCTGCACCTGTACTGCCGTTTTTGCCGCCATTTCCGCCATGTGTGGCAAAGATGTGCCGGTCATACCTGAGATGAAGCAGTGTCCAGTAGTTATGGTTACCGCGCAAATAAATGTTCCCGCCGCGTCCACCGTCACCTCCATCGGGACCTCCGTTTGGCGCATATTTTGCCCGGTGCATATGCATGGAACCCCTGCCGCCCTTTCCCGAGCGGCAGACGATTTTTACATAGTCGACGAAATTACTTTCTGCCATTCAGGTTAAAGTGTGTCCAGGAATGCGAAAATCTCGCTGAGCATCAGCTCCTTGTCGCCTTTCCATGTAAATGTATGGCGTATGCCTTCTATTTCGAACCACTCGGCAAGAGGTTCTGTCTGGGCATGGTATACTGCAAAGCGGGCCTTTATGGTCTCTTCATTATCATCGGCACGGCCTTGCTCTATGGCACGGTTCAGGAGACGCTTCAGCAATGTGTCCTCGTCAACGACCAGCTCAATCATCACGCCCATGTCGTGCTTGCGCTCTGCCAGCATCTTCTTTAAAGCCTCGGCCTGCGGAATTGTGCGTGGGAAACCGTCAAAGATAACCCCCTGTCCTTCCGGCAGGGCATCATAGGTATCTGCCAGGATATCAATCATCAGGCTGTCCGGCAGCAGCTGTCCCTTGTCGATGTATGCCTGTGCGGTCTTGCCCAGCTCCGTACCGGCCTGGATTTGCGCACGCAGTACATCACCGGTGCTGATGTGCCCCATGCCATACCTCTTTACAATCTCGTCGCTGTAGGTGCCTTTGCCAGAGCCTGGTGCACCAAAAATGATGATATTCTTCATATTCGTATAGTTTTTCGTTTTATCCTTAGCTTTTCAGAACCCAGATATCCTTCAGGTTACGGGCGTAACCGTCATAGTCCAGGCCATATCCTATGATAAAGTCATTGGGTATACCCATTGCTGTATAGCGTATGTCCAGGTCAATCTTCAGATTCTCGGGCTTAACGAAGAAAGTGCATATCTCCAGACTATTGGGATTGTGCCCTTCCAGTGTTTCAAGAATATGTGCCATGGTTACTCCGCTGTCTACGATATCCTCGACAATTATAACGTCACGGCCTTCAATGGACTTGTTCAGACCTATTATTTCGTTCACTGTGCCAGTACTGCTTACGCCTTCGTAGGATGACATCTTTACGAATGTGATTTCGCAGGGAATGTTGATCTCACGCAGCAAATCGGCAGCAAACATGAACGAACCGTTCAGGATAGCCAGGAACAAAGGGTTCTTGCCCTCGTAGTCCCGGTTTATCTCATTAGCTACTCTGCGGACCTCATTTGCGATGTCCTCGGCAGGAATCATTGGCACGAATTCCTTGTCCAGAACTTTTATGCTTTTCATCATCAGGAATTTATTGTATTTTTCACAAAGATAAGAAATTTAGTTAAGAGTTGTTAGTTCTGCGTTACGAGTTTTTTGCCGTTTGATGCAAATTTTATAAATTTGTGTTCGAAAAACAAGTAAAATAATAATTCAGAGGCTATGCGTAACATTTTACTGGCAGTTTTTGTTGCATTATATGCGCTGGGTGTGAACGCTCAGACCGAAATCGAACCATTTGTTCCGGGTGTAACTACGGACGGTGTCAGGTATTTCCTTCCGCGTACAGCATTCCGTGTCGTGATTATTGTCGAGAAAACGGTTACAGTCCCGGGCAATTTAAATAAATATGCATACAAGTATATGCATTTGCAGAACGTTCCTACACAGACCAAGACCGAATACAGGATAAAAAGCATTGAGCTTCAGCCGTATGGTGTTCCCGATAAGACCAAGGCATATAACATCAAGCTTAAGAACCGTACTGTTGCCCCTATGCTGAGCCTTACACGTGACGGTGTCCTGATGGGTGTGAATACCGAGGTCTCCGAGGATGTCCTTCCGCCATTGCCCGAAGCCGTTCCGGCTCCAGCCTTGCTTGATGCCCGTAAATACATGAATCAGGAGATGCTTATGGCATCAAGTACAGCTAAACTTGCCGAGCTTGTTGCCGAGGAAATATATGATATTCGCAGCAGTCGCAATGATCTGGTACGTGGAGAGGCTGACAATACTCCGAAGGATGGTGAACAACTCCAGCTGATGCTCAGGAATCTTGATGATCAGGATGCTGCATTGAGTGCTATGTTCTCCGGTCAGGTAAGCAAAAGTACCGAGGTGTTTCATATGCAGCTTAATCCCAATTCACCGGTTGACAAGATGATCCTGTGCCGTTTCTCAAAGCCCTTCGGCCTGGTTGGCAGTGACGACCTGAGCGGCGAGCCTGTATATGTCAGCATCAAGCGTACAGACAGCATGCCCGATTCTGCTGCTGTTGCTACGAACCAGGACAAGAAGCGCCAGCAGGGAATATTCTGTAATGTGCCAGTTCCTGCTACATTTACCGTTTTTGACGCATCCCAGCAATATACCAGCACTACAATTCCCGTAGCGCAATTCGGTACCACGGATATACTGGGTGCCTCATACTTTGACAAGAATGCGACAACGGCGGTAGTTTTCCATCAGTCCACTGGCGGTGTCAAGGAAATCAGGAAATAATGCTTGTCTATAAGTTGCATCCGCGCGTCCTGGCTTTTACTACGGGAAGGAACGAAGACCTGTCGTTGAAGGATGCAGATGACGTCGTCGCAACAGATACCATTCCGCAGCAGTTGCGCGAATTAGGGTGGGGGATTGACGGCTTTCTTCCCCTGGCATTGCCAAGACAGACACATACATCACATGTCGTATGGGCTTCCTGCCCTGGGCGTGAACCCGAGACGGATGCAGTTATTACCGATGTTCCGGGCTTGTGCGTATGTGTAAAGACCGCAGACTGCATTCCTGTGCTATTGTATGACCAGGTACGCAATGTCGTTGCCTCAGTTCATGCAGGATGGAAGGGTACTGTCCAGTACATCGTGCGCAATACCATTGAAATGATGGTACAGCACGGAACCAATCCAGGGGATCTCGTTGCGGTTATTGCACCGGGAATCAGTATGGACAGTTTCGAGGTTGGTGATGAGGTTTACGACAGATTTAGTCAGTCGGGTTTTCCCATGGACCGTATAGCCAGGCGCTATCCTTCCAATATCCAGGGGCCGTCAGGCAACTGCTATAAGTGGCACATCGACCTTTGGGAAGCAAACAGATGGGTGTTGGAACAATGTGGTGTCAGGGACATAAGTATATCAGGAATTGACACATATACCAGTCCTGAATACTACAGCGCACGTCGCGAGACAATCAACACAGGCCGTAATTTCAACGGCATAATGCTCCTCCCCTAAGCCCTGTTCTGAGGGTCAAATATACAAGACAACCCCCGGAATAGCATCATGGGGTCCGATGTAGTAATCTCCTGTAGGTCATGGGAAAGGGTAGGGGCATCACCTCCAGTCAGGAATACCCTGAGTTGCGGATGCTTCAGGAGCACGGTGCGTGTATACCCCTCAATCTCCCAACGTACACCGTTTACGGCACCACCTCGCATACATGTTTCCGTGTCATATCCGATTACGGGTGCCGGACCTTGTACAGGCAACATCGGAAGGGCTGCAGTGTAGCTGTGCATGGCTTCAAGCCTGAGCCTTATTCCCGGAGATATCGTCCCTCCCATGATTTCAGCCTGTCCATTGTTAACTGATAGCAAGTCATAGGTAATGCAGGTGCCTGCGTCTATAACCAGCACTGTGCCTTTATATGACTTTGGAAGTGCGCACACACAGGCTATATCTGCTGCCAGTCTGTCTACACCATATCCCTTTGGGATATCAGAAATAAAGCGGAGGGCTTCGGGACTCTCTGTCGTCAGGCGCGATACCTTGTGGCCCGATAGCAGATTCTCTATTTCGGGATGGACGGGACCTACGCTACAGATTACAATTTCGCCGGTTTGCCTGATGGCTTCGGCAATGTTGGCGCATGGTTTCAACTGCCCGTTATCGCACATGCACGCCTTTGCACGTGTGTTTCCTATGTCAATCAGCAGCATCAGTCCCTAATCTTAACCATTGCACTTACCGCAAATGTTACCAGACAGCATGCCATTACCCACCAGAAGAAATTGACAAAACCGAACTGGTCTGCAATCCAGCCGGCAAACATTCCCGGAATCATCATGCCCAGTGCCTGGAAGGCAGTACATATGCTGAAGACGGATGTGCTCTTTTCACCCTTGGCAAAGTAAACAAGGAACAGCATGTATGCGCTGAACCCGAAACCATAGCCAAACTGCTCGACGAACACACACGAGTTTATTATCCATATATTGTCCGGCTGGCAGATACTCAGGTAGATGTATACAGCATCAGGCAGAGATATTGCCATTATCATTGGCCACCACCAGCGCTTCAATCCATGTCTGCTTACTAACCATCCGCCAATAATGCCGCCTGCCAGCAGGCCGATTACTCCCAAAGTGCCGTATGCAAAACCTACGGTTGTTGTCTCAAGAGCCAGACCGCCCTCGTTTAATGAGCGTAGCATGAACGGCTGTGCCATCTTGGCCAGTTGCGCCTCAGGAAAGCGGAACAATAGCATGAACAGCATGGCAGGAACTATGTTGGGTTTCGAGAAGAATGTCCGTAAAGTACCGGCAAAGGCATTTGTTACCTTCTCTTTTTCTATAATATGTTCTACAGGTCTGGCAAGGGCAACTCCGTGCCATATGGAAAGGAGAATCATTATAACTGCCAGCAATCCCATTGTTATACTCCATGCCAATGGGACATTGTAGTGTTTTTCCAGATATCCGGCAAGAATTACCAGTCCGCCCTGACAGAAGATGCTTCCTATGCGGTAGAAAGTACTGCGCCATCCCACATACAGGGCCTGCTCTTTTTCATTAAGCCCCAGAATATAGAAACCGTCTGCAGCAATGTCATGTGTTGCACTGCTGAATGCCATGAGCCAGAATAGGGCCAATGACAGTTTTAGCCACATGGCAGTCTGTAGGGTTAGTGCAACCCCGCCCAACGAGGCTCCTATCAGGATCTGCATTGCCAGTATCCACCATCGCTTCGTCTTCGCAGCATCTATCAATGGGCTCCACAAAGGTTTAATCACCCACGGCAGATAAAGCCATGATGTGTATAGGGCCAACTCGGTATTGGTCAGCCCCAGGTTTGTGTACATGATGACGGACAGCGTCATCACGGCCATATAAGGCAATGCCTCGGCAAAATACAATGTTGGAATCCAACATACAGGTTTGTTCGAAATCATATATTAGATTATGAATTATTGATTATGCATTGAGCATTATGAATCCCCCTTATTATCAGCCACCCTAATGGTGCAGTCAAGGTGTCAATCAGATAATATGTCCTGTAATCCATATGCTCCAGGATGAGTCCGCTCAGAGCAAGCGGAATGATCATGCACAGGCTGATGATTGGAATGTACAATATATAAACGGTATTCCTGTATCTCTCACCCGAAATATGGCGCACATATTCCAGACAGGCATTCAACCCGAATCCGAATAGCAGCTGTGCCTGGAATGTATATATACATAGCGATGCCAGGTTGTCTGGATGCGAATAGCTCATTATCAGATATAGTAATGGAGACAGGCCCAGCGCTATTGTCATTGGCCAGCGCACCTTGTCCTCTCCCAGGTTGTTGCGTAGCCAAAGCCCCGCACTGATTCCGAAGAGGAATGCTATTACCCCGATCGTTCCCTGTGCAAAACCTACCTCCTGCAATGTGCATCCCAATCCCCCGCGTGCACTCTTGTCCAAGAAGAAGATAGTACGCGTGTAGAACATCAGGCTTTGCGGCAGCAGCATCAGGAACAAGGTCAGCACGTCGCGCCACCACATCGGACGTTGGCGTATGCGCTCGATGACCCGGTATTCAGCCTTGAGTGAACCGCTTACCGAGTTGGCCGACATGGAATCCTCGCTGAACGGCCTTTCCAGAATAATGATGTGCAGTAGCGTGAACAGCAACAGGACACCTGTTACCAGATAGCATCCCAGACTCCAGGAATACGATGCCGATTTCTGCCTGAAATAGATCTGCAATACACCGACGCTCATTATCAGCAATCCATATGTCAGGACCACTGCCATCTGCGATGCCAATATCTTTATCCCGCGATGACTTTCCTGTTCTGCAGGTCGCAGCATACGTTCGTAGTATGTACGTGCAAGCAGTTCGTGCCATGCACACAGGAGACTGACCACAAGCAGGCAGGCAAAAGTCCACATCCTGCCATGTGGCAGGGTAAATGCCAGTGTCCCCAGAGCTATCGTCAGCAGAGCCTCGTCAATCTGTATGAAACGCCTGTAGTGTCCCGCACGCCGCACATAGCTGCGTACCCATGATTTCATGACCCATGGGACGAACAGCAATGCCGCAAGCAATGTCGATTCCCACACGGGTGTCCGCATTTGCAGGAACATCAGCAGGGAGACGAACGTCACCATTGCCGACGGAATTTCCTCGGCAGCAAATAGGGTGGCTGTCCAGACTCTAATATGATCGTGCGACGAGGACACGTGCTACACTCGGTTTGCCACTTACCATATCCACACCTGCGGTCTGCTCAACTCCAAATGGGATACAGCGTATAGTGGCCTGTGTTTCCTCTTTTATCTTTGCCTCGGTCTCGGCAGTACCGTCCCAGTGGCACAGGAAGAAGCCTCCATCCTTTACACGCTCCTTGAACTCCTCGTAGTTGTCACATTCATAGATATGGGCATCACGGAAATCCTTGGCTTTCTTGAAGATATTTGCCTGAATCTCATCCAGCAGGTTCTTGATATATCCCTCAATGCCCTCGAGTGGAACATTCTTCTTCTCAAGAGTATCGCGGCGCATGATCTCTACAAGTCCCTGTTCCAGGTCCCGGGCACCTAATACCAGACGTACAGGTACACCCTTCAGCTCATAGTCTGCAAACTTGAATCCGGGACGCTTGTTGTCCGCATTGTCATATTTGACGCTGACACCCATTGCCCGCAGGTTCTTCACGATAGCATCTGCCTTCTCGTCCAGCATCGTCATCTGGTCAGCCTTGCCAATAGGTATGATGACCACCTGAATAGGAGCCAGTGCAGGAGGCAGAACCAGACCGTTGTCGTCCGAGTGAGTCATTATCAGCGCACCCATCAGACGTGTGCTTACACCCCATGATGTTGCCCATGCATACTCCATTTTGTTCTCTTTGTTCAGGAACTGCACATCAAATGCCTTACCGAAGTTCTGACCAAGGAAATGCGATGTTCCCGACTGCAGGGCCTTGCCGTCCTGCATCATAGCCTCGATCGTATATGTGTCCAGTGCACCTGCAAAACGCTCCGTCTCACTCTTGACACCCTGCACCACAGGTACAGCCATGTAGTTCTCGGCAAAATCAGCATATACCTTCAGCATCTGCTGTGCGCGAGCCTCAGCCTCTTCCTTTGTCGCATGTGCAGTATGACCCTCCTGCCACAGGAATTCCGCCGTGCGCAGGAACAGTCGTGTGCGCATCTCCCAGCGCATCACGTTGCACCACTGGTTGACCAGCAGGGGCAGGTCACGGTACGAGTGAATCCAGTTCTTGAAAGTATTCCAGATGATTGTCTCGGATGTAGGACGTATAATCAGCTCCTCCTCCAGCTTGGCAGCAGGATCTACGACAACACCGTCATGGGACTCATTCGTCTTCAGACGGTAGTGCGTTACCACAGCACACTCCTTTGCAAAGCCTTCAACATGTTCGGCCTCACGCGAAAGGAATGATTTTGGGATCAGCAGTGGGAAATAAGCATTCTGTACGCCGGTCTCCTTGAACTTGTCGTCCAGTGCCCTCTGCATCTTTTCCCATATTGCATAGCCGTAAGGCTTGATAACCATGCAGCCGCGTACGTCACTCTGTTCAGCCAAATCAGCCTTTATAACCAGTTCGTTATACCATTTCGAGTAGTCCTCGCTCCTCTTTGTCAGGAAATCCAATTCTTTTGCCATTATATAATGTTCTTATTTATTTGCGCACAAAGATACAATTTTTCGTGCAAAATCATTATTTTTGCACCATAAAATTGCAAGTTATGTTCAGTAAGATACAGAAATATCTGCGCATGCTGCTTGTTTTTTTCTTTGCAAGCACAATTCTCAGCGTAGTTCTCCTCAAATGGTGTCCCGTGTACGTAACCCCCTTGATGCTCATCAGGTCCGTGCAGCAGATGGCACGTGGCGAGAAGATACGCATGAAGCACCACTGGGTCTCAATGGACAGCGAGATGAGCATCTATATGCCCGTCGCAGTTATGGCAAGCGAGGACCAGCGATTTCTTCAGCATCACGGTTTCGATTTTACGGAAATAGGCAAGGCAATAGGAGAACGTGCCGCGGGCAAGCGTATCCGTGGAGGCAGCACTATCAGCCAGCAAGTCGCCAAGAACGTATTTCTCTGGCCTGGCAGATCGTGGGTGCGCAAGGGGTTGGAGGCATATTTCACCGTACTCATCGAGTTAATCTGGGGCAAGCACCGCATCATGGAGGTATACCTTAACTCCATCGAGATGGGCGATGGCATCTACGGAGCAGACGCCGTAGCATGGCAGAACTTCGGACGCCCCGCATCCCAGTTGACACGCCCCAACTGTGCCCTGATAGCTGCCACGCTTCCCAATCCGTTGAAATACAGCTCGTTGGAACCATCGCGATATATGCTCAGACGTCAGTCTCAGATTATGGCTCAGATGCGTCATATAGATGTTTTTCCTGCTAAATAACCAAAATTTTGCCATCTAGGCATTGCAATTCGCAACTTTTTTGTATCTTTGTCACCGTAAATCATTTGATTTAGATATGTTAGAATCACTCTTTCGAACACATCAGTACCTTGTTGAGCACGTCGACGCTCCGGTACGTCGTGCATTAATGGACGAAATCAACTGGCGTGACAGGCTCATAGGTATCAAGGGTAGCCGTGGGGTGGGAAAGACCACCTTCCTTCTGCAGTATGCACGCGAGAATTTCTCACTCCGTGACCGCAAGTGCCTGTACATCAACATGAACAGCTTCTATTTCCAGGGTCATAGCCTTGTGGATTTTGCCGGACAGTTCTACAAGTCAGGCGGTCAGGTCCTGTTGATAGACCAAGTGTTCAAGCAGAGCAATTGGAGCCAGGCACTCAGGGAGTGTTACGACAAGTTCCCGATGTTGCGCATAGTGTTTACCGGCAGCAGTGTCATGCGGCTGAAGGAAGAAAACCCCGAATTGAACGGGATATGCCGCAGCTACAATCTCCGTGGTTTCAGTTTCCGCGAGTATCTCAATCTCATGGCTGGCACCAATCTGCGTCCATATACCCTGCGCGAGATTGAGAACCGTCACGAGCGTATAGCCCGCGAGGTAATGGCAGTATGCGATCCCACCAAGCATTTCGCCTCATACCTGCACCACGGATATTACCCCTTCTTCCTCGAGAAGACCAATTTCAGCGAGAACCTGCTGAAGGTCATGAACATGATGATAGAGGTCGATGTCCTCCTTATCAAGCAGATAGAGCTCAAGTATCTCGACCGCATCAAGAAGCTACTGTATCAGCTCGCAATCAGCGGAACGGGAGCCCCCAATGTCAGCCAGTTGGCAGGAGACGTACAGACCTCCCGTGCCACCATCATGAATTACATCAAGTACCTCAGCGATGCACGTCTGATGAATATGGTCTACCGCAAGGGCGAGGAATTCCCCAAGAAGCCGGCACGCGTCATGATGCACAATACCAACCTGATGTACGCAATGACCCCCGGCAAGGTAAACCGTCAGGATATGCTGGAGACCTTCTTCCAGAATGCCCTGTGGGGCCGCCATGACGTTAAGATGGGCGACCGCAGCTGTACCTTCCTGGTGGATGGAAACCAGCGCTTCCGCATTATGGACGAGGTTCCACGCCGCAAGGCAACCGACGTAATATACGTCCGTGCAGATATCACCGAGGGCAACGAGCAGGAGATACCTCTGTGGCTCTACGGTCTCCTTTACTAAGAGAATCAATCGACAAGAACAAATACAATCATAATCACATTAAAAAATGGCAAAAGAAAAGAAATTTGTGACATGGGATGGTAATACCTGTGCAGGACATGTAGCCTATATGTTCTCCGAGGTTGCAGCTATCTATCCCATTACTCCGTCATCTCCAATGGCAGAGCATGTTGACGAATGGGCCGCTCAGGGTCGTAAGAACCTCTTCGGTGATACCGTTCTGGTACAGGAAATGCAGTCCGAGGCAGGTGCAGCAGGTGCAGTTCACGGCTCCCTGCAGGCAGGTGCTCTGACCAGCACATTCACAGCCTCTCAGGGTCTGTTGCTCATGATCCCCAACATGTACAAGATTGCAGGTGAGCTCCTGCCTTCAGTATTCCATGTCAGCGCCCGTACCGTTGCTACTCACTCACTCTGTATCTTCGGTGACCACAGCGACGTTATGGCATGCCGCCAGACAGGCTTTGCCATGCTTGCCGAAGGCTCTGTACAGGAAGTTATGGACCTTTCAGCAGTAGCACACCTTTCAGCCCTCGAGGCACGCGTGCCGTTCATCAATTTCTTTGACGGTTTCCGCACCTCTCACGAGTATCAGAAAGTCGAACTTATCGAGGACGATGACGTTCGTGACCTTGTAAACCAGAAGGCACTCAGCGAGTTCCGCTCACGTGCGATGACTCCCGAGCGTCCCGTTGCCAAGGGCATGGCCGAGAATCCCGAGACATTCTTTGCACACCGCGAATCCTGCAACCGCTACTACGATGCAGTTCCTGCAATCGTTGAGAAATACATGGCAGCAATCAGCCAGCGTACAGGTCGCAAATACGACCTGTTCAGCTACTACGGTGCCCAGGATGCCGAGGAGATAATCATCATGATGGGTTCCGGTACCGAGGCAGCTCGCGAGGCAATCGACTATGCAAATGCAAACGGCAAGAAATACGGTCTGGTATCAGTCCACCTGTACCGTCCGTTCTCAGTCAAGCATTTCCTCAATGCCGTTCCTCAGACAGTCAAGCGCATAGCAGTTCTTGACCGTACCAAGGAGCCAGGAGCAAACGGCGAGCCTCTGCTGCTCGACGTCAAGGACGCCTTCTATGGCAGCGGTCGTACACCGGTTATCGTCGGAGGCCGCTATGGTTTGGGCAGTGCCGACGTTACACCTACCATGATACTGTCCGTTTACGAGAATCTGGAGCTGAACGAGCCCAAGGACCACTTCACCATAGGTATTGTTGACGACCTCACATTCACCAGCCTTCCCCAGAAGGAAGAGATGGCACTGGGTGGTGCAGGCATCTTCGAGGCCAAGTTCTTCGGTTTGGGTGCAGACGGTACAGTGGGTGCCAACAAGAACTCCGTAAAGATTATCGGTGACAACACCAACAAGTACTGTCAGGCATACTTCTCGTATGACTCCAAGAAATCAGGCGGCTTCACTTGCTCACACCTGCGCTTCGGTGATACACCTATCCGCTCTACATACCAGATCAAGACTCCTAATTTCGTAGCCTGCCACGTTCAGGCATATCTGCGCATGTACGACGTTTTGCGCGGTTTGCGTCCCAACGGCCAGTTCCTTCTCAATACCATTTTCGAGGGTGACGAACTCGTTTCATTCCTCCCCAACAATGTAAAGAGGTACTTTGCCGAGAACAACATCACCGTTTATTATATCAACGCAACAAAGATAGCTCAGGAGATAGGTCTGGGTAACCGTACCAACACCATCCTGCAGAGCGCCTTCTTCCGCATTACTGAGGTTATCCCTGTCGAGCTCGCTGTCGAGCAGATGAAGAAGGCCATCGTCAAGTCCTATGGCAAGAAGGGCCAGGACGTTGTCGACATGAACTATGCAGCCGTTGACCGTGGTGGAGAGTACAAGACACTTGCCGTCGATCCGGCATGGAAGAACCTTCCTGCCGACGAGGCAGTCGTAAGGGACGAGCCCGCATTTATTTCAAACCTCGTCCGTCCTATCAACGCACAGAACGGTGACCTGTTGCCAGTAAGCGCATACAAGGGCATCGAGGACGGCCAGTGGGATCAGGGTACTGCCGCTTACGAGAAGCGCGGTGTAGCCGCATTCGTTCCCGAGTGGAATCCCGAGAACTGTATCCAGTGTAACAAGTGCGCATTCGTATGTCCTCACTCATGTATCCGTCCGTTCGTCCTCACAGACGAGGAGAAGGCAGGCTTCGCAGGTCAGACCATCGAGATGCTTGCACCAAAGACAATGAAGGGCATGCATTTCGTACAGCAGGTTGGCGTCAAGGACTGTCTCGGTTGCGGTAACTGTGCCGACGTATGTCCTGGCAATCCCAAGAAGGGAGGCAAGGCACTCACGATGGTCGCTTACGACGACTCTTCTGCCAAGGCCGCTGCCGAAGCAGCCAACTGGGAATACTGCGTTAGTCAGGTATCCAACAAGCAAGATTTGGTTGACATCAAACAGAGTCCTAAGAATGCAGGCTTTGCTAAGCCTCTATTCGAGTTCTCGGGCGCTTGCTCAGGTTGCGGTGAGACCCCATATGTCAAGCTCATCAGCCAGTTGTTCGGTGACCGCGAGATGGTAGCAAATGCCACAGGCTGTTCATCAATCTACTCAGGCTCAATCCCATCTACTCCCTATACCACTAACGAAAAGGGTCAGGGTCCCGCATGGGCAAACTCCCTGTTCGAGGATTTCTGCGAGTTCGGTATGGGTATGGTTCTTGCCAACAAGAAGATGAAGGCACGCATCACCGACCTGCTCAACGGAGCAATAGCTGACGAGCAGACTCCGGTAGAGTTCAAGGAAGCAGCACAGACGTGGATAGAAGGTCAGAACGATGCCGAAGCAAGCAAGGCAGCCGCAGCAGCCCTCAGGCCACTCATCGCAGCAGGTGCAGAAAAGGGATGCGAGACATGCAAGCAGCTCAAGGAACTTGATCACTACCTCGTTAAGCGCAGCCAATGGATTATTGGCGGTGACGGTGCTTCGTATGATATCGGTTACGGAGGTCTCGATCACGTTATCGGCAGTGGCGAGGACGTTAATATCTTCGTTATCGATACCGAAGTATACTCCAACACAGGCGGACAGGCTTCCAAGGCCACTCCTATCGGTGCTATTGCACAGTTCGCGGCCAACGGAAAGCGTGTAGGTAAGAAGGATCTCGGCCTCATGCAGGCTACATACGGCAATGTATATGTTGCCCAGGTAGCAATGGGAGCTGACCAGAGCCAGTGCCTCAAGGCATTCCGCGAGGCAGAAGCATGGCACGGACCATCCCTGATTATTGCATACGCTCCATGCATCAACCACGGTCTCAAGGCCAAGGGCGGAATGGGCAAGAGTCAGGCCGAGGAAGCCAAGGCTGTCGAGTGCGGTTACTGGCATCTGTGGCGTAATAATCCAGCTTTGGCCGAAGAGGGAAAGAACCCGTTCCAACTCGACTCCAAGGAGCCCGATTGGGACAAGTTCCAGGACTTCCTCGAAGGCGAGGTTCGCTTCCTCTCACTGAAGAAGGCAGCACCTGCTGAAGCTCAGGAACTCTACGATGCCTGCAAGGCTGCAGCACAGCGTCGCTACAAGACCTACATCCGCAAGACACAGGAGGATTGGAGCAAATAAGTAAATCTTCTCCAAAAAATGATAAAAAATGTCTGTACTGTTTGTGGTACGGACATTTTTTTTTTAATTTTAAGTGCAGAAAATCAAGCATTGAACCACATAGGACTATCAAATTAATACCATGACAGTACCTAACGACCAAGAACACTTACCTTTATTCAGACGCACATTACGCGACTACGGAGAGAGTATCGGTATAGAGCAGCATATGCTCAGGAAGCTCGAAGTCGCCCTCGAGGAAGCCGTGGTTAACATAATGAATTATTCGCACGCGACTCAAATCGGAATGGATATCAGCCACACCGGGACATCAGCAATCAGCATTCTGCTTACGGACGACGGTGTACCCTTTGATCCCACCAGCTTTGACTCCGATACATCCCGGGCCGTCAGCGAACGGCAGATAGGAGGCTTGGGCATCAGGCTTATACATCAGATTTCGGACGAGCTTCACTATCGACGTATAAATGGAAACAATCAATTGAAAATAATCAAATACCTATAATTATGCAGATAAATATTTCTACCGACAATCAGAATGTCCGTGTATGCCTTGTAGGCGAATTGGATTCGAAAGCAACCACCGAGCAGGCAGGCGAACTTAACAAAGTACTGGAACTCGCAGATAAGTCGCTGGAGATAGACTGCTCCCAACTTGAGTACATCTCATCTGCCGGTCTTCGCTTCTTTATGCAAGTAAAACGTGCCACCGAGACACAAGGCGGTACAATCCGTGTGACACACCTCAACGAAGACGTGGCAGAAATCTTCCGTATGAGCGGATTCCTGAATATTTTCAACGTAGAATAAAATGGCGAAATCCTTTTCCTCAAAAATCGGAGTCCTGCTTGCAGCTGCCGGCAGTGCTGTAGGACTTGGCAGTATATGGAAGTTTCCATACGTCGTAGGTGAAAACGGCGGCGGTGCATTCACATGTTGTATATCCTCTGTTCGCTTATTTTCGGTCTCCCCCTTGTCATCCTGCGCTGGGTTGTACCCATAGCACTCGTCATTGTTTTCCTAAACTCCATGAATATCATATAACCGATATACCGGTACGCATATTTAAAAACATCCTGATACATGAAAACCGCGCCATTATCAAAAACACAATATGGCATATATGCCGAATGCGTCGCCCACCAGGGAGAGGCATACTACAACCTTCCTTATCTCTTTGTGCTCGATGGTAGCCTGGACGAAGAAAAGCTCAAGAACGCCGTAGAGACAGCTGTGTCAGCACATCCCACTCTCTTCACGCGTATAGCATTGAATGAGCAGGGCGACCCCATCCAGACACTTGACGGCAGTGGGACGTTTGTACTGAAAGTAGAAACCGTGGCTGACATCGAAGCAGAGAAACAGCGGATGATTGTACCATTCGACATATATAATGACCGTCTGTTTCATATTCGTCTGCTCAAGGACAAAGACCATTACTATCTCCTTCTCGACATCCACCATATCATTTGCGACGCCTTCTCTCTGGAAGTGATGCTGGCCGATATCGAATCTGCCTACAACGGCAAGGCACTGGAGACAGAGGAGACGACGCTCATGGATGAGGCCGTTGCCGAAGCCGGTATGCGACAGACACCTGCCTTCGAGGAAAGCAGGCAATGGTATGCCCAGAACTTTGATTGCGGTGACACGTTCACCCCGCTCATTCCCGACCTGGAAGGTACTGGACACTCAGAAGGCAATATGGAGCGCGTGCTAAGCATAGACAAGGAAAAGATAGAAGATTTCTGCAAGTCAGCCGGCATCTATAGAAGCACCCTCTTCACAGCAGCATACGCCTATCTTCTGGCTAAGTACAACAATGAGCAGGAGGCGCTGTTTACCACCGTCTACAACGGACGTAGCGACCAGCGTATCTCACACTCCGTAGGTATGGTTGTTAAGACACTGCCCGTTTACGCCAGTTTCACCGACGAAACCACCGTGCCGGACTTCCTAAAATCCGTTCAGGAACTGATGACCGGCTGTCGCGAGCACGATACATATTCCTATAGCGACATTATGGCAGAACTCAACCTGCAAAGCAATACCATATTTGCATGGCGCGGGGAGATGCTTGGCGGCACCCGACTGATGGGTAAGCCAATGCAGATCATACAGCTCCGTAACTTCACACTCGAAGTACCATTCTGTATGACAGCATGTGTCGTAGGTAATCAATATCATATCAAGGTAGAATACAACGCCAGCATATACTCCGAGGCCCTCATCAGTCAGTTCATAGAGAGCTACGGAGCAACCCTGGAAGCTTTCCTCCGTCAGGCAAACCTGTGCGACATAGACATCACGACAGCCTCACAGATAAAACTGCTCGACAGTTTCAATCAGACAGACCGCCCCTATGACAACACACAGACAATCGTCTCGCTCTTCCGCCGTCAGGCCAAGGCCACGCCCGACAAGACCGCTGTGGTATTCAAGGACAGGCAATACACATATTCCCAACTGGATGATATAAGCGACCGCATTGCAAGCTATATAGCATCAAAGGGATTGGGCCCCGAGGATGTTGTAGCTATACTGATAGGACGCTCAGAATGGATGGTCATTGCCTCGCTGGGTGTTCTGAAAGCCGGTTGTGCCTATCAGCCGCTGGATCCCAGCTATCCCGCAGAACGCCTCAACTTCATGATGCAGGATACAGCCTCCAGGTTGCTTATAGCCGACGAGGAACTCTGTTCCATCGTGGACGAGTACAAGGGCGAGGTGCTGTTTACCAAAGACATCACAAACCTGAAGGATTCCCAGATTCCTGACGGCCCACAACCAGAGAGCCTCTTTACACTCATCTACACAAGCGGTTCTACTGGAGTCCCCAAGGGATGTCAGTTAGAGCATCGCAATATGGTTGCCTTCTGCCACGTGCACATACACGCGCTGCAAGTCGAATCCGACAGCCGTGTGGGAGCATATGCCAGTTTCGGTTTCGACGCATGTCTACAAGAAATGTGGCCACCGCTCATTTTGGGCGCCACCGTCTATATCATTCCCGAGGATATACGTCTCGACCTCATTGCACTGAACGAATATTTCGAGCAGAACGGCATCACCCATACATTTATGACGACACAGGTGGCACGTTCATTTGTCAACGACATCGACAACCACTCACTGAAATCCTTCATTACCGGTGGAGAAAAACTTGCAGATGTCACCCCGCCGCCCTATTTGCTGGTGAACGGCTATGGCCCCTCGGAAAGCATCTGTTATGTAACCGCATTTGCCGTGAAGGAGAAACTGCAGAACATCCCCATCGGCAAGGCAGTAGACAATATGCATCTCTACATCGTGGATGCCCATGGGCGCAGATTACCCGTAGGCGCAGCCGGTGAGCTGTGGGTCAATGGCCCTCAGGTAGGTCGAGGTTATCTGAACCGTCCAGAGAAGACAGCAGAAGCGTTCGTCCAGACACCCTGGGGACGCTGCTACCGCACCGGAGACATCGTACGCTACCTGCCTGACGGAAATATCCAGTTTGTGGGACGCCGTGACGGACAGGTGAAGATACGCGGATTCCGCATCGAGCTTACCGAAGTCGAGGCCGTAATCCGCCAGTTCCCCGGCATCAAGGACGTCACCGTGCAGGCTTTCGACTATGATAATGGCGGCAAGTTCCTCGCTGCCTACATTGTCAGCGACCAGCAGGTAGACATCGATGCCCTCAACCGTTTCATACTCGACGAGAAGCCACCCTACATGGTGCCTGCCGTCACCATGCAGATAGACAGCATTCCGCTCAACCAGAACCAGAAGGTCAACAAGAAAGCCCTTCCGAAACCCGAGCAGAAAGCCTCCGAGTTCGTAGAGGAGAGCAATGTGCCCATGAATGTGCTGGAGAAGGAAATCCACGCCATCATCGCACAGATTATCAATACCGAGGACTTTGGCATAACGACCATATTGGGTTATGTGGGGCTGACCTCCATCATGGCAATCAAGCTTGCCATACAGATTAACAAGCGCTTTGGCGTCACACTGAATTCCAAAGCCTTGGCCAAGACAGGCAGCGTACAGAGCATTGAGAACGAGATATTAAGATGTCTGATGGACGAAGGCAGAGGTACGAGTGAGGCTGCCGAGGAAAAGCATGCCGACATGAGCAACATACCGTTGTCCTACGCCCAGATGGGAGTCTATGTCGATTCCGTCAAGAACCCCGAATCCACCATATACAACACGCCGGTCATTGCCCGTTTCCCCAAGGACGTGGACATCCAGTTGCTCACCAAGGCTGTGGAGACCATCATCAAGACACATCCCCAGCTACAGACACATTTTGGAAGCGCTGGTTCTGACATAATCCAGATTGTAGATCTTGACCAACCTGTAGAAATCGTCCAAAGCCAGTGCAAGGAAGAAGACATACCACATTACAAGTGGGAGTTCGTCAAGCCCTTTAACCTGCGGCAAGGACCACTCTACCGCGTGGAGATTGTCACCACCGGGCAATGGGTATACCTGATGATGGATATCCATCACCTCGTCGTGGACGGAAGCTCCTTCGACCTGCTGCTGTCCCAGTTGTTTGACCTGCTCAACGGCAAGGAAATTGAACCCGAAACTTTCACGTATGCCGATTTCGTAGCTGCACAGAAAACCGCTGAAAGCAGCGAGGATTACGCTGCTGCCCGCGACTTCTTCCACGAGCGTCTCTGTAACGTCGAGGGTGTGACCGAGGTTCCTTCCGACCTAAGCAATCCACAGGTACAGGGAATCGTGGACACCCTTTATACACCTCTGGATTTCACAGCCATCGAGAATTTCTGCCGCCAGCAGAACATAACTCCGGCACATCACATCCTCGCCGCCACCTTCTATGCACTTTCACGCTTTGCCAACAACGAGCAGCTGTGCATAACCACCATCAGCAACGGACGTTCCGACCTCCGCATCAGCAATACCGTCGGCATGTTCGTCAACACACTCGCACTTAGTGCCACCATAGGCGAACAGAGCGTGATGCAATTCATCAATGAAACCAGCAGGAACTTCGACGAGACGTTGCAGCACGAAACCTATCCGTTTACGCGCATCGCCTCCGACTACGACCTCACGGCCGAAATCATGTTCGCCTACCAGATGGGCATCATAGACGACTACAAGTACAAAGGCCAGACAATAGCCGTCGAGAGCTTCGAGTCGGAAACACCTAAGTTCCGCATTGCCCTCTTCATCATGAACGACGAGTCGGGTCAGCCCAGTATATGCCTCCAATACGACAACGGACGCTACAGTCGGGAACTCATGAAATGCCTGTCACAGTCGATTGTGAACGCAGCCAATGCCTTTATAGCCAATCCCGATGCACCACTGAAGAATGTATCCCTGCTCGATGCAGCACAAACCACTTTGCTTGACAGTTTCAACCAGAACGATGTCCCCTACGACAATACACAGAACATCGTTTCGCTCTTCCGTCAGCAAGTTCAGCGCGTGCCCGACAACATCGCAATGGTATATCACGATGTACGTCTCACCTACAGACAGGTCGACGAACAATCCGAGCGTATTGCACAATACATCCAGTCACTGGGACTTGGCAGCGAGGACGTCGTCTCCATACTTATTCCACGTAGCGAGTGGATGGTATTGGCATCAATCGGTGTGCTCAAAGCCGGTTGCGCCTATCAGCCGCTGGATCCCAGCTACCCCGCAGAGCGCCTCAACTTCATGATGCAGGATGCAGGAGCCAAACTGCTCATTGCCGACGAAGAACTGCGCCCCATCGTGGACGAATACAAGGGTGACGTACTGCTTACCAAGGACATCGAAACATTACCCGCAGCAGAGACACCCGTCCAGGCCGACATCACCCCATCCTCACTCTTCATCATGCTCTACACCTCAGGTTCAACAGGAACACCCAAGGGCTGCCAGCTCGAACACGGCAACCTGGTATGCTTCTGCCACTGGTACCACCGTTACTACGACCTGAAACCCGAGAGCAAGGTTGCAGCATACGCCAGCTACGGCTTCGACGCCTGCATGATGGATATGTATCCCGCCCTCACCTGCGGTGCCTCAGTATATATAATAGGAGAGGACATACGACTCAATCTCCCCGACCTTAACGACTATTTCAACCGTCAGGGCATTACACATTCCTTCATGACCACACAGGTAGGCTGTCAGTTTGCAATCAACTTCGACAACCACTCGCTCAAACATCTCTCCGTAGGTGGCGAGAAAGTACTTCCGCTCACTCCCCCCACGGCATACCAGATGCACAACGGCTATGGTCCTACCGAATGCACGATTTTCACCACCACATACCCCATGAACGAATTCGAGCAGAATGCCCCCATAGGCAAACCCCTCGACAATCTCCGCCTGTACATCGTCGACAAGCAGTTGAACCGCCTGCCAGTAGGTGCAGTAGGCGAACTATGGGTCAGTGGCCCACAGGTCAGCCGCGGATATCTCAACCGTCCCGAGAAGACAGCAGAGACCTATCTGCCCAATCCGTTTACGACAGACGCCAAATACAGCCGCGTCTATCGTACAGGCGACATCGTACGCTATCTGTCCGATGGCAACATCCAGTTTGTAGGCCGTCGCGACGGACAGGTTAAGATACGCGGTTTCCGCATAGAGCTCAAGGAGGTAGAAGCCGTTATCCGCGAATATCCCGGCATCAAGGACGCCACCGTCCAGGCATTCGACTACGACAATGGAGGCAAGTACATTGCCGCCTACATCGTCAGCGACCAGCAGGTGGACATCAAGGACCTGAATGCATTCATTGGCAAGCAGAAACCATCCTACATGATTCCTGCAGCCACCATGCAGATCGACACCATACCGCTCAACCAGAACCAGAAGGTAAACCGCAAGGCACTTCCCGCTCCTGTCATCCAGGCAGTCGAACACGAATACGTCGAGCCCAAGAACGAACAAGAACGCCTGTTTGCCAACATCTTCGGTGACATCCTATCTATAGACAAGGTAAGTGCCACAGACAATTTCTTTGAACTGGGCGGAACCTCACTCATGGTGACCAAGGTCATTATCGAGTGCGACAAGGCCGGCTACCACGTCATCTACGGAGATGTGTTCGCACATCCCACGCCACGCCTGCTGGCACAGTTCGTAAGCGGAGAAACCCCCGTCCAGGACACCGATACCGAAGTAACAGGCTTTGACTACACCGGTATTGACGCCATACTGCAGAGGAACAACATCGATACATTCCTCAAAGGCGAACGCCAGCAGCTCGGCAATGTACTCCTCACCGGAGCCACCGGCTATCTGGGCATCCACGTATTGCGCGAACTCATCGACTCCGATGCCAAAACCATCACCTGTCTCGTTCGCGGCAACGATCAGGCATCTGCCGAACACCGCCTCAAGAACCTGCTCTTCTACTATTTCGAGCAGTCGTTCAAGGAACTCATCGGCACCCGCCTCTTTGTCGTCAACGGCGACGTAACACAGGACTTTGTAACAATTCTTAATTCACAATGCACAATTCATAATCCGATTGATACGGTATTCAATTGCGCCGCCAATGTCAAGCATTACTCCAAAGGCACAGACATCGAGGACGTCAATATAGGCGGAGCACGCCGCTGCGTCGAATACTGCATTAGCACAGGCGCAAGACTCATCCATATATCCACCACATCCGTAGGCGAGATATGGATCCTCAATGGCGACGGAAGCCCAGTACCCAAGCTTGACGAGCGCAAGCTATGGTTCGGACAGTTCCTCGACAACCGGTACATCCACTCCAAGTTCCTTGCCGAGCGCATAGTACTCGATGCAGTAGCACATCACGGCCTCAACGCCAAGATTATGCGCGTAGGCAATCTTGCACCACGCAGCTACGACGGAGAATTCCAAGCTAATTTCAACAGCAACAGCTTCATGGGACGACTCAAGGTATACTATACCCTGGGATGCTGTCCATACGACAGCTACGACGAGTCCACCGAGATGTCACCAATCGATGAAACCGCAAAATCCGTAGTACTGCTCGCATCCACACCACGCGAATGTACCGTCTTCCAGCCCTTCAACAACCACACAGAGCTGCTTGGCGACGTACTCCAGCTGATGGACAAGATAGGCAAGGGAATACGCTTTGTCGAAAATACAGAATTCGAGAAAACCATAGGCGAAGCAGGACAAGACCCCGAAAAGGCCAAACTCCTGTCATCCATCTTAGCCTACCAGGATGTCGCACACGGACAGAAGTCCGCCATCATCGAGCGCGACAACCGCTACACATGCTCCGTCCTCCACCGCCTCGGCTTCCACTGGAAGGACACATCATGGGATTACGTCCAACAAATGATGACCGCCATCTCCCAGTTAGGCTTCTTCGACGAATAAGCACAAGCATCAGGGCATTCACGCCCCACACTCTACGCCTGTTGGTTCACCAGCAGGCGTTTTTTCTTCCTATAATGTTTGTTATATTAAACATTTTTGTGTAATTTTGCGCCCAATAAAGCACAATTATGGGAAAGAACACATTTGGGAAAACGATGCCAAGAGCATTGAGCCAGAACCTGAAGATCATGGGCGAACAGATTATGCTGGCACGCAAGCGCAGGCATCTGTCCATGCAAGACATAGCAGACAGGGCAACGGTAACACGACTGACTGTCTCTAAAGTAGAACATGGTGACCCCACGGTCTCCATGGGAATTTATGCACGCGTACTCTTCGCACTCAATCTGGAAAACGACATCACCCTGCTTGCTGCCGACGACGCCCTTGGCCGACAGCTACAAGACGCAAAATTACTGGGGAAATGAAGAAAATATCAGTTTACGCAGATTTCGATTTCCTCTCTGCCCCACAGGAGATTGGAACGTTAGGCTACGAACACGTTCGCGGCAAAGATCACTTTGTCTTTCAGTATTCACGCCAGTGGCTGAAGCAGTATGGCGGCATTCTTCTGAGCGGTGATCTGCTGAATGTCCCCTCGTTGCAGCATCCTCGTGGCAATGATAATGTATTCGGCTTCGTCCAGGATTCCTTTCCCGACCGTTGGGGACGATTGCTGCTTGACCGCAGGGAGCGACTGACGGCCCAGTCGGAGGGGAGACCGACACGTACGCTCACCAACTACGACTACCTTATAGGTATTGAGGACTTCACCCGCATGGGTGGCATACGTTACAAAGAGGAAGCCAGAGATGAATACATCAATGCCAGTACAAAATATCTTGTTCCTCCCATTGAAAACCTTCGCGCCCTATGCGATGCATGCCATGAGATTGAGTTTGCAGAAGAACGCAACGAATTGCCGGAACAACGTTGGCTCGACCAGTTGATTGATCCGGGAACATCCCTCGGTGGTGCTCGTCCCAAGGCTAATGTCGTCGATACCGATGGCACACTTTACGTAGCCAAATTCCCGTCGAAAAAAGACTTGGAGAACACGGAGCTCATTGAGCACTTCTCACATCAGTTGGCGGCCAAAGCAGGCATCAACGTGGCAAATACACGCACCATCAGGATTTCAAAAGACCGCAACCTGCTGCTCTCCGAGCGTTTCGACAGAACAAGGGAAGGCCGTCGCATTCATTTCGCTTCCGCTATGTCATTGCTCGGTCTTGATGATGGAGCCGGCAGCAGCACAGGAAATGGTTATCTGGATATAGTGGATTTCATTCTTCGTGGTTGCACCGATGTAAGGCAGAATCTCAGAGAACTCTATCGCAGAGTTGCTTTCAACATTATGTTCGGCAACACCGATGATCACTTCCGTAATCATGGTTTCCTGCTTACCCCGAAAGGCTGGACACTCTCTCCTGCATACGACATCAACCCGGGAGCAAAGCCCCATCAATGCCTGCTCATTGACTCATATACAGAACAGTCAGACATCAACGCCCTTCTTTCTGCAAGCGAAAGCTATATGCTTGAAAGTCAGGAAGCAACTGAGTTAATCGAAGAGGTTCGTACCGCCATAAAAGACTGGCGCAAGACAGCCACAGAACTGCAAATACCCCTCAAGCAGCTTGCAGCATATTCCTTGCGTTGGGATAAATGCTAAAATGGCTCTATGGGTATATAACGTAACTTTAATAAACCAAAACCAGAAAAACCCCGCTTACGCTAAAAAATATCCCTGTATTGCGATGGAATGCGCTAAACACCTTTTTTATGTTTTTCTGGGATGTGCTGCTGAGCCGTAGGCTGTTATAAGATGTCGGACAAGGATTGATAAGCTTGTTTATAAAGCTCTTGTACGATATTTTATAATTATTGCTCACAGAGCAGGCAGCATTGACCAGGGTTTTCTTTGTTTTTGTTTTGCATTTTTTTTCCATTTCATGGGCGGTTTGCTGTACCGGTTATACGTTTTAAGTATTTTTAACTAAAGTTTTCGGGGGGGCAAAAATTTACAAAGTTATTTAAGATTAGTAGATTTGCCATGCAATTTGCACAAATTGCACCCTGAAACGGGACAAAAAACGACAAAAATACTTTACTACATGAAAAAACTTTTTATTTTTCTTACTATGCTCGTACTGGGCATTGTGAGTTCGTGGGCAACGACTTTTTATTTTGCGACTGCTCCTACACAAGTGACTAGCATTACTAGTGGTAAGTACTATGTGATAGATGGCCTTAATCAACTGAATGATGGCACTCCTGGACATTTTCTTTTTGATAATGGGTCTAAGGTAACCAGTAATAATCCTCAACAACTTCCTACAGATTATACTGCCGGAAAGTTTGTATGGAAGATTGTAGGTAATAGCACAGACGGTTGGACATTACAGAACCTTGCTACAAAAAATTACATGAGTTTAGGATCTAGCAATGGAAGCGTTATTGCCACTAGTCCTACAAGTCAAACTAATGGAATTTATTTCAGTGGCGATTATGCTACAATCCGCAACGACAATGGTCAGGTTGTTGATATTGGTTATCAGGGCAACAACCCGACAACATGGGCAGGAGGTACAACTCCTGATGGTTCTCGCCGGTTGGTGTTTTATGAGGTCACAATAGTAGAAATTGCCGATAATCAGTGTTACACAATTGATTTCATATCTCATGATGGAGAAAAAACCTGGGGGTTAAAATCTGGAACAACTGAACAGACGGCTGTTGAAAATGAAACTGGTGATGTTTATGTTGCTCATTCTTATACCAATTTATCAGGTGAAACTCGTTGGATCTTCGTAAATAACAATGATGGTACATTTTTGGCATATCATGGTCAAGCCACAAAGGGATTCAATTATTTCCATGCAATCAGTGAGTTTAAGATTGAAGGAATGCGTTCTGGTATGAGTAGTTATACGAATACTGGTGCTGATTACAACGGAAAAGTATGCATCACTAATGGTAAACGTTATACAAGCTCTACCGACTTAGGTACTTATATTTTAAAGGAAAGCAATGGTGCCTATGACAACTCTGCAGCACCTTACTACTATGCGAAGTCTAATAATTACTTTACTTCAGCTTTGATTTTTACTGCTACAGATGATGAAATCAGCACAGCTGCGTCCAATGCTATCAACCAATTTGATAACACCTATTATGGACCACGATATATCTTTGATACGTCCAACGGTGCATTCTTCCAAAATTTAACTGCAAACCAACAAGCCAGTGCTACAACTTATTGTAATCTGTGGATATCTAAGAACACACAGGGTAAACCACAGTTGAAAATAATAACAAACGATGCTACTTCATCTGGTGGTAATAACATACGGAGTACGGGAGGTCTTTATACAACAGCTTCCTTATATCAATATAACCTCTCCATCAATGAAGGACGAATAATCTCTTACACGATTGTCGGCACAGCAGCCGGTAATCTAAGTATCACACCTGCAGGAGGTTCTGCTGAAGAGTTTACGGCCAATGCAAATGTGAGTAAAACAATCGTACTTGCTTCTCCTGCTAAGCAAACCAGTTTTAGTTTGAGGGGCAGTAACCAGTGGTTAAACGTAACGGGCATTACTATCCAATATGAGTCTGATGCAACACCTGTTAGTTCTCTCTCTGACATCACAAATGATGGTATATATACCATCACATGTTATACGGCAGAACGTGGTGGCATGTATGCAGGAACAACATATATAGATGCTTGTGGAGGACATGCTAATACAAACTATCCTGCTAATAAATCTACGGCATTGGATGCCTCAGATGCTAACCAACAATTCGTTATTTACACTCACGGAAATAACAAGTATCTATACAATATCGGACGCAATAAGTTTGTCGGTGTAGCGGACGGCTTATATTATAAAATGACTGGTGCTCCTATTAATACATGGTCGGTTTCTAATGGTGCTTATGATGGCTATTTCCATTTGACTTCTCAAGATGATAACAAAATGGCAACCATGAATGCTTGGGTGGCAACAGGTTCGAATGATTCTAAAGAATATGCCATTACAGGTATGGAAGCCAATGAAGATGCCAATAACTTTGCACTCTTACGCGTTGGAACATTGACCAGTGATCAAATAACGGCAATTGAAACCATTTTCACCAATTATGAAACCCTACAGAGTAGCCTTACAACATTAGGGAATTACACTATTGGTTCTGCTTTAGGAGAATATAACCATGCGTCATTCGCCACCAATGATGCAAAAGAAACCGCAATAACGAACATACAAAATGGACTAAAAGCATGTGCGGCATCAGATATTCCTGAGGCTAATACGTCAGTCCAAGGACTTATTACAGCAATGAACATTAATCTGCCAACAGGTAAGTTCATTCGCCTGAAGGGTGGCGATAGCAGTAAATATCCCTATTATGGAAATAATATTGAATCTCGATATCCGATGACTTCTGACGGAACTTTGCCAACAACCATTTTTTATAATGATGGTACACATTTGCTTTCATACAGTAGTGGCATTTACTGGGGTGTTACCGGTGGGGATAATAAATCAAACTGGGATTGGACAGCCGTTGGTGGTACGGGTAGTACAATCACATTTGCGAAATCAAATGTGATAGGCAAGTATTTTGTTGAACTAACGTCTGTCGATAATAATAATCCTTATGTGCTACTTTACGATCACGGAACTTCAAAAGGACGTTGTGACCGTAACAAATTTCCTAATATTTCTTCAATAACGGATAACCACATGAATTGGACTCTGGAAGAAGTTACCTCCCTGCCGCTTGAAACCAATGCTGATGGCTATACAACATTTTCAGCTCCTGTGCCAGTGAAAATTCCAGACAACTGCAAAGCATATATTGCAACAGGTAAAGGTGACGGAATTATAAACATGGTAAGGAAAACAGGTAATGTAGCAGCAAATACAGGTCTTATTATCAGCACTGGTGGTGAAGCCCGTGATCTAACTTTCAATATTGTTGCAAGTGGTACAGACTATTCCGAAGACAATTTGCTCATAGCCAATGTTGCAGCAAACAATGTTGACAAGACAAAGTATTATTTCTTCGGTAAGGTAAGTAGTGGCGATTATAGCGGAGAATATGTCTTTACAAAGATATCTGGCGAAGGCACTACTCGTATCCTGTATGGCCATAAAGCTTACCTGGATGGTACAAAATTGCCACCTGAAGCCCGTATATCTGTCCTATGGGGCGATGAGAATCCTACAGGTATATCTGAGATGAATGAAGAGACAACTAAACTGAAAGACGGCAAGTTCTACCAGAATGGCAGTATTGTTGTCGTGAGGAATGGTGTCAAGTATAACATAGCTGGTCAGTTGATGAAATAATTTTAGGAGCAAAAGAAGATGAAAAAAACATATATATATCCAGAGACAACAGTTTACAAGGTAAACGTAACCTCTATAATGGCAACTTCATTAGAGGAGGATACTGGCTCAGTTACATTCAAAACGGATGAAACACCAGAGGCCGACTTTACTGATCCTGCCCGTGAAGACAATAACCGCGGTTCCGTCTGGGATAACATCTGGTAAATCAAATTGTTCCGATACGAGGAGCGGATATAACTACAAGTGATAACAGCAGCTGCAGTCGAATGTGATTGTAGCTGCTGTTGTTTTATTTTTGAAGGTAAATATTGTTATTGTATTTTGATATTCAAGAATTATTTGTATTTTTGTGGTGTAAAACATTGCCAAAAGCCACATTCAACAATAAACTATGACTTATCTGAATAGGTTTCACAAGGAATCGGTGGAAAGATGTTTAAGGAAGGTTGCAGAATCGAAATCTTTGCAGATGAATTGCGAAGAAGAGGTGAGGAAAATCAAAGAAATGCACAAACAGATAGCACAACGCTATCCGAAAGAAGCCTAATAGAAGAGGATCTTCTAGGTCAATATTCAAAGTAGTAGGTAAATAGAGATAAGAAGGCTGACGCTTAGCGCCGGCCTTCTTGTTTTTGCTCGGCGTACCTGAATAAAAACAACGGCGTACAAATTGCCCGACAACGGCATAGGAATGCCAAAACAACGGCGTTATTTTTTGACCACTAATCTATCGAATTTGACGAATTACTCTACAAAAACGTAGAA
>OCTX012276539.1_pt1 | contig 54061 bp, 41 predicted proteins | sample 1539691 | NCBI WGS metagenome assembly OCTX01 (sample SAMN02144231, study PRJEB22623) | gut metagenome | biome: sheep rumen | host: Ovis aries | place: New Zealand
GCCATTGCCACCGGATCATCCCGCATGTCGGAGATCTCCGGCAAGGTTGGCGAAGACACCAACGTCTGCTCCACTTACCTGAAAAACCTGATTACGCTGGGCATTGTGCAAAAGGAACTGCCTTACGGGGAGAAAGCGTCTAAAAAGGCGATCTATTACATCGACGACAACATGTTCCGCTTCTGGTATCGGTTTGTGCCGGAGAACGCTTCTCTGATCTCCCGCGGTGCGGCGGACCTGGTATATCAACGCATCGAACCGCACCTTTCCGACTACATGGGCAAGGTGTTTGAGGAAATCTGCAAGCAATACCTCTGGAAGCTGCTGCTGAGCGGGAAGTCTCCGGTGGAATTCACTTCCCTGGGCCGCTGGTGGGGCAACGATCCCATCCATAAACGCCAGACTGAAATCGACATCATGGGCGAGCTGGATAAGGATACCGCCCTCTTCGGCGAGTGTAAGTGGACAAATGAAAAAGTTGACCTGGGCGTACTGGATACGCTGAGAGAGCGCAGCAACCTTTTCGCCTATCAGAAAAAGCATTTCTTCCTTTTCTCCAAGTCCGGATTTACAAAGGGATGTGTAGAGAAAGCGAAAGAGATGGGTAGTGTGTCTCTGATAAAGTATTCAGATATTTTGGCTGATCAATAACTTCAACTCCATGATTATGGTGTATATGGCTCAAACATTCAATGCACATTGGTAGTTCTCAAAGAAATAGCCAATGTGCGTTTTATCAGGAGAATGAGGTCTCATACGATCATTTAGGCTTCTCCATACAGCTTATCGATAATCGCTTGTACAGTGTGGTCAGCCTTTACACCCAAAGAAGTCAAAAAATCCAAATGCAGACGGCTCATGTCATCTTCGTTGATTTTTCCGTTATCTGTGATATCAAACGCGTCTGGATAGCCAAGCAGGTTATTTCTGTCTATTTTACTTTCCCAATCATAGTCAGAATTCGATTCAACAAGAACATCTTTGCAACCAACAAACGAAAAGCAGACAAAGAATCGTTGCAATCGTATGTACTGGTGCAAAATATCCACATACATGCGAATTGATGGATCAATTTTCTGCCAAAGCCAAACATAAGGTAGCTGTCCTTTATCATTTTCGCCATACATTCCAATGTGCAGTTTATTGGCAAGAGGATAGAAGAATTCCGCAATACCATTATTATATAATTTGCATTCGGCTTTAATGCCCTGGCCCAGAAACCGTAGACCTTCGGGCGTAGGTGCAGGGCGTGTATTACACTCAAAAGCATTAAATATTTGTGAAAACCGTGCACCTTTTCGCTCTAAGACAAACATAGGTTTGCTGTAATTGTAATCCAGAAATGTTTCTGGGAAGATGTGCATCATAAAAAACTTGGAATAGGTATATTCCTGGTCATCTTCCTGCGAAAGAAAATAATTGACACGTTCGGCGCGTCCTTGTTCCATTTCTTTTTCCAGACTAACCGATTGGGTAAACATCATCTTTATCTCCTGATAATCCATGACAGCCTTTTCATTTCCGGCGCGTTTATACACTTTGTAGTTTTTCTGGTCTGCCAGATGAATATAAGGGGCGAAAAAATCATGTTGAATAAGCATTATTACGATGTACTTTTCGTCTGGCATATCAATAAATCGAATTCTGTAAAAAGGGATTCTCGGTTTTATTGATTGCAGGTAGTTTCTAACATCCCTTTCAAATAAATCTTTGTTATTGTTTTTGATGTTGATGCCAATAATCTCAGTTGGTATTCCTTTCTTCTCATCAACTCCAAAGATTAAATATCCACCATTAGCATTTGCAAAAGCGCAAACGTCATTTCGGAATTCAACCTGTTCTTGTTGTTTTTTATCTTTATCAACAGCATCGATTGAAAACGCTTTTTTATAATCAAGATACTCATTCTCTGCATAGTCTGGATTATCTATAATAACTTGAATATCTGTTAAACTGCAATCAATGATTTCTTTCCCGTTTATTGTTGGTAGCATTCTCTCACTTCCAATCTATGAAATATTATGTGTTCATAAGGAAAGTCTTCATATGACTTATCATCTTCTTTATGTTCGTAATTGGACAAACAATAAAGCAGGTTTACACGTAACTTTATTTTCGGTTGTCAGAGCCTTTTCCTTCTGATGTTTTTCTGTCAGACAAGTCAGAAGAAGAGATAGTTCCCTGGTTCATGGTCACCCTTTTTTTTTGAATTCGCCATCCAGTGTTTATTTACTCGGCAAAGTCCATTAAAGAATGACTTTTCCAAGATAGGCAATAGAGGAAATATCTTTTCCTGAAATTGTTTTGTGCTCGCTATTATCCGGCACCAATTTATAACCTCTTCCTTGCTTTACATATCGCTTGCACATTACATTGCCATCAACAACAAACAAACCAACTTCTTTATGTTCAGGTTCCTCTTCTTTCTTAACGAAGACCACGCTGTTGTCCATAATTGTTGGTTCCATGCTGTTACCAGAAATTGTTACAGCATAATCGGCACAGCCTGTAGAATCTTCAATGTCAGTATGTGGAATATTATCATCCATGAAAAAGCCGTCACCGGCGCACGCAGAAAACTCAAAAAGCGGAATTACCCTGCCTTTGGGTGAAACTTCTTCTATAGTCTCTTTCTCTGTAAATTCTTTTGATATTTCAGAGATTATTTCGAAGAGCCAGGAAAAAATATATTCTCCCTTTTTAAGCGGATCATTCACTATCTTATTTGTCAATATGATATTTGCACTTTTATTTTTATATACCCCATTATAAAAATCTATCGAATTGAATTTTAGATCTGATGCCTTGATAGTGAAGATACGAGTTCCTTCTTCTTGAAGAAAATACTCATTATCCAGAAAGTTAAACTCGATTGTTCTTTTCATATCGCTTCCACCTCTTTTGTATAGAATCTAATCCACCATCAATATTATCCGCGACCAGCTGCAAAATACTATATTCATCACATTCATACTCCAATGCGCCAGATTGTATTTTTAGTTTTCCATCATCTCCGCTAAAAAGATAAATAATATTGTCAACATCAAGATTCACAATAAACTGTGGGTTGTGTGATACCATAATTACCTGCCTGTTTTCGCCCATAGCTCTAAAGCAATCTAAAAGATACTCTTTAATTGCAGGCTGCGAAACATTGTCTTCCGGTTGGTCAATAATATAAATACCATCAATACTATTCTCATAAGATAGCAAATCAAAATATATCTTTGCATTCAATCCTGCAGATAATTCCTCTGTTTTGTCTGATTCACTAAGGATTATTGTTTGCTTTGGTGTAAAATCATCTTCAAAGCTCTTAATAAGTGCTTCCTTAAAGAACTGAAGAACTGGAGTTCCATCATATTTTAAGAGGCTGTCTATTAATTTGCTTTCTGTGATTGTATTTAAGTCAATCTTTTTTTTAGCCTTGAACAGACTATAAATATGCTCCACAAACATTTTTACATTTATTTCTTTGACTGCTAGCCTTGATACAAAGCTATAATCTTGTATCGTGTTACTTGAATATGCAACCTGAGTATTCTCGATTGTGGGTCTGTATCGCTCTATATCCTTGTTCTGTCTGATAATCCCCTTTAGTGAGTCCTTTAATGTAGTTGTCCTTTCGAGAAATGCAGTATTTCTCTTTTGCCTATCACTAATACTTTTGCTATGACGCCTAACAGTATCATCAATAACCTTTGCAACAACTTCAATTCTATCATTTTCGCTTTCAATGATTCTTTTACGCTCCTCGTACTTCTTCATCATATTTAAAAGCGTATCAGATTGCTTATGCAAGACTTCCAAGTCAATCTCATCAAGAGGCAACTTCATCAGAGAAGAGTAATCGACTAAAACTTGTTTAATGGCAGAAATAATCGAATTAACGTTTGAGATACTACCCTTCGCGTTTCTTAGCTTTCCGACAAAAGAAAGACTCTCTGGAGTACCATCATCAATATATATATTGAACGTGCTTAGCTTTTTTATCTCATTATCAACCTTGAACTTGCTTTCCAGATAAGAGATAAGCCTGTTGATTTCATTGTATATTATTGTTTTATATGGTTGGGGATCTATGCTTGAAGGAAAATAGGATGAAAACTCAGACGCGACGAGTCGGTTTTCTTCGAATTTTTTTCGGACCTCTCCTTGCATATCAAACGCAAATACATTTTCCTTCTTAAGTTGCTTCTTGATCTTTAGATTTTTCCTTTTCAAATACGACTTATATCCATCCCTCAAAGGCTTACTAAGTTCTTCCCCTGTTTTTTCAAATCCAGATAAAGCATGAAGAAGCATCGATTTTCCTATGGAATTGTCACCAATAATAACGTTAATTCCCATTGAAAGTGGAATTCTCTCAGTCTTTCCATTATTCTCAATCTCAATATATTCTAAAGTAGTCTTATCTGCAGTGAAAAAGCTATCTATTCTTTTTAGCCGATGCTTATCTGTTAATGCCATAACCAAGCCCCGAAAAGAAGGGAGGCACTTTGCAAAAGTATATGGGAAATCTGTAGTATTATCCGATGAATCTTCTTTGGGATATACTTCCCAATCGTGACAGTCCGTTCCGGTAACAAACCTGATTTTATCATCGATTCCTTTTGTGATCAGATAGTTTTTGTTCAGGACCTCATTACGTTTGTTTTTAAACTCATAGGCTTCAAAATAGTCAGATGCAACGAGTTCTAGAAATCTTGATTCACCCAATGAATTGACATCGTTCTTCCTGGGCTTTCTACTCGACAATGTATTTTTCTGATGGGCAATCAGAATAGTATCCAAAGCGATTTCGCGGAGCACTTTCAGAAATGATTCTTCTGTATACGCCCCATTGTCTCCTGGACGATACTTTTGTAGAACAGTTTCGATATTAGAGATCCTTTCGCTTTCCTTATCTGAAAAGATTGTGACAACATGAATGACTTGTTCTTTCTTTTCATCATCCAAGAAAGAAACTGAGAATTCCACCCCAGGTAGAACCTTTTTAATGGATGACGTATCTAACTCTGCCTTCTTGAGTGCGCTATACATTTCAAAGGAGAATGTGTCATGATCTGTAATAGCACATATATTGACACCATTTTCATCAAGCTTTCTCATAAGAAGAGGTAAGTTCTCAATGGTGTTATTTTTCACCTTGGCCCCGTCTTTTGGAGCAGAGGCACATGAATGAATGTGCAGATCAATCTTAAGCCCATGTTTCACAATGCTATCCATTATATCATCTCCTCTGGGTCTTACAGCTGATTATAATCAGCCTTTTCAGTTCATCAATCATAAATAGTGGTACATTCAGGATCTTCCCGTCATAACTAAGATTCTTCATTGATAAGCGAATGGCCAGTGGTGTTTCTGCGTCATAATCCTTTATATACCGTTTCATACTGGCAGCTTTTATAGCTTCTCCCGCTTTTGCTTCTATCGGAATGATATCATTTTCACATTGAATCACAAAATCAACCTCATGAGGTGCTTCAGCCCAATAACGCGGCGGTACTTCAAAACTGCGGATCAGAGACTGATAAACAAAGTTCTCGGTCAATGCCCCTTTGAATTCTGTGAACAGCCTCATCTGTTCTGCAAAAGCTGTTGTGGACAAATGAGATAGGCGACGAAGAATACCTACATCCACAGCGAAAACTTTAAATGCGCTCAGATCATCATAGCCGGATAAAGGCAGTCCCGGTTTTGTGATCCGGAACACCTTGCTGATGATATCAGCGTCATTCAGCCAATTCAGTGCGTTCTCGAATTCCCTGGCACGCGCGCCCGGTTTGACAACGCTGTACAGGAATTTTTTGTTTTCCTTCGCAAGCTGGGAAGGTAAGGATTGCCAGATATACCGTATCTTTGGCACATCCTCAATTGGGGCATGTTTTCCAAAGTCATTTTCATAGGACAGGATGATATCGGCGAGCACCTTTTCCACTTCGGCGGGATCTCTGTCTTCCGTCCAAACCCGTACTGATTCAGGCATGCCGCCCGTCACAAAATACTGCTTCAGTTTTTCTGTCAACGGAGAGAAGAATGCATCCGGGATCGCTTCCGGTTCGTTGATCGAAGAGAGATACTGAACATAGTTCTCAGATCCATCCGCCAACAGGAATTCCGTAAAGGTCATGGGACCCATCTCCAGGAAATCCACTTGGCCGACCGGAAAACCACTGGATAACTGCAGCCCGAGAAGTGAGCCCGCACTTGCAACATAGTATTCCGGAGCATCTTCCTTAAAGTATTTCAAGCTGTTTAGCGCTTCCTCGCAAGCTTGAATCTCATCAAAGATAATCAGTGTTTCTGTGGTAATCGCTTTCCCTGTAGCCATTGACAAATTCTGAAGGATTCGACGAACATCCTTTGTCATCTGGAAAAACTGAGCATACTCCGGTTCTTTATCAAAATTGATCTTCACATATCCGCCCGGAAACGTCCTACCGAATTCTTCAAGAATCCATGACTTTCCGACCTGTCTGGCGCCACGCAGCACAAGCGGCTTCCGTCTTTTAGAATTCTTCCATGCGATCAGATCATTCATAATCAGGCGTTTCATTTGGATCCGTCCCCCTGTCTCAACCCAGGTTTTTCCTCTTATGTATCATAATCCAGCGACAGGATAAAGTCAACAGTAATCACACTATTTTTAAGAATTGTGTGATTATAATCACGTTTTTTGTGGAATTTATGTGATCAAGATGTCTCACAATGTCCTACAATGTCATCTTGATGTCACCACCTATCTATGCTATGATATATCCTGTCAACGATAGGCGAAGTCACTGGCGAGATTTGATTCGCCGGTGCTTTTCTTTTACCCTTTGGCAATTCATAAAAATGCAGGCAAAACCGCACTTCGTGTGTAAAAGGAGGATTGATAATGGGCGTATCAAGCCGAAACAAAGAAGGCAAAGAACAGATACAAAAGCTTCAATTGTCTGCCCTCGTTGCCTTCAAGGATCATCCTTTCCGTGTAGTGGACGATGAGCGCATGATGGAAACGGTGGAGAGCGTGAAGGAGTACGGGGTTTTGGTTCCAATCATTGCCCGTCCGATTGAGGACGGTCTCTATGAGATCATCTCCGGGCACCGGCGGAAGCGCGCCTGTGAACTGGCCGGGATTGATGAGATCCCTGTGATTGTCCGCGAACTGGATGACGATGAGGCCACCATCATCATGGTGGATAGCAACCTGCAACGGGAGAACATCCTGCCGAGTGAGCGCGCAAAGGCTTATCAGATGAAACTGGAAGCCTTAAGGAGGCGTGCTGGCCGTCCTGCTAAAGAGGCACAAGAAAATGTGTCCCAAATTGGGACGAATTTACCACGAGCAGATGAAATCGTTGCTCAGGATGCTGGAACCAGTCGTAATCAAGTTCAGCGCTTCATCCGCCTGACCAATCTGGAGCAACCGCTTCTGGACAAGGTCGATCAGGGTGAACTCGGCTTTACCCCGGCGGTTGAACTGTCCTACCTGAAGCCACAGGAGCAGGAATGGGTGCACACAGCTCTGGAAGCAACTCAGCAGACGCCCTCTCTCTCCCAGGCCCAGCGGATTAAGCAGGAGAGCAAGGAAGGCACGCTGACAGAAGAGAGTGTGCACAGGATCATCTCTGAGGAAAAGAAGCCGCTGTACAACTCGGTCACGCTTAGCCATGATACTTTGAAGAAGTACTTTCCCCGGTCCTGGACAGCCAAGCAGATGGAAAAGATCATCATCAAGCTTCTGGACAACTGGCTGAAACACCGTCAGCAGGCACAGGAACGATAGCGCATATCGGAATGATGTGCACTTTTTGATTGGAGTGATGAGGTGAAGAAACGAACCAGACGGCTGCACACCATAGCGCTGGCGCTGATATTCCTGATCGGCGCCGGAATGGTTCTGTGGCCTATCCTCTCCGAAGTGGTTTCCTATCGGGATGATGACGCGGAATACGAGGACATGGCAGAACGGTACCGGTTGCCGGACAGCAGTCAGATACCCGAGCAAGTGATTGAAGAAGCAAAGCTGACCACAATGGAAGCGGTTATCGAAGAGCCAGCGGTCACTCCTCTTCCCGTTCATGTGACGGTGCAGGAAGTGACAGTGCAACCCATATCCGAACAAGTAATGGAACCTGAAGCGTCAAAGGAAACGAAGGAGACAGCGGCTCCGGAGGAAACAGCAGGGCCTCTGCTCTTGCCGAACGATGAGCCGGTGAACACAAGTGTTCCTGAAAGAACCGTTTATCCGGATCAAACATCGCCGCCGTCTCATCTGGAAGCAAGCGCACCGACTGCTTCACCGGCAGCGTCACAAGCCCCTTCTTCCAGTATTGATCTGGAAGCCTGCCTGGCGCAGAACAGCGATTTTGTGGCGTGGCTCACCATTCCGGGCACAAAGATCGATTACCCGGTTGTCCGCTCAGATCGGACGGGCTACTACCTTCATCATCTGTTTTCCGGCAAGGAGAGCAAACTGGGATGCCTGTTTTCCCTGACAAGCTCAGACTACAGAACACCCAGTAGGAACATTGCGATCTACGGTCACCACCTGAGCCAAAGCAACGCAATGTTCACGATGCTCCTGCGATATAAGGATGCCTCATACTGCGCATCCCACAGTCGGATTCACCTGGAGACCCTGTATGGCGTGAGGGATTACCGTGTGTTTGCTGTTGTGAGCATGAACGTCAATGACTGGGATGCTGCAACGGCATACTTTTCCGGTGATGCTGCTTTCATGGCTTTTGTGAACCGGGCCAGGCAGGAAGCGCTCTATGTGACCGGAGTTCCGGTAACAGCAGAGGATCACATCCTGACGCTGATAACCTGTGACCGCAGCTATGGCGGAGCCGACGGTCGGCTGATTGTCATGGCTGTACAAGAATAAGAACAAGGAGAAATGCGAATGCAAACGAGATGGAAACTGAGAAGGTTTGCCGCTTTCGTGCTGACGGCCTGCATGGTTTTTGCCTGTATGCCCATCGGCTCGACAGCAGAAGAAGCGCTTGTAACGGATGACGGTGTGGTGGTGGAAGTCATCCCCACAGCGCCTGTCGATGAACCGGTCGAAGGCACTGCATCTGAACCGGAACCTGACCCGCAGGCAGAGACAGAGCCGGTTATGGAAGTAATGCCGCCTGAACAGGATGCAGAATCAGAAACACCGGAAGAAAACCCCGCATCTCCGGAGACAATCATTCCGGATGGAACGCCGGAGGTGAAACCTGACGAGGTACAAGAAGAAACACCGAATTTCGAGACTCCGGCGGATCAGGAAACGCCGAATGATCTTACCCCGGATCCTGAGGCAGTTCCTGCTGAAACAGAAGAATCCGGGCAGGATCAGCCGATTCCGGACAAGCCGTCAGATGATCGACCACCTCTAAAAAAGGCGATTGAGACCTATGGCCATGTCTATGTGGCGACGGTGCACAAAACCCGTGTTTACAGCAGCCCTGTGCTGAAATCGGACACGCTGGTCTACACAACCACGAGCGATATCTCCCTTGTGCTGGCGACCGCCTACACGGATCATGACACGGTTGTGGTCTGGTTTTTGGACGAAAACGGGAGTGTGGTCAAGGGTTTTGTCAGCGTGAACGATCTGGACGATCAATTTCTGCTGGATGACGAGCTTTCCGGGATTAACTGGCTGCCCCTTGGCGAAGGAATGACATCCATTGGCAAAATGGGGTTGTTTGTTGTAAACGGCAGTTATCCAGAAGCGGAGACGCAGGACACAGCTGTTCCGGTGCAAACAAATGATCCGGAATCAGAAGAAACGGAAACGCTTCCGGCTGAAGACGGAACGAACCCAGCTGATGGCACGCAAGATGAAATCTCTGGGGAAGCAGACGATCAGCAGATCCAGGACGTTGAAAAAGACTTTGTAATCCCGGACGAAGCTCCGAATACTGCTCAATCCGAAGAGCTGCAGCTTCCGGATGAGGAAGCGCAACCCGTGCTGCCGGTTCATGCTGAGCCAGGCACCTATATCAGCGTGAACACCAAGACCCGTGTGTTTGGAAGCATGGACCCACAGGCGACCGAAACCTATTACAGCGCCGGGTATGTCGGTAACTTTGTGAAGGATGCCACAGTACAGATCCTGTCAATTGATTCCGACGACAATGGTTGTGCCTGGTATCAGGTGCGCTACCTTTATGGAGCGGATTATGCTGATGGGCGAATGAAGTGGACAGACTACGGTACCGCATGGGTACCGGAAATCGAAACATCTGACGCCACAAACGACTCCTGCACCGTGACAGACTTCGCCTATACACAGGAATACCTCAAATCACTTCCGTCTCCTGTCAAGCGTCGCTCTATGGGCGTGACACCCATGAACGGGTTTTCGCTCCGGAGTGTCAGCGGAGGAATTGGCGATTTCTATGCCGGACAGACGGACCTTCACGGGAGTTCAGGGAGGGATAAGGATTATCCGCAGCTTGCCAAGTCAGCCGCACATGGCCTGATCTATGCAACGCCTCATTATTTGGATGGATATACCGTATACTGCCTGGAGCATACCCTGGATGGTCCAGGCGAAGGATCAGGAGCCAATCAGACACCGACCGGCCCGTACACGCTGGTGGACTTGCAGACATATGTCGAAAATGCTGCTTTCGGCGGTACGACCGGTGTACGATACAGTGCATCCACCATGCATGCACTGGGATGGGTGTTGCGTCACACCTATCCCTTTATGGAACTGGATCGCAGTGACGGCAACAACAGAGTTTGGAGTCGTGTGGCGGGGCAGTTTGCCATGCGTGAGGTGATTAAGCAGCTGGAAGGACCACAGTATGTGCGGGATTACTGGGATATGAACAGCTTCTACAGCTTCACCGGCGGCGCGCCCGCAATCTATCTGACTTACGCTCGCTGGCTGACCGAGAATGCGATCGCGTATTCGCGGATTACAGGCGACATCACCGCGTCTGATAAAAGCTTTCGTGTTTCAGGCAGTGAATACATCGGCACGGTGACACTCACAACCGATGCGGATCGGATCCGGATTCCAAATACTGTTGGTTTGGTCACTGGGAACAGCGGCGGCTCAGATGGCAGCTACTACTATGCCAGGAGTGGTGATACCATCCAAATCACTTCTTCCCAGAGCAGCTTTACCGTGCCAATGGAATCCATCGCGTCAGATGAGGAAGAAGCCCAGTTCCTGGTAGGCGTTCCTGATGCCTCCATCCAGAAGATCATGGTTCCGATCTATGGCCAGCCTTACATCCTGAAGAGCGGAAGCCTGACGTTTGAGGTGAACCTTGGCGAAATTGTAGTCGTCAAGAGAGGAACAACCGGGGATTTCCTGATGGACGCCGAATTTGAACTGATCAACGATGCCGGAACGGTGGTAGCCACTGCTTCCACAAACTATAACGGTCAAGCGTCATTCGGCGGTTTGGAGCCTGGACAATATACGATTCAGGAAACAAAGGCGCCTGTCGGCTACTATCTCGCCGTGGAGTCTTCGCAGGAAGTGACCGTCACGGCAGGAGGCGTAGCTGTGGTGGAGTTTAAAAATGAGCCAATCATGGGCCGCATTCGTATCATCAAGACAGATACGGTCACCGGTAAACTGCTTCCCGGCGCAGTTTTTACCGTAACCCTGCTGACTTCCGCACCGTCTCTTGGTACGTCCGGTGACGGCAAGGTCGTTGCAGTCATTACGACCAACGATCAGGGCATTGCGGAAACGGAACTGCTGCCTTGGGGCGAATACTGGATCGAAGAGTCCAGTGCGCCGGAAGGTTATCTTAATTCAGGCTATACCACCGTTGCGTGGATCAAGTGAAATGGAGGATCAATCGATGAATAACATGAAGAGAATGCTGTACCTGATCATGGCCCTTGTGATGCTTCTGACCTGCTTCCAGATCCCCGCTCTTGCGGATGAAGAGCCTGTTACGATTACCCTGAATGTAACCAACACCCCTGTGCAGGGTGATATTTTGCTGGAGAAGACCGGCATGCAGCTGGTTCGCTTCGAGGACGAGACGGATGCTTTCGGGAATACTGTCATGCGCCCCGTCTATGAGAACGGGTACATGGAAGGCGCGGTGTTTGAGCTTCGCGCCGCTGAGGATATTGTCGGCAAGGAAGGAACCGTCTTCTATGAGGCGGATGATCTGGTCGAGACTCTGACCACCAGCAAGACCGGTGCGGTCAAGTCCAAGGTCCTGCCCCTGGGCCATTACGTTCTGACCGAAGTTTCTGCTCCAGACGGTTATATCTTTGACAGCACTCCCTACAATGTCACACTGGCGGCCATTGATCAGAAGACTGCCATCGTGGAGATCAGGGTCACCGCAGCCAACACCTATCTGCCGGTGCGCGTTTCCCTGCGCAAGCAAAAGGAACAGCTGCTGCAGACGGAAACCAGTGATGGCATGATTCATCAGACAGTTGAGGTTGTTCCCGCCGAAGGCTTTGTGTTCGGCCTGTTTAACAGCAGCATCATTACCTACGGCGATTCCCAGAAGCTACCGGCGAATACCCTGATGGCCACCGGTGCAACCGATGCGCAGGGCAATCTCGTTTTCTCCGGTATGTTCCCACACGGAGATTACTATCTGAAAGAGATCTCCGTTCCGGACGGCTGGCTGCTGAGTGCGGACAGGATTCCTGTGAAACTCACATCTGCCAATATAGCCTCCGATGAAGAAGCGATTGTTATTGAACTGGCACAGCCGATCCTGAACCATCTCATCTACACGCCGGTTACCATCACCAAGACTGACATCACCGGTGCGGAACGCCTGTCCGGCGCGCTCATCGAAGTTTCGGATAAAAACGGCGATGTGATCTATCGGGAATACACGGATGAGAATGGCGAACTGCCGAGAATTCCGGTGGTTCCGGGTACCTACACTTTCCGTGAAACCTATGCGCCTTCCGGTTATGCGCTGAATATCGCTGTGAAAACCTTCACGGTTAGTGCGGACGGCAAGGTAACCGGTGAAACGGAGATCCGTGATGAGGTTAACAAGGTAACACTGATGAAAACCAAGGATAACGGCGATGCGCTTCCAGGTGCTGTGTTCGGGCTTTTTGACTGTGAGGGCACAAAGATTCAAGAATCTGCGTCTGACCAGGACGGTGTGGTTGAATTCAGTGGGATCCCTTATGGGACCTTTACCATCCGTGAAATCAGCGCGCCACATGGCTATCATCCCTCCAATGAGGAATGGACGGTTACGGTTGACGGCACCTATGTGAATCCGACGAAACTGCTCGCCACGGTTGTGAACGAGCCCGCGCCTGGTTGCATCAGGATTCTGAAACTGGACGCACTTGATCAGCATCCGATTGCCGGAGTTCAGTTTGATATCTATGAGGTTGGCGCGGATGGCAAGCCCGGTGATCTGGTTGCCACGATGACCACGAACCAGAACGGTGTGGCCGAATCTCCCGCGCTGTTCTCCGCGACTTATATGGTCAAGGAGCATGCCAATCCTGAGGGATATGAAGATGACCTTTGGAGCGAGATGATCACGCTCAACATGGACGAGGATGTAACTCGGACAGTCGTCAACACGCCGATTCAAGGCAGGATTCGCATCGTGAAGACTGACAGCGAAACCGGCAAGGGGCTTCCCGGCGCGGTATTCACCGTAACACGGATTTCCGGTCTGCCTTCCCACAATGGTGAGAATGACAGCGAAATCGTTGCGGTCATCACTTCCGGAAAGGACGGCATTGCGGAAACGCCGCTGCTGACCTGGGGCGAGTATGAGATCGTCGAGACCAGCGTCCCGGGCGGTTACCTGGATGACGGGTATACCGTGCGCGTGAAGATCCCTGCGGATGCCTACGGCGATGAAACCACAGACACGGCAAAGTGATTTGAATGAAATGATCGGGCAGCGGAGACAGTCTCCCTGCCCTTTCTTTTCAGGACTTCGGAGAAACGAGGTAAAACGGATGAATATCAGAAAAAGCAGGCTTTCTGTTCTCCTGGCTGCAATATTCCTTTTGCTGACTGCGATTCCTCTGGTCGGGCTTGCGGAAGGAGCTGAAGTACAGGAAATTACGGTTCCCAATACGCCGGTCAAGGGTATGATCCAACTGGAAAAGCACGGCCCGGTGCTGACCGGCTTTAATGAACATCAGGATCCTTTCGGATACCTGGTGCACACGCCCATCTATGGAGAAGGTTGGTTGGAAAGCGCGGTGTTTGAGATCCGCGCGGTCGAGGACATCGTTGGCAAGGATGGAACTGTCTGGTTCAGAGCCGGTGAACTTGCCGACACGATCGTGACAGCCGGTGAAGTCAACCAGTCAAAGCTGCTGCCGCTCGGCCACTACTATGTGACGGAAGTATCCGCTCCGGACGGATATGTCTTTGACAGCACACGGTATGACGTTGTGCTGGAGGCCAGGGATCACGAGACGCCTGTGGTCACCATCGGTGTGACGGCCGGAAATGATTATCAGCACACGAGGATCACCTTGGTGAAGGAAAAAGAAGTCATCAACACGCAGACGGATGACGCGGGAATGGTAACCACCACACTTTCCACGGTCCCCGGCGAAGGCTTTCTCTTTGGGCTCTATAACAAAGAACCCATTTCCTATACCACCGGCTCGCTGGAAGCGGATTCGCTGATTGCAACCGCGATATCCGATAAAAGCGGGAATGTGTCCTTTCGCGGAAACTATCCTGTCGGTGTGTATTATCTCAAGGAGCTGACCGGTCCGGAAGGCTGGAAGATTGATCCTGCGATCTATCCGATCTCGATTCCGGAGGACGCGCACAGTGAAGGAAATGAACGGGTCATCAGTTTGGATGAACCCATTCTGAACAAACTGGTTCATCAGGATGTGCGGATCTCCAAGACCGACCTGACCGGATCCGATTACCTGGCAAATACCATGATCGAAATCAAAAACGCGAATGGCGAGGTCGTCCTGCGTGGGTATACCGGTGAAGATGGTTATCTGCCGTCTTTCCCCGCGGTGCCCGGCGCATACACCTATCACGAAGTACTGGCGCCGGAAGGTTACGAGCTTTCCACGACCATCCTGAGCTTCAGAATTAATGAGGATGGGCTGGTCGAGGGCAAAACCACAGTGACGGATGACTTCACACGCTTCAGCGTCCGCAAGGAGAATGAGGATCACCAGCCTCTGCCCGGTGTAGAGTTTGGCTTGTTCCGTGCAGACGGTTCACTGCAGGCGAAAGCCGTGACCGATGAACAAGGTTTTGCTGTCTTTGAAAAGATCCCCTATGGCGACTATGTCATCAGGGAAACCAAAGCGCTGCCGGGATACCTGAAGAATACCGAATCAGTCCCGATCAGGGTTGACGGCACATTTGTCAATCCCAAGGAACCGGTTGCGACTCTGGTGAACAACAGGACAGTGATTATGATCCGGAAAGTGGATCAGAACGGCGTTGCCCTTCAGGGCGCTGAGCTTGGCCTGTATGACGTAAACGGGAAGCTGGTTATGACCGCAACTTCTGACGTGGAAGGCCTGGTGCGTTTTATCGGTGCGGAGTACGGCAAGTATACGATCCGCGAGATCAGCGCGCCGGACGGATACCTGATCAATCATGATGTGATTCACATCACCATGGATGAAGGCTATGCCAACAGTGATACGCCTGCCGCAACTGTCACAGACCCGGAAAAGAAGATCATGTGCATCAAATCGGACACTTCCGGTAACCCGATTCCCGGGATTGAATTCTCCCTGATCAACGCTTCCACGATGGAGATTGCGGAGACAGCGGTCAGTGATGAAAACGGTGTGTTCATCTTCCGGAACTTCGACTATGGCGATTGGATCATCCGTGAGACGGCGGCTCCCGAAGGATACAGCCTGATGGAGGATGTCCGGTTCCATGTCGGAGACGGCTGGACAGAACCGGAGCCCATTCTGTGCGTCAACATCCCGAATCATTTTGAGTTTGTTAAGACCGACAGCGCCGGTACTCCGCTGGAGGGTGTCACCTTCCGGCTGGAGGATGAAGCCGGGAACGAACTGGCCACCTGTCAGTCTGACAAGGACGGCATTGTCAGGTTCGCTGGCCTGAAGCCGGGCACCTACCTGATCCGGGAGATTGAAACCCTGGAGGGCTTCAGCGTCACCGGCGAGATCATCAAGGTCATTCTGGACGAGTACTATGTGCCGGCCGAAAACATGCGTCACCTCATCAACTACACCACGATCCAAACCGGTGTGCATCTGGCGGTGACAATCATCATGTGGATTGGTCTTGGCCTGATGGTGGTCAGCGGAACACTGGGCATCATTCGCAAGCACAGAAAGGTAAAAGAGCATCCTTCTGACCATTGACATCAGGTCGGTTAACCGATATAATGATCGTGTTAATCGAAGGGATGTGATGAAATGACTTTGCAGTCGATGCTTCATGAAAGAAACATGTCGATGTATCGTTTGTCTCAGCTCAGTGGAGTTCCGAAAACAACGGTCATCGACATATGCTCAGGCAAAAGTGACATCTCGGGATGCACGGCGAAGACAGTGCAGCGGCTTTCAAATGCATTGGGCTGCACCATGGAAGATCTGATGCAGATTGATGCAGCTCACTATGAGCGCGCTTCCGGCCATCCGAAGGACAAAACCTACCTGGAAAAGGGATTGCCGTCCTATTTGCTTGAATCTATCAAGGCCATGAACAACTCATGGGCAAAGGTAGATCAGGGTCAGCGCGATTTGCACTGGGATATTCACTGGTGTGACCTGAATGCTGATATCAATGCCGCTGAGACAGAGCAGGAAATCACAAGCGATCAAGCATGGTACCTGCGTCAGAAATATCTGAGAATGGAAAAGGACGATGCGTAATGATTGATTTCAGTGCCTTGCCCAGGCGCAACAAAACGTATGCCGGTGCCAATGGCAGTAAAATTGCAGTTGTACTGGACGATGAACTCTACATGCTCAAGTTTCCAGGTGCTGCCCGGTTGAATGAAAACATGAGTTATGCCAACGGATGTATTTGCGAGTATCTGGGATGCCATGTATTTGAGATTGCAGGGATTCCTGTCCAAAAGACCCTGCTGGGTACATTTACCCGAAAAGGCAAAGAGAAGATTGTTGTTGCCTGCAAGGATTTTACAACTCCCGAGACTGTGATCCAGGATTTTGCCTCACTGAAAAACACCATCATAGATTCCGAACACAATGGGTATGGAACCGAACTTTCAGATATTCTGACGACGATCGAAGAGCAACAGGCAGTGGATCCTGTGGCGCTGAGACAGCGATTTTGGGATATGTTCATTGTTGATGCCCTGATCGGCAACTGGGATCGTCACAATGGCAACTGGGGATTTCTGTACAACAGCAGAACGGATACGCTGGAATTGGCCCCGGTTTTTGACTGCGGCAGCAGTATGTTCCCTCAGGCCGATGAGAGTATCATGCAAGCTGTGTTGCATGATCCGGCTGAACGTGATGCCCGTGTTTTCAATATGCCGCTATCCGGAGTGCGTCAGAACGGAAGGAAGATCAACTACTATGAGTTCATCTATGCCGGGAAAAATGCAGGTTGTAATGACGCGCTCAAGAGAATGCTTCCAAGGATCGATATGAACCAAATCAATCGTATGATTGATGAAACGCCATTTATCACCGATCTTCAGAAACGATTCTATAAAACAATGCTAGCTGAGCGAAAGGAAAAGATTCTTGACCGTTCACTTCAGAAGCTCAGAAACAAAGAAAAGCATCGGCAGAGTGAATCAGAACGATAATCTCACAACACATCTGACGCGGTCGGCATTTGCTGGCCGTTTTTGAATTGATGATTGTAAAGGCGCAAATTCATCGAATAAGAAGGGAATACCTTGTATGAAACAGTTTTTCTATCTTCGCCGTCTTGTGGTGCCCCCCTGGGGCACCGCTGATTTCGCTCGCAAAGTAGGAGGGGATTCTCTTGCAGGAAGAGATTGAAAACAAAACCGTTACCCTGATGATCAATTCCAGCAAACTGACGGCGCGCACGCTCTCGACTGCCTTCTCAAAGTTCCTGAGGTATACCCATGGAAAGCTGAAGGAAAAACGGGCGGAGCACCGCGATGTGGTTCCCCGCGGAAAACAGTCCGTTCAGGACCTGATTGCACAGAACGCGGGCGTGGAAAAGGCTGAACTGGCTGATAAGGAAGAGGTCAAGGATTTTGATTTCTACGCCAAGCGGTATGGGGTGGATTACGCCATCAAAAAAGGCTATACCCCGGAGGGAAAGCAGCGGTACATCCTGTTCTTCAAGGCCCGTGACCGCAGTGCGATCGACCAGGTGATGCTGGCCTACACGAAGCACTATGTGAAAAGGCTTGGCCTGGAACGCCCGCCGGTTGAAGCGGCTCTTGACAAGGTCAAAGAAATGGTGCCCGGGAGGAGAAAGGAGCGTGTCAGGGAGAAGGGGCATGAACGATGAGCAAAGCCGACATCAAAAGGCTCGCTGTCCGCAGCATTTCTTATATCCTGATCGATCTTCTCGCGACCAAGCTGGGTCAGGCCTGGCGGCTGGCAGAAGGCGCGGATGCGTCGCAGAAGCTGCTGCATCTGATGGACGGATTTGCGGCAGCCTTTCAAAACCCGCTGCCCAGCTTTCACCCGGCGGATCTCTTGGTCGGATTGATTGCCGGATGTGTTGTGCGTCTCCTGGTCTATGAGAAAGGCCGCAATGCGAAAAAGTACCGGCGCAACGTGGAGTACGGCTCCGCCCGCTGGGGGACGCACGCGGATATCGCACCGTTCATTGATCCGGATCCGTGGAACAACATCATCCTGACCAAAACGGAAAGCCTGACCATGAACAGCCGGCCGAAGGATCCCCGGAACGCACGGAACAAAAACGTGCTTGTTGTCGGCGGATCCGGTTCCGGTAAAACCCGGTTCTTCATCAAGCCGAACATCATGCAGTGCACAAAAAGCAAGGGCTACTCGATTGTCGTGACCGATCCGAAAGGAACACTGATTGTCGAGACCGGCAAAATGCTGGTGGCTGCCGGATATGAGGTTCGGGCCTTCAATACCATTAACTTCAGCAAGTCGATGCACTATAACCCCTTCGCCTACATTCACAGTGAAAAGGACATCCTGAAACTGGTGACCGTCCTGATCACCAACACAAAAGGCGAAGGCAAGGCCGGTGAGGACTTCTGGGTCAGTGCGACACGTTTGCCAGCGGCAAGAAGCTGGCAGACACGCAACGTATGTAGCGTGGACAACTGATAGCTCGACAGGTGGAATGAGGGGGCAACGCCCCGAAACGCCTGCCCTCGGTGGGCATGCATGAGCTGTAAAGGCTCGTGTATGAAGCCCCACGACAACGGCCGAGAGCAGCCGTACCGGCAGCCAATGCCGGCGAAAGCGCCCCAGAGGTGGGGTGTGCTGCCTATAGGCCAAGGGTCTACAAGATGCCCATGGTTAGGATGTTCGCCTTGGCGGGCGAACTGACGAACCCGCGAATGTACAGGTCTAAAAGAAAACCCGGCAGAAATACCGGGGTGCGTTTAAGCGCAGTCGGTGTGGTTCAGTAAGAATTTATCCTATGAACGACCATGCTGTGTTACAGGCACAGGCAAGCCGACAGGACTATAGTGGGAACCTAAAGGCATGTATGCACAGATAGAACTATCGGAACGTGGAAAGGTACCGGATTCCGCAAGGAACAGCCTGACGAAGAAAATAAGCAGAGGAACCGGTGCTGAAAAGCCGTGATCGAACCGATGAAAGCCCCTGTAATGGGGGAACGAGGAATGGTCACCAGTCGGTTGGTCTAAACAGGCATTACTCAGTCCACGATAAGGATTCGAGTACGACCAAAAGGGTCACTTTCATGTTGGGAGGTGATGCCTTATGCCAAAGAAAGCGAAGAGTCTATGTGTAGAAGATCTCCGGCATGCGGAATACTACGGTATGCAGCAGGTCTTTGATGATCTTTATCAGAGAAGCAAGGATGGAGAGAGATTCACCAACCTGATGGAAATCATCCTCAAGCGTGAAAACATCCTGCTTGCTTATCGGAACATCAAGGCCAACGGCGGCAGCTACACAGCAGGCACAGACCGACGAAACATCACCGATATCGGGAGCAGGACTCCCGAAGAAGTCGTGGAGAAAGTGAGGTTTATTGTCACAGGGAGTCGGCACGGCTACCGGCCCAAACCGGTCAGGCGTAAAGACATTCCGAAGCCAAACGGTAAAACAAGGCCGCTCGGCATCCCATGCATCTGGGACAGGCTGATACAGCAATGCATCAAGCAGGTCATGGAACCGATCTGTGAAGCTCAGTTCAGCGATAACAGCTACGGCTTTCGACCGAATCGATCGACGGAGCATGCCATAGCAAGAACTTACTCGCTGATGCAGGTGACACATCTCCATTATGTCATTGAGTTCGACATAAAGGGCTTCTTTGACAACGTGGATCACAGCAAGCTGATCAAACAGATATGGGCAATGGGAATTAGGGACAAACAGCTGATATTTGTAATAAAGCGGATTCTGACAGCGCCGATTCGTATGCCCGACGGCACTACTATCCTACCGGACAAAGGCACACCTCAGGGCGGCATCATCTCGCCGTTACTGGCAAACATCGTGCTAAATGAGCTGGATCATTGGGTAGAAAGCCAGTGGCAGAACAATCCGATAGCCATAGCCCGGGGAAGATATAGGACGATCGGCAAAGCCGAGGTGTTCGATAAGAGCCACGGGTACAGAGCCATGAAGAGTACCAATCTGAAGGAAATGTATATCGTAAGATACGCAGATGATTTCAGAATCTTATGCCGCTCGAAGGATGAGGCCAAAAGGACGATGGAAGCTGTAACACAGTGGCTTGAAGAAAGACTGCGGCTTGAAGTCTCTCCGGAGAAAACGTGGATAGTGAACGTGAGAAAACGTTATTCGGAATTCCTCGGATTCAAGATACGGGTCAGACTGAAAGCAAAGAAATACACTGTGCAGTCCCACATATGTGACAAAAAGTTTGGGATAGAACGGGAAAAACTCGTGGAACAGGCAAAAAGAATAGCCAGGCCATCCTACGGCAGGACGCCGTTAGGGGAAATCCGGACTTACAACTCGATGGTAATGGGCATCCAAAACTATTTCGAGATTGCCACCTGCATCAGCCTTGATTGCAGGATCATCCACAGACAGGTCATGACCGTTCTCACCAACAGGCTGGGTTCAGAGAAAGGATGCAGGCTTCAACGCGAAGGTGGAACCATGACCCAAGCGGAGAAGGAACGATATGGAAGGTCGAAAATGGTGCGTTATGTCGCCGGGATTGACCAGCCGATATATCCCCTCGCATTCGTACAACACAAGATACCCCACATGAGACCGGCTGCCGTATGCAGTTACACAGCAGAAGGCAGAACGCCTATACACACGAATCTCCGATTGAACCCCGTTGTTCTTGAGGGATTGCGATCGATGGCATCGGGTGGACACAGCACAGAGTACGCCGACAGCAGGATTTCACTGTTCTCTGCCCAAGGCGGCAAATGTGCGATCAGCGGGGACGAATTCCGCAGCGCTTCCGAAATCGCATGTTGGCTGAAGAAGCCAAAGATCAATGGCGGTCAGGAACGCTACCAGAATATGACCCTGCTGCATCAACGGTATCTTCCGCTATTGGAAATCTCTGATATAGCCATACTGAAAACTTTAACCAAAACTCTCAACATGACATCATGTCAGGTTTCAAAGGTGAACAGACTGCGTGAGCAGGCTGGTCTGTCAGCAATAGATTGAAACGCAGCTTTGGAGACTGATTAAATGCCTGCGAACACAACCGATGGAACGCCGGATGCGGTGAAAGTCGCATGTCCGGTGTGAAGTGGGGGAAAACCCGGCGATAACATCAAAAGGTTACCTATCACTATAGGCGGAAACCCTGCTGTACATTGCCCTGATCGGATATATCCACTACGAGCTGCCGCCGGAGGAGCAGAACTTCTCCACCCTGATCGACATGCTGAACAAGATGGACGTGCGGGAGGACGATGAGGATTACCGGAACGAGATCGATGAGAAGTTCGAGAAGCTTGGGCGGGACAAGCCCGGACACTTTGCCGTCCGGCAGTACGCCAAGTACCGGATGGCGGCGGGCAAGACCGCCAAGTCGATCCTGGTCAGCTGCGGCGCAAGGCTGGCGGTGTTTGACATACAGGAACTGCGGGACACCACCGCATATGACGAGCTTCACCTGGATACCATCGGTGAAAAGCGAACCGCCCTGTTCCTGATCATGTCGGACACGGATGCCAGCTTCAATTTCCTGATCAGCATGGCTTATTCCCAGATGTTCAACCTGCTGTGCGAGAAAGCGGATGACGAGCATGGCGGCCGGCTTCCGGTTCATGTGCGATGCCTGATCGATGAGTTTGCGAACATCGGTCAGATCCCGAACTTCGAGAAGCTGATCGCCACCATCCGCAGCCGGGAGATCTCGGCCTGCATCGTCCTGCAGGCGCAGTCCCAGCTCAAGGCCATCTACAAGGACAACGCGGACACGATCGCAGGCAACTGCGACACGCTGTTGTTCCTGGGCGGCAAGGAAAAGACCACGCTGAAGGAAATGGAAGAAATGCTCGGCAAGGAGACCATTGATACGTTCAACACCGGCGAAAGCCGGGGACGCGAGGTCTCCCACAGCCTGAACTACCAGAAGCTGGGCAAGTCCCTGATGTCTGTGGATGAGCTTGCCGTGATGGACGGCGGGAAATGCATCCTGCAGCTCCGCGGTGTCCGGCCTTTCCTCTCGGACAAGTACGACATCACTTCCCATCCGAACTACCGGTATCTTTCGGATTATGATCCGAAGAATGCGTTCGACATCGGGAAGCATCTGCGCCGCCAGCTGAAGCTCCGGCTGGAAGAAGAGTGCGTGGTCTATGAGATGGAGATATCCGATGAGGATGAAGAGGAATTCATGTCAGGCACCAGCCTGGAAACACTTTGATTCAAACCCCGGCCATACTGAACACAGAAGCCGGGAGGAACAACCCTATGACCGGCTGCCGGTTTCCGGCGGCCTTTTTGATACGGAGGTAAGTATATGACTTTCTTTTCCAATGCTGTAACGGTTCTTCAGACCCTGGTCATCGCCATTGGTGCCGGTCTCGGCATCTGGGGTGTCATCAACCTTCTGGAAGGATACGGCAATGACAACCCCGGCGCGAAGTCCCAGGGCATCAAGCAGCTCATGGCCGGCGGCGGTGTCGCCCTGATCGGCACCACCCTCGTTCCCCTGCTCAGCGGCCTCTTCGGCTGATGGGCCGGCTGGCATACCACAGGCTCTCTCCCGGGCATCCGGGAGAGAGCCGTAAGGAAGGGGGTGTGTTCATATGGGCTGGATCGCCGATCAAATTGCTGGTTGGCTGAAAGATGTGCTGGTTTCCGGTATTGAAGGCAATCTCTCGGGATTGTTTGACAGTATCAATACGCGTGTCGCGGATGTTGCGTCCACGGTTGGCAAAACGCCGCAGGCATGGAACGGCAGCATCTTCAACATGATCCGTACACTGTCCGAAAACGTCGTCGTGCCGATCGCGGGGATTATCCTGACGTTCGTCATGTGCCTCGAGTTGATACAGTTGTTGATTGACCGCAACAACATGCACGACTTCGAGACCTTTATCTTTTTCAAATGGGTCTTCAAAACCTTCGCCGCTGTGCTCATAGTCACGAACACCTGGAACATTGTCATGGGCGTCTTTGACGTCGCCCAGCATGTGGTCCAGGAGGCCGCAGGCGTGATCGTCGGTGACACAGCGGTTGACATCGACAGGCTGATGACCTCGATCGATCCACGATTGCGGGCTATGGATGTCGGACCGCTCCTCGGATTGTGGTTCCAGACCTCGCTCATGGGCATTGTGGCATGGATTCTCAGCATCTGCATTTTCATCATTGTCTACGGACGCATGATTGAGATCTACATGGTGACATCCGTCGCGCCGATTCCCATGGCCACCATGGTCAACCGGGAATGGGGGCAGATGGGCCAGAACTACCTGCGCTCCCTGTTCGCGCTGGGCTTTCAGGCTTTCCTGATCATGGTGTGCGTCGCGATCTATGCGGTCCTCGTGCAGACCATATCCGTCGGCAGTGATGTCTCGGCAGCTCTCTGGACATGCATTGGCTATACGGTTCTTCTCTGCTTTACGCTGTTCAAGTCCAGCAGCCTCGCGAAATCCGTTTTCAACGCCCACTGAGCATAATGGAAAGGGATGTGCGATGAGAGAACAAGACCAATGTGTCTCCTGCTTTGTGCCTGAAAGGAAGGAACGAAAGACCGGACGCCTGCGCAGGCGAAAGCCGAGGCGTCAGGGCAGCAGGAGCCAGAGCTGCAAGCGGCTGCCGCTTTGGCGGATCCGATGCCGCAAGCACCGCGACCGGAAAGGAGGTTGATCCATGGCTTATGTGCCTGTTCCCAAGGACCTGACACGGGTCAAGTCCAAGTTTCTTTTCAACCTGACCAAACGCCAGGTTGTCTGCTTCGGGCTGGGCGCGCTGATCGGCGTGCCTTTGTTCTTTCTGACCAAAGGCGCGATCGGGGTCAGCATGGCAGCTGCGCTCATGATTGTCATCATGCTGCCTTTCTTCATGTTTGCCATGTTTGAGCGCCATGGCCAGCCCCTGGAGGTGCTCCTGAAGCACTTCATCCAGGCGCGGTTCGTCCGTCCGAGAACGCGTGTGTACCAGACGGAAAACTTCTACGCAACCATTGACCGGAATGTCCGGAACAGACGGGAGGTCAGGAGAATCCTGCATGGCAAAGAAAAATAAGCTCAAGCTGACCGCGGCCGAGAAAAAGAAGCTCCAGGAGCTGATGGCCCGGAATCAGCAGAACAGAAAGAAAGGCCCGCGCACCGCGCAGGACACCATTCCGTACCAGCGGATGTGGCCCGACGGGATCTGCCGGGTGACTGACAAGTACTATACCAAAACCATTCAGTTTCAAGATATCAATTACCAGCTTGCCCAGAACGATGACAAAACCTCAATCTTTGAGGGCTGGTGCGATTTCCTGAACTATTTCGATTCCGCCATTCACCTGCAGTTCTCGTTCCTGAACCTGACGGTCAGTGCGGAATCCTTCGAGCAGAGCATTGTCATTCCGGACCGGGACGACGGGTTCAATGACGTCCGGCATGAGTACGCGGAAATGCTGCAGAACCAGCTGGCCAAAGGCAACAACGGCCTGACCAAGACGAAGTTCATCACCTACGGCATTGACGCGGACGACTACAAGGCTGCGAAGGCAAGGCTGGAGCGGATCGAAATTGACCTGATGAACAACTTCAAACGGCTTGGGGTTGCGGCGTCTCCATTGGACGGCCGTGAACGCCTGAAGCTGATGCATGACATGTTCCACATGGACACGCAGGCGCGCTTTCAGTTCGACTGGAAATGGCTTGCACCGAGCGGTCTGTCCACCAAGGATTTCATCGCCCCGTCCAGTTTTGACTTCCGGGAAAAGAATACATTCGGTATGGGCAGCAAGCAGGGAGAGATCTGTTTCTTTTCGATCCTTGCCGCAGACCTGAATGACCGGTGCCTGGCCGACTTCCTCGCCATGGAATCCAGCCTCATTGTGTCCCTTCACATCCAGGCCATCGACCAGGTGGCCGCCATCAAGGATGTGAAGCGAAAGATCACCGACCTGGACAAGATGAAGATCGAGGAACAGAAGAAAGCCGTACGGTCCGGTTATGACATGGACATCATCCCCAGTGACCTGGCCACCTATGGCGGTGAAGCCAAGAAGCTGCTGGAAGACCTCCAGAGCCGGAACGAGCGCATGTTCCTGCTGACCTTCTTGGTCATGAACACAGCGGACAGCAAAAAGAAGCTGAGCCTGAACGTAAAGCAGGCCCAAAGCCTTGCTCAGCAGCATAACTGCCAGCTGATCCCCCTGGATTTCCAGCAGGAGGCCGGCATGGTTTCCTGCCTGCCGCTCGGCCTGAATGACATCAAAATCCAGCGCGGCCTGACGACGTCCTCCACGGCGATCTTCGTGCCCTTCACAACCCAGGAACTCTTCCAGACCAGCCATGAGGCACTCTACTGCGGCCTGAACGCGCTGTCCAACAACCTGATCATGGTAGACCGCAAGTGGCTGAAGAACCCCAACGGCCTGATCCTGGGCACACCGGGTTCCGGTAAATCCTTTGCGGCCAAGCGCGAGATCACCAACGTGATCCTGGTGACCGATGACGATGTAATCATCTGCGATCCTGAGGGCGAGTATTACCCGCTGGTCAATATGTTCCACGGGCAGGTGATCCGGATTTCGCCCACCAGTGATTCCTACATCAACCCGATGGACATCAACCTGAACTACAGCGATGACGAAAACCCGTTGTCCCTGAAGTCCGACTTCATTCTCTCCCTCTGCGAACTGATCGTCGGTGGGCGGGACGGGCTGCAGCCCATCGAGAAGACGATCATTGACCGCGCGGTGCACATCATCTACCAGCCGTACCTGAACAACCCGACCCCGGAGAATGTGCCGATCCTCGAAGACCTGCACAATGCCCTCCGGAAGCAGGAGGAGCGCGAGGCGCAGTCCCTGGCGACCGCACTGGAGATCTACGTCACAGGTTCCCTGAACGTGTTCAATCACCGGACGAATGTCGATGTCCAGAACCGCCTGGTCTGCTATGACATCAAGGAACTGGGAAAGCAGCTGAAAAAGCTCGGCATGCTGATCGTCCAGGATCAGGTCTGGGGCCGCGTGACAGCCAACCGGGCTGAAGGCAGGTCCACCCGGTACTACATGGATGAGTTCCACCTGCTGCTGAAGGAGGAACAGACCGCCGCCTACAGCGTGGAGATCTGGAAGCGCTTCCGCAAGTGGGGCGGCATTCCGACCGGCATCACGCAGAATGTGAAGGACCTGCTGGCCAGTCAGGAGATCGAGAACATCTTCGAAAACTCCGACTATATCTACATGCTGAACCAGGCTGCCGGCGACCGGGAGATCCTGGCGAAAAAGCTGGGCATCTCTCCGCACCAGCTGTCCTACGTCACCCAGAGCAGTGAAGGCGAAGGCCTGCTGTTCTACGGCAATGTCATCCTGCCTTTCCAGGACCGCTTCCCGAAGAACACCAAGCTCTACGGCATCATGACCACAAAGCCGGCTGAGGTCAGCACGGCTTCGGGCTGAACGGAGGAGGATGCCGGATGACCATTCTGCTGATCTGTATGATTCCCCTCGCCGGTCTCATGGGCTTCCTCACCGGAGCCATGATGAGCGCTGCCTCCGAAGCGGACCGGCAAAGCGAAAAAGACCTGGCTGAGATGAAGAACAAACAGGAGAAAGAGGTGGATGCCTGATGGCCGATCTTCACAACCGCGGATCCCCGCGCCTTCAGTTCACCAATGAAGAGCGCGCAAGCCGGGCGCTGGAAAAGCCTATTGCCCAGGCGGAGAAGGCGGCGGACAAGGCGGAGGCTGCGCGGAAAAAACTCCGGAACAAACACCGGCTGAAACTGAGCGTTGAGGAGGTTACGGCTGACCGCCAGGTCACTGCAGCAGAAAGCAGCGCCGGTGAAGCTGCAACCGGCATGCCGGATGTTCCTGATGAGGGCATCATCGATGTCCGCACAGACCCGGCAGCGCCCGGTGTGAAAAACACGCGGCAGAGGCGTCCCTCCGGGAAGCCGGGAAACCCTGCTGCCTCGGGCAGTACGGCCGGCGTGGACCAAATCACAGCAAAGGCTGACAGCGTCGGAAACATCGTCACTGAGACCACAGGAACAGCCATACCCGGCAGTACTGCAAAGCATGAGGTCAAAAAGAAGGTCATTCGCCTGAGGTTTGAGGAAACGAAAGCGAAGAAGCCTTCCCGGATGACGCACACGGTTGAGAAGACGGTGCGTACTGCTGGAGACCAGTTTCACCGTCAGGCGGCAAAGGCGAACCAGGACGATCCCAATGTGGCCGTGGATGCGGCGCTGCAGGGTGACCGGGCAGCGAACACCGCGCTGCAGGCGGGAGAGCACGCATATCACGCCCGAAAACTCCGGCCATACAAGCAGGCCGCAAAGGCCGAGAAAAAGCTGGACAAGGCAAACATCAGCTTCCTTGAAGCAAAAAGGCAGGCTGAAAACCCGCAGTTCTCCAGCAATCCGATCTCACGCTGGCAGCAGAAGCGCGCGATCCGAAAGGAATACGCAGCGGCAAGGCACAGCGGCGGGAAGTGGTCTGTCAAACAGGCCACGACAAAGGTTGGAGAGGCCGCGGAGAAAGCAAAGGACGTTGCCGCTGAAACCGTGAACACGGCGCGGAAGCATCCGGTGGCTATCATTCTCCTGGGACTGGGCGCATTGATCCTGTTCATGTTTGCCGGCCTGCAGGGGTGTGCGCCGGTGGTCGGATCCATTGGCGGAGGCACCGCTGTCGGAAGCTATCCGGCGGAAGAAGCGGATGTCCGCGCCGCGGAGCGCGCATACCTGGCCAAAGAGCGTGAGCTGAAGGATGAGATGGACCATTATGAGCGGTATCACCCTGGGTATGATGAATACCATGTCGACCAGGATGAAATCTGGCATGATCCCTATGTGCTAATGGCCATTATCTCCGCTTACAAAAACGGTGAAGAATGGGATCTTGATTCCGCAATGCCTGTGATCGAAAAATACTTTGAGATGCAGTATGTTGTCACTGAAACCATCACCACCGAAACACGCCTGCGCCGGGATGTGAGCACGGCAACACGAACTGTGACAGATCCGACAACGGGTGAAACCAGAACGGAGACCTATCAGATAGATGTTTTTGTGCCATATGAAGCCACCATCTGCACAGTCACCCTTGAAAACAAGGATCTTTCTCACCTTCCCGTAGTCAGCATGAGCCATGAGCAGATGAGCATGTACGCCATGTATATGTCCACGCACGGGAATATGGAGGGCGTCTTCTCCGGACCGCATGCGCCGCCGCTCAAGGATCCCACGCTTTATGACATTCCGCAGTCCCTCCTGGACGCCGATCCGGAGTTCGCCCGGCTGATGGAAGAGGCCACGAAGTATATCGGATATCCCTATGTCTGGGGCGGATCTGATCCGGATACCAGCTTTGACTGCTCCGGCTTCGTCAGCTATGTCTTCACCAACAGCGGTGTCTACAATACGGGACGCCTGGGCGCGAAAGGCCTCCGGAGCCTGTGCAGGAATGTTCCGAACAACCAGGCCAGGCCGGGCGACATCGTCTTCTTTGAAGGCACCATGGGTGAAGACGTGAAAGGCATCACGCACTGCGGCATCTATGTGGGCAACGACATGATGATCCACTGCGGAAACCCCATCGGGTTTGCCAACCTGAACGATTCCTACTGGCGAAAGCATTTTCATTCCTACGGACGTGTTCCGAACTGACCGATAAAGGGAGCCCTGCGCTCTGTGGGCTCCCTTTCATTCGCAAGCCTGAAAGGAGATCAAAATCATGATTCGCAACACTGAAAAGCAGTCCACAGAGACCGGGAAACGCATTCTGGCCATGATCGTCCTGCTGGTGATTCTCACGGCTTTCCTCCCGGGGCATTCTTCCTACGGTGAAACACTGGATGAAGAAGACCTATACTTTGATCTGTCCGATGACGACTGGGGCGACGGCCTGGTGATCCTGGACGATCCGGAGTTCTTCATGGACCCGGATACCGATGAGGACTACGCCTATGACCGCGTGTATGAGGAAGAGGAATCCTTTCCGGTCATTACCTCTGTCGGCAGGAGCAATGTAAAGGTCAACGGCGTCAAGTCCAAAGGCAGGCTGGTGAAGTACACCATCCCCGAGCAGCTGCTCAGGGATGATCCGGACTTCCTGGCCCTGATGACCGAGGCTGAAAAGTACATCGGTTATCCCTTTGTCTACGGCGCAGCCAGTCCGGATATCGGATTCGACTGTTCCGGCTTTGTGTGCTGGGTGTTTACCCACTCCGGCGTCTGCAGCATCAGGCGTGTCGGCGCGAACGGTCTGTATGCCATGTGCACGGATGTCGCGCCGGAAGACCTTCGCCCCGGCGATCTGGTTTTCTTCGAGAAAACCATGGGATCTTCGGTCAAGGGGATCACCCATGTCGGCATTTATGTGGGCAACCATATGATGATTCATGCGGGCGACCCGGTCGGGTTTGCCGATCTGCGGGACGCGGAGTGGGCAAAGAAGATCTACGGCTACGGCCGCCTGCCCGTTGATTGAGGGAATTGAAATGAGCGAAAGAAAGAAGAGAAGATATCCTGCGGACCGCAACAGGCTGCACGACCTTCTGGACCGAAAGGAAGCCGTCCTGGCTGACCTGCAGGGTGAAGTCGAAGAGCTGCGGCGTGTGGTGAAGGAAGCGGATATGACAGCAATCCAGGCGACCGCGCAGATGTACAACGTAACGCCTGAACAATTCGAGGAGATCATGCGCCGCATGACGGAAGACACGGAACAGATCCTGCCTGCGCTCCCGGCGGATGTGGTCTCTGGCAGTCCGGCTTCCGAAGAAGCCGATGATCCTGAAGAGGAGGAAGACACCATTGATGAAGAGGACGCATGATCGCGGCAAACGGCTGCTGCTCCTTCTGCTGGCCGCAGCCATGCTGGCCGCAGTCTGCCCGGGTGCCGCGGAACAGGAAGCCGTGTCCCCGTACCGGATTGTCCTGACCGCGCCGGGCGGATGGTCCGGCAGCAACAGCGCAGCCGTCAGGGTTTCCATTACGGACCGTGACAGTATCGGCTGGTACCGGATCGAGTACCGGATGAATGACAAGGGATGGTTCGACTGCGAAGATCTCTTTGAGCAGAACCAGGCGGAGATCACGGTCCATGAGAACGGCACCTTCGCATTGCGAATCACAGACCCGCACGGGCACACCTTTGAGGAGACCGCTGAAATTAGTACCATTGACGTGACCGCGCCGTCGGTAACCGCCGAAATCCGTGACATGACCCTGCACATGACCGTTCAGGACGATCTTTCCGGCATTGCCGGCCTGCAGGTCAACAGCATGCTGTTCACCACAGTGGACGGCGGCGTGCTGGATGTGGAGATGGATCAGAACATGAACCGGTTTGAGCGGCTGGCCATCCGGGCCTTTGACTTCGCGGGCAATTTCTCCGATCCCGTGAGCCTGGAAAACCCGCATTACGTCGTACCGGCGGATCCAACGCCTGCACCTTCGGCAACAGCAACGGCCAGACCGACAGCCAGGCCTGAGGCGACGCCGACCGGAAGCCCGGCTGATCCCACCGCCACTCCGGCTCCCACGCAGGCCGCGGCGGCGGATCACGGACTGGGCAGTACCCTGATCTATGTCCCGGATGATCCCATACCGCATGTCACTGCCGCGCCGACCGCTGTTCCGACGGCGGTTCCGACCGCCGTGCCGGTCGTCATGCCGACACCGCAGGTGATCGTGGAGAAAGAGTATATCACCATCGGCCCGGGCATGCCTTTCCAGACGGACGGCAATGCGCATACCCTGGACCTGCTGTACTCCGCAGCGACCAACAAACAGTTCATCACGCTGGAAACCAAGGCGGGCAATACATTCTACCTGGTCATTGACTATGACAAGCCTGTTGATGAGGATGCGGAAATGTACGAGACGTACTTCCTGAACCTCGTGGACGAGCGGGACCTGTATGCGCTGCTTTCGGATGAGGAAAAGGAAGAAGCGCCAACACCGACCCCCGAGATTGTCTATGTCACGCCGGAGCCTGCCGCGTCGGATCCCGGGACCGCCCCGCCTGAGCAGTCCGGAAAGCCCAGCATGACCACCGCGGTCATCGGTCTTGTCGCGATCGCCGCCCTGGCCGTCGTGGGTGTGTTCTTCCTCAGGAAGAACAAGGGCAAGCCCGCCGGTCCGAACACGGACAACGATTTCGACATGGATGACGATGAGGAAGACGAGCCCGGTGACGATACCCCGTCCGGTGATGAAGAATAACAACCCGGTCCCGCGGAGGCAGCTCCGCGGGATCTTCTGATTGGAGGTTAGTATGGAACTGTTCGTTGCGGAAAAACCGAGTGTCGGCAAGGCGATTGCCGCCGCTGTGGGGGCCACTGAAGCCATGGATGGCTATATGCAGGGCAAGGGAATGATTGTGACCTGGTGTGTGGGACACCTGGTGGAACTGGCCATGCCCGAGGATTACAGGGCGGAGTACAAAAACTGGCGGTACCAGGATCTGCCGATCATCCCGGACCGCTGGAAGTACAACATTTCAAAGGAATTCAGCAAGCAGTTCGGCATTGTCAGCTCGCTGATGAACGATGACAGTGTGGATGGCATCATCTGTGCCACGGATGCCGGGCGCGAGGGTGAGCTCATCTTCCGGCTAGTTTATGAGCAGGCCGGATGCAGGAAGCCGGTCCGCCGGCTGTGGATCTCCTCCATGGAGGAAACCGCCATCCGGGAAGGCATTCATGCAATGAAAAACAGCAGCGCCTATGACAACCTGTACCAGGCTGCGCTCTGCCGCGCCCAGGCGGACTGGCTGATCGGCATGAACGCGACACGCCTGTACTCACTGCTCTACGGCAGTACCCTGCAGATCGGCCGCGTCATGACGCCCACCCTGGCCATGCTGGCCGAACGGGAGGACGCCATCAGCCGCTTCAGTCCGGAAACGTACTATGTGGTGAAGCTCAACCTGGGCAATGGCCTGACGGCAAAATCCGACCGAATCCGCGACCTGAGCGCGGCCAGGGCGCTGATGGACGCCTGCAACCGCAGCAGTGCGGTTGTGAAACGAATCGAGCATGCGAAGAAGACAGAGAATCCGCCTGCGCTGTACGACCTGACCACCCTCCAGCGGCATGCGAACCGGGTGCTGGGTTTCAACGCGCAGCAGACGCTTGAGTACGCGCAGTCGCTCTACGAGCGGAGACTGCTGACCTATCCGCGCACGGACAGCCGGTTCCTGCCGCATGACATGGAGTCCAGGCTGGCTGGACTGGCTGGAAGGGTTTCCGGCGCAATGCCTTTTGCCGTTGGGCTGACAATTGCCAATCGGACGGACAGGATCGTGAATGACGCGAAGGTCACGGACCATCACGCGATCATCCCGACGGATTCCATGCCCTCGCAGGGTGCTGCCGTGAAGTCGCTCCCGGAGAGCGTTCAGAAACTGCTGTTCATGGTCTGCACGCGCCTGCTGTGCGCGATGGATGAGCCCTATATCTGTGATGAGACCACAGTAGTGCTTGAATGTGCGGGAACCGAGTTCAGGCTCAAAGGCCGGAAGGTGGAACAGATGGGCTGGCAGCGGATCTGGCAGGCGTTCCGCGGAAGCCTCGGCAGCCATATTCCCGAGGAGGACGGGGAGACGGTTCCTCCGATCTCCCGTGAACTGAAGGAAGGCGATGAAATCGCGCTGCCCCGGGCGGAGGTGTCCGAAGGGAAAACCACCCCGCCGTCCCGGCATACCGAGGATACGATCCTGCATGCCATGGAGACCGCCGGTGCGGAAGAGATGCCTGATGACGCCGAGCACAAAGGGATCGGGACCCCGGCCACGCGCGCGGCAATCCTGGAAAAGCTCCTGGAGACCCGTCTGGCCGAACGCGTCGGCGAAGGCCGGAAGCGCGTGCTTGTCCCAACGGCCAAGGGCAAAGCACTGGCCTCGGTGCTCCCGGCGCGGCTCTGTTCCGCCCAGCTGACAGCCGATTGGGAGCAACGGCTGAAGCGAATCGAGAAAGGCCAGGAACGCGCTGCCGATTTCATGAAGGACATCGAGACTTATGTCCGGGAGCTCACAAAAGACACCGACCGGGCCGCCAACGCGGATGCGCTGTTCCCGCCCAGGCGGCAAAAGATCTGCGCCTGTCCGAAATGCGGCGCGGCGATCACGGATCATCCCAAGGGGTTCATGTGTGAGAACCGCATCTGCGGGTTTGTCATCTGGAAGAACTCCGGCATCATGAAGGACGCTGCGCACCCGCTTACAGCCGGCGACGTGAAGAAGCTGATTGAACACGGTTCTGTTCAGAAGGACGGCCTGGTCTCCGCAAAGTCGCATATCCGGTACAGCGCTGTCCTGAGCCTGGAGTATTCGAAGAACGGCAGGCCGGTCCTTCGACCGACTTTCAAGTGAGGAGGCAGACATGATGAAACGATTGATGACGCTGGTTCTGGCCCTGATGCTGGCATGCGGGATCGCCATCGCGGACAATCCGGTGGTGATCACCATGGATACGTCCAATGTGCCGAAGATCCCGGAGGGAACTTTCTCCGCGGAAGTCATCGCCTTTACCGGCAACCAGACCTACGCTGTGTTCTCCGCGCCGGACAGGAAGAGCATCCGCGGCGCGAAAGGCCGCGCACGGGTCAGTACCAACGGGTGGATCCAGGTCTTCGGGTATGAGGGCGACTGGATCCTGGTGCAGTATGACATCACAAAGGATCACAACCGGATCGGCTATATCTACAGAAACGCGCTCCCGCGCGACGCGGAAGTACCTGAGCTTCAGTGGACAAAGACTTCTGCGGTCGTGAATTACAATGTGGAAGTCACGGACGACCCGCTGGTCAGCAAAACCCCGCTGGCAAAGCTCACCGAAAACACACGGGTGACCTGCCTCGGTACCATGGGATCCTGGACCTATATCGAGGCCGAGGAGAACGGCGTGAGGTTCCGGGGATTTGTCCCGTCCGAGAGTGTGGCTGACACAGTCACCTCCATCCGCGAGGCCAACCTGGCCATTGTCGGCAGCTGGAAGCTGTACGCCGGAAGCTCGATCAGCGCCAGCCGCATCGCGTTCTATGATGACGGTACAGTGATCGGCAGGTCCACCCTTGACAGCGGCCGGGAAGTGGAATGGTCCGGCACTTGGTCCATCAGCGAGTATGACACCCGCCGCAACCGCTACTGGAATGACTGCGAGTTTGAGCTCACGCTCGCAAGGGGCGGCGCCGTGGAACTCTATGGTCTGCGGATCTGTAGACAGGGCGGAACGGACGGGCAGCCCCGGTATGCGCTGATCCTGTCTGACGGAGCGAAAACCAGCGGTATGGTGCTGGTTGAGTAACTACTTGACATATGACAAGTACCTATATGCCGTTCCGATACACGGGGCGGCATATTCCAGTCCTTCAGGGAGGGGATGAATGAATGACAGATTTCCTGACAGAAGAGCGGAAAACCGGTTCTCCGGCGATGCAGTCAGTTCTGCCCAACGAACAGGACTTTGTTCATGGGGTTGAAAGCGGTTTTGCCATCTATCAGCTGAAAGACGGACCGGAGAATCACTGCCTGAGATTTGCCGGTCTGGCGGAGCTTCGGGAACCCGTGCAGAAAGAAAACTATGACCTGGTGTACTTTGGAGCCTTGCCCGACTTCAGCGCACAGGAGACAGCGCCGGTCCTGGATGGGCTTTATGCCGAATTCAATCTGTTTCCGCCGGAAGACTTCCGCGGCCACAGCCTCAGCGTCAGCGATGTGATCGTCCTGAAAGACGGCGACCAGTTTCACGCCTACTATACGGACAGCTTTGGTTTCAAACCCTTGGATGAATTCCAGCCGGAACTCAATCCGCTGCGCAATGCCGAGATGGCCATGGAAGACGATTACGACATGATTGACGGCATCATCAACAACGGTCCGAAGAAGGACAAGGAGCCATCTCATGATCTGAAGCCAGATCCGTTCCATCATCGGGATGGTCCACACCGGTCAGATCCGGAACGCTGATATGGAGGAGATATGATTCAATCAATCGGTGATTTTGAAAGCTGGCGCGACAGCCAGTATGACAGGCCGGAGCCGGATTCGGCAGGCCCGGATCAGCGTAGTTTCCGCTTCTATTCGCATGACCATCCGGCAGACACAACCCTCGAATACACCCTGACAGGCAGCCGCGCGGAACTCCGGCTTTCTTTCAGCTCGGAAGATCCTGATATGGGAGTTGAAGAAATGCTGTATGCCGGAGAGAATGGCGAGAGCATGAGCGAACTCGTCGCAGATCTTCGCGCTGACCTCACGGCCTATCTGGACGCTTCTGACACATCCTCCTTCCGGGAACAGCAGGGCATCTCTCCTCCCGACGGGATTCACAGCCGGGAAGACTACTTTGGTGAGTACTCCAGGACTGCGCTGTACGCATTTGAATCCGTCCTTCGGCAGACAGAGCGGGAAGCTGTACAGGGCATCAGATGGGAACCACTGACCCCTGAAAAGCAGGATTGGGTCTGGTCCGCTGACAATCAGGCTGACCTGGAGCGCGGCTGTATCGGCCACCTTCGCGGTGACTTTGGCAGCAGCGGCGAGGAGTTCTGGACCAGCTGGTTTGATCATCAGGCGAAACTGAAAAGCTAGGCGTTTCGGGAAGAACTTCAGGATGTTGTAAACGGTCTGCGCAAAGAAGGCGGGCTCCTGCAGAGCTTTGCCGGAATGAGCAGCCAATGCCGGAAGGGTCTCGCGTGCGATGAAAGTTTTGGCTTTCAGGCTCAAACCTGCGACTACACTTACTGTCTGCGCTGCACGCCCCGGCGCGGAGACTACAACTTTTATCTCTATGCCTATGACAGGAACGCACAGCGTGAACGCGCGCAGGAAAAAGCATCCGTGGAATCGGTGAAACAGCAGCCGCATAAGGACACGACCAAGAAAAAAGAAATGGAGCGATAAGATGACGTACCTGAATGAACTGATGGAAGAGCAGAACCTGACCCGTGAAGACCTCTGCCATGTGACAGGAATCCCTGAGTCCACGCTTCGCCACATCCTGAACGGGGAATCGCAGATCGATCACTGTGAAGCCGGTACACTGATCTGCCTTGCCGAAGCGCTTGATACTACTGTCGAAGATATTGTTGAGAATTACTGGCTGGAAATCCTGGAAAACGAAAAGCCCGGCAAAACGATCGTTCATGACAATGGCTCCTATATGGTCTTCTATATGAATGTGGTGGGCGCAATCGTACGCTACCGCTGGGCAAGCAGCCTGAATTACCTCGCTGCCATTCGTGACAGCCATTGGATTGAGCAATACGCGAACTGCGGAAGTTACAGAAGCGCACTGTTTCTGCTTGGCCTTTCAGACTACATTTGCCGGAAAAACAATCTGGAGATTGACAGCCGGTATGATTGCCTTCGAAAACTGATCCTGGATCGCCCATTGTATTCCCTGCGCATCATGGAAAAATGCGATACCGCCCAGGCGTTGGATCGCGCCAAGTCCCGGGCAAGAACCGATGCGATTCCTGAACTTGCCCGGTTCAATATTTTCATGACTGAGAAAGACATCAAAGCGATGGTGTAAATGACCTCCAGAGGCTTCGTATAACCCGACGGCCCGATTACAGGGATTTCAAGGAGGATACATGACCCGATTTACCAATGACGAACTGACCCTGGTCAGTCTCTATAGCCCTGGCAGCCGTAAAGGAACCGTTGAAGAACTGCGCCTTATGATGGACTTCCTGCTTCCGGATGAAACCGAACTGGAATCACTTGCTGAACGCACCCTGACCAAGCTGGAAAGCATGACGGATGAGGAGTTCAGCCACATTCATAAGCATTTGATCCTGAACATACCACCGTCCATTCCCGGCATTCCTGATCATGACATGCCAGGCAGCTGAAAGGAGGAATCCCAATGCCCGACAAAGCGCAGGCATATGCGCAGATGGCAGATGAGACTGCCAGGAAAATCACGGGCGATTATCTCGACTGGGCTTCCTTCCTGACCACCTCTTCACGACTGTACAAATATCCTTTCCATGACCAGCTGCTGATCTATGCGCAGCGGCCGGACGCAACCGCCTGCGCGGCCTATGACCTGTGGAACGATACCATGCGCCGCTATGTCCGCCGGGGGTCGAAAGGCATAGCCCTGCTGACCCCCGGTGCGGGCGGGATGGGCGTTCGCTATGTCTTTGATGTCTCCGATACCGGCACCCGCCGGAACTCAAGGAATGTCGAGCCATGGGCGCTGACCGAGAACACAATGCAGCCTGTCCGGCAGATGCTGGAGGACCAGTACTATGCGGACTACTCTATGGGCCTGGTTCAGCAGATCGACCAGATTGCGCAGCGGCAGTCGCTGGCCTGGTGGCAGGAGCATGCCCGGGACATCCGCGACAGCGTGGACAGCCCTGCGCTCAGGGAGTATGATGATTTCAGCATCGGGGCTTCCTTCCGGAAGGCCGCTGCGGCCAGCATCTCCTACAGCGTTCAGACCCGGTGCGGTCTTCATCCGGAACTGTCCCCGGAGAGTTTCACGGAAGTGCTGGATTGGAACACACCTGCAACCGCTGCCGAGCTTGGCAAGGCTGTCAGCGAGGTGAGCGGCCAGATCCTTCGCCAGATTGAGATCACTGTCAGAACCGCGGAAAGGAGCATGAACCATGAGCGAACTGATGTACAGGAGGAACGGAGACTACCTGCTGCCGGACCTGGGCCTGACCGAAGAGGAGAAGAGACCCCTGGGCAAGTACGGGATGATGCGGCGTCAGTACCTGGAGCAGAACCGACCGGGGCTGTACACCCGGCTGATCCTGAACGGGAGGCTGATGGAGCACCTGCAGGAGATCGATACGACAGCCCACGAGCGGCTGGAGAGCCTGATGAGCCTGATGACGAAGCAGGCGGGCGTGACCGAGGAACTGAAAGCCTGGAACCAGATGGCCTGGGTGGGTCAGATGAACAGCCTGAAGCATCAGGCGGAGGAGATGATCCTCTCGGAGCTGATCTACGCCTGACAGACAGTCCATCTGCGTCCGAACAGCTGTCCTTCCTGATCCCGCCCGAAACGGAGCAGATCGCCGGGATCGACCGCCCGATCACGGAAACATCGCAAGCAGATCCGACACCCAGCGCAGAGGCACCCGCCTCTGCCTTTTCTTTGTCGGAAGCGGATATTGATGAGGCGCTTCGGCGCGGGTCCGGTTATGCCGGGGGCAAGCTGCGCATCGCCGCGCTGTACGAAAACGCGCCGGCTCCGAAAGCTGCGCAGGAGTTCCTGAAGGATGAATACGGGATCGGCGGGCACAGCCATACCTACCTGGACGGAACACGCGGCTTTGTGGATTACAATGCCCGCGGCATGCGTCTCTCCTGGAACGGCTTCAAAGAGGACTCTCAGCTTCGCTGGCCTGCGGTGGAGCAGCATATCCGGAGGATGGTTGAGAACGGCACTTACCTGACGGAAGCCGAGCAGAATCAACTGGCTGAATTGCAGCGCGCGTATGCCGACACCGGCCTGCCTGCGCCCAATGCCAGGATGCAATATCCGCCGCCTGTACAAAACGAGCCGGAGCATGCTGTTGATGGCGGCATGGAGGATCTGTCGCTGGATGAGCCCCTGCCGCCGCCACGGCACCCGCAGCCTGCGAATCCTGCTCCTCCGCCGTTCGCGTACGATTTGCACCCCGGCGACACGATGTATATGGACGGACGCCGCTTCATTGTGGACGAAGTCCGTTTCTTTGATGTGGCTTTCCGGGATCCCACGATGACTTACCCGATCTACCGGGCAGAAAGCAAAACGATCCTGGAGCCGCTGCTGGACCGCGACGAACGGAACTGGCCTTTCAGAACAGAGCCGCTTCAGGATGCGCAGGAGGCTGCGCAAGCCGCCGAAGTCACCGATGATGCGTCTGAGGTACAAAGTATTGCACCGGATGGGGCATCAAACTTCCACATCACGGATGACCGTCTCGGTGAAGGCGGACCGAAGACAAAGTTTGAAAACAACATCCGGGCGATCCGTACCCTGAAAACGCTTGAGAAGGAGAACCGCCCAGCGTCCCCGGAGGATCAGGAGGTCCTGTCCAAATATGTGGGATGGGGCGGCATTCCGCAGACCTTTGACGAGCACAATGCCGCCTGGGCTGACGAGTACCGTGAACTGAAAAGCGCACTGACAGAGGAAGAGTATGAGATGGCGCGCGCTTCTACCCTGAACGCGCACTACACTTCGCCCACCGTGATCCGGGCGATCTATTCCGCTGTGGAACAGATGGGCTTCAGGTCCGGCAATATCCTGGAGCCATCCTGCGGCGTCGGCAATTTCTTCGGTATGCTGCCTGAAAGCATGGAAGGCAGCGCCCTTTACGGTGTTGAGCTGGACAGCATCACCGGCCGGATCGCGCAATACCTGTACCCGCAGGCAGATATCGCTGTCACAGGGTTTGAAAAGACGGACCGGAAGGATTTCTTTGACCTGGCCATCGGCAACGTGCCCTTTGGCGCATACAAAGTCCCGGACCGTCAGTTCGATCGCTACAACTTCCTGATCCACGATTACTTCTTCGCCAAGGCGCTTGACCAGGTGCGTCCCGGCGGTATCGTGGCCTTCATCACATCCAAAGGCACCATGGACAAGCAGTCCCCGGAAGTCAGGAAATACATTGCCCAGCGCGCCGAGCTTCTGGGAGCGATCCGGCTGCCAAACAATGCTTTCCGGGCAAATGCCGGAACAGAGGTTACTTCTGACATCATTTTCCTGCAGAAGCGTGACAGGGCAATCGATGTCGAGCCTGACTGGGTACACCTCGGACAGACCAAAGACGGGATCCCTGTCAACAGCTATTTCGCAGCCCATCCGGAAATGGTGCTGGGAACCATGGCCTGGGATGATTCCATGTACGGAGCCCGCCAGGAGACCGCCTGCCTGCCCATTGAAGGCGCGGACCTGTCCCAGCAGCTGACAGAAGCGATTTCCCATATTTCCGGTACCTACCGGGAAGAAGAGATGCCCGACCTGTCCGACGGCGAGGCGATCCGGGACAGCATTCCGGCTGATCCGAATGTGCGGAACTACTCCTATACCGTGGTGGACGGCCAGGTTTACTTCCGTGAGAACTCCGTTATGGCAAGGCCGGACCTGAGCGCTGTGGCTCAGGAACGGGTCAAGGGAATGGTTGCCCTGCGGGACTGCGTACACCGCCTGATGGACGCGCAGCTCCGGGACGCGGATGACTTCACTGTTCATGAGCTGCAGGCGGAACTGAACAGTCTGTATGACAGCTTCACCGCCCGTTTCGGGCTGATCAACAGCCGGTCCAATATGCAGGCTTTCTCGGATGATTCGTCCTATTATCTGCTGTCCTCCCTGGAGATCGTGAATGAAAACGGTGAGCTGGAGCGGAAAGCGGACATGTTCACCAGGCGCACCATCCGCCAGCAGCGGACCGTGGAGCATGTGGACACATCCGTGGAAGCCCTGGCGGTTTCCATCGCAGAGAAAGCCAGGGTCGATCTGCCCTTTATGGCGGAACTGACAGGCAAAGCCGAAGAAGAGATCGCGGATGAGCTGACCGGCGTCATTTTCCAGGTGCCCGGTCCGCTGGATGAGGACGGAAGAGCAACCTTTGTCACCGCGGATGAATACCTGTCCGGGAATGTCCGCCAGAAGCTCCGGGATGCCGAGGACGCAGCGGAGATGTCCCCGTATTTTGATGTGAATGTACAGGCCCTCAGGGCTGCCCAGCCCAAAGATCTGGACGCCTCCGAGATCGATGTGCGGCTCGGCGCGACCTGGGTGGACAAGGAATACATCCAGCAGTTCATGCAGGAACTGTTCGAGATACCGTTCTACCAGCGCCGGGCGGTTCAGGTGCAGTATTCCAACTATACCTCCGAGTGGCACATCAACGGAAAGAACGTGCTGTCCTACAACAATGTGGCCAACAACATGACCTACGGCACGGACAGGGCCAGTGGCCTGAAGATCCTGGAGGATACGCTGAACCTGCGGGATGTCCGGATCTATGACACCGTCGAGGATGCCGACGGCAAGGAAAAGCGTGTCCTGAACCAGAAGGAGACGACCCTGGCGCAGCAGAAGCAGCAGGCCATCAAGGATGCTTTCCGGGACTGGATCTGGAAAGATCCGGACCGGCGGGCTGTGCTGGTGAAAAAGTACAACGAGCTCTTCAACAGCGTGCGGCCCCGGGAGTATGACGGGCAGCACATCACTTTTTCCGGCATGAACCCGGAGATTGTTCTCCGGGAACACCAGCGGAACGCCATCGCGCATACGCTGTACGGCGGGAATACGCTGCTTGCCCATGTGGTCGGCGCAGGCAAGACCTATGAAATGGTCGCCGCCGCTATGGAGAGCAAGCGGCTCGGTCTGTGCAGCAAGAGCATGTTTGTGGTTCCCAATCACCTGACCGAGCAATGGGCATCCGAGTTTCTCAGGCTGTACCCATCGGCCAATATCCTCGTTACCACAAAAAAGGATTTCGAGAAAAACAACCGCCGGCGCTTCTGCTCCCGGATCGCGACGGGTGACTATGACGCGATCATCATCGGCCACAGTCAGTTCGAAAAGATCCCGATGTCCAAGGAACGGCAGGAGCGTCTCCTGCAGGAACAGATCGAAGAGATCACCCAGGGGATCCAGGAACTGAAGTTCATGCGCGGCGAGCAGTTTTCCATCAAACAGATGGAACGCACGAAAAAGCAGCTGGAAGGCCGGCTGAGAAAACTGCAGGCGGAAGAACGGAAGGATGATGTGGTCACCTTTGAGGAGCTGGGCGTGGACCGGCTTTTTGTGGATGAGGCGCACTCATACAAGAACCTCTTCCTCACAACCAAGATGCGGAATGTGGCCGGCCTCTCAACCTCTGAAGCCCAGAAATCCACGGATATGTTCCTGAAATGCAGGTATATGGACGAACTGACCGGCGGGCGCGGCGTGGTGTTCGCCACCGGTACGCCCATCAGCAACAGCATGACAGAGATGTACACCTTGCAGCGGTACCTGCAGTACGCCACCCTGAAGCGCCAGAACATGACGCACTTCGACGCCTGGGCCTCCACGTTCGGCGAGACCACCACAGCCATCGAGCTTGCGCCGGAAGGCACAGGCTATCGGGCGCGTACCCGGTTTGCGAAGTTCTTCAATCTGCCGGAGCTGATGAACATGTTCCGGGAGGTTGCGGACATCAAAACGGCGGATCAGCTGAACCTGCCGACGCCTACACCGCACTACGACACAGTTGTGGTTCAACCGACAGAGGTGCAGAAAAAGATGGTGCAGAGCCTGTCCGAACGCGCAGGCAAAGTCCACAGCGGAAGCGTGGATCCCCGGATCGACAACATGCTGAAGATCACCAGTGACGGACGGAAGCTCGGACTTGATCAGCGGCTTATCAATCCGCTGCTGCCGGATGATCCCGGCAGCAAAGTGAACGCGTGCGTTCAGAATGTCTTCCGGATCTGGCAGGAAGGCTCTGAAAAAAAGCTGACCCAGCTGGTCTTCTGCGATATCTCCACCCCGAAAGGCCCGGACAGGCCAGTCCCTGAGAAAGCGGATACCGAAGCCGCAGCGGACAATGATGAACTGCCTCCGCTGGAAGAACCATTGGCGGTTCCCGCTGAAGCTGCGGAAAACACGTTCAGCGTATATCAGGATATCCGGGACAAGCTGATCGCACAGGGCGTGCCCGCCGAAGAAATTGCCTTCATTCATGATGCGAACACTGAGCTGAAGAAGAAAGAGCTCTTCGCAAGGGTCCGCGCCGGCCAGGTGCGTGTCCTGCTGGGCAGTACAGCCAAGATGGGAGCCGGCACCAACTGCCAGGACCGGCTGATCGCCCTGCACGATCTCGACTGCCCGTGGCGTCCCGGTGATCTGGAACAGCGTTCCGGCCGGATTGTCCGTCAGGGAAACATGAACCCGGACGTACAGATCTACCGCTACGCGACGGAGGGAACCTTCGACAGCTACCTGTGGCAGACTGTCGAAAACAAGCAGCGCTTCATCTCCCAGATCATGACCTCCAAGTCACCGGTTCGTTCCTGTGAGGACATCGATGAGGCAGCGCTTTCCTACGCCGAGATCAAGGCGCTGTGCGCTGGTGATCCCGCGATCAAGGAGAAAATGGATCTGGATGTGGATGTTGCCCGGCTCCGTCTCATGAAGGCGGATCATCAGAGCCAGCAGTACCGCCTGGAAGACCGGCTGCTCAAGTATTTCCCGCAGGAGATCGAGAAGAACAAGGGCTTTCTTCGTGGGTATGAACAGGATCAGGCAACTGTGACCGCGCATCCGCTGCATGATAAGGATTTCGTCGGCATGTCCGTATGCGGCAAGTCCTATACGGAAGCAAAGGATGCCGGCGAGGCAATCCTGTCGGCATGCAAACGGGTGACCAGTGAAGCGGATCTGTCCCTGGGAAGCTACCGCGGATTCTCCATGAGCCTGATGTACAACACGTTCTCAGGCCAGTACCTGGTAAATCTGAAAGGCGCGATGACCTATCAGGTCGAGCTGGGAGCTGACGCCCGCGGCAACATCACCCGAATTGACAACGCGCTGGCCAATATGCCGAAACGCATTCAGAATATGGAAAATAGGCTGAACGACCTAAATCAGCAGATGTCTGCTGCCAGAACAGAGTTGGGGAAACCCTTCCCGCAGGAGGAAGAACTGCGAAGCAAAAGCGCTCGTCTGGCGGAACTGGACGCGAAACTGAGCCTGGATAAACCGGCAGCCCAAAGAAACAAGAAGGAAGAAGAGCAAGAAATCTGACAAGCCGGCTCCTGGCTCAATTCGTCGATACAGCCGTGCTGTTTTCGCATTCCGGAAGTTTATCGGCTGCGCTATGTCCTTGCAGATGTTCAGCAGGCTGACTGCTCAGCTCATGCCAGGTTCTGAAAATCAGCCATGCAGCGGCGATGAACGTCAGCAAATCAGAGACCGGCATGGAGTACAGCACGCCGTCCATCTGCCAGATCAGCGGGAGCAGCAATGCAAAACCAACGCCAAATACAATCTCCCGAACCATAGACAGCGCTGTGGAAGCCGCAGCCTTGCCCATGGCCTGGAGAAAGATGAAACAGGCCTTGTTGACACAGGCCAGGGGCAGCATACACAGGTAGACACGGAAAGCTTTCAGCGCAAAAGCTGTGTAATACGAGCTCTCGTTGGATGCACCGAATATGGCGATCAGTTTGTCAGGCATCAACTCCACGATCAGTAATGCGGCAAAGCCCACCAGCGCTTCTCCAAGCAGCAGCATTCGAAACAGATCCCGTACCCGGTTCCGCAGCCCGGCGCCAATGTTGTAGCCAACCACCGGGAAGCAGCCGGCAGCCATGCCTACGACAATGGATATGACGATCTGGAAAAACTTCATCACGATGCCGACGACAGCCATGGGGATCTGCGCAAACGCTTCCTGGCTGAAAACAGGGTCCATTGCGCCATACTTACGAATCATATTGTTGATGGCGGCCATGGCCGCAACCAGGGAGATCTGAGAAAGAAAGCTGGTCATCCCAAGGGTCAGCGTTTTGCGAAGTAGCGGGCCGTGCAGACGCAGATCCCGGACGGTGGGTTTCACAAGCTTCATGTGCAAAAGATACCACAGGGAAGCCCCGGCGGTCACAGTTTGACCCAGTACCGTGGCAATGGCTGCGCCTGCCATGCCCCAGCGGCAGGCGAAGATGAAGATCGGGTCCAGGATGATGTTCAGTATAGCTCCGGCCAGCGTGCAGGCCATGGCGAACCGCGGGCTGCCATCTGCCCGGATGATCGGATTCATCCCCTGTCCGAACATGTACAGCGGAATTCCCAGCGTGATCCAGAAAAAGTATTCTTTCGCGCAGTCGTAGGTCTCCCTGTTTACCGTGCCTCCGAACAGCGTAATGATCGGATCCGACAGCACCAGATAGAGAATTCCTATGGCAAAGCCGGAGGAAACCAGCATTGTCACGGCATTGCCGACGCTTCGCCGGGCATCCTCCGGCGCTTTCATTCCCAGGCTCAGACTGACGAAGGCACAGGCCCCGTCACCGATCATCACAGCCACGGCCAGCGCTACGACCGTCAACGGAAAAATCACCGTGTTCGCTGCGTTTCCGTAGGAACCGAGATACGTCGCGTTGGCAATGAAAATCTGGTCCACAATGTTGTACAGCGCGCCGACCAGGAGGGAGATGATGCAGGGAATGGCGTATTTGCGCATCAGTCGCCCGACCGGAGCGCTTCCAAGCAGATCATCCATAGGTTCATTCATGGTGCTTCGTCCTTTCATTCCATGTGTTCTGACACAAAAAACGAGCGGTACACAACCGGATTTACGCAGTCGTGTGCTACTCGTTGCAGGTTCGATTGTACCGCGTTTTTGCATTTTTGTCAAAGGTCGGGTGGAAAATTTCTTTGACGCAGTATAAGGATGGTGTTCTTCCCATGACACTGTATGAATCAATTAAAAGCTGCCTGAGAACTCGGGAAGCCGCGGAGCGTTACGGGCTTCAGGTAAACCGGCACGGCATGTGCAAATGCCCCTTTCACGACGACAGAAACCCAAGTATGAAGGTTGATAAGCGCTTCCATTGCTTCGGATGTCAGGCGGACGGTGATGTGATCGACTTCACCAGCCGCTTTTTCAATCTGACGAAGCGTGAAACGGCGGAGAAGCTCGCCTCTGACTTCGGCATTTCCTATGACCGCACTCAGTCCGTACCTAAGCCGCAGAGAAGGCCTATCCTTCCGGAAAAGGAAGTATTCGCTCACCGGGCGGCCTATGTGTTCAGCGAACTTGCGGATTACCGGAACAGGATGGTGCGATGGATTCAGGAATACGCGCCACGATCGCCGGAAGATGACTTTCATCCGTTGTTTCTGGAAGCGATTCGCAACATGACGCCGGCCGAAGAGCAGCTGGATGCGCTCCTGTCAGACGATGAAGCAGCGAAGCGGCAGATCGTCGCAGACTATCTTCACAACAAGCAAGACCGTAAGGAGGGACCTGTCATGGAACCTGTTGTCAACATTCCCGTTTATCATGATTCCGCCGCTCACGCGCGGAAGTTTGATGAACTGGAACAGTACCGGAAATCACACTTTGCCAATATCGACTGCAAGAACGAGATCGAGCAGGCCATCGCGGCCAATTTCGACGGCTTCCGTCTGAACCGTCATGCCATCGATGACGTCATGGAGCGGTACGGTCCGGAGCGTGTCAGCCTTGTGCTGGCGGCGACTGTCCAGGTGAAGGCCTGGGACGGCCGCTTTTCCAATTCAAATAAGGACTGGGCGTTTACGTTTGATTTCCCTGAAGCCGTCAACGATCTCGGATTCGACCGACGGGATAACTATGCCGTAGCCACGCATCCCGCGGTCCTGGACGGATTCATCAATCTGGTCCGGCAGGAGATCAAAGCCCGGGAGCAGCCGAAGGAAATGCTCACCGGCAGCGTGGCCGGGATACCGGAACCTAAAAAAACCAAACCCAAGTCCCACAGCATGGAACGATAAAGAGGTGAAGATGATGGATGAAAAGAAATACGCCGTCCTGCTGACAGACGGGCAGGAAGTCAAGATCCTGGAGTGTGATCTCCAGGAAGAACTGTTCAATATTGCCCGGGACTCTATCGGCTGCGACTGGATCGAACTGATTGATCTGAACCCCGGCTCCGCAGATGGCTATGTGATGCTGATCGATGAGGAGGGCAAGCTGCGTGATCAGGATCTGCTGATCAACTGTGTTGCCAGCGATCTGTATGGTGCTGATCGGCACGGCGATCCGATCATCGGGAACGCGGTTATTGTCAAAGCTGCAGATGACAGTCTGGAGCTGATGACACACAGCGATGCGCAGGGACTCGCCGATAAACTCGAACAGAGGCTGGAGCAATCGGTCGAGAAGATCTCCCGCGCTTTCGGTCTCCTTCCGATCCCGAAGCCGGAAACTGAGATCGGTGAAACGGCCCAGCGACAGAGTTGCAAGCGAAACGAGATGGAGCGATAATCATGACGACAGGGGAGAAAAGGCTGATTCAGCATAACTTCAAGACAACGGAAGCTGAGGATGCCGTCATCCGCGAAAAGATGCAATCCTTTGGAATCAGGAACCGGTCACTGTACTACAGATCCATGATACTCAACGGCTATCTCTTGAAGCTTGACTTGCCCCAGATCCGAGTACTGCTTCGGCTGATGAAAAACCTGACCAACAACGTCAACCAGATTGCCAGGCGCATGAACGAACGGGGCTCGATCTATGAAACCGAGATGGAAGAAATACTGGAAAAGTTGAACGAACTCTGGGCTGTCATGAATGAGATTCTGACAAAGCTGGAAAGCCCTGTGAGATAGGAGGCCCAATTGTGATGAAGCGTTTTCTGAGGATTATCCTTGCACCCTTTATGCTCATGATTCGTCTGATGCTGGGCGTTGCCGCCTTCATCACTTCGATTGCCTCTACGGTCATCGTGCTGACTGTTTCCCTGTTCATGCTCCTTTCCGTGATCGAGTTTGCGATCGGTTACTGGCAGAACGGAATTGCCTTCATGGTGATCGCTTTCCTGGTCAGTCCGATCGGTTTGCCCGCATTGGCGAATTTCCTGCTCGACCGTATGGATCATATCCTTGGCTTCTTTGAAGGGCTTCTGTGCTGAAAAAGACCTCATCCGGCGACGGTTTGTGTGATTCACAGATCGTCGCTTTTTCTTTTTGCGGAGGTTAGTATGGCCACAACACGCATCATTCCGATGCATATCAACAAGGGGAAAACCATCTCACAGTGCATGAAGGCCCGGGTCGACTATGTCAAAAACCCTGATAAGACTGAGAACGGTCTGCTGATCTCGTCCTATGCCTGTGCGCCGGAGAGCGCTGATCATGAGTTTGTGCTGGCGAGAAATGAGTATATGGCGCTCACAGGAAGAACCAATCCCAACGAAGTGATCGCTTACCAGCTTCGGCAATCCTTCAAGCCGGGCGAAGTGACGCCGGAGGAAGCCAACAAAATCGGTTATGAACTGGCATCCCGGCTGCTTGGCGGTGAATACGCCTTCCTGGTTGCAACGCATACGGATCGCAAGCACATCCACAACCACATCGTATTCTGCGCAACCGCCATTGACTGTACCCATAAGTTTCGCAATCACTGGAATTCCAGCAGGACCGTTGCGGAGATTAGCGACGATCTCTGCCGGCAGCATCGGCTTTCTGTTGTCGAGCATCCGATGGATAAGACGGTTTCTTACGATAAGTGGCTCGGGGACAGCGCCGGCTTAAGCCACCGGGATGAGCTGCGTATGATCATTGATGCCTGCCTGCGTATGAACCCTGACGGTTTCGATGCGCTGATGCAGATGATGGAAGAGCTCGGCTGCTGGATCAAGCGGGGAGCGCATGTCAGCATTAAGCCGCCTTCCGGTGAACGCTATATCCGGCTTAACAGCCTTGGGTCTGAGTACACAGAATCCGCTTTACGCCTGTCACTGGACGGGAAACATGTACATATCCCCAAAGTGCCGAGAGGTGATTACACTCCCAGCGAAGTGAAACGCCTGGTTGATATCGAAGCGAAGCTCCGCGATGGGAAAGGCAAAGGCTACATGATCTGGGCCGAGCGAAACAACATCGATGCGAAAGCACAGCTGGTCATCTACCTGAAAGAGAATCATATCGGTTCGATTGATGAGCTTCAAATCCGGATAAAGGCACTGCGGTCTGAGCGAAACGCAATCCATGCCGACCTCCGAAAAGCCCAGAGCCGGATGAAAGAGATCAACGAGCTTCGCCGGGCAATTCGTAATTACCGCCGCACGAAAGACGTTTACGCACAGTATAAGGAATCTGGTTGGTCTCCCAAATTCTACAATGAACATCGTTCAGATATAGAAGCGCATAAGCAAGCGCAGGCTGTTTACTCTTCTGTTGAAGGGAAAACGCCCACGCTGAAAGAGCTTACGGCTGAGTATGACGCACTGCGTGATCAGAAAGAACGAGACAACGCAAAACTGGAATCGATAAAACCGGCGCTTACAACGCTGAACCATGTCAAGTACAATATTGACATCCTTTCCCGTGACGAGCTTCCGGCTGCGGAAGAGCGCCGCAGACATCGGTCTTTGGAGCGATAAAGAATCCCGTGCCAGGTGAATTAGTTTTGTAACCATTCATCCGGCACGGGATTTTTTCATTTTTGGCGGAAGCCATGGCCGCCGATCACGCAGGGAGTCGGCATAACCACAGAGCTCTGCTCTGGCTGATCAGGGGCTTGGGGGCGGAGCGACCAACAAGCTATTTGCGCGAAGTATAACGAGGGCATTGCTTGCCACTATGTCTTACGCTAAACCGCAATTTGAAACCTTTTCCAAAGAAAAATCCAAGAGACAGACTGTTTGTATTGCTGCTATAGCAGAAAAATGGTATAATGAAAATGGCATATTATAGGTATTATTCAATCGTACAGAGGTGACATGGATGAGCAGACCGGAGGATGAGCGCGTAAAGATCCCAGCCCTTCTTCACCTGACGAGGCTGGGATATCAATACATTTCTCTCAAAGAGAATCTCTGCTTACTATCTTCGTGTATATTTCAAAAGTGATTTTGTAAAACAGCAGATATTATCCAATCTGGATTCGGGTTCATTCTTCATGAGTTTCAACGTTAAATCAATAAAGAAAATGATGATTCTGATCCCGGATTCACAGACCCTTGCAAGTTATCTGCACATAGCAAAGCCTATTATACAGAGAATCGAAAGCATCATTGCTGAATCACAACAGTTGACTATTCTCCGCGATTGGCTCCTGCCAATGCTGATGAATGGGCAGGCAAAAATGCAGCATGACTAAAGTATTACGGAGGACAATATGAGAATCAAAAAGATTCATCTGACTGAATATAAGCGATTCCTTGATCTCACAATTGATTTGGGAGAAAACCCTGCTCGTATTGTAGCCTTAGTTGGGCCTAATGGTTGCGGTAAAAGCAGCGTTTTTGATGCAATGCTTTATTGCCTGAACGAGTATGGTGTTATTGGGAACAGCGGAGGATCTAAAGATTATAATTATCATTCCTTGTTGCATGACCCAACGTATAATCAAGACAAAGTTCAAATAGAACTAGATATTGGTAATTTCCGGAATATCATGATAAACCGGTTGCAAGGTGAACAACACAAAAAGATGATTTCTTTTCGTAGTTCCTTCCGGTACAATGGTTCGTTGCATGTGAACGAAATCAAAGCTGTTAGTGATATTATAAAAAATGACTTTGGTGCTTCCTCTGCTGCTGATATAGACCAACGGATCGAGCAAAGCTATAGGCGACTACAAATAAAATATAATGATTACATGAATCAAACGGATAGTCGCCCCTCGGAGGCTAAAGCACATATAATAGGAGAACTGAATAAAGCTATTCAATCATGCTTATCACTGGGAATAGACAGTTTTGGCAATGTAGAAGCCGGAAAAGGAACATTTTTCTTTAAAAAAACCGATACCCCTTCTGCATTTGAATACAATGTTCTCTCCTCAGGCGAAAAAGAAGTACTTGATTTATTATTAGACTTATATCTAAGAAAAGATGAATATAATGATTCCATTTATATAATTGACGAGCCGGAATTACATTTAAATACTGCTATTCAAAGAAAACTACTTATTGAGATCAATAAAATGGTTCCAGAAAACTGTCAAATATGGATAGCTACCCATAGCATAGGTTTTTTACGTGCCTTGCAAGAAGAATTGAAAGATCAATCACAAATCATTGAGTTTAAGGCGGAAAACAATTGGGCTGCGCAAGCGTATATTTTGACCCCGGCCAAAAGCAGTAGGAAAACATGGCAGGAAGTGTTTTCGACAGCTTTGGATGATTTGACAAGCCTTGTTGCACCCAAACGAATTGTTTATTGCGAAGGAAAGGCGGAGCCTAAGCGACATAGCGAAGAGCAAGGCATGGATGCTGCGGTTTTTAATACTATTTTCAATGAAAAGTATCCTGATACATTGTTTATTTCCAGTGGAGGAAACACAGAACTTGATCAAAGAAGTGATATAGCAATAGCTATACTGTCAAAAGTCTTTTCTGATATCGCAATACTTGTTTTGAAAGATCGCGATATGGGATCAGGAAAAGAAATAGATGAAGCACAAAGACAACTGTATTTTCAGAATAATCCGCTAAATCATCGGGTTCTAAAGCGTTTTGAAATCGAAAACTATTTGTACGATAAAGAAGTACTAAAAAAGTATTGCCAGGCAAATGGTCTTTCTTTTGATGAGGAAACTTATGATAAACAAATAACCGATATCAACAATCAGCATGTGAAGGATTGTACAGGTCTTATTAAAAATGTATGTGGCATAAATGGAAGTGTCAATGCCGAATCATTTAAGAAGAATTTGGCTACATATATTGATGAGACAATGAACGTTTACAAGGAATTGGAGCAAGTGATTTTTCACAGAAAATAATCGATGTACACATTACCGCCGTGAAAGCGATCCATGATTATTTCGATGCCGCCCGCAAAATCGCCCCGGAATACCAGCAAATGGCCTTTGACGCCTGCATCGCCGCCGTCGTGGCGGAAATGAGTAAAGGATGATGGTGATTGGGTACCAAAAAAAGATATGAATCCAATTTCGGTTTGAAGATATACAGATGAACGGAGGAAAAGCAATGGTAGTGCAAGAGGATATTCCCATGATGGAACTATTTCGTAAATCTGTAAATGCGAGCCGGGAAGCATTGGCAAAAGTCGAAGTGCGGGAAGAGCTGACCTATCACTACGCAATTGTCCGCGTGCATAGCAAAATGCTTGTGACAAGCTGTGCAATCTATACACTTCTTATCAATGGGTACCCTGACGATGCAATGGCTTTGTGCCGTCAGCTCTATGAAAGCCTCGTTATTATCGACACATTGTTGAAGGGAAAGCAGAAAAACGATACGGAATTGCTGGAGCGATTTATGGATGCCCCGGCAATCATGGCGCTAAGAGATGATTATGAAACGTTATCGTATGCTTTAAAGCATGATCCCAATGATCAGTATGCGAAATCGCAAATGGAAATGATTAAAAAAGAGAGTCAGCCCTATTTACAGAAGTATGGAAAAGACAAAATTATAGATTTCAAGGATTATTGGTGGTCAGGTTATGACAGCTTCGGGAAAATGGCCCAGCAGAGCGACTTTAAAAAGTACTATATGTATTCTTTACTGTCTGATAAAGTTCATATGAATGCTCTTGGAACCCTTCATTATCTTGATGCCTCCGAATCGGGTATACTTCTGGGCGCTACGGAAAAAGGAAAAGAGCAGCCACTTTGGTATGCATCGCTTTTTCTATATTGCTCAGCAGGCATTATCTACGATCATTATCCGGAAATGTGTCCTCAAAGTGTAATCGATCTTCTGAAACAGTTTTCGATTGAGGCATCAATGTATATGAAGAAATAACAATACCGGCAGAGGAAGATAAGCTATGCAAGAAATCTATGTATCCAAGCTAAGCGAGTATCTTAACGCAATCGAACGTCTGAAAACATATTACCCGAATCAAATTATAGTTCACAATCCCACATCTTTATGATACCTATATCGTGGTTTGGCGAACAAAGAATATGAACTTCTTCCAGGTCTCTTTCGCAAACAGCAAGATATTATTGACGATGAAGGACATAGCGTTGAAAACTACCGGTATCTCGCATTTGGTAAAGAAAAGGACATTTTACAGTCATTTATTCATGAAGCAAGCAACTATATACAATTATCAACAACAGATTATAGCCGCTGGGCGGAGTACGCACAGCACTATGGTGTTCCAACAAGGTTTTTGGATTGGAGCAGGAATCCGTTAGTAGCGCTCTATTTTGCGTGCAGGGATCAAAAAGAAAAAGACGGTAAAGTATGGCTTTTACATGCAAGAAACTACGACAGAGCATATCCTGAAAAAACTGCGGCCATAATGGATATATCATGAAGAGAAATACTGGATAAACTAATCCAAGGAGAACAATGCTGCGATTATCCAATGCTTTATACTCCTTTCTATGTTGATCCACGCATGAGCGCACAAAGCAGCTATTTCATGGTATGGGGTGCAAAGGAAAGCAGATTTGAAGAAATGTTCTCAGATGAAAAGTGTCACATGTACTTGCCCAAAAAAGACGGTAATGTAACCAATAAAGCAATTTCAATCAAAGCTAAATTGACTTACATATATTGTCATTATGAAGAAGAAAGGCTATTGGTTATTTTCCTCTATTCCGAATTCTGACCAAAGCGCCATGAACGGCGCTTTCAGATATATGGAGTTGCTGAGAGATCTCTTTATAGGAGAGATTTTGTTCGA
>OCTX012174903.1_pt1 | contig 53778 bp, 47 predicted proteins | sample 1539691 | NCBI WGS metagenome assembly OCTX01 (sample SAMN02144231, study PRJEB22623) | gut metagenome | biome: sheep rumen | host: Ovis aries | place: New Zealand
TTAATAGTAACATTCATTAACATGAAATATACTAACGATTTACAAAAGAAAGGTAGCAAAGAAAAGAAAGAAAGAAGAGCAGCTGAATTAGCTAGAAGATATGAAAAACTTCAAACTGAAATCGATAAATTAGAAGACGGCGAAGAAAAAGAAAAGAAGATAAAAGAGTTTGAAAAGATCAAGAAAGCAGATCAAGAAAGCGAAGAAGTAGAAGACGGAGCATTAGGAATGACAAAAGGTATGAGCTTTATGATGCCTTTAATGTCAATCATGATTTCAATGATTGCTCCTTTAGGACTTTCATTATATTGGTTAATAAGCAACTTGTTAAACTTAATTGAAAGAATAGTAGTAAATAGAATTATTGATAAACAAGAAGAAAAGAAATAAACAGGAGGCTAGAATGGGTAAAACAATAATTTCTGAAGGAAAAACATCTACAGAAGCAATTGAAAAAGGACTTAAAGAATTAGGTCTAACAAAAGATTGCGTTGATATAAAAATACTTGAAGAAACAGATAAGAAAACATTCTTTAGTATATTAGCACCAAGAGTAGTTAAAGTAGAATTAACAGTAAAAGATAATGTTTCTAAAAAACCGGAAGTTCAAGAACCCGTTAAGAAAGAAAGAAAAGAACCATCTCAAGAAGATGTAGATAAATGTAAAGAAAATATTAAGAAATTTTTAGAAAGTTTCTGTAAAGCATATGGTGATATCACATTTGATATTGAACAAAATGATAAAGATTTAAAAGTAATTATCAATGATGAAGAAAATACTAAATTAATTGGATATAGAGGAGAAGTAATCAACTCAATTCAAAATTTAGTATCAACAATCGGAAATAAAGATACAAACTTAAGAGTTAGAGTTTCAGTTGATATTCAAGGATACAGAAACAAGAGAGAAAAGACATTAAAAGAATTAGCTGAAAAGCTTGAAAAGACAGTAAAAAGAACAGGTAAGAAAATCGTATTAGAGCCAATGCCAGCATATGAAAGAAAGATATTACACACATCATTACAAAGCAGCAAATTCGTTACAACATATAGTATTGGTGAAGAACCACACAGAAAACTTGTTATTGAAAAGAAATAATTAAATATTTTATAAATATCGAGGTCAAAGGTCGTATTTATGAAACTATATAAAGGAATAGCCTAATAATTAGGTATATTCTGTGTTTCATAAATTTTGAAATTTGATCTCTTTTTATTTTATGGAGGAATCTATGAGTAATACAATTTGTGCAATCTCTACAGCCCAAGGAAATGGGGGAATAGGAATTGTAAGAATGTCAGGAAAAGATTGTTTTGAAATACTAAATAAAATATTCATTCCTAAGAATGGTTCAAAGGAAATAAAAGGCTATACCATTAAATATGGCAAAATCGTTGATAAAGACGTTTTTATAGATGAGGTCTTAGTTTCATACTTTATCGCACCAAAAAGCTTTACAAAGGAAAATATGTGCGAAATAAACACACATGGTGGAATGGTAGTAGAAAGAAAAATATTAGAACTATGTTTAAAGAATGGAGCAGATCTTGCAGAGCCAGGAGAATTCACTAAAAGAGCGTTCTTAAATGGAAGAATTGATTTATCTCAAGCAGAAGCTGTAATGGATTTAATTAATTCAAAAACAGAAAAAGAATCAAAAGAATCTGCAAAACAATTAGAAGGAAGTCTATCAAAAAAGATAGATAATATAGTAGAAAAATTATTTAGTACAATCACTGCAATTGAAGTAACCGTAGATTATCCGGAGTATGATATAGAAGAAGTTGCTAACAGAGATGCAGTAAAAGAACTTCAAGATATAAAGTTAGATTTAGATAAATTAAAAAATAGTTTCAACCAAGGAAAGCTATTAAAGAACGGAATAGATACAGTAATATTAGGAAAACCTAATGCAGGCAAATCATCTCTTCTAAACGCACTATTAAAAGAGGATAGAGCAATCGTAAGTAACATCGAAGGAACCACTAGAGATACAATAGAAGAGCAATTAAATGTAAATGGAATACTATTAAACCTAGTAGACACAGCAGGAATTAGAGATACTGAAAATGAGATTGAACAAATAGGTGTCAAAAAGGCAAAAAAACTTGCAAACGAAGCAAAATTAATAATTGCACTATTTGATAAATCTAGAAAATTTGATAATGAAGACGAAGAAATTATCAAAATAATAGAAGATAAAAACACTATTATAATAATAAATAAAAACGATGTAGATGAAGAAAACAAAGAATTAGAAGAAAAATTAAACAAATTAAACAAACCAATCATAAAAGTGTCTGCAATAACTGGAGAAGGAATAGAAGATCTATACACAAAAATAGAAGAAATGTTCAAATTAAACGAGATATCAGAGAATAATGAGATTATTATTACTAATGAAAGACATAAGAATCAAATACAAAAAGCAATAGATGATGTTTCTCAAGCTATCGATTCTCTTGAGGTTGAGACTCCAGTTGACATTTCGGCAATATATATTAAACAAGCATTAGAAGATTTAGGAGAAATAACAGGAAGAAATATTTCTGAAGACATTATAAACGAGATATTCAAGAATTTTTGTCTAGGAAAATAGTACTAATTAAAAAGACAAAACAAAACATTAAAAATAATTGTAATCAAAGCTAGTAAAGGGTTTACGGAAATAGGGTTTTGAAAAATGAGGTTTTGTTTTTGTTTCATAAAAAACAGAGAAACATATTAAAAAAGAAAAGAGGAAGGAAAATGAGTTATTACGCTGGAAAGTATGATGTAGCAGTAATAGGAGCAGGACATGCAGGATGCGAAGCAGGATTAGCAGCAGCAAGACTGGGAATGAAAACATTAATATTCTCAATAAGCTTAGAATGTATAGCAAATATGCCTTGTAATCCCCATATAGGCGGAAGCAGTAAAGGACATATAGTTAGAGAAATAGATTGTTTAGGTGGAGAAATGGGTAAAAACACAGACAAAACCTATGTACAATTAAAAATGTTAAACACATCTAAAGGACCTGCAGTACATTCATTAAGAGCACAAGCTGATAGAAAGAGATATCAAGAAGAAATGAAGAAAAGATTAGAAGAAACACCAAATCTTTTCTTAAAACAAGGTGAAATAGTAGATATTAAAGTAGAAGATAATAAAATTAAATCAGTTGAAACAAATATTGGTGCTATATATGATGTAGATGCTGTAATACTAGCAACAGGAACATATTTAAAAGGTGCAATTCATATAGGAGAAGTTTCTTATGAATCTGGACCAGATGGTGTTTCTGCAGCAAATAGATTATCTGATGTATTAAAAGGATTAGGAATAACTATAAATAGATTTAAAACTGGAACACCAGCTAGAATCAATAGAAGAAGTATTGATTTTTCTAAGATGGAAGTAGAAAAAGGAGATGATATAATAGAACCATTCTCTATGGAAAATGATTTTGATCATGATGATAATCAAATGGATTGTTATTTAACATATACTAATGAAAGAACTCATGAAATCATTAGAAAGAACTTAGATAGATCTCCTTTGTATTCAGGAAGAATACATGGTGTAGGTCCAAGATATTGTCCATCAATAGAAGATAAAGTTGTAAGGTTTGCTGACAAAAAAAGACATCAACTATTTGTTGAGCCAGTAGGTAGAGGAACAGATGAAATGTACATTCAAGGTATGAGTTCTTCATTACCTGAAGAGGTTCAAATCGAGATGTATCATACAATAGCAGGTTTAGAACATTGCGAGTTTACTCGTCCAGCATATGCAATTGAATATGATTGCATTGATCCTCAAGAGTTACAATTATCATTAGAGCATAAAAGAATAAAAGGAATGTTCTTTGCAGGACAAATTAATGGAACATCAGGATATGAAGAAGCAGCCTGCCAAGGTTTAATTGCAGGAATAAATGCTGCACAAGAAATAAAAGGTAAAGAGCCTGTAATCCTTGATAGATCGCAAGCTTACATCGGTGTTTTAATTGATGATATCGTAACAAAAGGAACAAACGAACCTTATAGAATGATGACATCAAGAGCTGAATATAGATTATTATTAAGACAAGATAATGCAGATTTAAGATTAACCGAAATTGGACATGAGGTTGGATTAATTTCAGATGAAAGATATAATAAGTTCCTTGAGAAAAAGAAACATATTGAAGATGAAATTGCTAGAATAAAGAGCGTTATAATTAAGCCAACAGAAGAAGTTAATGAATTCTTAAAGAAAAACAATTCAAGCGAATTGCTTACAGGAATAAGACTTTCAGATCTTTTAAAAAGAACAGAAATGAATTATAATCTACTAAAAGAAATAGATAAAGATAGACCTGACAATTTAACATTACAAGAACAAAAAGAAGTAGAGATTCAAGTTAAATATGAAGGATATATAAAATTAGAAGAAGGTCAAGTAGAAAGATTTAAAAAGATGGAGGATAAAAAATTATCTCCTGACACAGATTATTCTACTATAGAAGGTTTAAGACTAGAAGCTAGACAAAAATTAAATAAAGTTAAACCTACTTCAGTAGGCCAAGCTTCAAGAATATCAGGGGTTTCACCTGCTGACGTAACAGTACTACTAATATACTTAGAAACAATGAAAAATAAATAAATATAAAGGAAAAAGTATGGATTTAAGAGATTATTTAGAACTAAGTGAAGAACAATATAAAAAATTTGATTTTTATGAAACAGAAACACTTGAGTGGAATAGAAATGTTAATTTAACAGCTATTACAGAGCATAATGAATTTATTTTAAAACATTTTGTTGATTCACTTTCTATCAGAGATGAATTAGAAGATAATAGTAAGGTGTTAGATTTGGGAACAGGCGCTGGTTTTCCAGGAATCCCTCTAAAGATTTATAATAATACATTAAATATTACTCTAATGGATTCATTAAATAAGAGAGTTAACTTCTTAAATAATGTTATAGAGAAGTTAGGATTAGAAAAGATTGAAGCTGTTCATGGTAGAGCAGAAGACATGGGAAAAAATAAGCAATATAGAGAACAGTACGACATTGTTGTTTCTAGAGCTGTTGCAAACCTTTCTACATTAATAGAATACTTAGCGCCTTTTGCTAAAGTTGGAGGAAAGATTATTGTAATGAAAGGTCCAAGTGTTGATGAAGAGATAAAAAATGCAACACATGCATTAAAAGAACTTAATTGTGAGATAGAAGATATTAAAAATTTCAATCTTGCAGGTACAGATAATGAGAGAAATGTTTTAATTATTCGAAAAATAAAAGAAACAAATAAAAAATATCCTAGAAAGGCTGGGACGCCTTCAAAAATGCCACTTTAGGGCGAACATTAACGAGTGATTTGTATTGACAGATCGCTCGTTTTTGTTATATATTATAAGTCGATTGGAGGAAATAATTTTGGGAAAAGTAGTTTCAATTGCAAATCAAAAAGGCGGAGTAGGAAAAACTACGACTGCAATAAATTTATCATCTATATTAGCAAAGAAGGGAAAGAAAACTTTGTTAATAGACGCAGACCCTCAAGGCAATGCTACAAGCGGACTTGGGGTTAGTAAGGATTGTCAATTTTCAACTTATGATGTATTAATCAATGATGTTGAAATAGTAAATGCAATTCAACAATGCGAAGTTAAAAATCTAGATTTATGTCCAACCAATCTAAGCCTTGCTGGTGCTGAGGTTGAGCTTGTTAACTCAATGGGAAGAGAGTATAGATTAAAAGAAAAAATTGATAATGCTCGTGATAATTATGATTATATAATTATTGATTGTCCACCATCATTAGGATTAATTACATTAAATGCATTAACTGCATCTGATAGTGTATTAATCCCTGTACAATGCGAATACTTTGCACTTGAGGGTGTTGGAGAATTATTAAAAACAGTTGATTTAGTTAGAAAATATTATAACAAACATTTAACTGTTGAAGGTGCTTTGTTAACAATGTACGATCCACGTACAAAACTTTCAAATCAAGTTGTTGAACAAGTTAAAAAGTTTTTTGAAAATAGAGTATTTGATACATTAATTCCAAGAAACGTTAGACTAAGTGAAGCACCAAGTTATGGAGAACCTATTTCAAGTTATGATCCATTCTCAAAAGGCGGCCGCGCCTACGAAAAACTGGTTAAAGAGTTTTTAAAGAAGAATGAAAAATAGTAATAATTAAAGAAAAGAGGATTTACAAATGGCAAAAAATTCAGGATTAGGAAAAGGACTTGATGCACTATTTTCTGAAAGTAGAGTTCTTTCTGAAATGAAAAAAGAAGTTGCACAAAGTGATGATGATAAAATTAAAAATATCAAAATAGTTGATATTGAACCAAATCCAACACAAGCAAGAAAGAAATTTGATGAAGAAGCTTTAAATGAATTGGCAGCATCAATTAAAAATTATGGTTTAATTCAACCAATTGTTGTTGAAAACAAAGGTAAATATTATAGAATCATCGCAGGTGAAAGAAGATGGAGAGCCTCTAAAATAGCGGGTTTGAAAGAAATACCATGTATCATCAGAGATGAAGATGAACAAAAGAATAAAGAAATTTCTTTAATTGAAAACATACAAAGAGAAAACTTAAATCCAATTGAAAAAGCAATGGGATATAAAGAATTAATAGATAATTACAACATGACACAACAACAACTTGCAGATAAATTAGGTATTAGTAGAACATATACAACAAACACATTAAGACTTCTAAACCTTGATCCTAGAGTACTTGAGCTTGCAGCTGAAGGAAAATTATCTGAAGGACATTGCAAAACATTATTAGCAATTACAAATGGAGATGAGCAATATCAAGCAGCACTTAACATTATTGAAAAGGGAAGTACTGTTAAAGATATTGAAGATGTTGTTAAAAGAAAAAAGAAAACACCAAAGAAAAATAGAAAATATGAAGCTGTTTATAGAGACATCGAAGATTCATTCCAAGATTTCTTTGGAACAAAAGTTAAATTAAATGCCGGTGCTCACAGTGGAAAGATTATTATTCAATATTCTACAAATGACGAATTAGAGAGGATGCTAAGCTTAATTAGAAAGGGAAAATAACGTTTCGTGGAAGCTGTAGATATTGTAGAATTAGTATTAATAGTTAGCACACTAACTATTGTGATTATAAGTTTGTTATTAACATTAAAAACAAAGTATCGTTATGAAAGACTTGCACTAAGTTTAGGCAAGGGAAAAGATATAACAGAGATATTAAAAACGTATATTGAAAAAGTAAATGAGATAGATAAAAGGGATGATGAAATTATAGAGTTCTGCAGAAAGATAAACGACGATTCCCTTAAATCCGTAAGCAAAGTGGGTATTATTAAGTATGATGCATATAGCAATACTAGAAATAAATTAAGCTTTGCAATTGCATTACTGAACAGAGAAAATACAGGTGTAATTATTAATAGTATTTATAGTATTGATGGATCAAATGTATTTGCCAAATCAATAAACGAAGGAAAAGCAAATTCAACATTATCAGTTGAAGAAACAGATGCTTTAAAGATAGCAATGAATGTTAAACAATAATTAAAATAGAATATGTAAAAGCAAAATAAAAAAGATATGATTAACATCATATCTTTTTTTGGCGGAGATTGAGAGATTTGAACTCTCGCGGCCCTAAACGAACCCTAACAGTTTAGCAAACTGTCCCCTTCAACCACTTGGGTAAATCTCCATGTGTTTGGTATTAAAAATATTAAATAAAAAAATGGCGCAGAGGGTGGGATTCGAACCCACGAAGGGCTATAAACCCTTGCCAATTTTCAAGACTGGTGCCATCAACCAACTCGACCACCTCTGCGTGTGTGCAATTTTTGCAACAAAGATATATTAGCACATTTAGAAGCCTGTGTCAACAATATTGTTGTTAATCGTCTATTTTATTAATACCTTTGCCTTCTAAAGAACCTTGAGTTTTGCGTTTATGGAAGAAACCATTAATATTATTTTGAATATATATAGAATACATTCCAGCTCTATTAGATCCATAAATATCTGTAAATCTATTGTTTCCTACGAAAGCGATTTGTTCAGGTTTTAATTTCATTCTTTTAGCCATATCTAAAAGTGGTTTTTTAAAAGGTTTAAGAGCAAATTTCTTAATTGAAATTATATTCATTTTTCTAAGTAAGAACTCATTAATATGAATATTGTTACTAACAACAGAAACCTTTAGACCCATGTCTTTAGCATCTTTAATAAATTCAAATGTTGATTTTGATATCTTCCATTTTAGTTGAAGAGTGCCGTCAAAGTCGAAAATTAACCCTTTGATGCCAACATCGTTTTTTAAGTAATCTATACTTATGTCTGATATTTTACGATATGTTTCTTTAGGTGTAAATCTACTCATCAAGCACTCCTTTCTAAAATGTTTTATTTATTTTCTTCTTGATTTTTTAAGTTATCCTTTGCTACTGCAATTAATAATTTTAATCTATTTGTTTGGTTAGCTTCTGATGCACCAGGATCATAATCAATTGGAGAGATATTAGCCATAGGGTATTTATCTCTGATTGTTTTTATAACACCTTTACCAACAACGTGGTTTGGTAAGCAAGCAAAAGGTTGAACACAAACGATATTTGTAATTCCATGTTCAATGTACTCAACCATTTCAGCAGTTAAGAACCAACCTTCACCAGTTTGATTTCCAATTGATAAAATGTCTTGTACATTTTTCTCTAGATCAAAGATGTTTGCAGGTAGCATGTATTCTTTCGAGGATGTCAATAGAGCTGTTTTTATATCCTTCTCTATTAATTCTACTAATTTGATAACAACTTTGAAAATTTTGGCTGATTTTGAGTTTGTTTTAATTAATTGATTAAATGTAATTTTATGAGTAGCAACAAACTTAATGAAGCCCATAAATTCAGGATAGATAACTTCGCATCCTGCATCTTCTAATTTTTGTCCAACAAAGTTATTTCCGAATGGTTGGTATTTAATCAATACTTCACCAACGATTCCAACTTTAGGTTTTGGTTTAGACATGTCGACTTTGATTTCTTCGAAATCATCAACCATATCATATAAGCTCTTTTTAAATTCTTTAAATGTAGTTCCATGAACAAGGTGTTTGCACTTAGCTAGCCATTTATCATAAACAACTTGTGTATCACCCTTGTTAACTTCGTAAGCTCTATTCTTAGCTGCAAGTTTTTGTAATAAATCACCGTATATAACAGCTTTCGCAAGTCTTCCAATTAGTTTTGGTGTAAGCTTAAATCCTGTCATTTTCTCCATACCAACAACATTGAATGAAACAACAGGAACATTTGCATAGCCAGCATCTTTCATTGCTTTTCTAATGAAACCAATGTAGTTTGTAGCTCTACAACCACCACCAGTTTGTGACATGATAACTGCAGTTTTATTAACATCATACTTACCTGATTGTAAAGCTTCGATTAATTGTCCTGTAGTTAAAATTGATGGATAACAAGCATCATTATTTACATACTTTAATCCAATTTCAACTGTGTGTTCTGTGCATTCTTTTAAAACAACAAAGTTGTAACCACATGATTTAACAGCTTCTTCAAGAATTTCAAAATGAATAGGAGCCATTTGTGGACAAAGAATTGTATAACCTGAGTCATTCATTTCTTTTGTATATTCAACTCTGTTTCTTTCATAATTACCGATTTCAGTATCTTCATCATCAAGTACATGAGCAAATGATTCTGATTTAGTTGCTTGCATACGTTTATTCATACTAGCTAGAAGTGAACGTATTCTAATCTTAACAGCTCCTAAATTGTTAACTTCATCGATCTTAATTAATGTATACATCTTGTCGTAGCTTGATAAAATTTCATCTACTTGATCAGTAGTAACAGCATCAACACCACAACCAAATGAATTTAATTGTACTAATTCTAAGTTGTCACGTTGTCCTACGAAATCAGCTGCTGCGTAAAGACGAGAGTGATATACCCATTGGTTAACAACTCTTAAATTGTGTCTAATATCAGCTTGATTTTGAATACTATCTTCAGATAGAACAACTAATCCTAATGATGTAATTAATGTATCAATACCATGATTAACTTCTGGGTCAACATGGTAAGGACGTCCTGCCAATACAATACCACGAGCATTGTGTTCTTTAATATAATCTAAAGCTTTTTGACCTTCTGCTTGAACATCATCTTTAAAGTGTTGATATTCTGCTTCTGCAGCTTTAGCAGCGTTCATAAGTTCACGCTTCTTAAATTTGTATTCTTTAAATTCAGGTAAGTCTTGAATTGTTTCTACTAATTTCTTAGCGTCAAATGGTAAGAATGGATTTAAGAATTTAACATCTTTTAATTCTTCAACATTGTTCTTCAAAACTTCTGAATATGAAATAACAATCGGACAATTATAATGATTGTCTGCTTGTGAAAATTCTTTTCTTGAATAAGGAATACAAGGATAGAAAATTGTTTTAATACCTTGTTGTATTAAACTTACAATGTGACCATGTGAAAGTTTTGCTGGATAGCAAACTGATTCTGATGGCATTGATTCCATTCCTTTTTCATAAGTTTTTCTGTTTGATTTTTCACTAATAATTACTCTAAATCCAAGTTTTGTAAGGAATGTAAACCAGAAAGGATAATCTTCATACATATTCAAAACTCTAGGAATACCAATAGTTCCACGAGTTGCTTCTTCTTCAGAAAGAGGCTTGTAGTAATCAAATAATCTTTCTTGTTTGTATTTATAAATGTTAGGTAGAGTACCAGTCTTATTAACGATACCAGCACCTTTTTCACATCTGTTACCACTAATATGTCTTTGTCCATTGTTGAAAATATTGATTGTTAATAAGCAATGGTTTTCACAACCTTGGCAACGAACGTGATTTGTTTTTATTTCTAATTTATTAATTTCTTCTTCGCTAGATATTGTTGAATGATAAGTCATATCTAAGTTTGCTTCGTATTGTTCTTTAGCAATAATAGCAACACCATATGCACCCATTAAACCTGCAATATCAGGACGAATAACTTCTTTACCAACTATTAATTCGAATGCTCTTAAGATTGCATCGTTGTAGAATGTACCACCTTGAACAACAATGTGATTTCCAAGTGTTTCTACATCTCTTATTTTCATAACTTTTTGAATAGCATTCTTAATTACTGAATAAGAAAGTCCAGCAGAAATATCTCCTACAGTAGAACCTTCTTTTTGTGCTTGCTTAATTTTTGAGTTCATGAAAACAGTACATCTAGAACCAAGATCAACTGGTGAACGAGATTCTAAAGCTGCTTCAACAAAATCTTGAATAGGTAAGTTTAAACTCTTAGAGAATGTTTCAATAAATGAACCACATCCCGAAGAACAAGCTTCATTAAGCATGATATTATTTATTGTTCCATCTTTAATTTTAATGTACTTCATATCTTGACCACCAATGTCAACGATAGAAGTAACATCAGGCATAAATCTTTTTGCTGCAGTGTAGTGTGCAATAGTTTCGATTTCACCAAGGTCTACATTTAATGCAGTCTTGATTAAAGATTCACCATAACCTGTAACACCGCTGTATCTAAGTTTGGCGCCTTTAGGCAATATTCTATATAATTCTTTTAACATAGACATTACTGATTTTAATGGAGAACCTTCATTGCTTTTGTACATTGAGTACAATAAATTATCATCCATATCAGTTAATGCAATTTTAGTTGTTGTTGATCCAGCATCAATTCCTAAGAAACAATCACCTTCAAAATCTTTTAAATCTTTCTTTGGAACTTTAGCTTTTGAATGTCTTTCTTTAAATTGATCATACTCGCTTGTTGTTACGAATAAAGGCTTTAGAGGTTTTGAAGTTGAATCATGAGAACTCTCTAACATCTTTATTTTTGATTTTAATTTTTCGTTAGTTATTGATTTACTTTCACAAGATTCAAGTGCAGCTCCTTTAGCAACAAGTAAGTGTGCATCTTTAGGAACAATTGTTGTTTTATCTGTTAATTGTAATGTTTCAATAAAACGATTTCTTAATTCAGATAAGTAATTAAGTGGACCACCTAAGAAAGCAATCTTTCCTCTGATTGGTCTACCACAAGCAAGTCCTGAAATTGTTTGATTAACAACTGCTTGAAAAATAGAAGCAGCAATGTCAGCTTTTTCAGCACCTTCATTTATTAATGGTTGAACGTCGGTCTTTGCAAAAACACCACAACGTGATGCAATTGGATAAATCATTTTATGATCTTTTGCAAGTTCGTTTAATCCCATAGAATCAGTGTTTAGTAATGATGCCATTTGGTCGATAAATGCACCTGTACCACCGGCACAAGTTCCATTCATTCTTTGTTCAATTGATTTACCAAAGTAAATAATCTTAGCGTCTTCACCACCAAGTTCAATTACAACATCGGTTTCTGGAATATATTTTTCTACAGATCTTTTACATGCAACAACCTCTTGAATAAAAGGCAAGTCTAAAAATCTGGCAGCAGACATAGCTCCAGAACCAGTTAAGGCTATAGTATATTCATAGTCTTTATATTTTTCAGCAAAGTCTGTTAAAACTTTGCAAACTGTGTTTTTTGTATCAGAATAATGTCTTTCGTAACTTGTATATATAGCATTTAGATTTTCATCCATAACAACAATTTTTACTGTTGTTGAACCAACGTCTAAACCTACATGAAGTAATTTTGACATGATGCCTCCTTTTATGCGTTTTAAAAAGCGCAAATCTCTCGCATATTATATAAAAAAGAGGCTTAAAAGTCAATTTTTACAAGGGATTGAAAAAAATAGACAGATAGGTGAATGTAGTAGAAATTTATTGAAAATTTATGTAAACTGTGATATAATCAAAACTAGCATTTTTGCTAAAAGAAACTTCATAAACACATCACATTTTGGAAGATTAGGTTATGCAGCAAAGGAGGACACGCTATGAGAGAATTACCTAATTACTTGAAGGTTAGTGCATACGATAGTCTTGGTCTATCGGTGGCCAAACACGGGTTGACACTGACAGTTCCTGAGATTTTGCAGGAAATGGATTACGTTGATTTTACTAAGCTGTACGACCGTAGAGTCGGAACGTTTAACGAAGTCAACGATGCCTATTTCATGCGAAGGCTAACGTTTAAAGCTTCTACCGATGAAGAGAAAGAAATACACTTTAAACTCGACAAACGAGTATGCAGGATTGATTTTTCTTCATTTGAAAAAGAAGAAATTAATTTACTGGATTTAATGAAAATCATATGTTTCAATCCAGAAATTGATGTAATGTTCCAAAGCTTAGCCGATGTTCCGGGCAGATATGTTTTTTCAAGCTCAAAAAAGAGTGAAGATGTCATCTGTTATTATTGCAACAATCACGAAGATTCATTTAATTGTGAATGCTTTGCACAAACAGATACAAAAGGAAATATTATCAAGCTTGGAAACAAAGGAAAGATCTTAGCACAACTCTTATTCGAGTTTGGAAAAGATCAGAAATTAGAAGGATATTTTAGAAAAGTTCCAAAGAGTGATGAAGAAAAAGCAATTTATGAAGCAACACTCATGTCTACTTATTACCGAAAAGATTTAGTTTTAAGTTAGTCATGAAATGGGGGTGGCAGTTTGCTGCCCCTTAATTTTTTATTGAAAGTATAAAAGGTTTCTTATATAATAAAATTATGGAAAGAATTGATGATTTACAATTTGAGAACTTAAAAATAATACAAGACACTGACGGTTTTAGATTCGGAATCGATAGTGTTTTATTAACTGACTTTGCAAGAGACATAAAGACCAACTCTACAATTGCAGATCTAGGAACAGGCACAGGAGTTTTAACAATACTTCTTTCTAAAAAAGTAAATCCAAAGAAAATAATTGGATTTGAAAAACAAGAAGAAGTTGCCAATTTAGCAAAAAGAAGTATAGAGTTTAATAAACTAGATAATGCTGAGATTAGGAACATAGATATAAAAGATATATTTAATGAATTTGATAGAAATAGTTTTGATGTAGTTGTTACAAATCCACCATATAAAAAGCAAGGAACGGGCATTAATGCAGCTAATGAAAAGCAGCAAATATCAAGGTTTGAGAGCACTGTAGATTTAGCAGGATGGATTAAAACAGCAGCTAATTTGATTAATTCAAAAGGATCGTTTTATATGGTTTATAGAACAGATCGATTAGGTGAATTAATCGAAGAATTAAATAAAAATAAATTAGCAATAAAAAGATTAAGATTTGTTCATTCAAAATTAAGTGAGCAATCAAATTTAGTTTTATTAAAAGCAACAAAAAACGGCGGAACCTTTGTGACCGTTGAGAAACCGCTTATCATATATAATGAAGATGGAAGTTATACAGACGAAATTATGACCATGTATAATAAAGGAAAGGAAAACTCATAATCAACAAATTGTGAGAAAAGTGTGGATATGGAAAAGGGAATTTTATATTTAGTTGCAACTCCAATTGGAAATTTAAATGATATGACATATAGAGCAGTAGAAGTACTAAAAGAAGTTGATGAAATTGCAGCTGAAGATACAAGACAAACACTTAAATTATTGAATCACTTTGAAATCAACAAGCCAATGTTTAGTTATCATAGACACAACGAAGATGTAAAAACAGATTTAGTAATTAATAAATTATTAGAAGGAAAGAACATTGCAATAGTTACTGATGCTGGTACTCCAGGAATATCTGATCCAGGAGAAGTAGCAGTAAAACAAGCTATAGAAAATGGAATAACAGTAATTCCAATACCAGGTGCATGCGCTATGGTAAATGCATTAGTAGCATCAGGATTAGACACAAATCAATTTACTTTCTATGGATTCTTACCGCTTAATAATAAGAATAGAAAAGAACAACTAGAAGCATTAGTAAAAGAAAAGAAGACAGCAATTCTTTATGAAGCACCACATAGAATAATTGATACATTAAAAGAACTAGACAAGAACTTAAGTGGTAGAAATGTAGTAGTTGCACATGAACTAACAAAGATTCATGAATCATTTTATAGAGGAACTCCAGCAGAAGTTATTGAAAAAGTGGGAAATCCAAAAGGTGAATATGTAATTTTAATAGAAGGAAACAAACAAGAAGAAGAAAATGAACTTCTAAATTTATCACTTGAAGAACACTACAAACACTACGAAAATCAAGGTTTCGAGAAAAAAGAAATTATAAAGAAAATAGCAAAAGATAGAGGGGTTAATAAGAATACTATCTATCAACATTTTTTAGATGAATAAAGAGAAGCAGAAAAGACGCTAAGATAAGCGTCTTTTTTATATGCAATAATTGTCGAAATTTGACGACAAGTTAATCTTTGAAAGTGTTGACTTTAAAGGAAAAGGAGAATATTATAAGAGCGTGTAGAGAAGATTTAAAATCATAAATAATACACTTTTAATAACAATAATTTTTTCTTGATTCCTATAGCCCCCACAAAGAAATCAATTTAAATTCTTGCATAGAAGTTCTAATAGTATTTTCTCACTTTTATACTAAAACTCCAGGTAGTTCTGCTATTATTTATATCTAAATATATTCCCCTATAAATCTTCTCTACAAACTTTATATAAAAAATAAAACATTTAGAAGTTTGATTCTAAATGTTTTTTGTTTTTAATGATGATATGTTTCATTATTATTTATTTTGAATGCTCTAAATATTTGTTCTAATAAGAATATTCTAATTAATTGATGTGGAAATGTCATTTTTGAAAAGCATATTTTTTCGTTGCAGTAATTCTTTAATTCATCATTCATTCCTAAAGATCCACCAATTATAAAATTAATATCACTTGTTATTTGTTGTAGATTTTCTATTTTGTCAGCAAACTCTTCTGAAGTATATTGTTTTCCAGTAAGATCTAAAGCAATATTATAGCTTTTTGATTTACTTATATAATTGATAATTTGTTGACTCTCATCATTTATAACTTGTTGTTCTAATGCTTTGCTAGACTTTTCAGGAAGCTTCTTATCAGGCAATTCAACTATTTTAATTTCACAATATTTACTTAATCTTTTTGTATATTCATTAATTAAGTCGCGTGAAAAAGTTTCTTTAACTTTTCCAACACATACAATATTAATATGTACCATTAAAGCCTCCTTTTTATTTTATTCAAGATCTATTGGTTTATTTACTTCATCTCTTAATGCAATTGAAAGATTAATTTTAGAAGTATCAATATCATTTTTTATAAATTTTTCTATAGCAGATTTATAAGCAAGTTCTGGAAAGTTATTTTGTTGCGATAAATGTCCAAGTTGAATATTAGTTACACCTTTTTTATAAAGTTCTACTAATGTATCTCCAGCCTCATCATTAGATAGATGGCCATAAGGACCAAGTATTCTTCTTTTTAAAATGTATGGATAGTGTGATGCCATTAACATATCTGGTTCGTAATTTGATTCTAATAAAACAAAATCACTTCCAACTAAATTTTCCATTATATTAGTATTCATATGTCCAATATCAGTTGCTACTGATATTTTCTTTTTACCTTTTTCAATGGAAAAACCAACTGGATCTGCTGCATCATGTGGTATAGCAAATGGTGTGATTTTTAAATCATTAAGTTCGAACTTTTCATTAGTTACGAAGAACTTCTTTTGTTCATCATCAATTGGTTGATTGATTGCATCCATTGTATGATGATTAGCAAATACGTTAATATCAGTATTCTTACATAAGGTTTTTAATCCTTGAATATGATCTGAATGTTCATGAGTTATTAAAACCGCATCAAGATCTTTTGGTGATATATTAAGAGAAGCTAGTCCTTCAACTAGCTTCTTATTTGTAATACCACAATCTATTAAAATTTTTGAATTCTCTGTCATTATTAGTGAGCAGTTTCCTGAACTACCACTATATAAATTGCAAAATTTAAACATTTGTAAATCCTTTATACTCTTTCTATATGTGCACCTAATTTTCTGAATTTTTCTTCAACACCTTCGTAGCCTCTATCAACAAAATGAATATTTGAAAGTTCAGTTTGTCCATCAGCTGCAAGTGCTGCAATAATTAATGCTGCACCAGCTCTTAAATCTGAAGCTTCTATTTTTGTACCTTTAAGTTGGTCAACACCATTAAACAATGCTGAAGTTCCTCTATCTAAAATGTTAGCACCCATCTTATTTAATTCAATTGTATATTGAAAACGTGATTGCCAGATATTCTCTGTAATAACGCTTTTTCCTTTTGCTAATGCAAGACATACACCAAGTTGTGGTTGTAAGTCAGTTGGAAATCCTGGATAAGGAGCTGTAGTAACGTTTGTTGATTTAATCTTCTTTCCTTTTGGCATAGAAACTCTGATAGAGTCTCCTTTTTCTTCTACTTTAGCACCGATATCAATTAACTTAGTTGTAAGTGGTAACATGTGCTCGGGAATACAATTCTTAATTAGAATGTCTCCACGAGTTGCAACTGCGGCACACATAAATGTACCGGCTTCTATTTGATCAGGAACTATAGAATAAGTATAGTCTCCTTCTAATTTATCAACACCTGTTATTTTGATTTCCTCAGTACCGGCTCCGATGATGTTAGCTCCGCATTTGTTTAAGAAGTTAGCTACATCTACTACATGTGGCTCTTTAGCAACATTTGATAATGTTGTAACACCTTCTGCTAAAACTGAAGCAAGCATAACATTGATAGTTGCACCAACAGAAATAACGTCAAAATAAACGGAAGTTCCTTCTAATTTATCTGCCTTTACATAAACCTTGTTTTCAACTTCAACAGTAGCACCAAGAGCTTCAAAGCCTTTGATGTGTTGGTCAATAGGTCTTTGTCCTAATTTACATCCACCTGGAAGACCAATTTCTCCTTCATGAAATCTACTTAGTAAGGCGCCTAAAAAATAATAAGATGCTCTAAATTCTCTTGTAGCATCTAATGGAGCATGAACAGAAGTAATATTTCTAGAATCAATAACAACTGTGTTCTTTGCTGTCCATTCAACTTTGGCACCTAGTACTTTTAAAATATCACAAATTTTGATTATATCACTTATATTAGGAACATTAGTTAAAGTAATTGTTCCATTTATTAAAAGTGCTGCTGGCAAAATAGCTACTGCGGAGTTTTTTGCACCGCAAATTTCAATTTCACCAGTCAAACTTGTATTACCATCTATTAAAAATTTATCCAATACAAAACACTCCTTTCAGAATTATTTGCCACCGCCTAAATATAGCACAAAAAGTCCAAAAAAGCAATAAATTGACGAATTATTGCTAAAGAGAGAAATCATTATGTTTACTATAATATTTACCAGAAATCAAAGCAATACTGGATATTGCATTTGACTTAATAAAAAAAGTAAAGTATAATAGTCCATATTGCGAATTTATTCTTGTATCTTTAATTAAGGTAAATTGGTAGTATAAGTCTGCAAACAAAGGCATTATAAGCAGGCAATAATTTTATATTGTTATCAGGCATGAAGCGTCCAAAGTGACCGAAGCCACAACAAGTTTTACAAAAATAAAAAGAGGAGGAAATAATGGACGAGAGAGAAATGCAAGCTAAAGAGCTTTGTTTCAAAGCGGAACAAGAGCAACTTTGGAAGGCATACGAGAGGCTTGAGACAACTGAAGAGAAAAAGGCGTTTTTGGACAGCCTTTTTAAGTTTGCCCCAGAACAGTTAAAAGCCTTAGGAACACAAATTAAACACGCAAAAGATGAACAAAATAATGAAGAAGAAGCAGGATTTGAACCACCTGATTTTGTTGTTAAGAAAAACATGACAGAAGAAGAAAAAGCTATTTACAACGAAAAAGGAAGAAATGCTATAGCAAGTGGAAAGCTAGCAGTAGTAACCATGGCCGGAGGTCAAGGTACTAGATTAGGACACAGTGGTCCTAAAGGAACTTATTTCATCCAAAATGATGGAATGGACAAATCGATCTTTCAAATTTTAACTGAAATAATGAAAAAAGGTAAAGAAACTTATAATGTAGATATTCCTTGGTACATCATGACAAGTGATGAAAACAATAAGGACACAGTTAAATTCTTTAAACAAAATAATTATTTTGGATATCCCAAAAGTGCAATCAAATTTTTCAAACAAGCCAAGTTACCAATGTTTGATGAAAATGGAAAAGTACTTATTGCAGAAAACAAACAAATAAAACAAGCAGCAGATGGACATGGTGGAGTTTTTGATGCATTACGTCATAGTGGATGTATAAAAGACATGCAAAACAGAGGAGTTGAATGGATATTTATCACAGGTGTAGACAATATTATTGTTGAACCAATTGATGCTACATTTGTTGGATTAGCTATTGATAATAATGTTTTAGCAGCAGGAAAGAGTGTTGTTAAATCAAGACCAGATGAAAAAGTTGGTGTATATTGCAAAAAGAATGGTGAAACAACAGTTGTTGAATATTCAGAAATTTCAGAAGAAATGGCTAATGAAAGAACTGCTGATGGAACATTGAAATACAATCAATCACATATATTAAACAACATGTTTAATATAAGAGCAATTAATGCTTTAGCTAAGAGACAACTTCCAGTTCACTTAGCATTTAAGAAAGCAGATTATTTAGATGAAAATGGAGAATTAGTAAAAGCAGAAGCACCAAATGCTTATAAATGCGAGAGATTCTTGTTTGATGTTTTCCATCTATTAAGAAATGTTGCTAATAGATTTAATGAAAAAGATACAATTAAGAAACCATTAAAAGACTTTATAATAATGGAAGTTGAAAGAGAAAATGAATTTGCACCTGTTAAAAATGCAACAGGAGTTGATAGTCCTGAAACAGCCAGTGAATTATACAGAAAGAAGCAAGAACGTATAAAGGCAGAAAGTAAATAATAGGGGGTGTCGATGGAAGATTATAAAGTAAAATATGAAGAATGGTTAAATAATCCTTCAATTGATGAAGAAACAAAAAACGAATTAGTTTCTATTAAAGATAATGAAAAAGAAATAGAAGATAGATTTTATAAAGAACTTTCATTTGGAACTGCAGGATTACGTGGAGTAATTGGTGCGGGACTAAATAGAATGAATAAATACACTGTAGGGAGAGCAACACAAGGTTTAGCAAACTATATTTTAAAAGTTGGCGGTCAAGAAAAAGGAGTTGTTATTTCATATGATTCAAGACATATGTCAAAAGAATTTAGTGAATTAACAGCCTTAATCTTAAATGCAAATGGGATTAAAACATATATATTTGAAGCATTAAGACCGGTTCCAGAATTGTCATTTGCAGTTAGATATTTAGAATGTGTTGCTGGAGTAATGATTACAGCAAGCCACAATCCACCAGAATACAATGGTTACAAAGTATACTGGGATGATGGTTCACAAATTGTTCCACCAGTTGATGGTGAAATAATTAATGAAGTAAATAGTACAAAATTTGAAAACATTAAAACAATAGACAAAGATGAAGCAATCGAAAAAGGTTTATACAATGTTATATTAGAAGAAATTGATGAAGCTTTTTCAAACAAGCTAAAATCTTTAGTTATTAATAAAGAAGTAATAGAATCATGTGAAGATTTAAACATTGTTTACACACCTTTACATGGAACAGGAGGACAACTTACTCCTAAAATATTAAGAGAAATCGGATTTAAAAATGTTCACGTAGTAGCAGAACAAGAACAACCGGATGGAGATTTTCCAACAGTAGATTATCCAAATCCGGAAGATCCAAATGCATTTAAATTAGCTTTAGATTTAGCTAAAAAAGTAAATGCAGATGTAATAGTTGCTAATGATCCAGATGCAGATAGAGTTGGATTATATTGTAAGAATAATGAAGGTGAATATATTCCTTTCACAGGAAATATGTTTGCAATTCTAGTAATGGAATATGAATTAGCTCAAAGAAAAGCTAATGGATTATTAAAAGAAAATCCATGTGTTATATCAACTGTTGTTTCAACAAATATGACACACCCAATAGCAGAAGAATATAATGCAAAAGACTTTTATGTTTTAACTGGATTCAAATGGGTTGGAGCTTTAATGAAAAAGTTCGAACAAGAAAATTCATATAATACTGAATTTGCATTTGAAGAAAGTTTTGGTTGCATTATTTCAGATCATGCTAGAGATAAAGATGGAATTTCAGCAGTAATGGCTATTTGCGAAGCTGCGGCATATTATAAAAACAATGGAGAAACTTTATATCAACATATGATTAAACTATACGAAAAATATGGATGGTATAAAGAGAAACAAATCTCAATAGTTTTAAAAGGTGCTGAAGGTGCAGAACAAATTAAAACTATGATGGAAAAACTACGAAATAAGAAGGTTGAAAAGATTGCTAACTGGGAAGTAAATGAAGTTAGAGATTATCAAACACATAAAATAGTAAAGAAGGATGGCAGTGAGTCAGAAACTGATTTACCAACATCAAACGTTCTATATTATGATTTATCTGACAACAGTTGGTTTGCAGTTAGACCATCAGGAACAGAACCAAAAATTAAATTATATATTGGTGTTAAGGGTTCATCAGAACAAGAAGCTAATGAACAACTTACAGAACTATCTAGCGAAGTTGAAAAATTAGTAAGAGAGTAAATTAAATAAAGAAAAGAGGTGAGAGCAATGACTAATATCGAAGGCCAAGTAAGAAGAGCAGTTGAAGATTACAACATGATTGAGGATGGCGACAAGATAGCCATTGCTCTTTCTGGTGGTAAAGATAGTGCAGCAATGTGTTGCGCTATTTCTAATTTAAGAAGATACTATCCAAAGAAATTTGATTGTATAGCACTTGCAATTAATGCTGGGTTTGAAGGATTCGACGAAGAAGTTTTAAAGGAACAAGCAAGAATTGCTGGAGTAGAATTAATAATTGTTCCTTCTAATATAAAGCAAATTGTTTTTGATGTAAGAAATGAGGATAATCCTTGTTCATTGTGTGCAAACTTAAGACGTGGAATGTTAAATTCTATAGCAAAAAAACATGGATGCAACAAAGTTGCACTTGGCCACAACGAAGATGATGTGTTAGAAACATTCTTAATGAATTTTACTTATGGCGGAAGAATTGATACACTATCTCCAGTTAGTTATATGGATAGATCAGACATGACTATAATAAGACCAATGATTTATACAACTGAAAAGTTAAATAAATCATTTATAAAAGAGAAACAAATCCCAACAATGCCAATTGTTTGTCCAGTTGATAAAAAAACAACAAGAGAATTTATGTATAACAAGATTAAAGAATTTGAAATTTCAAACAAACAAGCAAGAGCAAACATGATGGGAGCAATTAAAAGAGCACAAGTTTCAGGATGGCATGAATAATGCCATTCATATACGTTCCAGTAGCTCAGTTGGATAGAGCAGCAGTTTCCTAAACTGTGTGTCGGGGGTTCAATTCCCTTCTGGAACACCAAAGAAGATGTAAGCAATTACATCTTTTTATTTTGGTTATTGTAAAATAGTATTTACAATAACCATTGAAATTGTAAAACATTGTTTATTGTTCCTAAAAAATCATTGAGTTAAAATGTTGGTATAAGTATAATCTAAAAACGGGAAAGAAGGTTATAGTCATGGTAAAAGATCTGGGACTAGTAATTTCAAAACACAGAAACATGAAAAATTTATCTCAAGAAAAATTAGCCGACTTAATTGGAGTATCAAGACAAGCAATAGTTAATTGGGAAGAAAACAAATCCACACCAAGTCTAATTAATTTTGCAAAAATAAGTGAAGAACTAGATATCCCAATGGCAGTTATATCGGATTCAAAAAAGCAATTAGAAATTGTAAGTGAGGTAAATTTGGATGGAGGACTAATAGCTATTCTTGCCAGGGAAAAGAACGAATTATACTTATAGAAAGGAGGATTATGACAAAGATCGGTGAGATTAAAATATTCTTAGATTTTAATAAATTTGAGAATATCAATTATTATATTACCGAATCCGAAAGAGGTTTCGGAATAAAAGTAGAAAATGAAACCACTAATGAAGTAATGGAAATAAACAATGTAGCTACCAACGAAATAGACGTCTTTAAGTTGGTAAAACGTATAGCAGAAAGTTACGTTGATTTTGACCAAATTAAGTATTTAATTGAAGATAACATAGCTTAAATAAGTTATGCGAAGATAAATTAAAACACTTGATAGGATACCTGTCAGGTGTTTTTTATTTTGACTAAAGTTTTGACTAACTATGCAAAATAAACTATAATAGCACTATGAAAACAGAGCAAGAAAAATATATGAATGAAGCTTTTAAAGAAGCAAAAAAAGCATATGAAAAACTAGAAGTTCCGGTTGGAGCAGTCATTGTTAAAGATGGAAAAATAATTGCAAGAGCACACAATATAAAAGAAGAAAAACAATCTAGTTTAAAGCATGCTGAAATTATTGCTATCGAAAAAGCTAGTAAAAAATTAAACAATTGGAGATTATCTGATTGTGATTTATATGTGACACTTGAGCCTTGCAATATGTGCACTGGCGCTATTTTGCAGTCTCGTATAAGAAAAATCTACATTGGCGCAATGGATGAAAAATACGGATATTGTGGTTCTGTTTTAAATTTACCTAAAGATTATAATTTAGGAATTCCAGTTGAAATTGAAACTGGTATATTAGAAGAAAAATGTGAAAAGATTTTAAAAGATTTTTTCGTTGAAATACGAAAGAAGAAATAATCTAAAATGGAGAAGTGCCGAAGCGGTCATAACGGGACTGACTCGAAATCAGTACTGCTGAGGAAACTTGGCCCGTGGGTTCGAATCCCACCTTCTCCGCCAAATGGAGGAAAAATGAGAGATTTTTTTAAAGCAAGATTAAGTGCTTTTATAGCATTTGGAATAGTATTAATCGCTTTGTTGTTTACTATATTTTTTATGGTAAGATATGAATTTGAAGGCGAAAAAAACATGCCTTTTGCAGTAGAAAAGATACTAGTAATTAGTAGCGCTGATGCTTCAGAAAAAGAAACTAACGAAGCAAACATGAAGTGGAATGTAGATATAAACCAATTCAATGATATTTATGTTTTATTTAAGAAGAATGATGCTAACAACAAAGGTGAAAGAATTTCTGAAGTTAGAATAGAAAACTTAACAATACAAACCTCACCTAAAAAGGGTGAAATTAAAATGTATAAACCTAGCGAAGATGAAAATAAGAAATTCGACTATGGGGAAAATTCTGCTGTTGATGGTAAACTTGTTTTTACAGGTGATGACGAAACCAAAAATAGTAGTTTAAAAATCAACAGAGATGGTGGAACAGTAAAAGTAAGAATAGCAAATACTAAAATCGGAGAATATGTTTCTAACGAAGGTGAAGAAATTCAATATGATGGTACATTAATAGCTAAAACAGAGAGTACTTTTGACGATCTAAAGGCAGACATTAAGTTTGATATTGTTTTAGTAACAGATAAATTAACATATAGAGCAACAATAACAACGGAGATACCAGTTGGAAACATCGTTGAATCTGGGGTTTCTCAAAAAAATATAGATGTAAAAAACATTGTTTTTAAAAGGGAATAAGACTTGTAAAAGGCCACAAAATAATGTATAATCTGCAAGGGTATAATTATGTTTTCTTGTTTTAGGATATTTTCAATGTAAGCCTGTGAAACTTGTCAGATCCGGAAGGAAGCAGCAATAAACGGTCACTTACGTGTGAGAATATCCTAAAAGAGGGAAATGTGTTATACCCTTGTTTAATATTTAAGGAGGTAGTAATGGAATATAAAGCTTTGTATAGAAGATTTAGACCAATGACATTTGGTGAAATATTAGGACAAGATCACATTACTACAACTCTACGCAATCAAGTAATTGCAGGAAGAGTAGGACATGCTTATTTGTTTACTGGAGTTAGAGGTTGTGGTAAAACAACATCTGCAAAAGTATTAGCAAGAGCAATTAACTGCTTAAATCCAAAAGATGGAGAACCTTGCAATGAGTGTGATATTTGCAAAGCACAAATGGAAGGAAGCTTAACGGATGTTGTTGAAATGGACGCGGCATCAAACAATGGTGTAGATGATATCAGAGCAATCAGAGATGAAGTTAACTTCTTACCAACAGTTGCAAAATACAGAGTATATATTATCGATGAGGTTCACATGTTATCAACTGGTGCATTCAATGCTTTATTAAAAACATTAGAAGAACCACCAGCACATGTTAAATTTATCTTATGTACAACAGAGCCTCAAAAGTTACCAGCAACAATACTTTCAAGATGTCAAAGATTTGACTTCAAGAAAATATCAAGCGAAAAAATCGTAGAGAACTTAGATCATATTTGTAAAGAATGTGGAATAAATTATAGCGGAAAATCATTAGAACTTATTGCCGAACTAAGTGAAGGAGCAATGAGAGATTCACTATCAATTCTTGAAAGATGTGTTCAAGATGGTGAAAATGAAATTAGTGAAGATAAGATAAAACAATTAGTTGGAATTCCGGAAATTGAAATAACTTCTGGGTTAGTAGAAGCGATAATTAATACAGACCCAACTAAGGCATTAGATATTACACAAGCAATTATTGATGAAGGAAAAAACACAATCAATTTACTTTGGGAAATGATTAAGTATGTTAGAAATTTGATGTTGTTTAAAGCAACAAAGCAAGCATCTAATGTATATAATGAAAACGAAGTAAAGAAGATAACAGAATTATCTGAAAAAGTTGATAAGGAGAGATTATTAAATATAGTTTTTGAATTATCAAAACTTGAAAATGATTTAAGATATTCTTCACAAAAGAATATAGTATTTCAAGTTGGAATATTAAAACTTTGTTCAGATGATGAAGAAACAGTTGTAGTAAAAAGAACTAAAGTTGTAGAAACAGAATCAAAACCTGAAGCAAAACCAGTTGTAAAAGCTACTACTCCCAAAGTTGAACCGGTTGCGAAACCAGCAAAAGAAGCGATAAAAGTAGAAACAGTTACAACACCAGTTAAAGGTGAAGCACCATTCTGGGGTAAAGTAATTCAACAATTAAGAGAAGAACAAATGCCAGCAGTGGCATCGGCATTAACAGGAACACATGGATTTGTTATAGATGATTTAACATTTGGTATTTCGGGAATAGATGCGTTTAAAAAGATGATATTAGAAAAACCTGAAAATATAGGGGCTATAAAAAGACTAGTATCAGTTGAATGTAAAAACGATATGAGAATTAAATTTATTGATCAACCAAAAAATGAAGATGCAAAAAAAGATAATGGTAATTCAATAAACTTAGGAATAGATATTAATGTAATAGACTAAAAGAATTAAGGAGGAATTTTAAATGGGTAGAGGTGGATTTCCAGGAGGAAACTTTGGTGGAATTAACATGAACCAATTAATGAAGCAAGCAAAGAAAATGCAAGCCGATATTGAAGAATCACAAAAAGAAATACAAGCAAAGGAATTTGATGCATCAACAGGTGGCGGAGCAGTTTATGTAAAAGCTAATGGAGCAAAACAAATTCTTGAAATCAAAATTGATAAAGATGTTGTTGACCCAGATGATGTAGAAATGCTACAAGATTTAATCATGACAGCAATCAATGAAGTAATGAAAAAAGTAGACGATGCTACGAACTCAGAAATGGGTAAATACAATATTCCAGGAATGGGATTCTAATTTAAGGAGAGAAGATGTCAGAATTTTCACCATCAATTGAAAAGTTAATAGAAAGTTTTGAAAAGCTTCCAAGCATCGGAAATAAAACAGCCATAAGGTTAGCATTCTATATGTTAAACACTAGCGAAGAACAAGCAAATGAATTTGTAAAAAGTATTCAAGATGCAAGAAAGAATTTAAAGTTTTGTTCAAAATGTTACAACATATCGGATACAGATCCTTGCGAGATTTGTTCAAATCCAAAGCGAGATCAATCTCAAATTTGCGTTGTAGAAGATGTTAAAGACGTAATAGCAATTGAAAAAATTCACGAATTTAAAGGTGTATATCATGTACTTCATGGAACAATTTCTCCAATGGATGGAATTGGACCAGATGACATTAGAATAAAAGAACTTTTAGCAAGACTTATGGATGGAAATGTTAAAGAAGTAATCTTAGCAACAAATCCAAAAGTAGAAGGTGAAGCCACAGCAATGTATATTTCAAAATTAGTAAAACCAATGGGTGTAAAAGTAACAAGATTAGCACACGGAATTCCAGTTGGTGGCGATCTAGAATATACAGACGAATTCACTTTAGGAAAAGCTTTAGAAGGAAGAACAGAATTATAAAAATAAAGAAGGGATTTAATTCCCTTCTTTTTGTTTGATTTATTATTTACTAATTGGTTGTCTACAATATCCGCAAACACCACTATCTCCAACGATAGTGCTGTTAGCACCACAGTTTGGACAAGTAACAACATGTGAATTTTGTGCCTTATATTCCATTTCTTTAATTTTTAAATCATTTTCTTTTTCAAACTCAGCACGTTTTTCTTCTCTTTTTTGTATAGTTCCTTGAACAGCTCCTGATATAAGATCTCTAAATCTTCCAACTAGACGTTTAAATGCAAGAGATACAATTAGTGAAACTATTCCAAGAACAATTATTGCAATAGCACATTTAGCAACATTAATCATATAGAAATCGTTAGTAACAATATTCACAAAGAATGGTATACCGGTTGGATCAAAATGTATATTTTCAGCCAATAAAAGTATTATTTTAGGAACAAGTAACAGTATTCCAATAATGATTAAAGAAACAGAACCACGTCTATCTTTTCTATCATTTGAAACAGCATATCTTAAAAACAATAGTAGTACTCCAAGAGGAATGAATAATAATGTTGCCAAAACAATAACTGGAACACTTACAAGTATATTTAAAAACAAACTACTCATTTGAATCTCCTTTCTTTTCTTCATCATACTTTAGATATTTGCCTTCATTGTATGCATTTAGAATTGTTGAACAAATATCTCTTGTTGAATTTGCCTTAGCAAGAAGTTTTGCTTTAATTTTCATTTGTTGTAATCTATCTTGATCAGCTAATAATTCTGAGATTTCTTTATTAAAGTCATCTTTCTTTTTTAACCAAAGTGCAATTCCGGCATCAACTAAAAATTCTGCGTTTTGTTCTTCTTGTCCCGGTATTGGATTTATAATAACCATAGGAAGTCCTGAAACTAAACTTTCAGAAGAAGTTAATCCACCAGGTTTAGTAACAACTAAATTTGATACACTCATTAGTTCGGGAATTTGTGTTGAGAATCCTTGTACAAATACGTTTTCTTCAGCGTTCTTTTGGGCAACAATCTTTTCAAATTCTTTCTTCATATCTTCATTTTTACCAGCGATAAGAACCATTTGATATTCATCTTTAATGTTATCAATAAAGGCTTCTAGAATCTTCATGGTTCTTTCTCCACCTAGACCGAATTCACCGCCACCAAAGAATAGAATTGTCTTTTTATCTTTAGAAAGACCAAATGAATTTTTAATTTCAGTCTTATTAAAGTTTGCAAGAAAACGGTTTGATAGAGGGATACCAGTTGCGAAAATTTTGTTTTCATCTATACCTTTTTTGATAATACTTTGTCTCATGTTTTCATTAGAAACAAAGATTTGATCTAAGAATTCATGACATACAAGCCATTGATTATGAGAAGCAAAGTCTGTCATAACGCTTGCGATCATGCAATTAATTTTTCCTTTTTTCTTTAAGTGTGCACACATTTGTGAACTAAATGGATGCGTAGAAATAATGATGTCTGGGTTAACTTCATTAATCTTTTTTAATAATTTTTTAGACATCATTCTATTGCTGAAATTGCTTATAGCAGAGATAAATCCTTTTTCAGATTTAAAATAAAATTTACCCCATGCCCAAGGCATCTTACGAGCCATACCATTGTAAGCACCTACAGTTATCTTCTCGATTCTTGCATTAACATACTTCATACAATCGCAGATATCTGTTTCAGCTTCTTTATAATTATCATCAATATATTGCTTGATTGATTTGGCAGCTGATAAGTGGCCACCACCATAACAAGCATAAAAAACTAATACTTTCATTTTCACCTCGTGAGTTTAAAATTAAACCTTCTTTGTTATATCACAACCGACATTATAATACAAGAAACTAGAGGCAACGAAAAGGCTGTAAATATTGAAAAAATAGGCAAAATGATGTAAAATATAGGGGACTTTGTGATTAATTAATCTAAAGGGTATAATACTGGAATTCGTAATGGAGAAAACAGTGAAAATCGAAATTAATAATAAAAATATTAATTATGATGTAGTTGGAGAAGGTAAAGAAGTAATTTTACTTCACGGCTGGTTAGCAAACCTAGAAACAATGAGACCAATTGCAAACATGTTAAAAGATAATTTTAAATGTTACCTAGTTGATATTGTTGGCTTTGGTAAGAGTGATAAAATCGAAACACCAATGAATTCGGATGATTATGGCGATTTTGTTAGAGACTTTATGGAAGCACTTAATATTAAAAAGCCAATAATTATAGGACATTCAAACGGCGGCAGAGCTGCGATTGATGCACTAGGTAGAGGTTTAATTGAATGTGAAAAACTTGTACTAATTGATAGTGCGGGTTTAAAAAAGAGACATAATTTAATGTGGTATTTAAAAGTTTATACATATAAATTAGGAAAATTAATTTTAAATATCATGCCTCAAACAAAATATATAAAAGAATCAAAAGAAGAGTATTTCAAGAATGCAGGAAGTAATGATTATAAAGCATCATCTCCTGTTTTGAAGCAAACAATGAACAACATCTTAAGCGAAAGCCAAGTTGAGAATTGTAAAAAAATCAAATGTCCAACACTTTTAATCTGGGGTGGTAAAGATAATTCAACCCCACTTTATCAAGGAAAGAAAATGGAAAAGTTAATTCCAGATGCAGCATTGGTTGTATACAAAGATGCAGATCACTTCTCATACTTAAATCACTTAAATGAAGTTTCACTAGTATTAAATTCCTTCTTAGGAAAGGAGGAAAAATAATATGAAGATAGCAATGATTATTTTATTAATCTCACTTTATGCTCTTGTAGAATTTTACTTAATAAGAGCAATGAGAAATGGCTTTCATATATTACAACTTGAAAACTATCACAGAGATAGATATTCAAAATGGATAAAAGAAAACAAAGCAAAATCATATCCGTTCTTTAGAATGTTAATAGCAATGCTTCCAATATTCTTTATATGGAATGAATTGGCTTTACTAATTTCTTCAATAGTATGTTTAATATTAAACATCATAGGAACAAAAAAGAAAAAAGAGAAAAAAGAATTTGTTCTTACAAATAGAATGATTAGAGAGTTTATAATAGCAAGCATAGTATGGTTGATAGATGCAGTAGCAAGTGTAACAACATATATTCTAATAAAACCAGACTTTGTAGTTATTTATATAGGAACTTTAGTTGTAGCATTAATTCAGATATTTACTTATAGATATGTACAATTAATCGATTTAATTAATGCACCAATTCAAAATCATATCAGTAAGAAGTTTGTAAACAATGCAAAAAATAAACTAGCTGAAATGAAGGATTTAACTGTGATTGGCATCACCGGAAGTTTCGGAAAAACAAGTACGAAACATGCTGTTACAACAATTCTTTCACAAAAATTTAATCCAATAATGACACCTGGAAGTTACAACACACCAATGGGAGTTACAAGAACAGTTAATGAAATGTTAAAAGCAACAAATGATATTTTTGTTTGCGAGATGGGCGCTAAATATGTTGGAGATATTAAAGAAATTTGCGATATAGCAAAGCCTACAATTGGAATTGTTACTGCAGTAGGGCCAATGCACTTAGATACATTTAAAACAATAGACAATGTAAGAAAAACAAAATTTGAATTAATAGATAGTCTTCCGGAAGATGGAATTGCCATCGTAAACTGGGAAGATGAAAACATTAGAAACACAGAAATTAATAGACCATTTATCAAATATGGTTTATCAAGCGAAGCGGATTATTATGCAGAGAATATCGAAATGAATGAGAACGGTTCAGAATTTGATGTTGTTATGCCAAATAAAAACAAAGTTAGAATCTCTACAAAATTATTAGGAGATTTAAACATTCTTAATATTGTTTGTGCAGTTGCAGTTGCAGATCAATTAGGAATGAAAGAAAATGAAATTAAACTTGGAGCAAAATACTTAAAGCCAGTTGAGCATAGATTACAACTTAGAAGAAATTTAAATGGATCATTAATAATTGATGATGCATACAACTCAAATGTTAAAGGTTCAAGAATGGCACTTGATGTTTTAAGTAATTTCAAAACAAGAAAGAAAATATTTATCACCCCAGGAATTGTTGATTTAGGGGAAAAGTCAGAAGAATATAATAAAGATTTAGGAAAGTATGCTGCAGACAAATGCGACATTGCAATATTAGTTGGTGAAAAACAAGCTAAGCCAATAAAAGAAGGATTATTAGAAAACGGAATGAACGTAGATAAAATATTTGTAGCAGAAAATATCAACGTAGCAATTACAATAATGTCACAAGAAAGTGACGCAAATTCAGTAGTTTTACTAGAGAATGATTTACCTGATAATTATCTATAAAAAGAGTTATAAGAGAAACAATAATTATTGCGTCTCAACGTTATCAAGAAATCAATGAAAGGGAAAAAATGAAAATTAAGTTAGGAGTTTTCTTTGGAGGAAAATCAGTAGAACACGAAATAGCTGTTATTACAACAAGCCAAGCATTAGAAGCAATTAATAAAGAGAAGTATGAGATTGTACCAATCTATATTTCAAAGAAAGGTGTACTTTACACAGGAGATGCACTTTTAGATTTACAAGAATATAAAGACATGGATGCATTATTAAAAAAATGCACAAAAGTTGCAGTAGTTAATGATGGAGAAAGTGTAAAAGTACTTAAAGTTCCAGCACCTACATTTGGAAAGCAAGTTATCAATACAATTGATGTTGCGTTCCCAATCGTACACGGAACAAACTGTGAAGATGGAACAGTAGCAGGATATTTAAACTTATTAGGATTACCATTCATCGGACCAGATGTTGTTTCATCAGGACTTGGAATGGACAAAATCTTCATGAAGAAAGTATTAAAGGAATCAGGAATTCCTGTAGTAAATTATTACTCATTCTATAGTGAAGAATATGTAAATGACGAAGAAAAAATTAGAAAAGAAATTAATGATAAATTAAAATATCCATTAATTTGCAAACCAGGAAACACAGGCTCAAGTGTTGGAATTAAGAAGGTTTCAAAACCAGAAGAATTAGCAGAAAAAATTGAATACAGTATGCAATTTTCAGATAGAATTTTAGTTGAAGAATGCGTACAAAACTTAAAAGAAATTAACTGTTCAGTAATGGGAAATCTAAATGAAACTGAAGCATCAGTTTGCGAAGAACCATACTTTTCAGATGAAATTTTAAGTTATACAGATAAATATATGGGTGGATCAAAAACAGGTGATTCTGAAGAAAAAGGAATGCAAGTTTCTGATAAAAAATTACCTGCAGATATTCCAGATGAAAAGAGAGATGAGATTCAACACTTAGCACAAGAAACATTCAAACTATTAGGATGCAGCGGTGTTGGAAGAATTGACTTCTTAATGGATAAAGAAACAGGCAAAGTATATGTAAATGAAATCAATACAATTCCAGGTGCTTTATCATACTATTTATGGGAAGCAACAGGAAAGAGCTTTGAAAAAGAGATTGATGAATTAGTACAAATTGCATTAAGAAGAGATAGAGATAAAAACAAATTAACATTCTCTTATGACCAAAACATTTTTGCGCTATCAGGTGGTGCAAAAGGTGGAACAAAAGGTTCTAAAGTTTCAAAAAAATAAGGAGTTTATTGTGGCAAGTATCGAAGAATTAAAAGAAGAACTTAAAACAATTTTAGATGATCATCGTTATATACATTCAATTGGTGTTATGGAATCATGCGAGAAGCTAGCTAAGAATTACAATTTAAGTGAAGAAGACACAGAAAGACTAATGAAAGCTGGATTGATGCATGACATGGCAAAATATATGTCTGCTGAAGAATCAATTAAGTATTGTGAAGATAATAATCTAAAAGTTGATTATATTGAATCAGTTTTACCATCACTTTTACATGGTAAAATAGCAGCAGATATGTGCAAAAAGAAGTATGGGTTTGATGATGAAATGTGTGAAGCAATCGAGTTTCATACAACTGGTAGAATGAACATGACAATCTTTGATAAGATCTTATTCTGCTCTGATAAAACAGAGGAAAGAACTAGAGATTATGAAGATGTAGAGCACTACAGAGCTACTCCTTATAGAGATTTAGATGAATCAATAATTGAAATTATAGATTATATACTAGATGACGCAGTTAAGAATAATAGAGTTTTTCATGAATTAAGTGCACAAACAAGGAATTATTTATTGCTTAATCGCCAAAAATAATGTATAATTCGGAAAAGTTAATTGTTACTTGTGGAGGATATGATGGTTTTCAAAGACTACTACAAAATATTAGGTCTTGATTCTAATAAAGTAACAGAAGATGAAATAAAAACTGCTTATCGTGAAAAAGCAAAAAAATATCATCCAGATATGAATGTGGGCAACGTAGATTACGAAGAAGTTTTTAAAGATATAAATGAAGCATATAGAATATTAGGCAACGATAGAACGAAAAGAAAATATGATTTCCAATGGAAAAGATATGCAAGTAAAGAATCAAAACCAACTACAAAAGACGAAAAGAAATCATTAAAAGATAATTTAATAGGAATATTTTTAGGTGAAGAAGGAAAGACAGTTAAAGAGAGATCTAAACTTGCACCTAAGTATGGTGAAGATATAATAACAAGAATTGATGTTTCAATTGAAGAAGCATTTTTCGGTGTGAATAAAAAACTACAATTAAAAAACATAGATGGAAAAGACACATCTACTGATATAAGAATTCCTGCTGGAATTCAAAACGGAGAACAAATTAGATTAGTGGGTCATGGAAAACCAGGCAAAAATGGTGGAAAGAATGGCGATTTAGTAGTAGTAATTCGCATCAAAGATTCAAGAAATCTTCATTTAGAGAGAAATAATTTAGCCACAATGTTGCCACTTAAAGTGTGGGAAGCGGCTTTAGGAACAACAAAAACTATAGAGATTTTAAATGAAAGAATATCTATAATTATCCCTGAAAAGACTAATAGCAACCAAAACATCATTATTAAAGGCAAAGGATACAAAGCTGGCGAAGGTAAAAGGGGAGATTTAAGAGTAATAACACAAATAGTTTTTGACAATAAAATGGACGAGAAAAATAAGAAATTATATATGGAATTAAAAAACAACGATACCAAAGGATAATCTTTGGTATCGTTGACTTTTACCTGAAAAAGAACTATAATTATAATGTATTTACTTATGAAAAATGATTTGGAAAGAGAGGATAAAAAATGTCTCAAGAAATGACTGGAAAATTCTTTAGCATTCAACAACCTCAAGGTGTAAAAACAGTAATTTATAGAATCGATAAATTAGCTAAGGAATATCAAACACCTACTTTAAAATACAAAGCAGAAAGAGTAGTGTCTTCTGAAGAGTTTAATGGAACTTTTACAAAGAAGACTTTCTTTATTGATTTTCCTGAACCAACTGGAGAAAATCTAGTAATTTTATCATTCTCTAGAGACAAAGTTTCAGTAAACATGGGACAATTAAAAGATGACAAAATTAAGTTTAACAAAACACAACTTCCAATTCAGTTTAATACACTTTATTCAGAGACCCCTATGGATTTTAAAGACTTCAAGTATACTCAAAATCTTGCAAGATCAATTACAATCATAGATCCTGAAACAGCAGAAGAAATCAAGCCAAGTTTATATCTTGATGAAACAACAAATGAAGTTAAAGGAACATGCAGATTGCAACCTTATAAATCTTATTTCACATTTGAGATAAGATAATTATTTTAGAATCTAAATTTTTAAGGAGGAAATTCTCTTGAATAGTGAAGATAATATGATATTTAATTGCGGAACATTCTCAACTGATGGTGTCCAACTAGTTTTTGAAAACCCGAATTCTGAAAGAGTGCAAGAAGGTGAAGCGTTTGAAGGAAAGGCAGAGCCATTCACATCAGCAACAATAGCACCAGAAATCGATGCAGCATTAAGATCAGGATTCGAAAGTAGATTAACAGACTACGCAATAAGTGTAAAAGAAAGCGACTTAGACAAGAACGAAGTTGCAGAAAAATAGAGATAAAATAGCTTAATTTATTTAAGCTATTTTAGTTGTAAAATAAACCAAAGAAGAGGAAAAAATTATGGATGATTTTTCTATATTTATTAAAAAGCATATCGGCCAGATTATTGGATTAATAGTCTTCTGGGTTTTAGTATGCTTTTTTTTAGTGGGAGCCGTTGCTCAAACTGAAGTCCAAATATTAAATAAAATAATTCCAGAAAAAGAAATGCTACCAGGTTTAATTAAAAACATTTCTTCAGTTGGATCATTTTTTAATGTATTCACATTACCAGGTGGAGGAGCTGCTTTATTTAAACACATATTAATATTCTCATTATTCTATTTTTCAGTAGTAGGTGTAGGACTTTGGAGATCTAGAAGAAAAACAGAGTATTCGGGAAAAGAACATGGTTCTTCAGACTGGAGCAAAGGTGGAGAACAATACAAAGTACTTAGTAGAAATAGTGGTTTAATTTTAGCAGAAGAGAACTACTTACCACTTGATAAAAAAGGAAACTTAAACGTACTTATCGTCGGTGGTTCAGGTTCTGGTAAATCTGCATCATTCTCAATACCAAATGCGCATCAACTTTTAGGATCATATGTTTTCACAGATCCTAAGGGAGAAATATATGATAAAACAGCAGGATATTTCAGAGAAAATGGCTATAGCGTTAAGATATTAAACTTAGTTAATCCAGAGAGTTCAGATAGTTATAACCCTCTAGCACATATTAGATCAGAGTTAGATGTTGATATTATTGCTAGTACAATCGTAAGAGGACAAAAGAGCGAAAAAGCAGGTGGAGCACAAGATCCATACTGGGATAATATGTCAGAGTTATTATTAAAAGCATTAATTTATTACTTAATGGCAAAACGTCCACCAGAAGAATGTAACTTAGCATCATGTGCTGAATTAGTTAGAGCTGCAAATAATAACGGGGACAACAACTTGTTAGCAGACTTAATTAATCAATTACCATATGATCATCCAGCAAGAACAAACTTCAAATCTGTTGAGTTAGCATCAGATAAAACATATAGTTCAATTTTATCATCATTACAATCAGCATTAGGTAAATTTGATTCTAAAGATATAGCAGATGTTACATCAACAAACACAATTGACTTTGAAGATTTAGCAAATAACAAAACGGCGTTATTCGTTATTTCATCAGATACACATACAGCATACGATTTCATATTAACAATATTCTTCTCACAATTAATACAACAATTATATGATTTCGCAGATAAGGCTGGAGGAAAACTTCCAGTGCCAATGTTCTTTATTTTGGACGAGTTCTCAAACATCGGACAAATTCCAGACTTTGACAAGAAGATTTCAACATCACGTTCAAGAGGAATTTCATTCAGCGTTATCTTACAAAACTTAGATCAGTTAAAAGCAATATATGAGAAATCATATGAAACAATTATTGGTAACTGCGATACTCACGTATTCTTAGGAAGTAACTCATATACAACAGTTGAGTACTTCTCTAAAGAGCTTGGTGAGAAAACAATTACTCATGAAAGTAAATCTTCTAATAGAAAGAATGATAGAACTAGAACAGGATACAGTGAGAGTGAACAAATCATGGCTAGAGCTTTGATGACTCCAGACGAATTAAGAAGAATGGATAACGACAACTGTATTATCTTTGCAAAAGGTTTAAAACCTATTATGGCAAAGAAATTCTGGTACTATAAGAAACCACATATTGTTAAAGACTTCGATAAATTAAAACTAAGCCATAATGATTACGATATTGGAAATAGAGGCGAATGGAGAAAATACAATCCATATAGCACAGATGATGAAATAAACAAGGAAGATACAGAAATAGCTTCATTAGATGACTTATTCAGTGATGATTTTTCAACAACAGACGATACAAAAACAAATACAAATACTGAAGCAGGAACGTTTGCTGGATTCGAACCAGATGCAACACAACCAGTAGAACCAACTGTTTCACCAATGGATAGTCCACTGGATGATGATGAATTAGATATTGAAAAACAACTTGAAGCAAAATTTGACCAATTATTCGGAACAGGAAATGATTAAAAATAGTAAGGGGAAAGTATAAAACTTTCTCCTTTATTTTTTATTCAAAAAGAAACAAAAGTTTGAATAAAGTATAGGAATTTATTAAAAAATATGATATAAATTAAACAAATAAAAAAGAATTAAAAGGAGAGATTAGGCAGCTATGAAATATATTCAAGCAGCGGACATTCATTTTGATATGCCGTTTACTACTATTTCAAATAGAGCTAATTTAGGACAGCAAAGAAGAATAGATCAACGTGAAGCATTTAAAAAAGTAATTGAATGTGCTAAAGAGAATAAAGTTGATTATTTATTTCTATGTGGCGATATATATGAAGATAAATATGTTAGAGAATCAACAGTAATTTATACTAATAATTTGTACAAAGAAATTCCAGAGACCAAGGTAATAATAGTACCAGGGAACCATGATCCACGAATCAAGAATTGCTATTATAACACGTTTAAATTTGCAGATAACGTTATTGTATTCAATAATGAATTGCAAGTAATATCAGACAAAATTAATGGCGAAGATATAGATATTTATGGATATGGATTCAATGATTTTCACATGGATGATAATAGATACGAAGACATTAAAAATATAGATGAAAGCAAGATTAATATATTTGTTAGCCATGGCGATAACGAAGGTGACGAAGAATATAACGCAATAGATTTATCAAATTCTAATCTTAAAAAGATGGATTTAATATTATTAGGACATATTCATAAAAGAGATGAGTACTATGCTGGATCGCTTTGTTCACTAGGTTTTGATGAACCAGGCGAGCATGGGTTTTATATTGGTGAAATCACAAAAACAAAGAAAACTAGAGAATTTGTTAGAGCTGATAGCAAAGAATTTGTAAACACAAAATTAGATGTTTCAAACATAAATGATGAAGATGAATTAGTTGAAAAAATAAACTTATATAATGAAGAAAACAAATACTATGAAATACATTTAGTGGGAAATAGAAAGTTTAGTATTGATCTTGATATGAATATCATCAATAAAAACATCATAAAAATTAAAGACAATACTGAACTAGCAAATGAAACTGCGCTAAAACCAAATGATAAAACTTTAACAGGAATATTTGTAAAGAAGCTTAATGAGAAGTTTGAAGCGGGAGAGGTTACAAAAGAAGAGTACGAGAAGATGCTAGAAAGTCTATCAGAGAGTCTAAAATAAAATGGAGTTATAAATGAGAATTAACAAAATAAAGATTAATAATTTTGGTAATTTAAGTGATAAAAATATCGAACTTAAAAAGTTTAATATTATATATGGGAAGAATGAGTCTGGAAAATCAACTCTTCAAAACTACATTGTAAGTTCACTTTATGGAATTCAAAAAACTAAAAACGGAAAAGCAATGTCTGATTATGAAAAGTATGAACCATGGAACGGTGGTGAATTTTCCGGAACTATTAACTATGAATTAGATGACGGTAGTGAATATAACGTATTCAGAAACTTCAAAAACAACAAGGTTGAACTAACTGATGCAACAGGAAAAGATGTTTCAGGAAATTATTCTATAGATAAGAAATTGGGAAACAACTTCTTAACTGAGCAAACAAATCTAGATAGAAGTTTAGTTGAAACAACAGCATTTGCTGAGCAAAAAGGAATAGAAATAAACCAAGATTCACAAAATGTTTTGATACAAAAAATTGCAAACTTAGCTGAAAGTGGAGATGAAGATGTTTCTTACAAAAAGGCTGAAAGCAACATAAAGAAGAAGATTACAGAGAAGGTTGGAACAAACCAAACGTCTGAAAGACCAATTAATATTGCTAAGAAAAACATAGATTTATATGAATCTAAGATTAGAGAAATCGAATCAATAACAAGTAAAAAGTTTGAATTAGAAACAGAAAGAAATGAAATTGCTGATCAACTAAATGAAGAAAAAAACAACGAAAAACAATTTGAAGAAATAAAAGAAGCAGTTGATTACAGCAATCAAGAAAAATTAAAAATCAAACCATATGAAGACATGCTTGCTAAAAAGCAAGCAGACTTAAAAAAGATTAACACTAAAACGAAGACAACAAAAACAGTAGAAAACAAAGAAACAAGAGCTAGTAAGGTTCCACTAATAATAGCGTTATTGTTATTAGCAGCAAGTATTGTAGGACTATTCGTATCTATAGGAAACAATGACACAGTAACAAGAATTTGTGGAGCAATAGCATTAATAATGATAGGCGTCATTGTATTTGTTTTTGTCAGAAGTCGCACAAAAAAAGACGTTTCTGAAGTGGAAATTGAAGAAGATGATAATAATGTTTTAGTAGATCAAACTAAAAAAGAGATTGCTGAATTAGAAGCAACCATTGATTCAATGAAGAAAAAACTAATAGAAGACAACAAAGAAAGTAAAGAATATCTAGTAAAGAAATACGGCAAAGAATGCGAAGTTTTCTTTACTAAAGACATCGATAAATATGTAAAAAACAACAAAAACAATATTAGAAATTTAGAATTAGACCTACATAAAAAAGATCTAGAATTACAAAACATAGAGCCTCAATTAGAAAAATTAGCTGAGTATGAAGAAAGATTAGTAGCAGAGCAAGAGGTATATTCAGAACTTCTTGAAAAGAAAAGAATCTATGATATGACACTAGAATTATTAAGAGATTCTTATGAAGAAATGAAAGCAAATATCACACCAGAGTACAATAAAAAAGTTTCTAAGATGATTGAGATATTCAGTAATGGTAAGTACAAAAACGTATCTATAACAGAAGGAATAAACGTAGAACTTGAAAATGGACAAAGAGTTGAGGCAAGCAAATTAAGCGTTGGAACAATTGAACAAATCTATTTAGCATTGCGTCTAAGCATAATAAATGAGCTATCAAAAGAGTCATTTCCAATCATATTAGATGAGCCATTTGCATATAGTGATAACGAAAGATTAAGTGATATGATGCAATTCTTAGATAGAATAGACAATCAAGTAATTGTTTTAACATGTACAGAAAGAGAAAAAGACGAAGCAACTAGACTTAATATAGATTATAATTGGATTGAAATGTAGCTCAAAATGTAGTATAATTAGTAGGCTTAAAGAAAGGAGTGCGTAAAACTCATAAATAAAGGCAGAGTTTTACACATATATTATGTTTGATAATTTAGAAGAATTAGAGAAAAAGTTTGAAGAATTAAATAATAAAATCATGGATCCAGCCATAATTTCAGACCGCGAACAATACGGAAAGATTATGAAAGAACATTCTGATTTAGAGCCTATTATTGAAAAATATAGAGAGTATAAATCAGTTCAAAAGAATCTAGAAGAATCTAAAGAATTAATGAATGATCCTGAGATGAAGGACTTGGCTGAAGCAGAGATGTTAGAAGCTAAAGAAAAACTACCTCAACTTGAAGAAGAGTTAAAGATATTGTTAATTCCTAAAGATCCAGATGATGATAAGAATGTTATTTGCGAAATTAGAGCTGGTGCAGGTGGAGACGAAGCTGCTCTATTTGCTGGTGAGCTTTTCAGAATGTATTCAATGTATTGTGAAAAGAAACATTGGAAGGTTGAAATCTTAAATGAAAACTCAACAGAGCTTGGTGGATATAAAGAAATTTCATTCATGGTAAAAGGAAATGGAGCTTACTCAAGACTTAAATATGAGAGTGGTGTACATAGAGTACAAAGAGTTCCAGAGACAGAAACAAGTGGAAGAATTCATACATCAACAGCATCAGTATCTGTTTTACCAGAAGTTGAAGATGTTGATATTACAATCAATCCATCAGACATTAAAATGGAAGTTTTCAGAGCATCAGGTGCTGGTGGACAACACGTTAATAAAACATCATCAGCAGTTAGATTAATTCACATTCCAACAGGAATAGTTGCAGAATGTCAAACTGAAAGATCACAATTCCAAAATAAAGATTACGCTATGAAACTTTTACAATCTCGTTTATATAGTATTGAAAAAGAAAAACGTGATAGCGAAATTGATAGTGCTAGAAGAAGCCAAATTGGAAATGCAGATAGAAGTGAGAAGGTAAGAACATACAACTTCCCTCAAGGAAGAATTACAGATCATAGAATTGGATTCTCAACATTCAGATTCCAAAACTTCTTAGATGGTGATCTAGATGAAATGATTGACAACTTAACAGCAGCAGACACAGCTGAAAAGTTAAAAGGTAACGAAGAATAAAACACAACAGAAAAAGGATATATAATGGAAGACAATTTATTAAATGAATTAAATCCAATGCAAAAAGAGGCAGTGGTCCAAACTGAAGGACCATGCCTCGTTATTGCAGGAGCAGGTAGTGGAAAGACTAAAGTGCTTACTTATAAAGTTGCATATTTAATGCAACATGAGAAAGTAGCACCTTGGAACATCTTAGCTATTACATTTACAAACAAAGCAGCAAATGAAATGAAAGAGAGAGTTGAAGCTTTAGTTGGAAATGCAATTAATGATATATGGCTAGGAACTTTCCACTCTATTTGTGTGCGCATTCTTAGAAAGTTTATAGATAGACTAGGATACGATACATCGTTTATTATCTTTGATACAACAGATCAAAAAACATTAATGAAACAAGTTCTTAAAGAACTAAATGTAGATAGTAAAATGTTTAGTGAGAAGTCTGTTTTAAGTGATATTAGCAATGCAAAGAATGAAATGATTGAACCAGAACAATACAAGTTAATGTATGGTGGAGATTACAGAAAAGACATTATTGCAAAGTGCTATGAACTATATCAAAAGAAGTTGAAAGATAATAATGCAATTGATTTTGATGATATTATTAACTATACAATTAAGATTTTACAAAACAATTCTGACGTTTTAGATTACTATGCAAGTAAGTTTAAATACATATTAGTTGATGAGTATCAAGATACAAATAAAGCACAATTCACATTGATTTCTACACTAGCTAACAAGTATAAAAACATCACTGCAGTAGGTGATAGTGACCAAAGTATTTATCGTTTTAGAGGTGCTGATATAACAAACATTTTGAACTTTGAAAAAGACTTCCCAGGAACACAAATAGTAAAACTTGAACAAAATTATAGATGTACACAAAACATTTTAAAGGCTGCAAATGAAGTAATTAAGAATAATGGCGACAAGTATGGTAAGAGACTTTGGACAGAAAATGAAGAAGGAACACTTCCAAATGTTTTCTGTGGTGAAGATGAATACGAAGAAGCATCTTATGTGGTAGAAGAAATCAATCACTTACGAAGAGCAGAATACATGAAGTATTCAGACTTTGCAGTTCTATATAGAATGAACTCTCAATCAAGAGCAATTGAAGATGTGCTAAGAAGAGAAGATATTCCGTACAAAATTATTGGTGGTTTGAAGTTCTATGAAAGAAAAGAAATTAAAGATGCTATCGCATATTTAAGATTGATTGCAAATTCGTCAGACAACATTTCTTTTGCAAGAATTATCAACGAACCAAAACGTGGAATTGGAAGAACAAGTTTAGACAATATTCAAAAAATAGCTGATGAAAATAGCATCTCAATGTATGAAGTTGTAAAACATGCAGAGCAATATATACCTAAGATAGTAAATAGCACAAAGGCATTTGTTGATACAATAGAAGAACTTAAAGGCCTTGTATATCAAGAGACTGACGTTTCAGAGATAATTAAACAAACACTAAAAAAGACAGGATATACAGATGCTTTAAAACTAGAAAATACAATTGAAGCTCAAAGCAGAATTGAAAACTTAGAGGAATTGTTAACTGTTGCAATGGAGTTTGAAAAGGAATCAGCAGACAAGTCATTACAAGAATTCTTAAATGGAATATCATTATCAAGTGATACAGATAACATAGAAGAAAGCGATGACATGGTTACATTGATGACTTTACATAGTGCTAAAGGACTTGAGTATCCAGCTATATTCTTAGTAGGATTAGAAGAAGGAATCTTCCCTGGAAACTTATCAATGGGAAGTGAAGAAGACATACAAGAAGAAAGAAGATTGTTCTATGTTGGAATAACAAGAGCAAAAAGATATTTATATATCACATTTGCAAAGAAGAGAACTATCTTTGGATCAACAAGCTACAATCCACCATCTAGATTTGTTAATGAGATTCCAAAAGAATTATTTAATGGATATGATGATGCAATTGAAACTTCTAATTCAGCAGATAAATTCGCTGATAGTTCATTTGAATGGACATATGGAAGCAAGTTTGGTGCAAGCAAAAGCAACGGGCCAGTAATCACCAAAAGAGCAGTTGATAGCGGGGATATTGGAGCAACAAAACCAGCCACATTTGGAAAATCTGTGGATAGCTTCTTAAAAAATATGAACGTAGGAGTAAGTGCTGCAGCAAGTGCTCCAACAGATTTATCAAAGTATAAAGTTGGACAAGCAGTATTCCATAAGAAGTTTGGAGAAGGAGTAATTACTGGATTAGATCCAGAAGGCGATGACTATAAAGTAGATATAGAATTTAAGAATTTTGGTCATAAGAGATTAATGCTTAAATTTGCAAGATTAGAGATAAGAGATTAAACATAAAACCCAGGATAAAATCCTGGGTTTTTATTTGTTAGTTTTTAAAATACTTTTGCAATGTACTAATTGCGTTGTTCTTAACAACTTGATTTCCATGCTCCTCAATCGCACTGATTTCAGTAGTATCATGTGAAATGAATTTGCTGAATTCTGAAATTCCAGAATATACTTTAGCTGTATAATTATAATTTGGGTCAATGTTTTTAAAGATTAAATAGTAGGCATTATTATAATCATATAGGGTACATTCTTTAGAAAATCTATTTATATAAGTTACTTTATTATTCTTTAAATATTGCGAAAAACTAATAACATCGTCGAAATTTACAAACTTGTAGTAAGCGTTTTTGTGCAATTTTCTCTCTTTATCGGCACTTTTTCCAAAGCGAATTTTCTCTCTTGAAGGGCCACTTAACTTGATTAACTTAGTGACAAGAAACTCGAATTCTCCGCTATCTAGAGGTCTAGCATCTACTTTTATCTTAAAATTCTTAGTCTTGAAACCAACCTCTTTTTCAGCTTTATCAAGCAATCCAAGGAAAGTTTCTTTAGCGTTGGTAGAATGTATCATTTTCTCAAGTGTTTCAACCGGAGGAATATCGCCATCAGAAAGAATTATTTTTAGTTTATTCGTACTGATTTTCTCAAATCTCATACTCGTCTCCTTTGAATAAAAACATATACTAAAATGAGTAAAATATGTTTGACTGAATATTATATTAGCGAGTTTAAATTTGCAATAGATATTTATAAAATAACCTTGAAAAAAATGCCCCAAACTTATATAATAAGACCTGTGAAAAGGAAGCATTACGGAAACAAGCGTTTTAAAGAAATCTAAAGATAAATGAGGTAAAAAACATGAAAGAAAAAAATTGGCTTATACTTTTGGTATTTGTTCTATGTGGACTAGTAATTGGAGGACTTTTAGGTCAACTTGCAGCAAATGTTAGCTGGTTAAGTTGGTTAGGCTACGGAAAAGAGTTCGGATTTAGTCCAGTTACTATGGATTTAGGTGTAGTAAAGATCACATTAGGACTACTATTTAAGATTAATATTGCAAGTATTATTGGTATTGCAATTGCTATATTCATATATAGAAAAGTCTAATTTAATTTCATTTAACTAAATGGGGGCAGAAAGGATAGTATGCCACTTAAAATGAAGGAATTGCCAGAAGCTGAAAGGCCATATGAAAAGTTAAAAATGTATGGTGAAGATAAACTTTCGATCGCAGAGCTTCTGGCTATTATTATAAAGACAGGTACAAAAGATGAGAATTCGTTAGATATAGCTAATAGAATTCTAATGCTTACAAATAACTTATCAGAATTAGCAACGATTTCTATAAACGATTTAACAAAATTAAAAGGAGTTGGAGAAGTTAAAGCAATACAGATAAAGGCTGTATATGAATTATCAAGAAGACTCTCTTCTCCACAAAACAATTTGAAGATTAGAATCAATAGCCCGAAAGTAATAGCGGACATATTAATCAATGAATTACGAGATGAAAAACAAGAACAATTAAGATTGATTATTTTAAACACAAAAAATGAAATAACAAAGAACATTGTAATTGTAAAAGGCGATACTAATGTTGTGAATGTTTCAATAAAACAGATATTAGCAGAGCCAATAAAAAATCAAGCACCAAAGATAATTTTAGCGCACAATCATCCAAGTGGTGATCCAACACCATCAAGCGAAGATTTGCACTTAACAAGAGAAGTAATAAAGGCATGTGATATTTTCGGTATTAAACTTCTAGATCATATAGTTATTGGAAACAATAATTATCATAGCATCTTATCAATGTCTGAATTCAAAAATTTTTAAGAAAGGATTATCAATGGACTTTTCAAACTTTGGTACAAAAGACATGGGAATTGATATTGGCAGCTCAAAACTAAGAGTCACATTTGAAGATAAAGGCATTGTACTTGAAGAGCCAACATTGATAGTAGTAAATAAAAAATCAGGACAAATAATTGCAACTGGAATGAAAGCACAAAACATTATGGAGCAAAATCCAATTACATTAAAAGCTGTTCGTCCAGTAGAAAATGGACAAATAATAGATATCGATTACATGGAAATATTCATGCGCGATATGATTAAAAAAGTCTATAAAGAATTTAACACGGGACGACCAAGAATCTTTGCAAACGTTCCAACAGACATAAATGAAGTACAACAAAAAGCATTAGAAAATGCACTTTATCAAATGGGTGCAAAAGAAATATTTTTAATAGATGCTCCAATTGCTGCTGCAGTGGGATGTGACTTAAGAGCAGACAAACCAATCGGAAACATGATTATTGATATCGGTGCTGGCAAAACAGAAGCGGCGGTTGTATCAATGGGAGAAGTTGTTGTTAGTGATACAACAAATGTTGCTGGTAACGCAATCGACGAAGACATTATTCAATATTTAAAAGACAACTTAAGTCTTTCAATTAATAAAGAAACAGCAGAAGAATTAAAGATTCAACTAGGTGGTGCAGAATCGTTAATTGAAGAAAAAGTCTTAGAAGTAACAGGAAGAAATGTTGAAACAGGACTTCCTTATACTATACTAGTATCATCAAAAGATATCGAAAAAGCAACAAAGAAAGCTATGCAAGAAATTACAAACACAATTTTATCTGTTATATCAAACACACCGCCAGAATTAGTTAGTGACATTATACAAAATGGAATTTACATCACCGGTGGTGGTGCACATACAAACACAATTGATAATTTCATTGCTCAAAAGACAGGTGTAAAAACATATATTGCAGAAAACCCAGAGCATTGTATAGCTCGAGGAATAGATAGAATAATAAATAACTCAGGCGATTATTCAAGAATGATGGAAGCTAGAAAAAGGAGAAAATTATTATAATGAAAAATAAGTTTGGCAAGACTAATTTTATAGGCGTATTAATAACAACAATTATTTTAGTTGTGATTGTTATTGCTTCAAGTGTAAATGCAGGAAGCAGTTCTGTATTTAGCCAAGTGGTTTCAACACTATTTACTCCAATTCAAAATGGTTTTGCTCATATTGGTTATTCAATGTCTGGCAATCCAAACATTTCTGACGTAGAAAAATTGAAACAAGAAAATGAACAATTGAAAAAAGAAAATGAAGAATTAAAAAATGGACAAAGAGAATTAGAAGTTGTTAAAAAAGAAAACGACACTTTAAAAGAATACCAAAACTTAAAAGATAAATTCTCTGTTTTCACAACAGTACCAGGAATGGTTATAGAAAGAAGTTATAGTAATTACGATAAGATTTTAGTAATAAATGTTGGCGCTGCAGATGGTATTAAAGAAAATATGGCAGTAGCTTGTGGCCAAGGATTAGTAGGACATGTAATAGCAGTAAATGAACATACATCAAAAGTTCAAACAATTGCAGACACGGCAAATACAATTAGCGCAAATATTAGTACATCAAATCAAAGTATTTTAGTAAAAGGAACAATCGGTGTTACACAAGAATTAAAAGCAACATCAATTCCGGCAGAAGCAACAGTAATGCAAGGTGATACATTAACAACATCAGGACTTGGCGGAATTTATCCAAAAGGAATTTTAATTGGAACAATTAAAGAAATAGTTAACACAAAAAATCAAACTGATAGATATGCAATAATTATTCCATCAGTAAACTTTAATACAGTAAATACAATTTTAGTAATCACAAGTTCAACAACAGAAAACAAACAAGAGTAAAAAGAAGATCAAAACAAAAAAAGAAGGAGATATAAGTGAAAAAGTTTAAAAGCATTTTAATAATAATTTTACTTTTCATAATTATATATTTTTTACAATGCAACTTTTTTTCATGGTTCAACATTGCTGGAATCATGCCAAACTTATATGTTGTTCTTGTTTTGTTTGTTGGTTTGTTCATCGGAAAAAAGATCGGTGTTTTATCGGGAATAATAATTGGATTAATTCTTGATTCATTATTTGGAAGAGACTTTGGAATTACAAGTATATTGCTAGGAACAATTGGTTTAGCTGCAGAGTTTTTAGATAGAAGATATTCAAAAGACAGTAGAATAACAATTATTATAATGGCACTTGTTTCAACTGTATTTTTTGAAGTTGTAAAGTATGCAATTTGTTATTTTATGCACAACGTTGAATTAGAGATAATGGAATTTATAAGAATTCTTATAATAGAGAATATATTTAATTCTTTATTAATAATTATTTTTTATGCAGGAATGAAACGATTAGGATACTACTTAGAAGATGGATTTAAAACAAAGAAATTTGCTACAAGATATTTTTAATTTATAGAAAGGTAAATAATGAAAAAAGCAAAAACAAAGCAAGACTACAATTTAAGATTTAATATTATAATTGCAATTATTTATATAATTGGAATTATTTTGCTTGTTAAATTATTTACATTACAAATAGTTGAGGGTGAAGATTATAGAGAAGCCTCAAATACAAAACTAACAAGAGAAACAACTCTTCATGCAACTAGAGGAAATATACTTGATGCAAGTGGAAACAAATTGGTTTCAACTTCAATGGTACACAGTGTAGAAATTTACAAAACAAAAATTGATAACGACACATTAAATAATTCATTATTGTTATTTGCAAAAACAATGGATGAAAATGGAGATAAATATGTTGATCAATTTCCACTAATTTACGATTCTGAATTTAAAACTAAAGAAGGAATTGATTTTGATAATTGGAAAAAGAAACAAAACTTAGATGAGAACTACACGGTAGAAGATTGTTTCAATCACTATGTAAAAAAATACGATATAAAGACCGAAGATAAATTAGAGCAAAGAAAAATAATTAACCTACGTTATGTAATAGATTTAAATGGATATAGTTCAACTCGTTCAATAAAGTTAGCAACTCATATTAGCAATAATTCAGTTGCAAAATTAAACGAAATGAGCGCAAGTTTCCCAGGAATAACAACTTATAGTGACACATCAATTTCATATCCATATGGTGAATTAGCTTCTCATATATTGGGATACACAGGTGCAATTAATGAAGAAGAATTAGAAGCGGATAAATCATATAACAGAAATGATGTAATAGGAAAAACAGGATTAGAAAGAACATTTGAAAAATATCTAAGAGGAAAAAATGGAACTAAGCTGGTTGATGTTTCTGTTGATGGTGTTGTAATGGATGAATATATCAGCGAAGAAGCGGTGGCTGGAAGCAATATAATTTTAACACTAGACGTTGATTTACAAAAACAAACAGAAAAAGCATTAGCAAAAGGAATACATGACATTAGTTCTGCAACGGAAGGCGCAGCAGTTGTACTAAATTGTAATACTGGTGAAGTACTTGCAATGGCAAGTTATCCTAATTACAATCCAGCATTGTTCATAGACGGAATTAGCACAACAGATTATAATAACTATATAAATGATTCTAGACACCCATTTATAAATAAAGCAATATCAGACACTTCAGCACCAGGTTCCACATTCAAAATGGTTACTGCAATTGCAGGATTACAAAGTGATGGAATCAAAGTTGATTCAACAATTGCTTGTTCTGGAAGATATACAAGATTTGATAGTTATCAACCATATTGTTGGAATAAAAGAGGACATGGATATTTGAGCGTCACTCAAGCCATTGAAAGATCATGTAACTATTTCTTCTATGAAACAGGATATAGAGCAGGAATAAAAGAATTGAATAGAGTTGCAAGAGCATTTGGACTTGGATCAAAAACAGGAATTGAATTACCAAATGAAACAGCAGGTGTATTAGCGGGACCAGATAGTGATTCACAATGGTCACCAGGAAAAACAGTTCAAGCTGCTATTGGACAAAGTAACAACTCGTTTACACCATTGCAAATGGCTAAATACACAGCAATGATTGCAAATGGTGGTAAGAATATAGACATTACAATTATTAAAGATATTGAAAATCCAGATGGTACAAAAGTATCAAGAAATGAAATTGATTCTTTAATAAATGAAAAGAATGGTATTACAAATAGTGGGGAAGATTTAAATTTCACAGAAGAACATTTAAAAGCAATTAAGGAAGGTATGAAAGGTGTTACCACAGATGATGGTGGTACTGCTGTTGGATACTTTAGGGGGTTCTCAACAGTACTAGGCGGTAAAACTGGATCTGCATCAGTTGATGATAGAGGAAATGCAAATGCATGGTTTGTTGGATTTGCACCATACGACAATCCGGAAGTTGCAGTCGCTGTTTATATTAAATTAGGACAACATGGTGCTGCAGCAGCCCCAGTAGCAAGAGAGATTTTAGCACAATATTTTGGAATGAACCAAGTAGATATCAAAGAAGATGTTTCAGTAATGAATGAAGAACAATCTACTTATTAATTAGTACAAAAGATTATGATGAGAAATCAATAATGTTCTGGGCAAGCATAAACCCTGAATATATATAATAAGGAGAATGCATAATGTATAAGATGAGAAACATAATCAGCGTATTATTAAACAAAGATAAAATAATAATTAGAATTAAAGATGAGGCAACTCATGATTTAATGATGTCAGAAATAAAAGAAAAACTTCCAATGTTAAAACAATTTTATCAAGACGAAAAGACGCCAATTTTAGTTACAGGTAAAATTTTAAAACAAAAAGAAATGGATGAAATTCAAAAACTAATTAGCAAAGCAATCGCTGTAAAGATTGAATTTGATAGTCCTACAGCACTTGGATTACCTGCGATTAAAAAGATTTACAGAAAAGATATTCAAGCATCATCAACTAAATTCTATAAGATGTCAATGAGATCAGGACAAAAAATTGAGTTTGAAGGAAGCGTTGTAATATTAGGTGATGTAAATTATGGAGCAGAAATAATTGCGGAAGACAATGTGGTAGTGCTTGGAAACCTAAGAGGAATGGCACATGCAGGAGCTAAAGGAAATCAAAGTGCGTTTATAAGTGCACATGTAATTGACTCTCCACAAATAAGAATTGCTTCAAACATATTAGAAAGAAACAAAGATGAGATTCAAAGTCAATCATTTACTTATGCATTCGTAAATGAAAATGGACGAATAGAATTAACAAGATAAAAAAGTTGCTGTCTCCTAACGGAGACAAGAAAGAGACCGATTTTAGGTCTCTTTTATTTTACAAAAATATTACACCAATATTACAAATTAACAACGACTAGCAAACGCAGTGATATCAAGGCGTACGCGACACTGAAAAACGCCAAATATTGTTGATAAAGTAATGAATTAAAAGTATAATAAAAGAGTATAAAAATATAGCGATAATAGTCGAAATATATTAAAGATTTTTACGGAGGAATTTAAATGAAAAACTTTATTAGAACAATTTCATTTATGATAGTAACAGTGTTGATATTATCATCAGTATTACCTGTTTCTATTTATGCATCATCAGTAACAACTGGTGGTGAAAACAACAGTGCGGTTGTAGGTGCAAAAACTGGACCAGATGATATTACAATATCAGTTACAAACACTGGAGAATTGAAAGGCTCAACAGAAGATGTAATTGATCCTGAAACTGGAAATTCTATAGGAAATCCAATAGTAAGGATTCCAGTTGTGATTGATGCTTATAATTCATCATATATTAAAGATGCATCTGTTAGTTTCGAAAACAGCAATTTCACTATTGTAAATTCAGAAATAGCAAATGATAAAAACGTACAGTCAATAAACAATGAGGTTATTAAATTAAATTCTTCTGAAATAGATGAAACAATTAATTTAAGTATTCCAGTATCGTTCAAAAAAGCTGATTATGTATCGGAGGATTACTTTAACAAAACAGTAACAATTAAATTATCTGGAACTTATGTTGATAGAAATGGAGAAGAAAAAACATTTAACAAACAAGTTCAAACAAATTTATCTTGGTATGTTATTGATAAAGAGTTTATAGCAGACACAGAAATCGTAAGATGTTTTACATTTACAGAAAATAATCAAAACAATGTTATGGTTACATTAAAGCTTACATCTGGAGTTAAGAATTGTGCAACAGTAGAAAAAGAAAAAACATTAGAAATCAATGTTCCAAAGATAAGAAACATTTATCCTGAAGTAATAGTTTCAGCTGATAATTATTCAAGTGAACAAGACCAAGCAAACGAAAAGATAGTTTTGACAAAGACTATTGCAAAGAATGAAAACAATGAATATAAATGGGAAAAAGAAAATGATGTAGTGTATTTAACATACATCTACAGAAATACTAGCAACAATTTTTATTCGGACAAAAAAGATATAAACTTTAAGTCTGTTACTACAACACTTGATGATGCTGAAAATAACAAGACAAAACAGGCGACAGTAAAACAAATTCCTTTTGATCAAAATCAGGAATTAAGCAATATCATAATAGCAAGTACAACTTCTACACCAAGTATTAATAGAGGTTATATAATCTCAAACACAGGACTAGAAACAAATTTTGATGTTAAATATTCATTAAACATTGGTTATGCACAAACAACTAACAGCATAAAATTAAAAGAAATAGCAAATGAATATTCTTCATCATTCAGAACTAAAAGTATAACTGTAGACGGAAATGAACTAACAAGAGTTTTTGGTGAAAATGGAAAAATCACTATATCGTTACAGGATAGCAGTGATACATATGAAATTACAAAAAACAATACAACAATTACAATTCCAAGCAACAAAGAGATTGATGAAATAAATACTACTGAACCAACTGGCGTTGGCAACATAAATATTAATATGGTTAAAACAATAAAAAGCAATGCAAGTACAACTTTAGCAAACAAAACAAAGATTACTGGTGGAGTAATAATTGTAAACACAGATTTGGCGAACAATCAAGTTGCAACCGCGTGCGAATGGGAAACAAAGATAGAAGAACCAACACAAAAAGTTCACTTTGAATCAAAGTTCAAAACATTATCAACAATTCAGAAAAATGAGAGAATGATTCTATCAGTTGTTTTAGAATCAGATTCAGTAGACGATTATTTATTTAAGAATCCAACATTGAAGATTACTTACCCAAATGTCATAAAAACAATATCAAACGTTACAACAAACATTTTATATGATGACAATGATGAGTTAAGTATTGCAAATACAAGTATAAACAACGACAATCATACATTAGTATTAACACTATCAGGAACACAAACACATTACACTTCATCAGCTGTTTCAAAAGGAATACTAATTCAGATTGTAGCAGATTATACATTAGACAAATTAGCACCAACGGTAGATTCTGCAATGCAGTTAGAGGTGTATAATACCAATACAGAACAAACATCTAGAATGTTAAAAGCTTTTAAAATAGTTGCACCAACAGAATTTATTGTACAAAACAAAGTAGATATAACTAGTCCAACAAATGAAAATGGAACAAGTGACAAGTACTACTTTAAAGAAAGTAGAACGACAATAGAAGAAGATGTAGAGGATATTATAATACCACTATATAGCAACATAAAATATATGGATGTATATGGAACAGCTGTTAACAATCAAGGAACAGATATAGATAATGCGGTTGTTATCGGAAATTTTCCATCTAAAAACGCAAACTCATATTCAGGCACACCATTTAATACTACTTTTGACACAACTATAATGAGTGGAATAACTGTAGAAAGAGAAAACAAAAAGACAAGCGAAAATCAAAATGGCACATATGAGGTTTACTATAGTAGAAATGCAAACGAATCAATTAATTCAAGTAACTGGACTGATACTGTGATCGAGGATGCGAAGTCTTATAAAATTGTCTTCTTAGGTACATTTGCAAATACTTCAAGAAAAGATTTTCATTACAAAGTAAAAGTTCCAGAAGATTTAACATATGATCAACGAGCAAAAGAATC
>OCTX014569297.1_pt1 | contig 53292 bp, 41 predicted proteins | sample 1539691 | NCBI WGS metagenome assembly OCTX01 (sample SAMN02144231, study PRJEB22623) | gut metagenome | biome: sheep rumen | host: Ovis aries | place: New Zealand
ACAAAGGTAACAAAAAAGGCTGAAACCCAAGCGAGGGATTCAGCCTAATTTTTATTTCATACTAAAATCTTTTAGCGGACAGCAATAATTCAAAAACAAAAACGGACAAGGAAAAACAGGTTTTTATTTGTAAAGCTCCCTTGTTATGTTGGTTTTTCCTTGTTTTTATTGGTTTTTCTTTGTTTTTATTGGTTTTTGACAGACGCAAAGCGTTATCATTCCCAGAGATTCCCGCGTAAAGCACGACAACAGAAAAACAAACTCGAGACTACAGAAAATTATCTCCCGACAACACGAAATCATTGTCGGGAGATATTTTCCTATTGCCGGGAGATATTTTCGTGTTGCCAGGAGATATTTTTCTCTTGCCGCGAGTCACGAAAATATCTCCCGACGCTGCGCTGAAATTTTCTAGAGAATTTCAACGCAACGCCGTGAGATAAAAAAACAATCTCGCGGCACTGTTTTTTATCTCACGACAACAAAAAGACACCTGCGGCAAAGGGAAGTACAAAAAAAATGAGTAACTTTGCAAAGTTGAAACATAACCAATCACAAAATAAACCATGAAATCAAATTCTGACGGAATGCTGAGAAAGGACGGCGTGAGCCTGCTCGTGCCCTTCGCCATGATTACCTGCTGCTTCGCCATGTGGGGCTTCGCCAACGACGTGACCAACCCGATGGTGAAGTCGTACTCCACCATTTTCCAAATGAGCGTCGTCGAAGGCTCGCTGGTGCAGGTGGCTTTCTATCTGGGTTACTTCGTCATGGCCTTCCCCGCCGCCATGTTCATTCAGCGCTACTCGTTCAAGGCGGGCGTACTGATGGGGCTGGGGCTCTATGCCGTGGGCGCGCTGGCGTTCATTCCGGCCAAGGCCACGGGCATCTACTACTCGTTTCTGCTGGCCTATTTCGTCATGACGTGCGGACTGTCGTTCCTGGAAACGTCGTGCAACCCCTACATCTACTGCATGGGCAGCGAGGAAACGGCCACGCGGCGGCTCAATCTGGCCCAGTCGTTCAATCCCATCGGAGCGGTGACGGGAACCATCGTGGCGTGGCTCTTCGTGCAGAATCAGCTCGACCCCACCGACTCGCCCACGCGCGCACAACTGCTGGCGAGCGACCCGGCCCGCTTCGAGGCCATCAAGGACCACGACCTGAGCATACTGATTCAGCCCTACGTCTATATAGGTTTCGTGGTGCTCGCACTGCTGCTGGCCATCCGCCTGACGCGCATGCCGAAAGCAAGCGACGGCGGCAGCAACAAGCGTTTGGGTACGGCCCTCAAGGAACTGGCCAGGGTGAAAAACTACCGCGAAGGGGTGATTGCACAGTTTTTCTACATCGGCGCACAGGTGACCTGCTGGACCTACATCATGCACTACGGCCACGAGCTGTTCTGCGAGCACGGCGAACTGAGCGAGACGGCGGCCAACGCACTGTCCTTCCGCTACTACATAGGGGCGCTCATCCTGTTCACCGTGGGGCGCTTCGTCTGCACGTGGTTCCTCAGGTTCGTCAAGCCGGGCCAGCTGTTGGCCGTGCTGGCCGTGCTGGCCATGCTGTGTCTGGTGGGCGTGATGCTGTTCGCCGACTTGAAGGGCATGTACTGCCTGGTGGCCGTGAGCGGCTGCATGTCGCTCATGTTCCCCACCATCTACGGCATTGCGCTCAGAGGACTGGGCGAAAACGTGAAGTTTGGCGGTGCGGGCCTCATCATGTCCATCCTCGGCGGCAGTGTGCTGCCCCCCATCCAGGCGGCCATCATGGACACCCACACCACCTTTGCAGGGCTCTCGGCGGTGCATGCTTCGTTTGTGGTGCCGATGGTTTGTTTCGCCGTGGTGGCATGCTACGGATTCCGCACCCGATAGCCCCGCCCGCCGGCAGTTTTCACTGTTCGGCGGTTTCGGCGCGTTTCCACTGTAACAAAAACCACCTTTCCTACGTCTTAAATAATAGCACCACCAGAATGGACGCCACTGAGTTCAAGAAACTCTTCTTGCCATGCAGCCGAAAAATGTTCAGCGTGGCATGGCGGCTGACAGGCAACGACCTGGCGGCTGAGGATCTTGTGCAGGACACGTTCCTGAAACTATGGACCAAGCGCGACGAGCTGAAGCACGTGGTCAGCCACGAGGCCTACTGCATCACTACGCTGAAGCACGTGTTCTACGACCAGCAGCGCAAGGCACACTTGGGCGAGGTGGATCCACCGCCTGACCAACTGCAAGTGGCCGCAACCGACGACGTGCAACAGCAGGTGGAAGAACGCGACGTGGCGGCGGCCGTGTTCAGGCTGATAGCTCAGTTGCCCGAACCTCAGCGCACCATTATTCAGATGCGCGATGTTGACGATATGGCTTACGAGGACATTGCCGCCGCCACAGGCTTTTCGCAGGTGAATGTGCGTGTGCAACTGAGCCGGGCGCGCAAACGAATCAGGGAACAACTGGGGAAATGGAGAATGGATAATGATTGACAATTGTGAAATTGTGAAATTGTAGAATTTTGAAAATTGTGAAATCAACCTATGAACATAGAAGAAACCAAACGATTGCTCGACAAATATCTCGACGGACTGACCACCGAAGCCGAGGAACAGCAACTGCGCCAGACCATGAACGGCGAGGTGCCCGCTGAACTGCGGGCCGAAAAGGCCATGTTCGCCGCCCTAGCACGTTTCGAACAGACCGCCGAAGCACAGATGGACGCCCGGCTGGCCGATGCCACCGAGCACCGCATGAGCCGAATGATCGACCAGTGGAACCGCGTGGAAAACTCCACGCGCCGCAAGAGCCGCAGCCACGCCACCCGGTGGATGGCGGGCGTGGCGGCAGGCATGCTGGTGCTCGTTGGCGTGAGCTTCTATGCCGGACAGAAACAACAGCAGAGCATGCAGCCACAGACGGCGGCCATGCCCGAAGACACCTACAACGACCCGCGCATGGCCTACAAAGAAACAGAAAAGGCACTGCAGACGCTCTCGGAAAACCTGAACAAGGGCATCAAGGAAATGGAAAAAATCAAAAAGAACTAGTACACATATATATATATGAAGAAAATAGCATTCATAGCCCTGCTAGTGCTCATGGGCATCACCGCGCGCGGACAGGACGCGCTGTTCAAGAGCTTTGAGAATGTGAGCGGCGTTTCGACAGTCTATATCTCGAAATCGCTGCTGAGCATGATGCCTAGCCTGAAGGTGAACAACCGCGACTTGGCCAAGATGGCGGGCAAACTGGACCACATACAGATTCTCAGCGCAGAGAAGGCCAACCTCGTTGCAAAACTGAAAAAACAAACCGCATCCACCTACACGGCCAAGAACGGCTACGAGGAGGTGATGCGGGCCAACGAGAGCGGACAGAAAGTGTTCATCTATCAGAAACGCTACAAGAACGGCAAGCACGAGTTCGTGCTCGTCACCGACGCCTTGGGCCACCTCAGCGTGGTGAACATCCTCGGCACACTGACGCTCAAGGACATTCAGTCGCTGACGAAATAGGAGGAAAATGTGCAGACTTTTTTTTCAGCTACACATTTTCCCTCCGCAAATACATGGTCACGCCACTTTAGTGATGAAGCATGTTCGACCATGCGTGATGACCTGCCGTGTTCAGCAGAATCAGAATGATGACGGACAGAATCAAAGTGGTGCTTTTTTTGTCACGGAAATACAGTGCAGCCAACAGGATGCTGGCAACCACCACCATCGGGACGAACATGGAGAAAAGAGTGCTCCAGAACTCTGTGACTCTCAGGGGCAGTAATGAATGAGAGGAAGAAAATCGCCATGGAAAGAACGAAAAACTTCACCATAAACATTGAACAAGGATGCGTGAACAATAAAGTTACATGGTTGGCACCTTGATGGAATTAGGAATCATATCCACCTGGTCGCGGGAGAGCACTTCGTCGAAGCTCCACGCACCGTTCCACCAGTCGATGTTGGCGCTGCCATGGTCGGTTTTCTTAAATTCATTCGAATGTGGGTTGTTGGTGCGCCCGTAGTCGTACCAGGGCATGAAGAAAAGCCACTTGGCCCCTGCATTCCACTGGCTGGCGATGGAAGGAATGTTGCCGCACTCGGTGATGGCCACCAGCTTGTCGGGGCATTGCTGGCTGAGCCACTGGAAATAGTTGCTGTTGCACTCGGCAGCGCTGCCGACATTGTAGAGGTCGAAGCCCACGATGTCAACATATTCGTCGCCGGGATACCAATCCATACCCACGGAGAATGGCTGCATCCACCCAGCAGCGTGAGTCCAAGCCCAGATGAGGTTGTCCAGCCCGGCCTCCTCGAAACGCTGGTACATGACGCGCCACAGTTCGCAGCAGGCCTTGGCATCCCTACCCCACCAGAACCACATTCCGCCAGCCTCGTGCAGGGGACGCCACAGCACGGGAATGCCCTTGTCCTTCAGTTTCTTAAGATAACCGGCAATCTGGTCGATGTCTTTTATCATCAGTTTGTATTCAGCCGACTGCGGGTCGAAAATCTTGCGCACGTCGAAGTTGGTCTCGTTGTCCTTGCTCCCCGCATAGAAAGCATAGTCGCGCCCGTTGTTGGCAGGCACGTTCCAGTGCCACATGGCGGCCACGATGCCTCCGGCGTTATGCCAATCTTCCACCACCTGCGTGTTGGAATAGTCAATCCATCCGCCAGGGCTTGAAAAGGGATGGTGGATAAAGTCGAAACAGTTCAGGGCTGGCCAGCGACCCGTATGCTCATACACCCACTGGGCCTCGTTGATGTTCCAATTGACATTGGCCATGGCTCCTGAGAGGATTTTCTTGCCGTAAATGCTGCACAGATAGTCGAACAGCTGCTGTGCTTCGGGCGAACGCTTCACCTGACGTGTGGCGCCGTAGGTTTTGGCAGCCTGCGCCTGCGGTCCGCTGTTTGTATTTTGCTGTTGCGATGCCGGGGTTTCAGTCTCTTGCTCAACGAGTGCCGGGTCGGGCAATTCGTCGGCATATTTCTCCGAACAGGAAGTGAAAGTCAGCGTGAGCGAGCCAACCAGAAGGAATGTACACACTGTGGTGGCAGCGAAGGTGATCGATTTTTGTTTCATGGAAGGATAGTTTCGTAGTTTTTATAATGTTAGTTCTTTTTCCTTTTGTTATAGGATATAAAAAACGCCTCTCTACAGCCTTTCCACTAGGGAATCTGCTGTAGAGAGGCAATATTGTTTTCTGCATCAAGGATTGTACTTCAGCAACAAGCCTTTCACCAGTTTGCCGTACTTTTTGACAACGTCGTCGGCCCATGGTCCTGTGGCATTGGCGCGAGGAAGAAGCATCGAACATGTTTCGTCTTTGTCGGAAACCGACCAGCAAATCCAGCTCACCTTGTTCTTCTCCATCCGGTCAACCCACAGCTGCTCGGACTCTGCATCCAACCGGCCGTTGCCCGAAGCCTCGCAAGCGCCCGACTCGGACACGAAAACGGGAAGGCCGGCCTTGACGGCATCTTCCATGCGCTGGCGCAGATACTCGCCGTGGGTGGCGGCATAGAAGTGGACGGTGTACATCAGGTTATCAATGCCTTTAACGGGGTCCTCGGCCACCAAGTGAATGTCTTGGTCCCAGTGGGGGCAGCCCATCAGAATAACATTGTCGGGGTCGTACCTGCGTATTTCCTTGCTTACCGTCTCACAATACTGCCTCAGGCTCTCCCAACTGTCTTCCACGGGCTCATTGTAGAGTTCATAGATGACATGGGGGTACTTGCCATACTTCTGAGCCATTCGCCCGAAGAACTCCACGGCTTTCTGGGTGTGCATTTCGTGTGAGTGCCAGTCGATGATGACATAGACGTTGTTCTTGATGGCAGCCTCCACCACCGTTTCTATGCACTTGATGGCGAACTCAGGATTCTCCAAGTAGTTGTCCTCGACGGTGGTCACACCCATGGCAGCCCGGATGACGGTGGCATGCCAGTCGTTTTTAAGGGTTTTGACGGCCTTTTTGTTGTAGAACCGCGGCCAAATGTTGTGCCAACCGAAACTGACACCGCGCAGAACAACGGGATTGCCCTGCTGGTCGCAAAGCTGAGCCCCTTTCACCTGCAATTGTCCCCACTGTTTGACGGGGTCCGTAGCGTAAGCACCAACCACTGCCAGTGCCAACATCATGGTAAATAACAGTTTTTTCATGATAAACGTGATTATTGAGTGATTTTTTTACAATTGAAGCGCTAGAACAACGAGATGACGTGGAGATACACCACGGCGGCGGGAATTGCCATGAGCGACGAGTCGAAACGGTCGAGCATTCCTCCGTGGCCAGGCAGTATGTTGCCACTGTCCTTGATGCCCAGCGTTCGTTTGAAAAGGCTCTCAACCAAGTCTCCCCAAGTACCAAACACCACGACAGTCAGCCCCAGCCCCATCCATTTCAGCGGCGAAAGCTGCTCGGCAACGGGCGTAACTTGGCTGATGATGTAGGCGGCAATGAGTACAAACACGGCACCACCAATGCTTCCTTCCCAGCTCTTGCCCGGACTGATGCGCGGAAACAGCTTGTGTTTGCCCAGCAACGACCCTGCGCAATAGGCACCCGTGTCGTTGGTCCAAAGGAAGATGAACAGACTCAGCGGTAGGATGTAGTTGAAATGTATCTGCCCGTCGGGAGCCCCCATGAACGCTAGCACGTTGACAAGCGAGAACGGCAGGGCGATATACATCTGCGAAAGCATGGTGTAGGCCCAGTTGTTGATGGGATTGGGAGCCTTGGTATAGAGTTCGCTGATGAACAGATAGACAATCGTGAACAGGTAGGCAAAGAACACGGCCGGAGACACCACTCCCCAGCAGAAACCAAAGACGGACAGAAACAGGAACACACCCGCCACCGTACAGACGGCCCGGTTGACTGTGGTGTTTTCCACATGCTCGTTGACAAGTCCGGTGAACTCCCAGATAGTCAGTCCCGTTATAAGCGCGAAAAGCACCACCATGGCTATGGGGTTCAGGAAACAGGTTACGATGGCCGCCACGAAGAATACGCCCGTGATGGCTCTGACAATGAGATTCTTCATGCCTTGCCTCCTTCCTTCGTTTCGTCATTGGACTGCGGATCCTGGCGCTGTGCTTCCAGGTTCTTATCTTCCTGAGCTTGCTGGTCCAACTCCTCGGCACGTTTTTTGGCCATTTCCTCGGCCATGGCGCGCTGGTTCTCCTCAATAATTTCCTGCGAACGGCTCACCCACGGACGTTTGCCGAAGATTTTCTCCACATCCTCGGTGTAGATGACCTCACGGGCAATCAGCAGCTCTGCCAACTGATTGTGTCCCTCGGCATGCTCGGTAAGGATGCGTTTGGCACGATCGTACTGCTCGTTGATCATCTTGAGCACCTCCTCATCCATGATGCGGGCGGTGGTTTCCGAGTAGGGTTTCTGGAATCCGTATTCCTGGTTGTTGTAATAGCAGATGTTGGGCAGACGGTCGCCCATGCCGGCGTAAGCAATCATGCCGTATGCACTCTTCGTGGCGCGCTCCAAATCGTTGGTGGCACCCGTTGAGATGTGCCCTGTGAAAAGTTCTTCGGCGGCACGTCCACCCAGCAGCGAGCACATTTCGTCGAGCAGTTGCTCTTTGGTGGTGATTTGGCGTTCCTCTGGCAAATACCAAGCGGCGCCCAAAGCACGGCCACGAGGCACAATGGTGACTTTCACCAAGGGTGCAGCATGTTCGCAGAACCAAGAAATAGTGGCGTGGCCTGCCTCGTGCAGGGCGATGCTGCGCTTTTCGTCAGCTGTCATCACTTTTGTCTTCTTTTCCAATCCGCCGATGATACGGTCAACGGCATCGAGGAAATCTTGCTTCACAACCGCCTCACCATTCCTTCGGGCTGCAATCAGAGCCGCCTCGTTGCAGACATTGGCAATGTCAGCCCCCGAGAATCCTGGGGTCTGACGGGCAAGGAAGTCAATGTCCAACGAGTCGTCGGTCTTGAGTGGCCGCAAATGAACCTGGAAAATTTCCTTGCGCTCAGCCAGGTCGGGCAAATCAACATGAATTTCGCGGTCGAAACGGCCAGCGCGCAGCAGCGCCGAGTCGAGCATGTCAACACGGTTGGTGGCAGCCAAGATAATCACGCCACTGTTGGTGCCGAAGCCGTCCATCTCGGTGAGCAGGGCGTTCAGCGTGTTCTCGCGCTCGTCGTTGCCCCCCATCGAGGGATTCTTCGAACGGGCACGTCCCACAGCATCAATCTCGTCGATGAAGATGATGCAAGGCGACTTTTCCTTGGCCTGGCGGAACAGGTCGCGCACACGGCTGGCACCCACACCCACGAACATCTCCACGAAATCGCTACCGCTCATCGAGAAGAACGGAACGCCAGCCTCGCCGGCCACAGCCTTGGCCAACAGCGTCTTACCCGTTCCCGGAGGACCTACCAGCAGCGCACCCTTAGGTATCTTTCCGCCCAAATCAGTGTATTTCTTAGGATTCTTCAGAAACTCCACAATCTCCTGTATCTCCTGTTTGGCGCCAGCCTGTCCGGCCACGTCCTTGAACGTGATGCCCAGATCGCCGCCCTTTTCATACATCTTAGCCTTGCTCTTGCCTACGCTGAACACCCCGCCAGGGCCACCGCCGCTTCCGCCCATGCGGTTCATCATGAAAATCATGAACAGCACAAACAGCACCAACGGCGCCACATTGATGAGCAGGTTTATCAGGTCGTTGCCCTTCTTGTTGTCGTAGCTGTAGTCGCCACTGAACTTTCCGCTCTCTTTCTCAGCCACAAGAAACTCCTCGAGCTTATCCACCGAACCAAACTCTACGTTCAGATAAGGATCGGGACCCACTTCCTTGGCCGAAGCCTTGAACACATCGCGAATGTGTTCGGGCTTCACATACATCTGCAGTGTACCTTCAGGTTTGTTCACCACCACTTTGGAAGCATACCCACGGTCAACAAAAATCTTGAAATCGTTGTATGAGGCTTTCCGTTCCACACTTCCTCCCACTTGTTGGCCATTCGAGAAATAGAACGCCAACAGGGCAACAATCACGATGCCGTAAATCCATGTCATGTTGAATCTCGGCATCTTGGGATTATTATTGTCTTGTTTCTGATTCATTTTTCGATTCTAACTTATTTCGCTTTATGTGCAAAACTCTATTCACAACTACAGACACCATTAGTCCAAATCGGGAACAACCGTCTGCCTGGCATCCTGCCAGAGCGTCTCCAGATTGTAGTATTCGCGTACGTCGGGCAGAAACACATGCACCATCACATCGACATAGTCCATGGCCACCCATTGAGCATTCTCACGTCCAACCACCTTGACAGGTTTCTCACCATTGTTCACACGTGCAAACTCTTCCACCGAGTCGGCAATCGCTTCCACCTGTGTGGGCGAATTGCCCTGACAAATGACGAAATATTTGCAGATGACACCATCAAGCTCCGTGAGGTCGGCAATGACGATTCGCGAACCTTTTTTCTCTTGGATTCCTTTAGTAATCGTGTTGACTAATTTCTTGATTTCTTCCATTCAATAATTACATGATTTAGCGTACAAAGGTACACCATAATATTTGAATATCGCAAAAAATATGAGTTTATTTGTGTTTTTTTTGCGAAAATATTTGGTAGTTCAAAAAAAAGCAGTACCTTTGCACCCGCAAATCAGTCATCAAGGTGATGAAGATTGCGCCCATTGGGGTATGGTGTAATGGTAACACTACAGATTCTGGTCCTGTCATTCTTGGTTCGAGTCCGAGTACCCCAACAACATAAAAAGCCAATCGCTTGAAAACAAGACGGTTGGCTTTTTTGTTTGTCAATTGTTCCCGTGAATTTTCCCGCGACAACGCGTTTATTGAACAGAAAAGGCCAGTGAGACAAATCCCACCAGCCTTTTTCTATGAATGAATGGATGTGTTCTTGCAATCGCGAAGACTATTCCTTCTCGCTATTCTCGGCATCGATGGCCTTGATTTTCTCGCGCACCAGGTTGCAGTCGTCTTTGAGTTTCTGCACCTTCCGGTTCATCTCGTCGATGAGCGAGTTGCCCTTCTTCGACGATGCGTTGAGGAATCCGAGGTTGTTCTCGTAGGTCTGAATCTCCGCCTTCATGCTCTCGTAACGCCGCATCAGTCTGCTGCGCTCGTTGTCAAGTGCATCCTCGCCCCGACGTGCCATGTCCTTGAGGTTGCTCTTGAAGCTGTCCAATCGGCGACGGGCGGTAGAGATGTTGAGCTCCTTGTAGAGCTTATCGAGCACCTCGTGGTACTCCTTGTAAACCTTGTCTTTCTCACGGAAGGGCACATGGCCTACGGATTGATACTCCTCGACGAGTTTCTGCACCGTCTCCTGCACATTGTCGCCAGCCTCCTCGGCCACAGCTTTGAGTTTGGCAATGATGTCGCGTTTCTTCTGCAGGTTGGCATGTTCCTCATTGCGGGTGCCGGCAGTGGCGGCGTTGCGGGCCTCAAAGAACTTGTTGCAGGCTCCGAGGAAGTCGTTCCAAAGCTGGTCGCCGAGTTTCTTGGGCACCATGCCGATGGTTTTCCACTCTTTCTGCAGGGCGATGAGCTTGTCGGTGGTGGATTTCCACTCGGTGCTGTCCTGCAGGGCCTGAGCCTGTGCCACAAGGGCCTTCTTTTTCTCGGCATTCTCGGCAAAACGCTGTTTCAAATCCTTGAAGTACTGGGCCTTCTTACCGAAGAACTCGTCGCAAGCGGCGCGGAAACGCTCGAAGATTTTCACATTCATCTTCTGCGGGGCAAAGCCAATGGTTTTCCATTCGGCCTGAATCTCCATGATTTCCTTGGTGCGGCGCTCCCAGTCGCTGGCTCCCTTGCTTTCCTCGTTGGCAATGGCCTCTACGCGTTCGCAGAGAGCGGTCTTCTTCTGCAGGTTTTCTTCTTCTCGGGCCCGCAGGTTCTCGAAGTGCTGTTGGTGGCGTTTGTTGATGACGGTGCTGGCAGCCTTGAAGCGCGTCCATATTTCCTCGCGCAGTTCCTTGGCCACGGGCCCTATCTCGCGATACTCCTGATGGAGTTTCTGCAGCTGATGGAACGCACTGATCACGTCGGACTCATTGGCCAGGTTCTCGGCGGCTTCACACAGTTTGGTCTTCAGTTCAAGGTTCTTGCGGAAGTCGTATTCGCGGGCCTCACTGTTGAGTTTCAGCAGGTCGTAGAACTGCTCTACGTAGAGTTGGTAGCTGCGCCACAACTCGTTGGCCCTGTCGGCGGGTACGCTCTTTATCTCGCGCCACTCGGTTTGCAGTTTCTTAAAATCTTGATAAGCTCGGTTGGCCTCCTCGGGCGAGGTGACCATGTTCTTTATTTGCTCGATGATGGCGAGTTTCTTCTTCAGGTTTTCCTGTTTCTCGGCTTCCTGCTCCATGAAGACTTTGGCTCGCTTCTCTTTGATGACGCTCATTTCGGCCTTGAACACTTCTTCGTCCTCGTCGGGCTGCACCTGATACTTTTCCGGGTCGCCGCCTTGGTCGAGATACTCTTTCATGCGCGCTTCGCGCTCAGCGATGTGCAGCTTGTAGAAGATGGTCTTCAGGTTGTCAACTTCCTCCTTGTTGGGAGTCTCTTCGCCGTGGGCAATTTCTTTCACTCGCTCCAGAATCTCTGCCTTGGTCTTATAAACCTTCTTAGGCTCTTCCTCAGCGGCTGGGGCGGGTTCGTCGGCAGGTTCCTCGGCGGCTGCAGCCTCTTCGTCGGCAACAGGGGCTTCGTCGGCAGCGGGAGCCTCTTCGGCCACGGCGGCCACCTCTGCGGCAGCTGGCTTTTCGGGCTCTGTGCTTCCAGCCTCGGGAGCAGCTTCTGCCACAGTGTTTTCAACTTGAGAAACCACTTCCTCTGCAGTTTCCTTTACGATGTTTTCTACGTTTTTTGCCTGTTCAAGGGCGTTGTCTTGAGAGTTCATCATGTCAGTAATTTTGTTGATGATTCGGTGATAAATGAAGCCACGACAATGACTGCCAAAGGCTTACACACAATTAGCGATTGCAAACTTAGACAAAAAAAATGAAAATTCCTAATTTTTGCTCAATTATTTTTGTTTTTCAATAAAATATGTCTGTTTTTTATAAAACAGAGGGCGGTTAAAACGCGAATGTGCGAGAATATAACGCGAATTTGTGTAAAAAAAATAATGACTCAGGGAAAGTAAACAGGGAGTTTTTCAAAAGTTGAGTTTTTTTACGCGAAGCGCCTTGAAACGAGATACGCGTAGCACCTAAAACTTTAACGCGTAGCACCTTTAAAAAAACTAAGAAAAACAAGGAAAAACCAATAAAAACCAGGAGGCTTTACTGCTGAAATATTCACGCATCATTCATGCATCATTCACGTTTCCTTCACGAGTCTTTCATGCATATATACGTTGCGCCGCTGGCAAAGATAACCCCACCCATTGCGTGTTTTTACCCATTATTTTTTGTGTAAATTTCGAGCAATTTTGTTGGGAACTTTCATCGTTTATGTGGGGTAAGAAGGGGCGTGTAACCCAACAAAAATTTTTCGTAGCCAAATACGCGAAAAATGGCGTTTTGCGCAAAATGCTTGCTGTCAGCTATTTAGGAATTATTGCCTTGAAACAGAAAATTATCGTCGTGAAATAAAAAAATATCTCACGACGTTATTATTTTTCTGACTAAGCAAAAATGGAAGAAAGTCGGCTTCTGCGCAAACAAAAACCTGCACAAAATCGATGTTTTGTGCAGGTTCAGATTCTCTTACCGCCGACAATTGCACACATTTCTTGCTTTTGTGCACCCGGAAATAGACTCCAAAAATGCTAAACGACGCTTTTCTGCGCTAGAACGGACAAAAACTGCCGCAAACTTTTGTCAGAAAAAAGTCAAACTCTTACTAGAGGGGCTTTTGTAGGGAATAATAATCCAGCGCATTGTAGGGAATTTAGCTTGTCTAATTCCGTCGGTGCGAAGCGCCGAATGCGCGATGAGATTGGCACTGGCGTGCCATGGGAATTAGACAAGCTAGATTCCCTACAATTCATTGGGGGAATACGGGGTCAATTCATAGGGCTGGGCACCTCATCTCCTGATGAATCACCTCATTTCCTGATGAATTTCTTTCCGTCGGCAATCACCACACCGCGAAAGCTGTCATCTACACGCTGTCCGGCCAGGTTGTAGGTGGCATGGTCTGCTGCCTGCTGGCGGGCGGCCGAAAGGGTGACAATGGCCGTGGCATTGCTGGCCGTAGCGGCCTTGCTCAGTCCGCCCTGCTCGTTGACGGCCTGCACCTTGATGGCTTCGGCGTCAGGGCTCGACGCACGGGCCCCGGCGGCCATCTCGTAGGTGGTTTCGGTCTGTATGCTCAGAATCTCGTCGCCCTGCGACACCACGTAGCAAATGGCGTAGGGAACAGGCTGCCAGGAAAGTGTGCTGCCGTCCTGCATGGGCTGCGGAGCATCCACGGGCTCGCAGAGCTGGTCGGGCTGCCAGTTGTCGCTGCCGCTCATGACGTTCTTCAATGTGTATTGGGCAGCCTCGTCGGCGGTCAGGAAGTTTTTCACGCCCGACTTTTCTACCTTCTCGCCTGTGTTACGGTCGATATAGTAGTAGTACGACTCGCGCTGGCTCAGATCTACGGGGTTGCCGTTGGCATCCACGGTGTTGTAGTCGGCCCAGAGCTCGGGCAGTCCGCCCATGGTGTTATACCATCCCTTGGCGGGAATGTTGATGTAGGTCTTGGTGTTGATAAACACGGTCTTGGGCTGGTTGTGCCAGGGGCGGCCCAGCCATACGTCGGTGACGTTGATGCCCGGCCGCGGACGAATGACATTGTTTTGGAACACGTAGCCCCACTTGGTGTCTGCCGTGTGGTTGGGAGCCACGATGTAACCTCCCGACTGGCGGTTGATCTGCAGGGTGTCGCCGTCGAAATAAACATCGCCACCGTTGTAGATGAAGTCAACGGCTCCCTCGATGAGCGAGTTCTTGATGTAGTGACGGTTCTGCTGTTTGCTGGTGGTGATCCAGGTGTCCTGATAGGAGAGCAGTGCCACGTTGTTCAGGGCTATGCGGTCGCCCACGGTGTTCAGGGCCAGCGCCTGCGGACCTGCCAGTTTCTCGTAGCCGTAGCTGTTCTCTATGGTGAGGCTCTCGAAGAAGGTGTCGTTGCCCTTCACCACGACGGTGGCTCCGGGGTCAACGGTGTAGGCATTTTCGCCGCCAGAGAGGCGGTTGTCGTAGATGACCACCTTGTTGCGCTCCTGTCCGATGAAATGGAGCGAGGTTTTGGCAGCCGGCACGTCCACGTGCTCGTTGTAGCGTCCGTTCTTGATGAGAATGAGCCACGGCTTGACACGTCCCTCGGGGGCTGCGTCGATGGCGGCCTGCACGGTGGTGTAGTCGCCGCTGCCGTCCTGTGCCACGATGGCATCGTAGAGACGGGCGTCGGGCTGCTGGCGCTCCATGGTGGTGAAGCTTATTTCTACGGCAGCCACGGCATTGCCGCTGCGGCTCAGCAGTACGCCCTCGGGCATCATGAAGGTGTAGGTAGTGTTATATTTCAGTCCGCTGTAGCCGAAGATGGCGGTCTTGCCGCTCACGATGGGGGCAATCTCCTCGCCGTTGAGCGTGGCCTTGCCCTCGCCCACCTTCACCTTGTTGTCGAAGGTCAATATGATGTTGCCGTTAGCCGTCACGTCGCCGTCGCCGTCGGCAGGGGTGCTCGACACGAGCGTGGCCACTTCGTCGGCAGCGCCAGCCGAGTCGCCCAGCACAAACACTTCGGCCAGCGACGTGCCGTCGCGCGAATCGATGACGCCCACCAGCTCAGACTCGTAGTCGGGCATGAAGCGTATATACACGCGGTCCTGATTGGCGGCATCGCCAGGAAGGTCGAACTCCTGCGAGTCCCACCCACGGTTAGGCAGATGGTAGGTGCCGAAGGTGGTGAACGTTTCGCCGTCGGTGCTGTACTGAGCATACATCACACCGTAGGCGTTGTAATCGTCGCCCACCGAGGCCGACAGTTTCAGGTTCTGGTAGCCCTTCGACGAGAACTGCAGCTGGAAATACCATTTCTCGGCAATGGGTTTCCACACGCGGATGCCATACTTGCCATTCGTCTTTCCGGCGGCCACGCCGTTGGCCAGCCAGGTGCTGCTGGTACCGTCGGCCTTACGCAACTGCAAGAGACCGGCGTTCTCGGTGTCGGCCTTATAGTCGGCAGCACGGTCTTGCTTGGGGGCATCGGTGTAGAAGTCCCAACCCACAATAAAGTCGGTGGCAGAGAAGGTGGCCGTCACGTTCTTCTCGCCGTCAATGGTCAGGTCGGTGCTCGACTGTGTGCCCGTGGCATCGCCGTCCCAGCCGGTGAAGGTGAGGATGCGGTTGTTCAGGGCGGTCAGCTTCACTTCGGTGCCTTCTTCGTAGTAGTGGATGCCATCCACCACGTTGCCCTCGGGAAGGAACTGCACCAGGTTGGCGTTGGCACCGCCCTCGAGCGTCACGTTCAGTGCATACACATTGTTCTGGGTGTAGGTGGCGGTGAGCTCGGTGTTCTGGCTAATCTCAAACTTATAGGTGCGCTCGGTGGAGACGGTGTTGCCTTCGGCATCCACCCATTCGGCGAAGTGATAGCCAAAGTTGTCGGTGGCACTGACGGTGATCTCGGTGCCCTCGTCAAACTCGCCACCGGCGGGGTTGCTCGATACGGTTCCGGCACCCGGTGTGCCCAGCTTCACGCTCATCGTGTAGGAAGGAACGGCCTCGACTCTGCCCGTCACATCGCCGCTGACCACCACGCTGCCAAAGCCATACTCCTTATTGTTGGCCAGTCTATAGACCTTGATTTTCAGCACGAGTCCAGACTCGTCGGTCTGCAGGCCAGAGAGGTCGTAGGTGCAGGTGGTGTATTCGCCGTCGTTTCCGGAGACTGGCAGAACGCTCTCAGCCAGGGTGGTCTCTTTGCCCTGGGCTATGGCGGTGACGTCGAACATACCGCCGCCAGTGCCCCAGCGGCTGGCATTGAACGAGAATGTCTTAGGGCTGAACGAAAGTCCTTTCTTGGGAATCATGGTGAACGTGAGCACGTCGTCCTCGTTGATGGCGGCGTTGTTGTTCGACGGTTTGTAGAGCGTCTCCTGGGCGGTGCCGGCGGCGCGCTGCGTCGAAACCGTCAGCTGGCCGTAGTCCATGGCGGCCACCTTGAAGAGGCCTTCGGTCTTCACCTCGGCTGTCAGGTTGTCGTCGGTACCCTTGCCGAGGGGCCAGCTGAGGGTAAAGTCTTTTTGGCTGACCGTCTGCGCCTCACCGGAGGCTTCGCCGCTGATGCTGATTTCGTTCATGCGCCATTGGGCAGTGGCTCCGTTGGGTGAAATGAGCCTCACCGTCACCCTGTCTTTGTTGTTGGCCGAGAGGCTGACCGTGTGGGTCTTGTAAATCCACCAGTTGGCAGCTCCTTCGTAGCTTCCGGCGTCAAACCAGGTTTGGCCGCCGTCGGTGCTGACCACCATTTCCATGGCGCGCACCGTATTGTCACCACAGGTGAAAGAGAAGGTGAACTGTACGTTCTTGTAGCCTTTGGTGGGAAACACAATCTCGAAATACTGGTTGTGTTGTTCACCATCGGTGTAGTCGCTGATGTTGTTGGGATCCTGGTCTTGATAGAGCGAAAGAATCCTGTCGCCATTGTTGTTCATGATGCCCCAATAGCGAGTGCCTTTCGCCGAAACATAATAGTCGGTGGCGGTGCCTGCGCACTCGTCAGGAAGGATTTGGGGAAGCGTACTGAATCCGTTCCATCCTACTTGGGCCCACTCGTCGGTGTTGGGTGTATATACATTGCCCGCTACAGTATAGCCCGTATCGAACGTCCATTGGGCCAGTTTCACGCTCTGGGCCACGGCTGCCATGGGCTGCAGGGCCAGCAGAGCCAGCAGAGCCACCAGCCATCGGTTGAAAAATGATTTGTTTTGCATTGTCAGGTTAGTATTTGATTATTTGTTTTGATACATTTTGCGGGAGCCTGAGAATAATTCTTTCAGCCTTGTTCCTTTTCTTTAATTTTTCCCGTAACTACGGTTATTTAATCAGTTTCATGACGGTTCCGTCATCCAAGCGCACCAGGTTCAGACCACGCTGCATTTGCGCCAACTGCCGCCCGTCAGCGGTAAAAAAAGATTTTGGCTGCAGACTGCTGGTTGACGGGTGTTGAATATTGTTGATGCCCGTAGAGGTGCTGACAACCATGCCGTGGATGGTGAGATCGGAGAGGCAGATGGTCTTTCCCTCGGCCGTGCCGTTGTACCAGGGATAAACACGTATTAGCAACTGCTGTCCTTCGCCCACGGTGAGCACGGGCTTGGCCTCGACATACTTCGGATTGTTGGCAGGCATTTTCTTCATTTCGAAAATGGTGGTGCGGGTGGCGAAATCGTCGATGCTGTAATAGATGTGGCAGCACATGCCGTTGCCGCCGCAGCCAGAAACAAAGAGCGAAATGAGGTCAATCTTCAGTTCGGTTCCCTCAACGGGCTTGACGCCCCATTGAATGTAACGTTCGGGGTTGTCGTCTATTTCGTCGGCGGGCCACTTGTCGCCCGTCAACAGGTCGCGCTGCATTTTGCGCGAAGCATCAAAGCCTGTCCACTCGGGCCACTCCGAGGCTTTGTTGGGGTTGGAGTACCGTTGCACATACATGCCCTGAAAGGTCTGAGGCACGACGTTGGCCATGCCGGTCAGCTCGCAGTTGTCGTTGCTCTCCAGTCGCCAGTAGGCGTTCATCTCGGCTCCGCCCTCTAAGATAATGGCCGTGGCCGTGAGGGCCACTTCAACGGTGCTTTCACCCTGGCTCACGCTGACAGTGCCAGCGTTCTCGCCATCCTGGGTGAGCGACAGCTGGGCATAGAAGGTCTTGACGAGCGTGCCTTCCTTGTAGTCGATGGTCAGCTGCGAGGCCCAGTCCGACTTGTTGAGTGAGAGCAAAATGCCGTCGCTGGCGGTCACCACGACGCTACCCTCAGCGGGAGTCATGCTGAAGGCGTTGATGGTCAGTTCCTTGACGAGCGTCTGTCCTTTGTAGGCTTCGCCCAAGTCGGCAGAGGTGGGGCTGACGGTGAGTTCGGTGGGAATGGTGATATTGTCGGCCAGAATGCCCTGCTCTTTCATCAGTCGGGCACACTCGCGGGCCACCAACAGGGCGCCCATCGTGTTGAAGTGGGTAGAGCCCGTGCCGTCGAAGAGCGTTTCCTCGCACTTGCTGCGGGTGCCGTAGCTCAGATAGAGTTTGGCGGTGGCATTGGTCAGGTCGATAAAACTGACGCCCTTCTCCTTGGCCAGCTGCTCTGAATGCCAGGCATAGTCCATGGTGTGATCGTCGGCCGGAAGTTTCGGGCCCTCGACAGGACCATTTTCTGTGAGCACCTTGTAGCCTTCGCCCAGGTCATGACGGCCTTTGCGTGAGATGGTGGAGCCACTGAAATAGCTGCGGCACACGGGTGAACATATAATAGGTATGGCACCCAGCTCACGAGCCTCGTCAACAATTTTGCCAAGGTTCTCCTTGTAGGTGGTAGAGGGGATGCTGCCGCGCAAATCAACGGCATTTGCTGCATTCTGGTCGCCGATGCTTTCGTAGTAGGCTTTCAGTTGCCGTCCGTCCATGCCATCGTTTTTCTCGTCGTTGTGGGCAAAGGAGATGATGACGTAGTCGCCGGCTTTCACCTGTTTCTTGGCTTTCTGCCAGAGTTCGTTGTAGCCGCCGTAGGTGTCTCGTCCGCCGAGGGCATAATTGATAGAGCTCCAGCCATCCGTGAGAAAGTTACCAAAATACATGCCCCATCCACGGGTGACGGTGGCATCCTCTTCGTAATTTGCCATGGTGGAATCGCCCAGCGTATGGACGGTCTGTGCTTGAATGCTTAAGCCGAAGCAGCCCATCATCAAGGCAAGCAAACAAAATAAAGTAAATCGTTTCATCGTAGTTGTTTCTTTAGGTTTTTAATAATACTTTTTTGCAAATTCTGCTGCAAAAGTACTACTAAAAACCTAAAGAAACGGGTGAAAAAAGTGTCGGTATGGGGGTAAAAAAGTGCCAAAGAAGCTTTTTGCTGCAAAAATCACCCTTCTCTGCCACTTCTGTACTCAGTGGGAGAAACACCCATGGAAGTCTTAAAGCACTTGCCGAAATACTTCGGGTCGGTGAAGCCACAGCGGTAGGCAATGTCTGATACGGGGTCGGCGGTGTCGAGCAACAGCCGTGCTGCCCGTTTGAGCCGTGCCTCACGAAGAAAGTCGGCAGGAGTGAGTCCCACCAGAGTTTTCATTTTGCGGTTGAGTCCCGAACGGCTGGTGGCAGTAGCATCGGCCATGTCGCCCATGTTCACGTCGGCATCGCCGATGTGTGCTTCCACAAACGCCATGACACGTGCCATGAAGGCTTCGTCCTCGCGCTTCAAGGGCGTGCCTCCCCCCGAAATCCCGACTTGTGTTCTCGCTAGTGAAGGCCCAACTTCGGTGCCAGAGAAAGTTTCTCCTGTTGTCCCCGCAGAGGCTCCTCCTACTGCCACCGATGAGGCTTCAATAGTTCTCCCGGCAGTATTATCAGTGTACGAAGTATTTGTAGTCCCCTCGGCAACCGAAAGGGGCGCATTGTCGGAGGAAGAAGATGGGGCAGTGAAGGGGCCTGATTGGGCAGAAACCAATGCCAGATATTTCTCGAGGGTGTCGTGTTGCTGCCTTTTGATGCGCCTCACATAAAAATAGGTATAAAGCACCGCACCGACAAGAGCCATGGCCAGCAGCCACATCAGCAGTTGGCCATACCAGGCTTCCAGAAAGGTGGGACGCACCACAATGGTGAGCGCCCGAACGTTGTCCACCCACACACCGTCGGCATTGGTGGAGCGGAGCTGCAGCTCGTAATTGCCGGGCTTCAGATTGGCAAACGAGGCCACACGGTTGTGGCCGATATAGTTCCACACAGAGTCATCGGCCAGTTTGTAGGCATAGCTGATGGCTTCGGGATTTTCGTAGTCGAGTGCTGCGAAATAAACCGTCAGGCTGCGCTCGCGGGGCTGCAGAGTAAACGAGCGCAAGTCGGGAGAAGGGCGCAGCGTGGTGCTGGTGCCCGGCGTATCAATGCCCGTCAGCACAATAGGGGGCACATAGTTGCTCTTGCGGAAGAAATCGGGCGACAGGCTGATGCCTCCGTCCATCAGTCCAAACACCCACCGGCCGTCGGGCAACTGTTGTGGATGGCACTCGGAGAACTGGAAAGGCTCGTGAAAAAAACTGGCATTGTAGAAACCAAACGAATCGCTGCCGGGACAGAGCGTCATGAGCTGGTTGCTGCTCACAATGACAATCTGGCCGTCGTGCCATGTCAGCGATAAGGCAATGTCTGAGTTCAGCCCGTTTTTCTGGTTATAGTGCCGAAAATCCAGCCGGTCGGCCAAGATATCGGTGGAGCAGATTTCGTTTACTCCTCCGCTCTCTGTGCTCACAAACAGTTGGTGGTCGGGGGTCTCGAGCACGTCCATCGTAGCATTGCAGCTGAGACTCGACGGCCGGTCGGCCTCCTTGCGGTGCAGTTTGAAGCGCATTTGCCGCAGGTCGCCCGAAGCGGGAATCTGTCCTACCAGCAGTCCTTCGGTGGTGGCGGCCAGCAGCACGTTTTCGCGGGTGATGTGCAGAAAGCGTATCTGGCGGGGGGTAGCGGTTTGCGGGTTCGCTTCCGCCGACAGTTTTTCGTGGAATACGGCGGGCAACGCAAGGGATGTCGTCGGGTGTCGCGTATCGTTGACACACCTGATTCCGCCGTCCATGGTAGCCACCCAAAGCCGTCCTTGCTTGTCTTCCTTCAGGTCGTAGATGTTGCTGCAGGGCACGGCATCGGTCAGGTGCTCCACGGCGAAACGCTGCGGTGCCGTTTCTTGCAGACGGAAGAGACCGTCGGGCTTGGTGCCCATCCAGAAGGCCCCGTCGCGGGTCTGCGCGATGCAATAGACCGAGGCACCGAAAGCTACAGGATGCTGCGAGAGACTTCCGTCGGGACCGACAAAGCCCAGCAGGCGGTTGTTCCGGTCGTAGAGCCGCAGCCGGGCATCGTCTTTGGTGGCCACCCAGTAACGTTGCTTGCGGTCGATGAAGACGGCGCGCACCTGCGAGCGGCTGTCCATCGGCAAGCGAGTGGATGGGCGCACGGCAAAACTCAGCTTAAAGACTTCCTTGCCGGTGAGGAGCCACAAGTTGTGCTGACGGTCGCTCATAAAGAATTTAATGTCCGCCAACGGATACTCCATGGCGTAGGCCGTTGGCGGAACGCCTTGCTTTTGGTAGAACAACTGCCCTGTGGCATCGATGGTCCACGAGTAGCCGTTGGCGTCGCGATGCTCCACGGTGCGCGCCTTGGCGCCCACCGCGCCGCGCCCCTTCAGGCTGGCATTCAGATGGTTGTTTCGCGCTGCGTCGGCCTTGCGGAAGGTGCCGTCGTGCGGGACAAACACATACCACGACGTGTCGGTTTTCAGGCACAGGCTGCCGTCGTCGTCCATGCGCATGTCGCGCATACGGTCGTTGGGCATACTGTGGCCGTCGCCGGCATGCGACTTGAAATTGACAAACTCGTAGCCGTCGAAACGGTCGAGCCCGTTCCAAGTGGAAAACCACATCATGCCGTTCTTGTCTTGCAGCATCTGCGTGATGTGCCACTGCGACATGCCCGCATCCTCATTATATCGCGTCACCGTACAAACAGGCTGGGCTGCTGTCTGCCGGAAAAAGGCAAATAGGAGCAGCGTGAGCAGTGCCACGCGGCACAGCCCACGGTTTGCAGTGTATTTTAAAAAAGGAAAGATGAAAGAAGAAAGATTAAAGAAAGTGTTTCCTGTGTCCTGTCTTTCATCTTTCATTTTCAGATACTCATCTTTCGTATTTAATATTTCATCTTTCATCTTATTAGATGAGCCTTTTGTGTCGGAAAAGCCACCAAATGAGCACCGAAACCAGTACCGAAATGATGAGTGCGATGGCAAAGCCGAAAGGCGACGACTCCATGCCGTTGATGAGGTTCATGCCGAAGAGCGAGGCTATGAGCGTTGGGAACATCATGAGAATGCTGACGCTGGTGAGCGTTCGCATCACGGTGTTCATATTGTTGTTGATGATGCTCTGGTAAGTGTCCATGGTCGATTCGAGAATGTCGCTGTAGATGTTGGCCGTTTCGCGGGCCTGCGTCATCTCGATGGTCACGTCCTCAATCAGGTCGGCATCCAGTTCGTCCACTTGGAGCTTGAATTTCAACTTCTGCAGCAAGTTCTCGTTGCCGCGGATGGAAGTGATGAAGAAGGTCAGCGAGTCTTGCAGGCGCGAGAGTCCTATCAGGCTCTCGTTGTTCACCTCGTGGTCCAGGTTCTGCTTGGCTTTTTCGATGAGGGTGTTGATTTGCTTCAACCGCTTCAGGTACCACACGGCACTGCTGAGGAACAGTCTGAAAATCATATCGACATAGTCGGTGAATCCCTCGCCGCGCTTTTGTTGGAACGACACGAAGTCAATCATCATGTTGGTTTCGTAGTAGCAGACGGTGATGGTCACGTCGCGCTTGTGGATGATGCCCAGCGGCACCGTGGTGTAAGGTGTGCGCGAACGGATTTCCTTTACGTAGGGAATGCGCAGGATGATGAGCATCCAGCCGTCGTCGTATTCGTAGCGGGCACGCTCGTCGGCATCGCTGATGTCGGGGAAAAAATAGTCGGGAATGTTGAATCGCTGCTCCAGTTCGCGCTGGTCGTCGTCGGTGGGGCACGTCACCTGAATCCAGCAGTTGGGTTGCCACTGGTCGAGTTTTTTCAGGCCTCCTGTTGTGTTCCAGAATGTCTTCATTGTTGTGCTAATCCTTGTTAGTCCCCGTCTGTTCCACACAACGGAATACTCGCATATCCGCCTGAACAGAAGCCGAGGAGGTTTTTTACTTGAAAAAAAAAATACGGTTGCGGCAAAGGGATTAGCAGCCTTGCCACTCGTCCCCCGCCTACTGTTTATAACAATCCGCCGGGTAATCGTCCATATTTTTGTGGTTTTTATTGGTTATCGGCTGCAAAGGTACAAAAAATAAACCAAAAAAGCTCTTTGTTCTTGAAAAACTTTTTCATCTGCATGCGATGATGGGCCATTTCTGCTTTCAAAAGAAATCAGAAAAGGCCAATGAGGCTTCAAAGCCCATTGGGCTCATAAGGCTTATAGGGTCTATTAGCCATAAAAAAAACTCCCGATGCGCCAGGCGCACCGGGAGGAGACGAATCATCTCAACAAAAAGGGGAAGTCGCACCGTGGGCGACTACTTCACGGGAACGTCCTCGAGCGTCTTCTTCAGCAGTTTCCAGAACGGCTCGACGGTGCTGATGAGGGCGCGCTCGGTGGTGGTGTGCGGCGACTTCATGGTGGGGCCGAGCGAAACGACGTCCAAGTGAGGATACTTGCCCAGGATGACGGAACACTCAAGTCCGGCATGATCCACCTGGATGATGCCCTCTTGCTGGAACAGCTGCTTGTACTCGTCGAGCAGCAGGTGCAGGATTTCCGAATCAGGGTTGGGATCCCAGCCGCCGTAGCTGCCGGCAGTTTCCACCTTCATGCCGGCCATATTGAAGCAGCTCTCAAGCATGCCCACCACATATTCCTTCATGTCTTCGCGGCTGGAGCGGGCCAGAATCTTCAGCGAAGCTTTGCCCCCCTCGATGTCGATGATGGCCAGGTTCGAACTGGTTTCCACCACGCTGGGATACGAGGGAATCATGCGTACAACGCCGTCGTGGCAAGCGTAGATGGCACTGACGAGATTGTCTTGAATCTCCACGGGCACCTCGGTCTTGGGAGCATCCACTTCCTCGGCAAAAAACTCTATGCCACTCTCAATGTGCTTGTATTGGTCGGTGAAGTCGGCCCGCCAGTCCTCTACCAGTTCTTTCAGCGCTTCCAAGTTTTCCTTGGGCAGGGTGAGCACCACCTCGGCCTTGAACGGGATGGCATTGCGCATGTTGCCGCCATGCCAGGTGGCCAGCCGGGCTTCGCACTCTTCGATGGCCTCGCGCACGAAGCGCACCATCATTTTGTTGGCATTGCCACGCCCTTCGTGAATTTCCAGTCCGCTGTGGCCTCCGCGCAGCCCCTTCAGCGTGACGCGCACAGCTACGTCGTCGGCGTCGGTCTCGGCCTCTTTGTAGTCCAGCGTGGCGGTAACGTCGATACCACCTGCACTGCCTATGACAAACTTGCCCCACGTCTCGGAGTCGAGATTGAGCAGGATGTCGCCGTTAAGTTCGCCCTCGGGCAGGTCGTTGGCGCCATACATGCCCGTTTCCTCGTCGGCGGTGATGAGAGCCTCAACAGGACCGTGCTTCAGTGTTTTGTCCTCCATGACAGCCAGGATGGAGGCCACACCCAGACCATTGTCGGCACCGAGCGTGGTGCCACGGGCCTTCACCCACTCTCCGTCAATCCACGGTTCGATGGGGTCGGTCTCAAAGTTGTGCTTGCTCTCGGGAGTCTTCTGCGGCACCATGTCCATGTGAGCCTGCAGGATGACGCCCTTGCGGTTCTCCATGCCGGGGAAGGCCGGTTTGCGCATCACGATATTGTTGCCGGCATCCTTGAATGCCTCTACTCCAGCCTTCTTGGCGAAGTCGAGAAGGAATTGCTGTACTTTCTCCAGATGTCCTGACGGACGTGGAACTTGTGTCAGCGCATAGAAGTTTTTCCATACGCACTGCGGATTTAAGTTTTGAATTTCTGACATAATGCTTAGATTTTAAGGGATTTTTTATAAAGATTGTTTTCTTACTTTCGTGAAGTTTAGCGCCACCCACGCATAAATGCCTAGGATGATGACGAGCATCGTTTGGATGGTGTGGACGATGAGAACAAAATAGAGAGCTTGTTCGTCGGCCACGCCGTAAAGAATGAGCATGGTCTTGACGGCGAAATGCCAAGGGCCGGCACCGTTGGGCGTAGGCACAATGACGGCAATGCTGCCCACAACGAAGGTGACCAGCGCGCAGGCAATGCCCAGATGCTCGGTGAACGAGAAACAGAAAAAAGTGAGGTAGTAATGAAGGAAATAACTCACCCAGACGCCCAGTGTGAAAAACAGGAACAGGGGGATGTTCTTCACATCCTTCAACGACACGATGCCTTGCCAAATGCCGAGGAACATGTCTTTCACCTTATTATATAGTGGCAGCTTGCGCAGCAGCAAAACGGCCAAGAGCAGAACGGCCAAGCCGCAAATGCCGGTAACCAGATAGCCTGTCAAGGAAAACTGTTTCAGCAGACTGTCGATGCTGGTGCCCGTGCGGTCGAAGAAGGTGCCGAAGACGCTCAGTTGGAAAAGCAGCGTCAAACCTGTGACCACCAGCACAAGCAACGAGTCGATGGCCCGCTCTGTAACCACCGTGCCCAGGGCCTTCGAGAACGAGACACCGTCGTAACGGCTCAACACGCCGCAGCGGGTGAACTCGCCGATGCGGGGAACCACCAGGCTGGCCGCATAGGAGAGGAAAATGGCATTGACGCTGGTGCTGGTGCGCGGATGTTCGCCTACAGGCTGCAGTGTCTGCCGCCATCTCCAACCGCGAAAAGCCTGCGCCAAAATGCCGAAAGGAAACGAAAGCAGCATCCACGTCCAGTTCATTTCGTGCCAAAGCACATGCTCGATGCGTTGGAAGTCGAACCCGCGGTACATCCAATAGAGTATTCCCCCGCCCAACAGGAGCGGAAGCGTTATCTTCAATATGTAGTTGAGAGTTTGTTTCATCTTTCAGAACATTGCGAAGGCCCAAAGCCCACAAGGGCGAATCATAACCTCAGGCCCACTGAAGCATTGACATACCAATCGACAAGTCGCCCTTTGTTGCTGTCGTGGGAGTAACGGAACTCGTACAACAGACCGCTGGCATTGAAAAACCAGTTGCCGATGTTGTAGGTTATCGACAGGCGCGCATCGATGAAAGGCATCATCTTGCTGTGCTGCGTCACCTTGGGTCTGTCCTTCATCGGATAAATGACATAATCGTCAAAATCGAAATCCTCGTAATCCTCCTCATACGAGGGATTCTTGGCCGCCTCAATGGCTTTCTCGCGCAACTTGGAATCGTATCGCCACAAGTCGAGCCGGTTGTGGAAAACAAGCATTGGCATGACCATGCCGCTCACCAGCAGCCCCTTGCAGGGCACCAGGTTGTAGGCATAGCCCGCACCCACACTCACCTGATACTGTTTCATCTTGCCTACGTCGTTCATCAGCATGATGAGGTCGGCATTGAACCCTTGGTCATAGGCAATGGTTGAATGATAATACATGGCTCCCACCATCAGCGAACCAGCCGAACGCTTCTGTATGACGCTCTGGTCGTAGGCGGCCGCATAGGAAAACCGCTTGCCATTGAACAGATAATAGCCGTCGAGCGTGAGTGTACGCACCTTGATGGGGTCGAACAGCAGAAAATTGCCATTGTATTCTTCTGTCGAAGGCAATTCGCCCGTCAGTTTGACTGTGGGCTCGTCGGTCTCAAAGTTGTGGATGCGAAGATTGACTCCATAGCTGCCCCCCGTGGCTCCGAGCTTGAACAAACTTCCTTTGTCGCCTCCCACGTTGCGGGAGTACCCAATGCCATAACCGCGGTAACCGGCCCACACACCCACGTACGAGGAGATGTCGGTCTTTATGCGCGACTCCCAGTTGACGTTGCCCCAATTTTCATCGAAGAGCAACTTGGCGTTGATGACCGTGTTCATCTTCACGTCAGACTGGTTGACATTGCCCTGAAGTATCACCTGCCACGGTTTCTTGGGCGAAACGATGTAGTTGGGGTCAACACCCGAAACTGCCATTGTGTCGATGAACCTCCCCACCTTGCGCACGAATCCCACTACCGAGGGCAACACACCACCTTCGGCAGCCGCAGAAGGCAGGCATGCTCCCAGCATGAAGACCATTGCAAGCATGATTGTTCGTCTCATCGGAAATTCAAGTATTGTTTGTTGACGGCCTCAAGAACCTATAATCGACGACAAAGATACGAATAAGTAAACAAAGGACAAAAGATTTATTCGTTTTTTTTCGCTGCCGCTTGCAGCCAATGGCGATTGACATGCGTCAAAAAAACAGTACATTCCGCTCAAAAGAGGAGCCAAATGTTTGTGGATAACGAAAAACCCACTACCTTTGCACCGTGTTCAGAGGAACACAGAATGGAAACTTCAACCACATATATTTTCAAGAAAAGGATAACAGTATTAATTTAAAGAAAAGAAAGGGTAAAAAGATGACAGCAACATTATTTGTATTGGCAGTTGTCGCCATTACTTTGGCAGAGGCAGTAAAGGTCAGCAAAGACATCGACCTGGATGCCCAAAAGTAAGAAAGCAGGTAGCGGAAGCCTCTTCCGCAAATGAAACAAACAATATCAGCAAAAGGCAGGTCCAACCACCAACAATGGTGAACCTGCCTTTATTTTTTTCGGTTTTTCGTTCGTTTTTTCCTTGGAACAAACCGATATTTACGCTAACTTTGCAGCCATGAAACAAGTGAGACCCAAGAAGAACCTCGGCCAGCACTTTCTGACCGACCAGAACATTGCCAGCCGCATTGCCGACACTGTTGACGCATGCCCCGGGCTGCCCGTACTCGAAGTGGGGCCCGGCATGGGTGTGCTGACACAGTTTCTGGTGAAGAAGAACCGACAGGTGCGCGTGGTCGAAATAGACAGCGAGTCGGTGGCCTATCTGCACGAGCACTTCGCCTTCATGAGCGAAGACATCATTGGCGAAGACTTTCTGCGCATGGACCTGACGAAGGTGTTCCAAGGCAAGCCTTTCGTGCTGACGGGCAACTATCCCTACGACATCTCGTCGCAAATATTCTTCAAGATGCTCGACAACCGCGACCTCATTCCCTGTTGCACAGGCATGATTCAGCACGAGGTGGCCCTGCGCATGGCAGCCAAGCCCGGCAACAAGCAGTATGGCATTCTGTCGGTGCTGATGCAAGCCTGGTACGACGTGGAGTATCTCTTCACCGTCGAGCCGTCGGTGTTCAATCCGCCGCCCAAAGTGCAGAGTGCCGTCATCCGCATGACGCGCAACAACGTTGCCCACCTGGGCTGCGACGAACAGCTGTTCAAGCGCCTGGTGAAAACGGTGTTCAACCAGCGGCGCAAAATGCTGCGCGTGAGTCTGCGCCAAATGTTGCCCGGCGGCAAAGTGACCGACGACAACTTCAAGGAGCACCCGTTCATGACACGCCGACCCGAGCAGCTCAGTATTGCCGAGTTCGTCGAGCTCACCAACATGGTTGACAACCTTCCAAAGGAATGCTAGCGAAGCCATAAGCCCCGGAATTTCCGGAGCATCCGGATTTTCCGGACTTCCCGGATTTCCCGGATTTCCCGGATTTGCCGGACTTTCTGGAATCTCCGGAAAAAACCGCCCCACCCCCAAAAAGCTCCCAATGAAAAAGAAAGAAACCTACGAACAACTGCTGCCCCAGATAGCATCGCTCATCGAGGGCGAAACCGATGAAACCAGCGTACTGGCCAACGTGTGCGCCGCCTTGCACGAAGCCTTCGACACGTTTTTCTGGACAGGATTCTATCTGGTGCGCCACGACGAACTGCGACTTGGCCCCTTTCAAGGGCCTGTGGCCTGCATGCACATTCAGCACGGACGTGGCGTCTGCGGAACGGCATGGGCCGAAGCACGCACTCAGGTAGTGCCCGATGTGGAGCTGTTTCCCGGCCACATAGCATGCAGTTCGCTGAGCCGCTCGGAGATTGTGGTGCCCATCACGAACAACGCCCACCGGGTGGTGGGCGTGTTGGATATTGACAGCAAGGATTTGTCCGCATTCGACGCTACCGACCAATTCTATCTGGAGCAGCTCTGCGCACTCATCGCCAAGGCTGTGTATTGCTAAGCCGTCTTTTTCCGTTTGAACTCGAAAAAGACAACTCCCAAAATGGTCAGCAGCAACAGTGCCAGCGCTACGTAGGCAATGGCTTCGGTGGTTTTCACCGACTTGGGGTCGAACGCAAGCACTACTTGGTGCTTGCCGGCCTTCACGTTCAGGGCGCGCAGGATATAGTTGACGCGTCCCAGTTCGGCCGGTTGGCCGTCGATGGTGGCCGTCCAGCCGGGATAGTAGATTTCTGAGAACACCACTACTCCACCCTTGTCAGACTGCACGTCGTAGGTCAGCCGGTTGGGTTCGTAGGCCGTAATGGTCACCACCGAATTGGCCTGCTCGGTGCTCTTTCCCAGTTGCTGGCTGAACTTCTTGTCGGCCACGGCCTCGTGGCGCAGGTCGATTTTGCCCACCCGCTCTATTTCCTGGTTGGCATTTTCCACATACTCCACCTTGTCCACAAACCACGCATTGCCGTAGGCGTAGGGATTTTGTATGGGAACTGTCTGTCCGCCCTGCAGTGGCATGATGATATACTTGGTGTTCAGCATGTTCAGCACGGGGTAGATGGAGTCGCCCGCCACGCGCGTCATGTCGCCCTGGGCATCGGCCACGGCCTCCATCATGGCCTGCATTTCGGGCATGATGTGGGCGTCGATCATTTCCTGATAGCGGCGCAGCTTGGCTGCGTGGTAACCGCCGATGCTCTTATGATAGTAAGATGTTTCGTTCTCGTTGAAGGTGTTCGTGGCCAGGTTCAGCACACGGTAGTCCAGGCTCTTGTCTTGCAGGATTTGCTTGTCGGTGGCCGTGAGTGGCTGCGGCGCGTCGCGCTGACTCTTCTCCACGAACATGCTGTCGTTGAGATAGCGTTTGTCAACCTGCCACAGGTCGAACAGACAGAGCACCACCAGGGCACCCACCATGTACGTAGCATTCAGTTTCTTCATCAGATAGGCCACCAGGACGGCCATTCCCACCACAATCACCCAGAACGAGCGCCAGCAGTCGGCCGTAAACATGGCCTGACGAACCTCGCGCAGGTTGGCAAGCAGCGGGTTCAGTTGGTCGGCGGGGAACTGGCTCAGGGCCTGCATCTCGCTGGACGAGACAAAGTCGGAGAAGAACATGCCGGGCATCAGGGCAAAGAGCAGACAGAAGCCTGCCGTCAGGCAGAAGCTGGCCAACAGCGGCTTTTGCAGTTCTTTCAGTGTGCGCTTGCCTGTCACCATTTCCTTCAGGGCCAGCATGGCCAGCAGCGGAATGGTGAACTCAGCAATCACCAGAATGCTGGCCACGGTGCGGAACTTGGCATACATGGGCACGTAGTCGATGAAGAAGTCGGTCAGTCCCATGAAGTTCTTGCCCCACGAGAGCAGGATGGAAAGGATGGTGGCCGCCAGCAGCGCCCACTTCATGGGGCCTTTCACGATGAACAGCCCCAGCACAAACAGAAACAGCACGAATGCGCCCACATAGACGGGGCCGCTGGTGCCGGGCTGCTCGCCCCAGTACTGGCCCAGCTGTTCGTAAATGGGGAGGAAGTCGTTTTGCGCATGCTCCATGGCCGTTTCGTTCATGACGAGGGGCATGGAGGCACCGCCCTTGGTATTGGGGATGAGCAGCGTCCACGTTTCGCCGATTCCGTAGCTCCACTGGGTGATGTAGTCGCGGTCCAGCCCGCTGCTGGTCTGGTTGGCGGCGTTCTCCTTCACCAGTTCGCTCTTTCCGCGCATCGACTCCTGTCCGTACTGCCACGTGTGGTAAAGGTTGGAGAGATTGACGCACACGCCCAGCAACGCACCCACCATGCAGGCTGCCGTGGCTTTCAGGAAATGGGCCATGCGTTTCTCGCGCACGGCTTCCACCAGCCAGGCCAACATCATGAAGGCCACAATGAACAGATAGTAATAGGTCATCTGCACATGGTTGGCCTTCACCTCAAAGGCCGCAAAGATGGCTGTCACGCAGAGTCCCCACAGGTATTTGCCCCTGTAGGCCAGCACAATACCGCCGATGAGCGGCGGCAGATAGGCCAGAGCCATCACTTTCCAGATGTGGCCCGCAGCAATGATGATGAGGAAATAGCTGCTGAAAGCCCAAATGACCGAGCCCAGCGCAGCCAGCTGCCAACGGAAGTCGAAGGCGCGCAGCAGAATGTAGAAGCCCAACAGATAAACAAACAGATACCACACGTTTTCGGGCAGCCACAAGTGGTAAGCCTCCATGGCCTTGGCCAGACCGTCGGTGCTGCTGTACGAAGGGGCCGTCTGGTAGGTGGGCATGCCGCTGAATGTGGCATTGGTCCAACGCGACCGCTCGCCTGTGCGCTGATAGTATTCCAGCGCCTCCTGCCCGGCTCCGCGCCCGGCCGACGAGTCGTGTCGGTAGAGAATGCGGCCTTCTATGTCGGCCGGGAAGAAATAGGCAAACGAAATAATGGCAAAAAGCACTACAACGAGCACTTCGGGCAGAAATTTTCTCAACTGGCTGTTCATGATGGTGTTTTGTTGGGGTGAAGGGTGTTGGTGACGGGTACCGGGTAGCCTGTTGGAGGCCCCGTGTCCTATCAAAGTGCAAAAATACACAAAAAAACATGACAAAGAAAAGAATTTTGCAAAAAAATGGCCGTCGCAGGGCCTAGTAAGTGTTTTTAGGCTCTTTGCAACGGCGATGACGGTTAGGTGAAACGTTTACTGGGCGTTTTTCTCCTTGCGCAGGCGGTCCTGAAGTTCTTTCGGGGTGCAACCCTCGAACTGCCGGAAACAGCGATAGAACGAGCTGGACGACGAGAACCCCACACGCATGTAAAGTTCGTTCATCTGCAGGTCGGGCTTCTGCTCAATCATTTGCTTGGCGTAATCAACGCGTTTTTTGTTGACATACTCGGCAAACGAAATGCCCATTTCCACGTTGATGGCGCGGTAGATGTAGTTGCGGTTGCAGCAGAGTTGTTCGGCCAGGTCGCTGATTTTCAGTCCGTTCTGTAAGAAAATCTTTTCTTCGTCCATGAGCTTTTCTATGCGGCGGCGCAGTTCGCGCATGCGTTCGGCGGCTTCTTGGCGCGCTTTTTCGTTTCTGTCGCTAACTTGAGGGGCGGCAGCAGCCGTTTTTTCCAGCATGCCTTCCTGTGGGCCGGTGTCTGCACCGTCGTCCGCTATGGCCGGGTAGTTGTAGCGCATGCCGATGTAAACCTGCATGAAGATGAGGAGAGAGAACACCACCGAAGGGAACGCCAGCAAGGATGTGTCGTCGAGAAAACGGTAGCGTCCCAGCATGTTGCTGAAAGCAGAAAGTACCGACGTCACCAAGAAAAGCACAAACATGAGCCTCACCATGACCAGGCTGTGCTGGCTGGCATCAGCGTAGTTGCTCTGCACGAGATCGTTGTAGCGGCGGATTCGGCGCAAAGCCAACATGGCCAACGGAACAATCTCCAGGCAGAACACCCACTTTTCCACCTCGTGGGCATAGGCCTGCACCAAGGCCATGCCCGACAAGTCGGATAAATCATTGGCATAGAGATAGTTGTCGTAGAAGACGCGCTTGGCCGGCTCGTCCATCAGCACATAGCAAACACCGACACCCAGACAACACAGCAGAGGCGCAATGAGCCATCCGAAACCGCTGTACCAGTGGCGGCGCGAGTGGCTCAGCTCGCATACATAAATATAATAGGCGGGATAGACGGCGGGACTGCAATAATTGTAAAGCGTGTCGCTCACAGGTATCAGTTCGTAACTGTAGGTGAAATAGGCAGCATGGCCTGCATAGAGGAAAACGCAGGTGAGCACGAAGACCAGCAGCCACGTTTTGGTGCGCGCCACGTAGTTGTCGGGCTCGTCGAGCAAATCGAGACCCAGCAACATCGCCAGCACCATAGTCACCAGCAAGGGCAGAAAAATGACAAAGCCTGTGAACATGTGGCAAAGATAAGGCAAAATTGCGAATATGGGAATAGCCACGACAAGAAATTGCGAATATGGGAATCATTTCTGCAAATTTGGGAATCATTTGTGATAATTTGGGAACAAGGTTAGCAGGAATGTGAGTAACTTTGCAAAAAGACGTCCAACCAACCACGTGGGCCGAAAAGTGAGGCTCCAAGAAGAACAGCATGACGCCATCTGCAGCATCGACCTGCACCATGCAACGGGCCGAACAAGCATGACAAAGCAACAACCCTATAAAAATAATGTATAACCATTAAAAAAAACTGTCATTATCATGAAAACAAAAATCTTTATCACCGCCATTGCTCTATTCATGGCTATCTCGGTATCGGCTCAACCGCCACGAGCCAGGGAAGAAGCTCGCCGACTGACCAACCACGTTGACCGCACGGTGGGCCTCAGCAGAGGACAATACGAAGAAATCTACCGCATCAACCTGCGTTACGCTTTGCGCGAAATAGGCATCGAACGGCGCGACCGCGCCTACCGCCGCGTGATGGACGACCGCCAGTGGTTCCGCTGGACCGACCGTCGCCAAGGCCCTCCCCCGCGCAGCGACTATCGCCACCACTCACCCCGTCGCGACCATCCCCGCGACCATCGCCGTGGCCGTAGAAGATACTAATCATAAACATTGGAAATTCTCAGCAAGATGACTACGGCAAAAGCGTCCCTCCTTCGGGGACGCTTTTTCTTTTGTCGTGCTTCAGCGAGGCCATTGCGCGGAACACAAAAATATCTCCCGACGATGCGATGAAATTCTCTAGAGAATTTGTGCGTATCGTCGGGAGATATTTTCGTACTGTCGGGAGTTATTTTCGTACTGTCGGGAGATATTTTCGTACTGCCGCAAATTGGGAAAACAATGTCGGGAGCTATTGGCGGTTGCGGCGGCGTTCGCCACCGCTCCGGCCAGCGTCGCGGCTGCCACGCTGCCCATTGCCGCCCTGGCGGGCACCCTGTCCGTCGCGCGAGCCACCATTGCCACCGCGCTGGCCAGCTTCGCTTCGGTTTCGTCCATTGCCGCCGCGCTGGGAGGTCTGCTGTCCGTTGTCGCCACGACCGCCACGCTGGCCTGCCTGCTGGCCGCTGCCCTTTGGCGGTGCGCCCTGCTTGCCTTGTGCCTGACCGTTCTTGCCACCCCGCTTTGAGTCGCCCTTGCTGCTGGAACTGCCCGAACCGCTCAGCGCGTCGGCCACCACGCCCACGGCCACGGCTCCGGCAATGATGCCAGCCACGGTGTTGGTGCTGCGCTCTTTCTTGGCGTCCCACTGCATGTAAGCCTCGTCGATGTAGTCCTCGCTGCGCGCACGCAACTCGCGCGAAGCATCGCTCGAACGGGTGACGCGCTCAAAGTCGTCAATGGCCTTTTTCCACTTCTTCATCTGGAAATAGCATACTCCACGCTGAAAGAACAACGGAGCCGACGGGCCGCGGTCGAGCACCTTGTCGTAGCACTTGACGGCCTGCTTGAATTTGCCGCGCTGCTCCAGCTGGTGCGCCTCGGCCAGCAAGGGGTCGCCCATGGGAGCGCCAAGAGCGGTGGAACCGTCCATGTCGATTCGGTCGTCGGAATAGCCGATGCGATCATCAGCATAGTCGCTACGGTCGGCATAGTCGTCGTAGCGTTCGTCGTCTGCCGGTCCTCGTTTGTCCTTCACCAGAATCACCATGCCCGCATAGCAGTAGCTCAGGTCGTCGTTGAGGCGTTTGAGTTCGCGCTCCGTCATGCCGAACTTATGGGCTATGGAACTCAGCGTTTCGCCACGCTGCACACGGTATTTGGTGGGCCGCTGCGCACTCAGTGGCAACACCACGAGCGCGAGCAGCAACATGAATAGGTATCGTTTCATGAGTTTCATTATGTGTTTGTAGGATTAGTCACACTGCACCACCAGATAGTTGCTGACACTCCAGAACTGCGTGGGGTCGAGAATCTTCAGCACGTTGCCGTCGGCCGTCTCCTCGAACTCGTAGGAGCCGTCGGGAGCGGGCGAAATGAGTTTCACCTTCTTGCCGGGCAGATTGAGCGTCTGGAATTTGCGTATGTCAACAGGCTTGAACTTATCCTGCGGGATGTTGCCCATATCCACCTTGCCTTTCTTGAAGAGGTTGCCACTGGTGACAATGCCCAGTTCCTTGAGTTCGCTCTTGGTGCCCACCAGATAGTAGCACTCGTTGATCATCTTGTCCTGGGCGTTCATCACGCGCTGCTGGTCTTCTATCTTGCGGTCCTTGCGCCAGAGATGGTTGCGCAGATGGTCCACGTCGAAGCTGGCGTCCTCCAGTTCGTGCTCCATCTCCACAATTTCGTACTCCTTGTAGTCCAGCTGGTCTATCATCATGCCGATGACCTTGCCCAGATGGGCTTCGCTGCCGGTGCTCTTGGCCAGACGCTGCTGCAAGTCCTTGAGCTTGGCTTTCTGGCTGGCCATCAGTTTGCCGTAAGCTGCCAGATTGTTCCTGATTTGCTTGCGGTCTTTGATGACTTCCTTGTTCTTGCCCACAAAGAGCAGGCCTTCCTGAGCCGCAAGACTGTCTATCATCAGCGACAAGTCGTCGAGCACGGCATTCACGCCGCCTATCACCTGCTCTTTCTGCTCGTTTTCGGCTGCCAGCGAGTCAACCACTTCGTCGGAGGCCCCGGTAGAGCCGCCACCACAGGCCGTCAGCAGCAGAACAGCGGCTGCACCTGCCAAATTTTTCACTGTTTGTTTTTTCATGATAATTGTTTGTTTTGTTTTTATGTTCGCAATTGATCGATTCACGGTTTTTCCCCTATCGCTGCTGCACAATTCCCTACAAAGATAAGACCGGCCGTTGCTTGTTCGATTCCCAAATTCGCAGAAAACACCCGTGGATGCCGATTTTTTGCTAATCTGGGAATAAGGCTGCACCTTTTTTGCAGGGAAAGAGGGCACTCCACAGCGATTTCGCCACAGGAAAGGCGACATTGTGGAGAAAAATGCGTACCTTTGCAGTGTCCAAGTAGGAGGTGACGTGTCCCACGTCACAATCCATAAATCTGTGACGTGGGACACGTCACCTCCTACTGAAAAACAGACGAATAACTTTTAGTTATATAGAAGCATAATCTTTTAAACAACAAAAACAGAAAAAAACAACAAGGATGAGAATAGGAATCATCGTAGCCATGGAGAAGGAATTTGTGCAGCTGCGCTCGCTGCTCGACGACGCCACGGCAGAACGCCGCCACGGAAAGGACTTCGTGGTGGGACAGATGGGCAACAACACCATCGTGATGCAGCAGTGTGGCATCGGCAAGGTGAATGCAGCCGTCGGAACGGTTGAAATGATTGACTGCTACAACCCCGACCTGGTGGTTTCGTCGGGCGTGGCGGGAGGCGCCGATGTCGATATGAACGTGATGGACGTGGTGGTGAGCACCGAATGCACCTACCACGACGTTTACTGCGGACAGGAAGTGGAATACGGCCAGTTGGTGGGCACACCCGCCCGTTTCCGCTCGCCCAAGGAACTGGTGGAAAAAGCATGCAGCGGAAACGCGCAGACGGTGCATCCGGGACTCATCGTGACGGGCGACTGGTTTGTTGACAAAAAGGAGAAGATGCAGGCCATCTTGGAGAAATTCCCCGAAGCCAAGGCGGTTGACATGGAGAGTTGCGCCATCGCCCATACGTGCCACCTGTATGGGGTGCCGTTCATTTCGTTCCGCATCATCAGCGACATTCCGCTCAAAGACACCGACGCAAGCCAGTATTTCGACTTCTGGGCCCGCATGGCCGAAGGGTCGTTCCAGGTGACGAAGCATTTCGTGGAAAGTCTTTGAGAGTCTTCAGTTCAGAGAGCATACTTACGAGTCCAGGGTTATGATTACACCTCTAATAAAGAAGGTAATCAAAACCCTGGACTCGTATTTCGTTGCTGGGAACTCGCCGTCGGGAGTTCGGCTAATTGAGTTCCTCGCGGAGGAACATGTCGAAAATGGTCTTGGTGATGAATGAAATGACGAAACTGTTGGTGTCGTCGGTTTCACTGGAATCTTTGATGAAGACGGCCAGGTAGAGACGTTGTCCGTCGGGCAGTTTAACCACGGCGGCATCGTTGTAGGCCACGCGCAAACCGTTGAACAGGGGGCCCGTACCGGTCTTGTGCCCCATTTCTATCCAGTAGGGAAGTCCCGACTTGATTCTGTCCTCGCCCGTGGTGGCCTGCGAAAGGACGGCACCCAACACTTCATGGTCGTAGGCCATGAACAATTGGGTCATGGCCGAGGGTGTGGTCCAGTTGTCATAACAATGCATGGGGTCGGCCTGCATTTGGGCTTCGTTGTAGTTGATTTCAAAATCGCCGATACCCAGACCTTCGAGCGTCTGTGCCACACGAGCCACGCCTCCGCACTGACGGATAATCAGGTCGTTGGCATTGTTGTCGTTTTGGCTCACACTCCACCGCATCAGGTCAGCCAGCGTGATTCGGAAATCAGCGCCGGGATGGAGCAAACGCAAAGGGCTGTACGTGTCGGGGCGCATTTCGGAGGCATCGACATCCACCAGCGAATCGAGGGGAAGCTCTTGCAAAAGAGCCGCCACCGCCACGTGGTATTTCATCACGCCGGCCAGCGGGAAATGCTCCTTGTCGTTATAGGCGAACTTCTTGCCGTCGTAGGCAAAGGCCACCCCGATAGTCATCTGCTTGCCCTTGGCAATGCGGTCTATCTTGTGGCTCAGCCGTTCTTGCCATCCGGCATGAACACTGCCCGACAGCAACAACATCGCCAAAAACAAAAACAAGAACTTCCGCATAGCCCCACAAAAACTAACTCAGAAAAAGCAACCAGAAAACCTTCAGTCATCAAATCTCTTTCATGGCCTTCTTCCGTTGGTCATGGTCGAGGATGGTCTTGCGCATGCGCATCGACTTGGGCGTCACCTCCACCAGCTCGTCGGCCTTGATGTATTCCAGACATTCCTCCAGGCTCATCACCGTCTTGGGAATGATGCGCGCCTTGTCGTCACTGCCGCTGGCACGGACGTTGGTCAGCTGCTTGGCTTTGGTCACGTTGATGACCAGGTCTTTGTCGTGGACGTGCTCGCCCACCACTTGGCCCATATACACTTCCTCGCCGGGGTCGATGAAGAATTTGCCGCGATCTTGCAGTTTGTCGATGCTGTAGGCATAGGCCGTGCCCGTTTCCATGGCAATCATCGAACCGTTCTGCCTACGCTCTATGTCGCCTTTGTAGGGCTGATACTCCTTGAAGCGGTGGGCCATGATGGCTTCGCCCTGGCTGGCCGTGAGCACGTTGGTGCGCAGACCTATGATGCCACGCGAAGGCATGTCGAACTCGATGTTCACGCGTTCGCCCTGACTTTCCATGCTGGTCATCTCGCCCTTGCGGCGCGTCACCATGTCAATCATCTTTGAGGCAAACTCCTCGGGCACGTTGATGGTGAGTTCTTCGATGGGCTCGCACTTCTTTCCATCCATCTCCTTGTAAATCACCTGGGGCTGGCCCACTTGCAGTTCGTAGCCCTCGCGGCGCATGGTTTCGATGAGCACGCTCAGGTGCAGCACACCACGGCCAGAAACCACCCAACGGTCGGTAGAGTCCTCGAAAGGCTCCACGCGCAGGGCCAGGTTCTTCTCCAGTTCGCGCTCCAAGCGGTCGTTGATGTGGCGCGAGGTGACATACTTGCCCTCCTTGCCGAAGAAAGGCGAGTCGTTGATGGTGAAGAGCATGCTCATGGTGGGCTCGTCGATGGCGATGGGAGGCAGCGCCTCGGGATTCTCGAAGTCACAAATGGTGTCGCCAATCTCGAAATGCTCCAAGCCTATCACAGCGCAGATGTCGCCGCAGGCCACTTCCTTCGTACGCACATGGCCCATGCCTTCGAACGTGTGCAGTTCCTTGATGCGGGTTTTCTCCAGCGAACCGTCGCGATGGGCAATGGTCACCTGCATGCCGTCTTTCAGGGTTCCGCGGTGTACTCGACCCACGGCGATGCGGCCTGTATAGCTGCTGTAGTCCAAACTCGTGATGAGCATCTGCGGTGTGCCTTCCAGTTGTTTCGGAGCGGGTATCACCTCGATGATTTTGTCCAGCAGATAGGTGATGCCGTCGGTTGGCGTGTTGTAGTCCTCGCCCATCCAGCCCTGCTTGGCCGAACCATACACCACCGGGAAGTCCAGCTGGTCCTCGGTGGCATTGAGCGAAAACATCAGGTCGAACACCATTTCGTAAACTTCCTCCGGCCGGCAGTTGGGCTTGTCCACCTTGTTCACCACCACAATGGGCTTCAGCCCAATCTCCAGTGCCTTCTGCAGCACAAAGCGCGTCTGCGGCATGGGGCCTTCGAAAGCATCGACCAGCAGCAAACAGCCGTCGGCCATGTTGAGCACACGCTCCACCTCGCCGCCGAAGTCGCTGTGTCCCGGAGTGTCGATGATGTTGATCTTCACTCCTTTATAATTGATGGAAACGTTTTTCGAAAGAATGGTGATGCCCCGTTCCCTCTCCAAGTCGTTGTTGTCAAGCACTTGGCTGCTCAAGTCCTGCCCTTCGCGGAACAGGTTGCCGGCCAGCATCATCTTATCTACGAGAGTAGTCTTTCCGTGGTCAACGTGCGCGATAATCGCTATGTTTCTAATGTCTTGCATAATCTTTTTCCTTATTTCGCGTGCAAAATTACAAATTATTTTCGAAACCAAACGGATTTATCCCGAAAAACATTGCTCATGCTTCCGTAGAGGGCACACACGCCCGAAAAAGTCAAAAAATATTTTGCTTTTTGCGCGCTTAATCGTACCTTTGCAGACAGAAACGAAAACAAGACGAAAACATTGATGACAATGAAAGCTTTCAGAACAATTCTCACCGTGCTCGCCCTGGCAATGGCTGCCAACGGCTCGGCACAGAAAAGCCAAAAGCACACGCCCGAGCAGACGGGCGGCGTTTACTATGCCTACCACCCCTACGAGGGCAAACTCACCGCTGCCCCCAAGGGCTACACGCCCTTCTACATCAGCCACTACGGCCGCCACGGGTCGCGCTGGCTCACCAAGCAGGAACGCTACCAGCGCGTGTATGACCAGTTCATGGAGAGCGAGAACCTGACCAAGCTGGGCATTTCGGTGCGACAGCGGCTGCAGAAGGTGATGGCCAACGCCGAAGGCAACGCCGGACAGCTCACGCCCCTGGGCGCACAGCAGCACCGCGAGATTGCCGAGCGCATGATGAAGCGTTTCCCCGAAGTGCTGAAAGGCAAGAAAACCGTCGTGGCTCGCTCGAGCACGTCCAACCGCTGCATAAAGAGCATGAACGCCTTCAGTGCGCAGCTCAAGAAAATGAACGAGGAGCTTTGGGTCACTCAGGACTCCGACCCGCGCTACATGAGCTATTTGGCCTACAGTTCGCCACAGATAGAGGAACTTTACGCCACGGTACACCCCAAATTCTACGGCAGCAGCGAACGACTCATGCGCGAGCTGTTCCGCGACCCCACGCGCATCAAGGATCCGCTGGGACTGATGGAAGAGCTCCACACCATTGCGGCCGACATGCAGAACGTGGAACTGAAGGTGAACCTCTTCGACATCTTCACCCAGCAGGAGATGCAGGAACTGGAAGACTGGCACGACGAGCGCATGCGCCTCATCAACGGCGAGGACGCCTCGAACAACGACGCTCCCGAAATGTCGGCCACCTCGCTTTGGCAGAACATCGTCGAGAGTGCCGATGCAGCCATCGCCGGCAACGGCATAGCCGCCGACCTGCGCTTCGGCCACGACACCAGCCTCTACCGTCTGCTCACGCTGCTGGGCATCAACCTGGGCGACGACATGTTCAACATCATTCCCATGGCTGCCAACTTGCAGATGATTTTCTACCACAACGAGCGCGGCGAAGTGCTCGTGAAATTCCTCCACAACGAGCGCGAGGTGCAACTCGCCATGCCCACCACCATGGGCACCTTCTACCACTGGAACGAGGTGAAGGAATACTACTCCAAGTGGCTGAGCCTGGCTCGCCGCCGCGAACGCGTGGCCATGCTCAACACCATGGTGGGCACCGACAAGGCCGTAATGCCCTCGGCCAGCATCTACGCCCAAGGCACCGAACAGAGTGGACAAACCATTCCCGCAGTGCTGGAGCCCAACGGCATGAACTTCTGGACGCCCCAAACGCGAGACACCGAGCTGAAGTGCGTGGCACCTTATTACTATAGCGACACACGCTGGATGGGATTCCGCAACAGCCATTGGATCAACGGCGGATGCACTCAGGACTACGGCTCGTTCACCATCGCCGCTCTGGGCGACTCGCTGCGCACCACGCCCGAACGGCGCGCCACACCCTTCGAGCACGACAAGGAGGTGTCACACCCCGACTACTACTCGGTGCAGCTGCCCTGGGAGCACATCACCGCCGAACTGACCGGACGCTCGCACTCGGCCATCATGAGGTTCACCTGCGACGGACCGTCGCGCACCTATGTGGTCATCAATCCCAACAGCGACGAGGGCGAAGGCTTCATCGCCATCGACACCGTGCGCCACGAGGTGTATGGTTTCAACCCAGTTCACCGCATCTATCAGGGAATGGGCGAAAAGGCCGGCTTCAGCGGTTTCTTCGTGGTGAAGTACGACCGCGCCCCCAGCAGCTTCGGCACCTACTGCGGCGACCAGGTTTATCCGGGACAAACGCAGATAGGCTACCAAAAGAACATTGGATTCTACCTCTGTTTCGACACCAAGCGCGACGACCAGATACTGGTCAAGGCCGCCTCGTCGTTCAACGACATTGAGGGGGCGCAGCGCAACCTGCAGAGCGAAATCCCCCACTGGAACTTCGAGAAAACCCGCAACGAACTGAACGAACTGTGGCAGCAGCGACTGGGACTTATCGAGATTGAAACTGACGACACCGAAGCCGAAAGCAAATTCTACGGCGCACTCTACCGCGCGTCGTTCTTGCCCCGCGAGTTCAGCGACGTGGACGGCCGCTATCCGGGATTCAACGGAACGGAAGCCCAGCAGGCCTACCGCGGCGCAAAATACTACACCGACTTCAGCATGTGGGACACCTACCGCGCCCTGCACCCACTGCTCAACATCATCGCACCCAAGACCAACGGCGAAATGATGCAGAGCCTCGTAGATATGTATCAGCAGGGCGGCTGGCTCCCCATCTTCCCCTGCTGGAACAGCTACACCGGCGCCATGATTGGCGACCACTGCATATCGGCCCTGAGCGACGCTTACGTGAAGGGGGTGAAGAACTTTGACATCACCAACGCCTACGAAGGCATGTACAAGAACGCCTTCCGCACATCGGCCACCATGCGCGAATTCAAAAACGGCAACGGACGACGCGGCATCTCGGCATACCTGAAGTACGGATTCATCCCCGTGGAGGAAGTCATCCGCGAAGCCTGGCACGGCGACGAGCAGGTGAGCCGCACCATGGAGTATGCCTACGACGACTTCGCACTGGCGCAAGTGGCACAGTTCTTGGGCAAGGACGACGACTACCAGCAACTCATGGCACGCTCGCAATACTACCGCAACGTCATCGACCCGCGCACGGGCTACGCACAGGGACGCCATGCCAACGGACAATTCATCAACGACAACAACGTGGCGCAGCGCGTGAAGTTCATCACCGAGGGCGCACCCTGCCACTACACCTTCTACGCTCCCCACGACCCTTACGGACTGATGGAGGCCATGGGCGGAAAAATCCACTATGTGGCTCGTCTGGACAGCACTTTCCAGCACAACCGCTACTGGCACGGCAACGAGCCTTGCCACCAGATGGCCTACATGTACAACTACGCCGGTGAACCCTGGAAGACGCAACGCGAAGTGCGCCGCATCCTGGACAGCGAGTACGAGAACGTGCCCGGAGGACTCTCCGGCAACGACGACGCCGGACAGATGTCGGCATGGTACTTGTTCTCGTCAATGGGATTCTATCCCGTCTGCCCCGCAACACCTTACTACATGCTGGGCACCACCGCCTTCAAGAGCGTGAAAATACATCTGAGCAGCGGCAAGACCTTCACCATCGAGAACGACAACCCATGGGCCGACTGCTACTACATCCAGAGCGCCACGCTCAACGGCGTTCCCTACAGCAAGAACTACATCACCCACAACGACATCATCAACGGCGGAACACTGCGCCTCTCCATGGGCTCGACGCCCAACTACGACTGGGGCAGCCGACAGGAAGACTGCCAGCCGCGATGAAGCCCAAGCACTCGAAGCATTCCTCATCGCAAGCTCCGCTGGAATGCGCAGAAAAAAGCCTGACCACCTCACGGTGACAAGGCTTTTTTCATGTTCTTTATGAGTGAGTGAGAGAGAGAGTCACTTCTTCGTGCTGACCTTTATCTTGATGTGCTTCGGGTCGGTCTTGTCGATGCTCATCGACTCTATATTGTCAGGCTCGGTGGTGGTTTCAAACTCCTCCATCGACATTTCCTTGCCATCCACCACCACGCGGGTGACAATCTTGCTTGTCGCCTTGGCAGTCGGCACAGCGTCCGAACCGTCCTTCTTCAGTTTGAAGTTGACGAGACACTCGCTGCCTTCCTTCGGAGCCATGACAGCGCGGTCGGCCTTCACCGAACTGGTGGCCATGCCGATGTAGGCCGCCTCGATGGTGGCACCGTCGGGCACAACGATGCTGAAGTTGCCATCCATGTCGGTAACGGTGCCCTGCTTGGTGCCCTTCACCATGACGGTGGCACCAATGACGGGCTGGTTCTGTTCGTCCACCACCTGTCCCTTCACCTTGAAGGGCTCGTGGCCTTTCTTGTTGGGCTGGTCTTCAATCTCCACCACGATGACACCGTCCTTGGCCTTTGCTCCATATTTCTTTCGGCCCTCTTCGTCTTTGAGCACTGTTATGCTTTTGACTATATTGGGACTGATCTCCACAAAACGGTCGTAGGGCATTTCCGCTCCGTTTACGATGACCAATGGGTGGGCGTTCGTCGCCTCGTCGGGAATCCTCACCTTTTTCCTGTTGTCCTTCACCTTGTTGTCCTGGTCAGCATTGGGCAATGCCCCTGATGACACTCCAGCGGTGGCTTTCACCTCCGCTTTGGCGGGAGTCGGGAGTTGCATCTGGTAGTCCACCACCGTGCGGGCACTGACGGCCAACGAAATGGCTACGACGGGAACGATATACAGGGCGCGGAGCCACTGTAGGCGATTGGTTTTCTTTCTTAACATCATGTTGATTCTTCGTTTCAGGGTACTGTGACTCAGACTGTTGGCAACGGAGTACCCGTGAGTTGCCACAGCTTTTCTTACTAACAGATACTGATATTGACGTGCATCGATGCCTTGAGAGAGAACGGCTGCGTCGGCTTCGTACTCGTGAATGGCGCGCAGGTCGCGGCGCAGCAGCCACAGAGCCGGGTTGAACCATTGCAGCACGCTGAACACCCCCACCAACAGCACGTCCCACGAGTGGTGCGCGCTGACGTGGCCTCGTTCGTGGGCTAAGATGGCGGCATCGGGGTGGTCGTAGTCGCTACGACTCATTACAATGTAGTGCATCCAACTGAAAGGCTGCAAGTCTCTGTCTGTCACGGCCACCACCGTGCCGTCGCCCTGCGGGTGCAGTTCGCTGTTCCTGACGAGCCGCCACACGCGGCCCACCGAAAGGAGCGTCCATGCCAGCGTCAGCAGGGCACCCGCAAGGAACACCGCCACAGCCGCCGTCATCCACCAGGGTTGACCCGTTGCCACCCGTTCCACCGTGGCCGTTGGCATTGCCGCCGTGGTACGCTCCGCCACCGGCACCACCACACTGCGATGAAGCGTAACGACGCACAGCGGCAGCACGAACGACAGCGCCGCCGTAATCAGCAGCACAGCGCGGTTGAGCCGGTGGAGCGTTTCGCGGGCCAGCAACAGCCGCCAGAACAGGTAGAACGTGGCTATGAGCACCGCCACGTGGAAGTCGTACATCAGAAACTCGCTCATGCTTGGCCTTTCTCAATCTGGCTGATGAGCTCTTTCAGCTCGTCAACGCTGATTTTCTCTTCCTTCACAAAGGCAGAAACGGCACTCAGGTAGGAGTTGTTGAAATAGTTCTTCACTACTCCCGCCATCGAGCTCTTGCCATACTCCTTTTCGGTCACTTTGGCGAAATACTGGTAGCTATTGCCATACTGCCGATGATCCAGAAATCCATTCTTCTCCAACAGCCGCACGATTGTGGAAAGTGTGTTGAAGTGGGGCCGCGGCTCGGCGTAGCACTCCAGCAGCTCGCGCACAAACATGGGGCCGTGTTGCCAGAACAGTTCCATGATTTCCTTTTCTTTGTTGGTCAGTTTTTTCATTATTGTCTTATTGTTTGTTCTTTTTGTCTGCTATTCATCAAATGCACGTCGTTGTCAATATCTTTTGCAAAGATAACTAAAAAATCTTTTCATACAACTAAATCTTTTAGTTATTTAAGAAAATTAATTAGTTTGCACCGTTCGTTTAGTCTTATTAACAGAAAATCATTCCAAAACGGCGTTCCCTTATTATCAAGAACACAGTCTCGAAACGATTCCAGCAAGTTGTTTTCGTTTTGCCAGGAGATGGTATTCAATTGTCGGAAGATAAATTTTTATTTCCCGACGCTACATTCGTTGTCTTAAGGCCAACATTGTTTCTTCGGCAGAAAAGCATACGCTACGCGTCTTTCAAAAACCAATAAAAACAAAAACGAACAAGGAAAAACATGTTTTTATTTGTAAAGCCCCTTGTTTTGTTGGTTTTTCTTTGTTTTTATTGGTTTTTTAAAGACGCAAAGCGTTATCATTCCCAAGGATTCCCGCGTAAAGCACGACAACAGAAAAACAAACTCGAGACTACAGAAAATTATCTTCCGACAATAATTTCGTATTGTCGGAAGATATTCTTTTGTTGTCGGGAGATATTTTCGCATGGCCGGGAGATACGAAAATAACGCACGGCGCTACGTTGAAATTCTCTAGAAAATTCAGACGTAACTCACGACAATAATTTCATGGAGAAAAGAACTACGAAAACATCTCCCACTGCCAGCCTTGCGCCATTGGCTTTTGTCCATCGGTTAGTCCCGATTCCGAGGGAGGCGACCATGGGGGATTTCGACCTAATAGCTGGCCGTGCAGGGGATGCCGGCCGCAATGACGCGGTCGCGGATGGCATCCAACTCCTCGTGCGTGGCCTTGAGCAGCCCAGGAGTGGGCGTTTCGCGGTCGATGGTGTAAACCATCACCTGCTGGGGACGGACGGCGAGCACCGCCTCAAGCCACGGCGCAACGTATTCTTCACCCGTGTTGTCAACGCTGTACGACTGCCCATCGATGGAGGCTGTTCCCTTCATGAACATGGTCTGTATGATGACGTGGCCGTCGAAACGGCTCAGCTGCTCCACCACCCGCCCCACGTCGTAGGCAGTGCTCTGAGGGCGGTCCACCTTATTTATATAGTCGGCACTGACGGTGTCGAGCTTCTGTATGTTGTTATCAACGCGCAAGAGGGCATTGTGGACAGCCGGGCGGCCCAACATGGTGGCATTGCTCAACACGCTCACCTTGGCACTGGGGCAGTAGCGGTTGCGCAACTCGATGGTGTCGTCGATGATCAGCGGAAAATCGGGATGGCCCGTCGGCTCGCCGTTGCCGGCGAAGGTCAGCACGTCGGGCAACACCCCCTCGGCCGCCATGCGTTGCAACTGGGTTTCGAGGGCTGCGCGCACTTCCTCGCGCGTGGGGCGCGGCAAATGGGGGCGATGCTGGTGGTTGAGCCCGCACTCACAATAAATGCAGTCGAACGAACACACTTTTCCGTCGGCAGGCATCAGGTTGATGCCCAGCGAGACGCCAAGCCGCCGACTATGTACTGGCCCGAAGATGGGCGAAGGATAAATGATGGTACTCATGGTTGCAAAAGTAGCAAAACAATTGCAGAACGACGGCAGCACGAGGAGAGTTTTTTTGCCAATGGTGTTAATAGTAGTTAAACGCTCGTTTAGATGTCATTTTTTTGCTACTTTTGCAGCAAATTTGGTGTATTATAGCCTTTTTAGAAATGGGAAAAAAACGTAAGAAGTCCGGCAGCCGCTCAGGGCTGCAGGTCGTAACACTATGCATAAGCACCGCCATGGTGCTCATTTTGTTGGGAATGGTGGTGTTTTCGGTGCTCATTGCGCGGAACCTCTCCACCTACGTCAAGGAAAACCTCACCATCACGCTCATTCTGGGCGAGGACATGACAACGCCCGAAGCGCGCATTCTCTGCAAAGAACTGGCCAAGCAGCCCTATATCCACCACCTGAACTTCATCAGCAAGGAAGACGCCCTGAAAGAACAATCGAAGGAAATGGGCACCGACCCCACCGAATTCACCGACTTCAACCCCTTCGTGGGGTCGGTGGAAGTGCAGCTGAAGTCGGACTATGCCAACAGCGACTCGGTGAAATGGATTTCGAAGCAACTGCGCAAAAATCCGCAAATCACCGACATCACCTATCCGCAGGAGTTGATGGACAGCGTGAACAGCAAACTCAACAAGGTGAACCTGGTGCTGCTGGTGCTGGCGCTGCTGCTCTCGTTCGTTTCGTTCTCGCTCATCAACAACACCGTGCGGCTGGGTGTCTATTCACGGCGATTCTCCATTCACACCATGAAGTTGGTGGGGGCCTCGTGGGGATTCATCCGTCGGCCATTCATCAAGAAAGCCGTCGTGACGGGCATTGCAGCCGGCATCATTGCCGATGCGGTGTTGGCAGGCGGCGTGTATGGACTCTACTCGTATGAGCCCGAAGTGATGACGGTCATCACGTGGGACGTGCTGCTCATTACGGGCGTTTCGGTGTTGCTCTTTGGCATCATCATTTCCACGCTCTGCTCTTATTTCTCGGTGAACAAGTTCCTCCGCATGAAGGCGGGAGACCTTTATAAGATTTAGGAGTTAGGAGTTAGGAGTTAAGAGTTAGGAGTTTTTTAAAAAGAAATATGGATAGAAGAAATTATGCTTTCGACAAGGTCAACTTCATTCTGTTGGCCGTGGGTATGCTGGTGGTCATCATCGGTTTCATTCTCATGAGTGCTTCAGGCTCAACCGAGACCAACTACAACCCCGAGATTTTCAGTCCGCTGCACATCAAGGTGGCTCCAGCTGTTTGTTTCGTGGGATTCGTTTCAATCATTTATGCCATCATCCGCAAGCCCAAGGACAACGACTGACCGACGACAAGGAAAACAAACCCATTAAACCACTAACGACACTTCGAAATGGATTGGTTAGAAACTATCATCATCGCCATTGTCGAGGGGCTGACGGAATTTCTGCCCGTATCGTCAACAGGCCACATGATCATCGCCCAGAACCTGCTGGGCATTCCGCAGGGCGACGCTTTTGTCCACGCCTTCACGTTCATCATCCAGTTTGGCGCCATCCTCTCGGTGGTCTGCCTCTACTGGAAGCGCTTTTTTCAGTTCGACAACACGCCCGCGCCGGCAGGCAGCAACCTGTGGCAACGGCTGAAACATAAGTTCAACTTCTACTGGCTGCTCATCGTGGGCGTGGTGCCCGCAGTGGTCATCGGCCTGCTGGCCAAGAAGTCGGGCCTGCTCGACTGGCTGCTCGACAGCGTCGAGGTGGTGGCCGTGATGCTGGTGGTGGGTGGCCTGTTCATGCTGTTCTGCGACCGTCTGTTCAACAAAGGCAGCGACGCCAACAGGGTGAACGAGCGCCGCGCCTTCAACATCGGCCTGTTCCAGTGCATTTCGGTCATTCCGGGCGTATCGCGCTCGATGGCCACCATCGTGGGCGGCATGACCCAGGGCCTGACGCGCAAGCGCGCCGCCGAGTTCTCGTTCTTCCTGGCCGTGCCCACCATGGCCGGAGCCACCCTGCTCGACCTGCTCGACTTGTTCAAGGAAGACACCTCGTGGGCCACGGGCCACAACATCACGATGCTCACACTGGGCTGCTTGGTGGCATTTGTGGTGGCCTTGCTGGCCATGAAGTGGTTTGTCAACTTCCTGACCAAATACGGCTTCAAAGCCTTTGGATACTACCGCATCATCGTGGGCACCATCATCATCGTGCTGCTGCTCACCGGACACTCACTAGCCATGGTTGACTGATGAACTTCAAGGAAGGCGAAATCATCTACATCAACAAGCCCTACCGCATGTCGAGTTTCGGCGCACTGGCCCACGTGCGCTTTCTCATCTCGAAGAAAGCAGGCGTGAAGCGCGTGAAGACAGGCCACGCCGGCACACTCGACCCGCTGGCTACGGGTGTGCTCATCCTCTGCACGGGCAAAGCCACCAAGCGCATTGAGCAGATGCAACTGCAAACCAAGGAATACACCGCCACCCTGCAGCTGGGAGCCACCACGCCCAGCTACGACATGGAGCACCCTGTGGATGCCACCTACCCCACGGAGCACATCACCCGCGAGCTCATCGATCAGGTGCTGCCCCGTTTCGTGGGCGAAATCCAGCAGGTGCCCCCCGCATTCAGTGCCTGCATGGTGGACGGCCACAGAGCCTACAAGATGGCGCGGCGCGGCGAAAAGGTGGAGCTCAAGCCCAAGACGCTGCGCATTGACGAGATCGAACTGACCCACTTCGACCCTGAGGCCATGCAGATGAGCATACGCGTGGTATGCGGCAAAGGCACCTACATACGCGCCCTGGCCCGCGACATCGGCGAAGCACTGGGCAGCGGAGCCTATCTGACGGCACTCTCCCGCACTCGCGTGGGAGATGTGCGCATCGAGCAATGCATAGACTTCGACCATCTGCAAGAGTGGCTCGACCAGCAAACCATCGAGGGATAGACGTTGGGCCTCCGCCCACCACAACTCCCACAACTCCCATTACTCCCATAAGTCCCATTACTCCCATAAGACCCATTACTCCCATAAGACCCATTACTCCCAAAATACCTCAATAAGCAACAATGAAACTATCGCAATTCAAGTTCAAACTGCCTGAGGAGCAGATAGCGCTCTATCCCCACTACATTGAGCGCACGTTCAAAAACGAGGACGGCGAAAACGAGGTGTTCCGCGTTACACGCCGCGACGAGTGCCGCCTCATGGTGCTCCACAAACAGTCGCAGACCATCGACATGTTCCGCAAAGACGAGAACGGAAACCCCATAGAGGGCGACTATCTCGACTTCCGCGACATTCTGGACTACTTCGACGAGGGCGACACCTTCGTCTTCAACGACACGAAGGTGTTTCCGGCCCGCCTCTACGGCACCAAGGAAAAAACCGACGCCAAGATTGAGGTGTTCCTGCTCAGGGAACTGAACGAGGAAATGCGCCTGTGGGACGTACTCGTGGAGCCTGCGCGCAAAATACGAATCGGCAACAAGCTCTTCTTCGACAACAGCGGCACCATGGTGGCCGAAGTCATTGACAACACCACCAGCCGCGGACGAACCCTGCGCTTCCTCTACGACTGTCCCCACGACGAATTCAAGCGCGAGCTCTACAGCTTGGGCGAAGCCCCTCTGCCCCACTACATCGTTGACCACCGCCCCGCCCGCGAAGAGGACATGGAAGACTTCCAGTGTATCTTCGCCCGCAACGAAGGAGCCGTCACAGCCCCTGCCACCGGACTGCACTTCAGCCGCGAACTGATGAAGCGCATGGAAATACGCGGCATCAACTTTGCATACATCACCCTCCATTGCGCCCTGGGCAATTTCCACGACATAGAAGTGGAGGACCTGACCAAACACAAGATGGACTCCGAGCAGATGATCATCGGCGCAGAGGCCTGCCGCATTGTCAACGACACCAAGGCCAACGGCCACCGCGTGTGCGTGGTGGGCACCAGTGTGGCCAAAGCCACCGAAACCGCCGTGGGCACCGACGGAAAGCTGAAAGAATACGACGGATGGACCAACAAGTTCATCTTCCCGCCCTATGAGTTCGGACTGGCCGACAGCATGATAGCCAACTTCTATCACCCGCTGTCAACACTGCTCATGTCAACAGCCGCCTTCGGAGGCTACGACCTGGTGATGAAGGCCTACGAGCTGGCATTGGAAAACGGCTACAAATTTGGCTGCTACGGCGACGCCATGCTCATTGTGAACGACTAGGCACCATGCAACACGTGGTTTATCTGGGGCTCGGGTCGAACCTTGGCAACAAGAAAGCCAACATTCGGCGAGCCGTCAAGAAAATAGGAGAGCTGATTGGCACCGTGGAGCGCCAATCAGCTCTTTATGTGTCCGAACCATGGGGCTTCAGCTCGGAAAACGAGTTTGTCAATGTGGTGATCTGCGTCAGCACCTCCCTGCTGCCCAGACCCTTGTTGAGCGCCACGCAGGAGATAGAGCGCAGCATGGGACGCAAAAAGAAGTCGGTCAACGGCATCTACCACGACCGAATCATCGACATCGACATCCTGCTCTACGACGACCTGACCATCGACGAGCCCGACCTCAAGATCCCCCATCCGCTCATGCAGCAACGCGACTTTGTGATGATTCCCCTGAAAGAGATTATGGAATGAAAGAAGTCTGCCGCCTTGTCTCCTTGCTTTGTCTGCTGCTCAGCCATACGCCGTCGGCATGGGGCAACCCGACAGCCGACCACACGACGTGGGATTTGTCGGTATCGGAAAACGGCCGATACCTTCAACACACTGACGGTCGGCCGTTCTTCTGGTTGGGCGACACCGGGTGGTTGCTGCCCCACCGACTGACCATCAACGACGCGCGGATTTATCTCGACGACTGCATGCAAAACGAATTCAACGTGGTTCAGGTGCAGCTCATGAACGACGAGTTCCATCCCGACACGCTGGCCGACGCGCCTTTTTGGCAACGTCTGGACAGCATTGTGGCCGAAGCCCGCCTACGCGGCATCTACGTAGCCATGGTGCCGGTGTGGGGATCGCTGGTGAAAAGGGGATGGATGACAACCGAAAGGGCAGCCTGCTACGGTCATTTTCTGGCCAAGCGCTATGGCGACCAACCCAACATAATATGGATGATGGGCGGCGACATCCAGGGCGACATCCATCCCGAGGTGTGGGATTCGATGGCCGCAGCCATCAAACGCACCGACCGACGCCACCTCATGACGTTCCACCCCCGCGGACGCACTTTTTCGGCCAAATGGTTTCATCAGCGCCCTTGGCTCGACTTCAACATGTTTCAGAGTGGGCACCGCCGCTATGGGCAGCGCAATGGCGACAAATATTATCCCATTGCCGAGGGCACAGAAGAAGACAACTGGCAGTATGTTGACTCCTGCCTGCAACACCAACCACCCAAGCCCGTGCTCGACGGCGAGCCTTCCTATGAGAACATTCCCCAAGGACTGCACGATGCAAGCCAACCCAAATGGAACGAACACGACGTGCGACGCTATGCCTACTGGTCGGTCTTTGCCGGCAGCTGCGGCCACACCTATGGCAACAACGAAATCATGCAGTTTATAGCCCGAGGCAAGAAAGGTGCCTACGGCGCCAACGGCAGCAAGCACTCATGGCAAGACGCGCTCAGCGACAATGGCCGCCGCCAAATGAAATACCTGCGAAGACTCATGGAACAATTTCCGCCAGAACACAGAGTGGGCGACTCGCCCCTCGTCATCGACAACGGCACACGCCGCCAACGCATACTGGCATGCCGCGGAAAGGACTACATACTGACCTACGACTGTGGCTACCCAACGACGATGAAAATCGACATAAGCAAAATCAGCGGCAAACAGAAACAGATGTGGCGCTATAGCCCAACAGACGGAACCCTGACATTTGTGGGGACACTGAAGAACGGCATCAGGCACATCAAGAAACGCTTCCTCTTCTGCGGCCCGTACGACGGGGTGCTCATCATCGTCGATGCCAACAGTACGCTGGCCAAGAAGATGAAACAACTCAACTTTCACTAGTAATGTAAACAATAAGTTGCAAGGAGTGATAAAGAGTTCATGGAGTTGCATAATTCGCTCTCGCTCGGCCATCTGCAAGCAAGCTTGCTTGGCTCTCACTTAATCGCGGATTTCAAGACAATAGTCTTCACTCTGACAGCTTTCTTAAAAGGATTACAGGAATAAAGCTATTGTCTTGAAAATCCTCGAAACTAAATCGCTATTTTGAAATTTCAACAATACTGATGGCATAGCCCCCGCCAGGTGCAGCCGTGAGTTTCATGGAAGACTTGGACGTAACCTTGCTCCTCCTGATGGTGTAGGCTTGCGGATTGGTCTTGTAGTGGGCATCCCTGGCATCGGCATAGACGGTGGCAATGTACTTTTTACCAGGATCGAGGAAGTTGAGACTGACCTTAGAGGTGTGACCATGCTCGCTGGCGGTGCAGCCCACGAACCAGTTGTTTGTACCCTTGGCCTTGCGGGCTGCCACGATATAGCGGCCCGGC
>OCTX012285244.1_pt1 | contig 53275 bp, 53 predicted proteins | sample 1539691 | NCBI WGS metagenome assembly OCTX01 (sample SAMN02144231, study PRJEB22623) | gut metagenome | biome: sheep rumen | host: Ovis aries | place: New Zealand
ATCTTTCCCAACCCTTAACACAATTAGTTAATATTAACCATAAATACAAGTAAGTTCCTCCGTCGGCATCGGTTTCCCGTTGGTTGTTTTTGTTCTTCATAATGTTTGTGAATAATATTATTACTGATAATGTATGACAATTTGGAATGAAAACTTGTATCATATTTTATAAATCGCTATATTTGCTGACAGAAAACGTTTATAAGAAAATACACCTATGATTTGAACAAAAGAAATTAGACATATATAAAGAAGCGTCCGCTTAGATTCTTGTTTTCTGAAATTCGCCAAATTAAAGAGACAATCAAGAGTAAAAGTACGGATGCTCACGTCAGATGGCGTGGGCTTTTACTCGTTAAAGATTGTCGGGTGTTTGGCGATACCTCAGAAAACGTAGACGAATGAAGTCCACGTTTTTTTTGTATCCCTTTACAAACGACAATTACTCACTTTAAATACAATCATTATGAAAAAGACATTACTGTTGGCTCTATTAGCTTTGATGCCATTGTTTGCAAATGCGTATGATTTTGAATCAGATGGAATTTACTATAACATAAATGAAGATGGAAATAGTGTCTCGGTAACGTATAAGACAACAGATTACAACAGTTATTCGGGCGATGTTGTAATCCCCGCAACTGTAGCTTACGGCAGTACGTACAGTGTGACAAGCATTGGTGATTATGCCTTTAGAAAATGCAGCAGCTTAACATCAGTAACGATTCCAAACAGTGTGACAAGTATCAGCAAGTATGCCTTCTCTAGTTGCAAAGGCCTGACATCAATCACAATCCCTAACAGCGTGACCACCATCGGCATTAGTGCCTTCTCTAGTTGCTCCGGCCTGACATCAGTCACCATCCCCAACAGCGTGACAAGCATCGGCAGTTCTGCCTTCTCTAGTTGCAAAGGCCTGACATCAATCACAATCCCCAACAGTGTGACAAGCATTGGCGATTATGCCTTCACAAACTGCTCCGGCCTGATATCAGTGACCATTGGCAACGGTGTGACGAACATAGGCAAAAATGCCTTCTCCTACTGCTCTGGCCTGACATCAGTCAACATTCCCAGTAGTGTAACAGGTATTGGATATTATGCTTTCATTGGCTGCACTGGTCTGACAAAGGCAGAATTTGCCAGCATAGAGAGTCTGTGTAAAATAGTGTTTGGTAATACCAATGCTAATCCATTATATTATGCAAAACACCTCTATGTCAATGGACAGGAAATTACAGATTTGGTAATCCCCAACAGCGTGACAAGTATTGGTGCGTGTGCTTTCATTGGCTGCACCGACCTGATATCAGTTACAATCCCTAACAGCATGACGGCCATCGGAAATTATTCCTTCAGTGACTGCACTGGTCTGACATCAGTTACAATCCCTAACAGCGTGACCGCCATCGGCAATTATTCCTTCAGTGGCTGCACAGGTCTGACATCGATAACCATCCCCGAAAGCGTGACCAGCATTAGCACTTCTGCTTTCAATAAATGCTCCAGCCTGACATCCGTCACAATCAACTCCAATGAAATTGTGTCAGAGACATATACATCCAGCAGTAACCTTGAAACTATTTTTGGCAGTCAAGTAGAAGAATACATTATTGGGGAGAGTGTGACCACCATCGGCAGTAGTGCCTTCTATGGTTGCAGTGGCCTGACATCAGTGACTATTCCCAACAGTGTGACAAGCATTGGCAGTAGTGCCTTCTCAGGTTGCTCCGGCCTGACATCAGTCACCATCCCCAACAGTGTGACAAGTATTGGATATTCTGCTTTCCATGGCTGCCCAGGTCTGAAATCCATAGTTGTTGACAAGGATAATCCCTATTATGACAGCAGAGGCAACAGTAATGCCATTATACAGACTTCGTCTAACACTCTGATATCAGGCTGTAAAAATACGGTTATCCCCAACAGTGTGACAAGCATTGGCAGTAGTGCCTTCTCAGGTTGTTCCGGCATCACATCCATAACGATTCCCAGCAGCGTCACAAGCATCGGCAATAATGCCTTCTATAACTGCACTGGCCTGACATCAATAACCATTCCCAACAGTGTGACAAGCATTGGAAACTGGGCTTTCTATGGTTGCAGCGGCCTGACTAAGGCCGAGTTTGCCAGCATAGAGAGTCTATGTAAGATAAGTTTTGGCGGTGCCGATGCTAATCCTTTATATTATGCTAAGCATCTTTATATAAACGGACAGGAAATAACAGGTTTTGTCATTCCCGAGAGTGTAACCTACATTGGCGCTTATGTCTTCTATGGCTGTTCCGGACTGACATCAGTCACCATCCCCAGCAGCGTGACGAGCATTGGCAGTTATGCTTTCTATAACTGTTCCGGACTGACATCTATCACAATCTCCGAGAGTGTGACAAGTATTGGAGAAGGTGCCTTCTATAATACAGCATGGTATAACAATCAGCCAGATGGTTTGATATATGCGGGTAAAGTAGCATATAAATACAAAGGAACTATGCCAGAAGGAACGGAGATTGTAATAAAAGATGGTACATTAGAAATTGCAAAATTTGCCTTCTATTACTGCTCTGGTCTGACATCTATCACAATCCCCGAGAGTGTGACAAGCATTGGAGAGAGTGCCTTCGAGTACTGCTCTGGCCTGACAAAGGCAGAGTTCGCCAGCATAGAGAGCCTGTTCAAAATAAAGTTTGAAGATTATGATTCCAACCCTTTATACTATGCCCATCATCTTTATATAAACGGACAGGAAGTAACAGATTTGGTTATTCCAGGCAGCGTAACAAGCATTGGCTATAGAGCCTTCTTTGGATGCACCGGCCTGACATCAGTCACCATTCTTGAAGGTGTGACGAGCATAGGCTATAATGCCTTTTATAACTGCTCTGGCCTCACATCCATCACCATCCCAGAAAGCGTGACAAGCATCGGCGATAATGCCTTCTATGGTTGCTCTAGTCTGACAAAGGCAGAGTTTGCCAGTATAGAGAGTCTTTGTAAAATAGAGTTCGGACATATTGGTACTACTTATGCTGCTAATCCACTATTCTATGCCAAGCATCTTTATATAAACGGACAGGAAGTAACAGATTTGGTTATTCCCGAGAGCGTGACAACCATCGGAGAGTTTGCCTTCTATGGATGCTCAGGTCTGACATCCATCACAATCCCCAGTAGTGTGACCTATATCAGTGGTTGGGCCTTCAATGGTTGCTCTGGCCTGACATCAGTCAACATTCCCAGTAGTGTAACAGGTATTGGATATTATGCCTTCCAGAATTGCTCTGGATTGACATCTATTACTATTCCCAATAGCGTAACAAGAATCGGCCGTTATGCCTTTGATGGAACTGCTTGGTATAACAATCAGCCAGATGGCTTAGTCTATGCAGGTCAAGTAGCGTATAAGTATAAAGGTACTATGCCAGAAGGATTAGAGATTGTAATTAAGGATGGAACTTTGGTGATTGCAGATAATGCCTTTTATGGTTGCACCGGCCTGACATCCATTACAATCCCCAACAGCGTGACAAGCATTGGTGATGATGCCTTTAGAAAATGCAGCAGCTTAACATCAGTAACGATTCCAAACAGTGTGACAAGTATTGGATATTCTGCCTTTGAAGGCTGCTCTAGCCTGACATCAGTGACAATTCCCAATAGTGTGACAGCCATATATTATACCTTTGAAGGCTGCTCTGGCCTGACATCAGTGACAATTCCCAACAGTGTGACAGCCATACATTATGCCTTCGCAAGCTGTTCTGCACTCAAGGAAGTATATTGTCTGGCTGAACAAGTGCCGTATACATCATCTGCTTTTGAATACACCGACATAGAAAATGCTATTCTGTATGTGCCTACATCTGCTATTGATGACTACAGGTCTACTGCGCCATGGAGCGGCTTCGGAACGATTCTGGCTCTTGAGCCAGTCTCTATCCTGGGCGACGCTAATGGCAACGGCGAGGTGGAAATCGGTGACGTTACATCCGTGCTGACCCTGATGGCTACGCCGGAGGCCACGGGCTACGACAACAAGGCTGCCGATGCAAACGGCAATGGCGAGATAGAAATCGGTGACGTTACCACGATACTGACGATAATGGCGAACGGGGAATAACCGCAATCGCTAATCGCTAACCACTAACCGCTAACCGTTCGCCAAATCTATTTTGACGAATTAGCAGAATGAATTACTCGCAGGCTTGTAGGAAATCTATTTTACTTTCTTCATTACAATGGCGCTGTTTGTACCGCCGAAGCCGAAGGAGTTGCTGAGTACGATGTTGACATCGGTGTCGATACGATGGCGGGCGATGTTGAGGCTGGCGGAGTATTCGTCGGGGTTGTCGAGATTGATATTGGGGGCAATGTAGCTGTTCTGCATCATGATGATGCTGTAGACGGCCTCGCTGGCTCCTGCCATCCAGCATTCGTGTCCTGTCATGGACTTTGTACTGCTGATGTAGGCTTTCTTTCCGCCGAACAGATTGTCAAGGGCTATTGCCTCGAGCATGTCGCCCTGGGGTGTGCTGGTTGCGTGGGCATTGATATAGTCAACGTCATCGGCCTGGATTGCGGCGTCGCTGAGGGCGCGTGTCATTGCTATGTAGGAGCCTTGGTCGCTGGCTGCGCTGATTGCATCGCCGTTGCTGGAGAAGCCGTAGCCGCAGATCTCGGCAAGGATATTGGCACCGCGCCGGACGGCGTGGTCGTAGTCTTCCAGAATGAGTGCTGCTGCTCCGCCGCTGGGGACGAGTCCGTCGCGGTCGCGGTCAAATGGTCTTGATGCCCGGGTGGGATTTTCGGTATTGTTGGAGAATGCTCCCAATGCGTCGAAGGAGGACATGGCGTATTTGTTGACTTCCTGGGCTCCTCCGCACAGTATGGTATCCTGGAGGCCCTGACGTATCAGGGTGTATGCGAGTCCTATGGAGTGGCTGCCGCTGGCACATGCTGCGCTGACCGTGAGGTTTATTCCGCGCAGGCCAAAGGCGGAGCTCATGTTCATGGTTACGGTGGAGTTCATGGACTGGAAGATGTTGCCTGCTCCTATGAGTTCGGAATCCGTGGTCTGCTGCATGATGTGGTCTGCCTGGACAATGGCCTTGGCGGATGAGTCGTTGCCGAAGATGACTCCGATTTCGTGCTGCTCGCGGTACTGTGAATCGATGCCGGACATATCGAATGCCTCCAATGATGCCATGTAGGCAAACTCGGCCTGTTCGGACATTCCCTCGCGCTGACGCCTGCCTACCAGTCCTTTCAGGTCAGGACGTGGCACTATGCCTGTGAGGGGCGACCTGTATCCGTATGCGGTGCGGTCCTGGGCAATGCCTATGCCCGAGCGGCCTTGGCTGAGTGATTCCCTGACTGCCTGTATATTCTGTCCTATGCAGGACCATATTCCTATTCCGGTGACGACTACTCTTCTTTGCATATTGTATTATTTCCTATAGGATTTTCTGTCTAACTTTCCGTTTGACGTGCGGTTTATGGTTTCTACGTATTCATAGCGTGTCGGTACTTTGTATGGTTCCAATGTCTGTGCCATGAATCTTGCTATTTCCTTTTTGTCTATTTTATCTCCGCCTGTCCTGACCAGCAGTTTCAGTGTGTCGCCCAGGACGGGGTGCTGGTCGGCAATGCATATACAGTCCTGGATGCCTGGGAATGCGAGTGCCCTGTTCTCGACCTCGACGGGGTCAACCTTGTAGCCGCCGATGTTGATTACGTCGTCGTTGCGTCCCTGGACGTGCAGCATGCCTTCTTCGTCGATATAGCCGCTGTCGGCGGTGCGGATGCAGCCGTCCTTCAGCACGGTGGCTGTGAGTTCGGGCTCGTCAAGGTATCCGCTCATAAGCGTTCTGCCCTTGCAGGCGATGGTGCCGGATTCTGTTATGAAGACTTGTGAATTGAGCAGTGCGGGACCGCAGCAGCCGGGTTTCGTCCTGCCGTCGTTGAAGTTGTAGGAGCAGACGATGCCTGTTTCGGTTGAGGCGTATGTGTTGTAGAGGCGTGTACGGGGCAGCAGCTGGCAGAGGCGGAGCATGTCCGTATGTGATATGGGGGCTGCGCCTGTCTCGAGGAACTCTATCTTGTGGGAATATGATGCAAGTCTGTCGGCGCTGAACTGCAGGAGCATCCTGATGCTTGCGGGAACGAGGAATGTTGCAAGGTGCGTGGAGTCGTAGTCCATTGCACGGAAGAAGGCGTTTACGTCCTTCATGCCGTCCAGGAGAATCAGGGTTCCGCCTGTCATCAGTGTCGGGAATATCTTGCTCCATCCGCCCAGGTGGTCCAGTGCTCCGGCAACGACAAAGACGGTATTGCTGCTGTATCCGTGTGCATGGATTAGGTTCTGGGAGTTGGCGATAACGGCTTGCTGTGATATGACCACGGTCTTTGACTTGCCTGTGGTTCCGGTTGTCCTGAGATGGAAATCGGATTCCCATGACTCACCCAGCAGGGGTATCGGCAGGCTGTCGCAGTCACGCATCCGCTGATAGACATCTGCGTATGTGATGACGGTGCCGTCCTGTGCTATTATTGCCGGCTTGTGGGGAACGGCAAGGGCGTTCCTGTGTATATAGTCAAGAATTGTCATCGCTAACCCTTTAACTTTTTAATTTTTTAACCCTTTAACTTTTTAACCATCGCGACGATGGAGTCGATGTTGCGGAAGTTGCGCGGGGTGACGTCCTCGTGGCTCAGGGTGATATTATAGTGTTCGGACAGTACCATCATAATGGTGGTGATGTCAAGGGAGCTGAGTTCTCCGAACAGGAAATCGGACTCGAGGTCTACGAGCGGAAGCAAGTCCTCAAGGAGTCCTATTATTTCTTCTCTCATATATTTATATATTCCTTTTAAATAATAACCTGTATAATACCGGCGTAACGACGAATGACATCAGGACGACGCTGGCCATGCCTACGACTGTCACGATGCCGAGTGAGTACATTGCGGGGTGCGATGCGAATACCAGGACGCCGATGCCGGCGAACATTATGAGTGCGCTCAGGATGATGCTTGACTTGTATGATGCCAGCATGGGCTTGCCTGTGGCGTGTTCGTATCTGCAGCCTTCGGCCATGAATATGGTGTAGTCGTCTCCCTGGCCGAAGATGAAGGTTGCCAGGATGATGTTTACTATGTTGAACTGGATACCTGTCATTCCCATGATACCCAGAATCCATATCCAGCTGACTGCCATAGGTATGAATGCGAGTATGGCGAGCCTGATGTTGCTGAAGGAGTACCACAGGAATATGAATACGATTGCCGAGCATACCAACCCTATGTAGTTGAATTCGTCGGTCATGCGCGATGCGAGGCTGCTGTTGATGGACTTGATGTCGAAGCTCCCCTCTACCCTGCTCTCGACCTCGCTGACTTTTCTGTCCGGCACTTGCATCTTTTCGATGCGAACGGTCTTGCCGCCGGCGTTGTAGAAATTCTCGAGCAACAATGCTGAAACAATGGGTACGGAGGACTGTAGGGGTAAATTGCCGTACTGTTTCCTGACTATTCCCTTGAAATCGTCAAAGGCACCGGGGGCAAATCCATATCCTGCGGCAACAGAGTCGAGCCTGTGGCTAAATATAGGCTCGTATTTGCCAATCATGCTGTTCCATGATTCAAGGTCGATATCCGAGAGTGCATATACCGTGGTGGTGCTGTCCTGCGAAGGAGCGGCAAGGGAGCGGAAGTAATTCATGTCCTGCCGCTGCTCAGGGGTCATGTAGTTGATGTTTGCTATGTCGGAATCAAACTCGATTTGGAATGCAAAGAAGGCAAGGACAAGGGTGAGTATGGCGACGAGACAGACGAATGGTCTTTTCGTGTCCAGTTGCACTTTGGATAGCATGTCCAGGGCTGCCGTATTCCGGTGCCTGTTGTCGGACCTGACGTAATGTGGCAGGAATATGAGTACGAACAATATGGTTCCCAGCAGCATCAGCGAGGTAAATATCCCGAGGTCGCGCAGGGCTGTGGACTGCAATGGAATCAGTGCCATGAATGCGCCTACGGTGGTGACGTTACCGATGATGAGCGGCGAGATGATTTCCTTTATTGCCTGACGGATGTCCGGCTGATGTGACAGGTGGTTTATAAGGTGCAGGGGATAGTTGAAGGCAATGCCCATTATTATAGACGAGATGCCTAGTACGATAAGTGAGATTTCTGTATGGACAAGGGACATTCCGGCTAACGCAAAGAGGAAGCCCCATAGGATTGTGGCTGCGGTGAGGATGATATTGGTTACTGACCTGAATGCATAGAACATGATGAGGAGGATGAGGACTGTGGCGAGTGAAAAGGCAAGCAGACTGTCCTTCTTGATCTGTGATGCATTTCCGACGGCTATGACTGGGCCGCCTGTAATATGTGTTTTAACATAGGGGCATTTGTTCCCGGCAATGTTCATGGCATCGCTGATGATGTCGAGCAACTGGCCGTTCCTGCCTGTTTCGCTGTTGCCAAACGGAGAGCGGATTGTAACAAAGGCGCGGAACATGTCGGGCGTGAAGATATAGCCGTCCACAAGTTCAAAGGCGGATTCGCGCTGCATCCCATGCAACCTGTCATATACCGGTGAGAAAAGTCCAAGGGGGTCCTTGGACAGATTGTCCTGTACAAATCCTCCGGAGGGAAGCATGAGCATCTCTATGTCTCTTTCAAGGGCCTTGGCGACATAACCGTCGTCGGACAACATGCTGTCTATCCTTGCATAGTCTGCCGCGGTCAGGAAATATGGTATATGGTCATATATGAATGTGCGGACGGAATCAATGCCCTCGGTGTCGATCATCCAAATGGCATCGTCCGTCCAGTGGTTGGTGTCCAAACTGTCCAGTGCCTGGCGGAAACATCCGATGGCTTCTGTTACACGTTGAGCGTTGCCCGGGTTATCGAACAGCACGACTATCTCGGATGCTCCGGATATGTTTTGGAAGACCTCCATATTGTTACGCTCAACCGAATCAAGCGGCAGGAAATCGGATATATCCTCCTTGAATGACAGCCTGGAGGCGAGAAGCGCCATAAGCAGTGTCACGACAATCAGGATGGAGAGCCTGATGCGTTTGTGGGTTTTCAGATAATCGTATATTCTTAGTCCTGCATTCATAATATACCTATTTCATCCAGCCAACGCAGGAATTCTGCCTTCCACTGGCGGCATTCTTCCGTGCCCTTTGTGTCCGATGCCCCGAAACCGTGTCCTCCTGTCTGGTATTGCAGATACTTGTGTGTGATGTTCTTCTCCTTCAGGGCTTCGGCAAGCAGGACGCTGTTCCTGTAATCGACAACGGGGTCGTCAACGCAGTTCACGAGGAATACGGGCGGACAGTTATGTGGAACATTGCGCTCAAGGGATAGCTTCTCCCTCAGGGCCTTGCTGTACTTTCTGGTATCGCCCAACAGCCCGCGTCTGGAACGCTTGTGGACACAGTCTGCGGTCATCGTCACCACAGGATATATTGGAGCCACGAAGGCCGGACGGCTGCGCCCGGAATCATATATCTCGGCAACAGACATTACCAGATGACCGCCTGCCGAGAATCCCATGGCGCCCACTTTTGTCGTATCTATGCCAAGTTCGGCCGCATGGTCCTTGACGTGGATAATAGCATGCTGCAGGTCGTTCTGGGCATCGGGATACTGGCTGCCTGCCCTGCCCCACCTCCAATGCATGATAAACGAGGGAACGCCGCCTGCCCTGTAGTCAAGTACGAAGGCCGAAATGCCGTTACTCCGAAGCCACTCGGCCACAAGATGTCCCTCGGTCTTCATGTCGTGCCAGAAATAGCTGCCGCCGGGGCATACTATGACGGCAGGATTATTGTCTCCATCGGCCAGATACTCGGTTATCCTCTGTGCATGCGAGTCAAGGGAGACAAGCAGCATCAGCGCGACCAGCATATTTCGGGCTATATTCACAATTCTCTTCTGTGCAAGTTTCCTGAAAAACGAGGCTCTTTCCAACATACTGCCCAGTGCCTTTTGCTGCGGCAGTGTATAGCGCTGTCCTATCTCCATGCATATCTGACCGCGGCGCATATACTTTCCGCCCTTGGGCAATACCATGTCTGCACCGTACAGAGTCATAGGAAGGATGTCCAGGTCCAGTGCCTCGGCAAGTTCAAACGCTCCTTTGTGAAAACGTCCTATCCTGCCTGTTACTGACCTTGTCCCCTCGGGATAAACGGCTATTGAATAACCGCGGCTGACCAGATCCCTCAACCGTGGAAGCAGCTCTTCGTAACCCATGGAGACGGGATAGAACTCAGCCATGCGTATGAAATATCCATAGAGCGGCGCCTTCCATACCCAGTCGTTGGTAAGCACTATCAGTTTCGGTGTCAGGGAGAGCATTAGCATCAGGTCCAGGTGCGACTGGTGGTTGCATGTGATGACTGCCGGCCTTGAAAAATCCTCGTCATCTTTATTGATTATGGAATTCCTTACTCCGGGCATCAGGCACAGGGCAAGCCTTGACAATCTGTTAAGCAGAAGGTGCATTGCACGGGTCCTTGACTCATGCCCTTTGCAGAACAGGGTTGCTGCAGCTGCAAATATCGGCATGACGACAATAGTACAAACCAGGAAGAAAAACAACGAGAACAATGTGCTCCAAGCAGTGAGCGCAGTTCTGATTATCTTCAGGGGCAATGCGTACACTATTGTCAGGAAGCAGAGGATTGTATTCAGTATGCTGATGCGTGCAAAATCCTTTCCCGGTCTGAAATGAGACACGCGCTCCTCCATTGGCGGGTAGTAGACATTGACAGGAACGGATACCAGTCTGACTCCATGCCATGATGAAAAGACCAGGAGTTCGAGTTCTGCCTCGTATCTGGAGGTAAGCATGCACAGGCCATGCAGTTTACGTAACGGGTACAGCCTGTATCCTGTCTGTGTGTCCTTGAGATATTGGAATGTCTGGACGCAGAACCAGAAATTGCTGAAGCTGTTGGCAAACTTGCTTCCTGCCGAGCGTTCGATGGATTCCAGTCCCTGTCTCTGACCTACAATCAGGGCGTCTGGATTTTCCATATTGGCTTTCAGCAATACCGGAATATCCTCGGGGAAATGCTGCCCGTCTGCATCCAGGGTTATTGCATAGACATAGCCCATTTCAATGGCCTTGCGGAAACCGGCTTTCAGCGCACTGCCCTTACCCGCATTACGTTCGAATGAGACGACAGTGATCCTGTCTTCATATCCTGAAAGTATCATTGCCGTGTCGTCGGTACTGCCGTCGTTGACAACGATAACGTCAGCACACATGGCAAGCGTGCGGTCTATGACGTTTGTCAGGGTTCCGCAGTTGTTGTACGTCGGAATAACGACGCATATTCCACGTTCGTGCAACAGCTCTATGGTACTATTCATGTCCATTGCCGGTTATTGTATTACAGACAGTGTCATTTTTGCATGGACAGTATCACCGGACGTTAACGTAACTCTGGCAGACAGACATTCGTCAACGTGCTTGATGCTGCTGAATGTGAACGAATATATTCTGCCTGCCACAGGTATGACGGGAGATACAAACTTTACGTTCCTTGCGCCGGACAGCTTATATTCACATCCCATGTGTATGCTCAACAGTTCCACGGCTATCTGCATGAGGCACACACCGGGCGTAATGGGTTGCCCGGGAAAATGGGCCTTGTATATGACGGAGCCTGTTTCAAGTGATATGTCGAAACGGCACTGGTCATTCCATGCAGTATTGTCTTTGATATGGTATAGATTATCCTTTAGCATCGTCTGTTCCTTGCAGTGGTGTGAATTTCAGCTTAATCCTGTATTTACTGTCGTAATATTCGTTTCTGCCACCCTCCATCTCCTTCATCAAGTTGAGTATGTCCTTCCTGAGTACACGTCTTATGTACCATCTGTCCAAACGCTTCTGTATATCCAGTATCCTGACCTTCTGCCTGACGCGGTGGTATCGGAATGATATGACGGAAACACCGAACTCATTGAATATACATCCCGTAACGGTGTCGTTGCTGCATGATAGCACGGCAACGCCGCTGATGTAGGAGTCCCGGACTTCAATCTCGGCCTTGTACTCGTTGGTATGGCCTTCTGCCTGTAGTTGTGCATAGGCAGTATTGCATAGCAGCAACAGGGATAGCAGCAATGACTTACTTGACAGAGAACCTGGCATCATTCAGATTGCGGTTTTTATGTATGTTACGCAACTCTATCGTCGTCATATCGCCCTTGGCCTCGTTCATCTCTATTTTGCTTACTACGCCTGCCTTCGGGTCAAAATGCAGTATGATATTTGAATACATCTGCCTCATCTCCTTTTTCTGGGGGACAAGGGTAGCTATATACTCCGTCTGGGTGCCGGTGACTGTTGTCCTGAATGATGACTGGTCACCAAGGCAGGTTCCTGCAACTGTACTGAGCATGATATTGACTATCTCGCGGAACATCCTGTTTCTGTCGACGTCAATTACGTCCTTGCGGTTGTTGTTGAGTATCTGAACCTTGCTACCATTCACGACAAAGACATAGGTATATGGAGTCGTATACTCCCAGCGCAGTTTGTCGGGCTGGCGATATGACATGTGTCCGCGTGATACCATGCTACGGTTCAGCAGTTTTATCTTCTTGGTCTGGACGAAATCACATTCCATGTCCCGTGTCTGTGCGGTGGCACTTGCAATGGCATCCAGCATCTGCTGCCGGCTCTGGGCATGTGTGTAAAGTACCGTCGTACACAGCAGAAGGAGTATAGTCAGTATTCTTTTCATCGTGATATCAGGAAGCATCCTGTCATTATAAGTAAAACACCTAACCATTTGACAAGGTCGACATCCTCGTGAAAGACAAGTATCGCTGCAATCATGCCGAAGACATAGCTGAGTGAGACCATCGGGTATGACATGCTGAAGGGATAGTTCTTGAGGATGTACATCCACAGTCCGCTGGCAGAGGCGAAAGACAGTCCGCAAAACAGGAACTGCCAGTTTAGGAAAACGGAGCGCCAGAAGGTCCACGACCATCCGAACGGCACCATCCTGGCAAGGGCAAGCTTAAGCCAGACCTGCCCGGCAGAGAGCAGGATGCTCTGTATAACAGCTAATATTATCAGTCTCATCAGTATCTATTTTCTGGTCAAAATGATGCTGCGTGAATATATGTCCATTACATTCTGCTGCATAAGATGATGGTATGTGGCAAAGAGCGGACACTGCTCGTCATGGATTCCCACGAGTACCGTTTCGGCCTGTCCGTTCTCGATCAGTCGCCTGGCATCGCGTAATGCCCATTCAGCAGAATTGTCTCCCTGGGTATATGTGGTGTTGTACCCGTGACATTTTAGCCTGATGGCAATGGCACTGCCCAGTGTGTTGTGAGTGCTCTGCATGAAGAGCGTCGGCTTCAGCAGCGACTCGCCGTTGTTCTCCATATCGTCGAGAAACTGGATGCTGGTGTCAAGCATGCCGTACTTTGTAGCGGTAATGATTGCATCGGGACATTCCACACCTGCGCGGCTCAGTGCACGCATTGCTGTCATTGTGGAGGCTTTCTGCAGTTTGCCCATCCGTCGTGCTTCCAATGGCGATATGACATCCTTATAGTCCTTCAGCTGCTCGGCATTGTCTATAACCTCGTCTGCTACGATACAGCAGTCGAACTGTTTTTCCGTGGAATGTAGCTCGACAGGTCGGGACGAAATAACCAAAGACGAATCATTTCCGCCAAAGCCGAATGAATTGCACAGGACATTTTCAAGGGTAACATTCTCATTTCCATTGGAAGGTATGATGCAGTCAGGGTCACTGTGGCTGAATCCCAGGTTTGCGGGGATAAAGCGATGCTGCATGGCGATGAGGCATATTATGGACTCGATGCTGCCGGATGCAGAGGTTGTATGACCTGTGAATGACTTGGTGCTTGACACTGGTGGAAGGGATTCGCCGAAGATACGTCTAAGGGCCGTACTTTCTGACGGGTCGTTGTTGGGAGTTCCGGTGCCGTGGGCATTGACGTAATCAATGTCAGATGGTTTCAAGCCTGCCATCTGCAGGGCACCAACCATTGCAATGTATGCTCCCTTACCGTCAGCCGATGATGCTGTCTGGTGGAATGCATCACACGAATTGCAGTAGCCTCCTATCCATCCGAGGGGCTCATTAACGCATTGGTCTTCACGTACAAGGACTAAAAAGCCTGCTCCCTCGCCAAGGTTGAGTCCTGTTCGTTTTGCATCGAACGGTCTGCATTGCTCCCTATCCAGGATCATGAGTGTGTTGAATCCGTTAAGGTGGAAACGCGAGAGCGATTCGCTGCCTCCGGCAATGATGATGTCGGCTTCGTTCCTGCGCAGCATTTCGGCACCGAGGATGATGGAGTTTAAAGACGAGGAACAGGCGGTGCTTATGGTGCATGTTTCGCATTCTATGCCCAGGATGCGTGCGATGTGGTCGGTGGAGTTGCCGCAGTCGTGATATTGCAGCAGTCCTATCTCTCTTTCGCCAGTGAGCAACTGGGAATAGTATTCCTCGGTAAGGTCCATGCCGCCTACCGTTGTTCCGCAGATCAGTACGACGCGTTTGCCGGACAATGTCAGTCCTGACTCATCGACGGCCTGACGGACTGCAAGTGCACCCATTAGGGTTGTGCGGCTGACGGGTTGTGACGGGTCAAGACCGAGCTGTGCCTTCATCTGGTCGTTGGAGAGTTTGACCTCGCCAACTGGAAGATCGGTATGCCGTGTGCGCAGGTATTGCGTCATACCTATACCTGTCTGCCTGTTGAGCAGGGATATGTATACCTCCTGAGGGTTATTGCCTATGGCCGAGAGTATGCCTGCAGAGGCTATGGCGATTTTCATTGCGTGGTTATTTCGTGCGGTTCTTCTGGACGTATTGGGCAATGGTGTCTATGCTCTTGAATATTTCCTTGCCCTGGGCGGGTGAGGAAAGTCGTATGCCGTAGTATTTCTCGAGCATGACTATGAGTTCGAGGGCATCGATGGAGTCAAGACCTAAACCTTCCCCGAACAGGGGTGCTGCGGGATCGATGTCGTCGGGGGTTATCTCCTCGAGGTTAAGGGTCTTGATTATCTGTTGCTTGAGTTGTAGGACTAATTCTTCCATAATAATTAAATATTGCGTGTTATTAGTTTGAGTTCTATTTCGAAATCCTGGTCGCTGTTGCAGTCGACCCAGCCTGTTATTACATGGCTATTGTCGTTCCCGGTCATAGAAGCGCGGACGATGAGGTCCATGAGTTCGCAGTCCTTGTCTGGGAGGATGTAAAATGAAGTCTCGCCGTGACAGTTGTTGCGGATGGCGATTTCGCCTGTGCAGATATTTGGGAGGGTGTAGACGAAAACGGAGGGACTTGGGTAGTAGTTGCCGGGCTGTATTGTCTGCATGTATTCTGTGTCGGCGACTATGGACGATGAGCGGTTGAAGAGTATGACTGAGCAGTCATCAGCATCGTTGAATGTCTTGCTCCTGGTAAGCATTTCGGAGGCAACGAAGACGAGCCTGCTGAGGAGGTCCATCTTGTAGAACTTGGGATAGTCGGCGATATGGGTCTTGTAAATTTCGGTTAGAAGTGCCCTGCCCTGCTGGGTTGTTGGGACAGAAATTCCGTCACGCAGAACGGTGTCTGTGGTGATGGAGACGCTGGAAAGCGTGCTGTAGTCGCAGGGCTTGAGTCGTATCTCGGATTCCTGCCATCGCTCGAGATATAGGGCGGCATTGCAGCCTCCGAAGCCTGAAATGATCTTGAGGACGGAGCCCGGGTGTGTGGTGATTGTCTGGTCCGAGATGTTGATCCGGCCTGAAACGCCAAGTTCGCTGAAACCTCTGGACGGTGGAATCCGGCCTTTGTCGGCAAAGTGTATTGCAAGGATAGTCTCGATGACTCCTGTTGCTCCCATAGTATGGCCGTAGTAGCCTTTGAGGGCCGTTACAGGTACGTCGGACAGGCCGGAGCGCTGTATGGCTACGGATTCCATCTGGTCGTTGTACATGGTAGCGGTGCCGTGTACGCTGATGAGTGAGAGGCTGTCTTTCCTTTCGGGGGTGAGGACTGCCTGTATGGAGCGGTAACTGCCTTCAGCTGTTTTTGATGGGTTGCTGATATGGTGTGCATCGTTGCGGATGTCTCCGGAAAGGAGGTTCCAGGATTGTTTCTCTGGGGCTTGTTCCCGCGAAAAGATTATGGTGGCAGCGGCTTCGCCAAGGTTGAGCCCGTTGCGCTCCATGTCGAATGGGCGGCATGGGTGTGCGGATGTGGCTTTGAGCGACTGGAAGCCTGAGACGATGAACTTCCCTTGCAGGTCTGCCCCGCAGACGACGATGTTGTCGTAGGCTCCTGTCTGGAAGAGTCGCAGTGCGAGGATCTGGGCACAGACACCGGAAGTGCAGGCGTTACAGACGACAATGGGTTTGGTGGTAAAGCCTAACTTGGCGGCTATCTTGGTGGCTGCAATGCTGAGTGGTGTGGTTATGTCGCCCTTGGTCGAGGAAAGGACAAGGAGTGTCCTGCTGCTTGCAACATTTATATTGCTGTGGCTGAGGGCTTCGGAAACGGACCTGTAGACAAGTGACTGGAAGCGTGTCATGTCAGGGACCTGTAGTTCATGATTCTGACCATCGCTGAAGAGCGATGCGCAGAATGGTTCGGGGATGCCGAATGTTCCCTGCCATGTGTGCAGATGGCTTTGTCCGTGCATGACGGCTTCGAGGTTCTGCCGGGTGGTGAACCCGAGGGGGGATGTTATGTTTGTAGCAACGATCTTCATGGTTTGTCTGGGACGGCTATCTTGATCTCGGCACGGGCTATAATCTGGTTCTGAACGGTTATGGTGGCCTGGACCAACAGGATTCCGAAGATGTCCTGGAGGATTTCGGCCTGGGTATATATGGTATCTCCGACTTTTGGGGTTCGGTATATGTCGAGGCTGTTGACAGCTCCTATGACGCCGATGTCTATGCCGCGCTTCCTGATATAGCGGTTGATGTATCCTATGCGGGCGGCGCAGGTCTGTGCCATGCTTTCGACAAGTCCGGCTGCGAGGATTTGTTCGTCCTGTACGAAGATGTTGCCTGGGCCTATCTTCAGGCTGGTGACGGTACGCAGCATGTCGAAGTGTTCGAGCGTTCCTATCATGACGAAGGGTTCCTGCTGTGGAAGCAAGTGGTGTACGTCTATTGTGCGGACGAAATTGTCGGTAGGTGCGCTGTAATCCATCAGTTCCAGAATGGGAAATAGTTATACCATTGTTCGGGATACATGGTGAGCATCCGCTCGAGTTCGCTCTTGTATGCTGTGGCGAGCTGCTGTATCTGTTGTGTTCTGGGGGCTGTCTTGTCGTAGGGCAGGCTCTTGACGTATATGGTGTACTGGAGCGTGCTTTTCTTCATGACGTTTACGGCTATGACGTCGAGGCTACGGGCTGTGGCTACGCTGAAGGGGCCGTATGGCAAACGTGCGGCACGGCCCATGAAGTTTACCTCTATGGTCTTTTGCGAGCCGATGTTCCTGTCGGCGGGCATGCTGACTACGTTTCCGTCGGCAAGGGCGTTGTTTATCTGGAACAGGTGACTCATGTCGGGGCGGATGGCTATCATGTCTACGTTGGTGGTGCCGAAGACTTTGTTCCTGTTGGCCATGACGGATTGTTTCTCGCCGCCGAATACGAGGGCATAGAATTTCTTGCCTTTGACGACAAGGTTGTAGCCGGCCATCTCGTAGTTGCCGATATGTGCGCTGAGCTGCAGGAAGCCCTGTGGGCGGGATATGAGTGTTGAGAATGCTTCGTAGCCGTCAATCTGTATCTGGAACCTTTTGCCGGCATAGAAGGCGAATCTGTCGACGACGACTTGGCCGAAGAGGTAGAGGTTCCTGTATGTGGCTGCCAGGGATGAGAGAATGCTGCGGTGGTGTATATTGCGGAAATAGTTGTAGATAAACCGGCTTCCGGGTGCAAATATCATGCATCCGGGGATGATGAAGATTGCCATGAATATGTATATTATCCTGACATCGACATATTTGAGCATCCGGATTAGTTCCCGGTGCATCCATCCGTTACCGAACGTGGTCCCAGTCCAATTCCTGTTTGCCATTAGGACAGCTTGGTTTCGATATAGTCGTAGAACTGCGAGAGTGTCTTGACGTCCTTCAGTTCGCCGTTCTGTATCTTGAAGCCGAAAGTCCTGTGCACCAGGACGACTATGTCAACGTAATCGAGGCTGTCTATACCTACGTCTTCCTTGAGCCTTGCCTCGGGATAGATTTTATCCTGGTCAATCTCGAAGTCTTCTATAAGGAAGTTGTTTACATTGTCTATTATATCTTGTTTGGTCATATTTATTGTTAGCGTTCTATTATGAATTCTTACATACGATTATGCTGTGCCCCTGTCCGAGGCCGTCGTGTATTTCCTCTATCTCGAGGCCGGCAAGTTTGATACAGCGCTCCATGTCCTGGGAGTGATACATCTTGCTGTTGCCGTTTGCCATTGTTGTGAAATAGAGGCTGGTCATCGTGAGGCAGAGCGCTGCTGTTTCGAACTTCTGACGGTCCCAGAGTGTTTCCATTATGTACAGGCGTGTATTGGAGGTCATTGCTTTCCTTGCGCGCAGCAGTATGCTGACTATCTGCTCCATGGAGAAGCAGTCGAGGAACTGGCTCATCCATATTGCATCGAGTTCGCCATCGTGCTGCGGGAATTGTGCATTCTGGTCAAGCAGGTTCATGCCATGTCCCTTGATTCGGTCTGCGCCTGGCTTGCCTGCTGTATTTGCCTGCATCAACTGGATTTGCTGGGGCAGGTCTATAACGGTAACTTCGACATCCTTGTCGAAATTAACGCACTGCAATGCCCATTTGCCCGTATTGCCTCCGACATCGTACAGGGATTTTGTATTGTGTTGTCTGAAAACTATCTCGAGTGCCTGGGTAAAGGACGAATCGCTGTAGAAATGGTCAAAACCGAACCAGCTGTCCTGTACGTGTTTGGGCAGGGACGAGAGTCCTTCGTATATCGTAGGCCATGAGCCGAAGTGCTCCAGACCTGCAGGACGGCCTTCGCACAACGACTCCTCGAGGCGGAACATACCTTCGTAATTGACATCGTGGTTGAAATTGATGTTTACCTTGGTAGCCTGGTCGGTGAGCAGAAACCATCCGGTCTTGGAGAGACTGTACCTGTCTGTGTCCTGGTCAATCAATACTGTGCCTATGCTTAGGGAAGCTTCGAGCAGGCACTTGACAGCATACTGTGACAATTCGTATTCGCTTCCTTTCAGGGTCGAAACAATCTGCTCCTCGGTCATGCCGTCGTCGCTGTTGCGCAACATGTCCAGTATGCCGTACTTGAGCATGATACGAGAAACCTGGAATATCATGGGACCCCAGGCAATGAACTCGGCAAGCCTCTGTGCCTCGGGGGCTGACAACTGCTCCTGGGTATAGCGTTTCTGTAAATCGGGAAACAGATTCATTGCATTTACATATTATATATGAATTCTCGGCAAAATTAATCAAATTATTTCAGCCGTGAGTTATGTAAATGCTTAAAAATAATTAATGGCCTATAATCAAACTGATCAAAACGTGGCGGTGCCGGTGTAGCTGCAGCCCTGGGCGTTGCTGGGGCGGACGTAGATGTAGGTGGTGCCGTTGTCGAACAGGGTGATGCTGAAGCGGTAGTCGACGATGTCGTTTTTGATGCTGAATGTTATCTCGCGGCCGTTTTTCTTCTTGTTCGGTACGACCTTGAGGTCGATGCATTTCCCTCGGAAATTGAGTCCGTCGCTATTGAATGCGGGTGCGTAGACCTCGCCCATATATGGGAGGTATATGTCGGCTGTGTCCCCATCGAGCTGGAAATAGAAATCGGTTAGTCCTGTCTGTGCGGGATATGACATGGGGCTCATACTGTTTATGTCTGCCTTGAAACTGAGTTTCTGGGCGGATGCGGTAATCAGCATGGCGAATGTGCCTATGATGGCAAGGAACAGTCGTTTCATGGTGTTATTCGTGATGATATGGTTCGTTGTTGAGGATGGTCATTGCGCGGTAGACCTGCTCGACGAAGAATAGGCGGACCATCTGATGTGAGAAGGTCAGGCGCGAAAGGGATATTTTCTCGTCGGCACGGGCGTAGATCTCGGGGGCAAAGCCGTAGGGACCGCCTACGATGAACAGGAGGCGCTTGACGCCGCTTGCCATGCGTTTCTGCAGGATTTGTGCAAACTGTATGCTGCGCGGCTCGTCACCGTGTTCATCCAGCAGGGCAACGTGGTCGCCTGGCTTTATGTGCTGGAGTATGAGCTTTGCCTCGCGCTGTTTCTGGTCGTCCTGGCTGAGGGCCTTTGTCTGCCTGAGTTCGGGGATGACCTCGATGTCCACAGGCAGATAGTGGCTGAGGCGCTGCAGGTATTCCTGCGTCAGTGCCTGGATGTGCTTGTCTGTGGTCTTGCCTATGACCAGGAGTGTTATCTTCATTTTATGACGAGCTGGTATGCTCCGATGTCGGGTTTGTTGTCGCCTGTGCGGCTGTGTCCGAGGCGGTCAAGCGGGTATTGCTGCGAGAGGTTTGGCTCGGCATTGCTGCGGATACAGCTGAGTGTATCGGGGGTAAAGTTGTAACGGCGTTCGTAGGTGTCGAACAGCACGTAGTTGCTGCCGCCGGATACGGTGTCGGTACTCTCGAATATGTTTCCGACGAAGCGTTTGGGATCGTCCCTCTGCTGTAATGAGTCGGTGCACATATAGCAGTGGCTGAAGAGGTAGTCAAGCTCGATTCCGAATTTCTTCTCGCCCATGAAGCTGCCCATGAGGACGTCCTGGTCATATCCTGCAATGACGCAGTTGCGGAACCAGGCTTTCTTCAGTGCGTAGTACATCGTGTCGCCGTATTCGTAGGCAAAGTCGCTGAGGCGGAGTGCCATACCGTGCTGCGAGTCGTAATTGTAATACTGTGCAAGGGTGCAGTGTATCATGTCGGTTGTGCCGCCTGTCATGCTGTACAGGTCGCCCATTGAGTTGCTTATCTCGGTATTGACGGCCGTAAGGGTGCAGTTGCGTGTGGTCAGTCCGTTGCCGCGTGAATTGCGCAGTATGCAGTTGTTGAGCTGTATGGTGCAGTCCTCGGCAATTATACCGAACTTGCTGGCATGCAGGTCGAGGTAGTCGAGGCTGTGAGGACCGCCATGGAGATACAGGCCGCCCCACTGCTCGGGGGTATTGTCGTACGGAAGATAGCTGAACAGGTTGTCTGTACGGTCTCCGCGCATGATGACAGGATTGTCTACCGTACCATTGGCAACAAGCTTGCCGTCGACGCGCATTGCAGCATTGTGGTGGAACATTAGGACTGCGCCGGGTGCAAGGGTTAGCGTGGCATCACTGGCAACGTGTACGCTGTCGTATATGACGACGGGGCGTCCTGCCGGGATTGTCCTGTCCTCGTTGATGTCGATTGTTCCATACCAGTGATATGCGTCACGTCCTCCCGCCAGGAGTGTAACGTATTGTACTTCACCACTTTCGGTCTGAAAAGCTAAACTGTCGGTATACGATGTTACGGTATCTGCATCAACATCCGGCAGGGTTACCTCGACAAGTACGAATATGCTGTCGCGACCTCGCACCTCGAAGTCGTATCCGCTACCCTGCTCCAGGAACTGCCCGTCCACATTGATGCGGAAATAGCTCTCGGCCCCATGCTTGAGGCGTACGTTGGTAAGACGGATGCCTGCGCTGTTGTTGTTGAACACAAGCAGGCGCCGTGTACTGCTGCCGACCTTGCTGATAATGGTGTCGAAACTGACTGTATCGCTACTGAACGTAAGGCGTGCAGAGGGGTCGACGGTCCACGAGTCGTAGCTGTCGCATGCCCACAGGGTGCACAGGAGCATTATGGCGAGAAGATATGCTGATTTCCTCATATCAAACGGCTTGCAGTATAGCGAGTATATGATCCCACACCATCTGTACGGTAGGTATCAGCATGCGCTCGTCTGGCGAGTGTACGCCACGCATTGTGGGGCCTATGCTGATCATGTCCATACCGGGGAACTTCTCGCTGAACAGTCCGCATTCAAGTCCTGCATGTATGCCTCCGACGAAGGGTTCCTTGTTGAACAGGCGCCTGTACTGCTGTACGGCTACGACGAGGAGCTGGCTGTTGGGGTTCATCTTCCACCCTGGATAGCCCTCGCCCGTATCGACGTCTGCCCCTGCCAGCTGGAACACGGCACGGAAAGTATTTGCTACATTGTGGCGTGCAGAAAGGATGCTGCTGCGCTGTGAACTGATGACGTTGATGGTCCTGTCCTGCGGATTCCTGCGTATGCTGGCAAGGTTGGAACTGGTCTCGACAAGGTCTATGTCCTGGCAGTGTGCAAACTCACCATTGAATACGCCCTGCATTGCATAGATGAGCTTGCGGGATGTCTCGCGGTCGATTACCGTGCCCGGTGTTTCGGCGCTCTCCATCAGGAACTGCATGCTCTTCTCGGTAACGGTATACTCGCCTTCGACATCGCTGGCGAAGATATTCCACTCGGCACGGACCTGCTCCTTGTCGGCAAATGGTATGCCGATTATGCATGATGCCTCGCGTGGAATGGCGTTGTGCAGGCCGCCTGCCTGTATGTCGCTCATCAGTATGTCGCGCTTCTCCTGCTGCATATACAGGAAACGTGCCAGCAGCTTGTTGGCATTGGCGCGCATCTTGTTGATGTCGTCACCGCTATGTCCGCCCGTAAGTCCCTTGACGGTAAGCTGGACGAAGAAATATCCGCGTGGTGTTTCCAGATCCTGATAATGGAATGTGGCACTGGTGCGGCAGCCTCCGGCACAGCTTACAAAGATATATCCCTCCTCCTCGTTATCAAGATTGATCATCATGCGTCCCTTGATAAAGTCGGCAGGCATGTTCTCGGCACCGGTAAGGCCAGTCTCCTCGTCACGTGTAAAGACGCACTCCAGGGGACCGTGCTTGATGTCTGTGGAGCGCAGCAGGGCAATCTCCATAGCGCATCCTATGCCGTCGTCGGCACCCAGGGTGGTACCGCGTGCGGTGAGCCACTCGCCGTCGACGTATGTCTGTATGGCATCCTTGTCGAAGTCAAACTGGACGTCGTTGTTCTTCTCGCAGACCATATCCATGTGGCTCTGCAGTACTATGACCGGACGGTCCTCCATACCCGGTGTGGCCGGCTTGCGGATGACGACGTTGCCAATCTTGTCGGTTACTGTCTCAAGTCCCAACTGGCGGCCTATATTGACCAGATAGTCCATCATCTTGTCCTCGCGCTTGGACGGGCGGGGAACCTGGTTTATCTCACTGAATGCCTCGAATACGCAGGCAGGTTGCAACTGAACACTCATATTATTGAAATATTGTTTTACTGGAACATTATATATAATTAACGAAAAGCCGATATGATTTATTTGGCGGGAATGCAGAATTTTCGTACTTTTGCGCTTGCAAATATAGGAAAAAATGCTGAAACTGTTCCTGATAACTGCTGGATTTTGCTGCGTTGGCATGCTACTTTTGTCGGTAGGCGTGCTACTCAGGCGCGACGGCAGGTTCCGCAGCCTGCATATAGGGCAGAGTCCTGCAATGCGCAGCCGCAATATCCATTGTGTGCAGAGCATGGACCGCATGATGCGCAGGGAGAATCCGCACAAGGTAAAGGAAAGGGAATAGTCCGACCAAGTAACAAAGATTTAACAAGCATATCAGAATGAAGAACTATTACATTATGGCCCTGGCTATGGCTGCGGCATTGACATCGTGCAGCAAAGACGGGGAAGCAGGCGAGGCTGCTGAGACCAAGGGCGGCAAGACCGAGGCACAGGCAGTACAGAAGATTGCATATGTGGAACTTGACTCTATCATGAGCCAGTACCATCTGTACCTGGATTACGAGGTGGTGCTGAAGGACAAGGGTGCCCAGATACAGAACACCCTGGCACAGAAGCAGCGCAACCTGGAGCAGCATGCTGCAAGCCTACAGAAGAAGTACGAGAACGGCGGCTTTACGACAAAGGATGAACTGGAGGCAGCGCAGAACCAGATCCAGAACGAGCAGCTGCAGCTGCAGCAAACGGCAGAGAAGCTGAATGCCGAGTTCAACATCGAGCAGGAGCGCATCAACCAGGAGGCACGCGACAGCATACAGGCGTTCCTGAAGGAATACAACAAGACACGCAAGTATGACTTTGTCATGGTCAAGGCCGGCGACAACCTGCTGATTGCAAATCCCAAGTACGATATTACTGCCGATGTGGTGAAGGGATTGAACAAGAGATACAAGAAGTAGGTTAGAAAGGTTAAAAGGTTAAAGGGTTAAAGGGTTAAAAGGTTAGCGGTTAGCGGTTAGCGGTTAGCGGATAATTCAATTAAGAATAGTGAATTATTCAGTAAAATATTTGCAGGTTTCGTAGAAAAGCAATATCTTTGCACCCGATTTATGCCGCAAGGGCCCGAACAAGTGAGTCTGATTATGATTCCGCCCTACGGTCAAACCCGTTAAATAAACAAACAAAATGTATGCAATCGTAGAGATTAACGGTCAGCAGTTCAAGGCTGAAGCTGGTAAGAAGCTGTTCGTACACCACATCGTTGGTGCCGAGGCAGGCCAGACTGTTGAGTTTGAGAATGTGTTGTTGACAGACAACAATGGCACAATCACTGTAGGTACACCTACCGTCGAGGGTGCAAAGGTAACACTGGAAGTGGTTTCTCCCCTGGTAAAGGGCGACAAGGTCCTGGTCTTCCACAAGAAGCGCCGCAAGGGATACCGCAAGCTGAACGGTCACCGTCAGCAGTTTACCGAGGTAACTGTCAAGGAAGTAATTTGCTAATCACTAAAAACCACAGGAGGACAACAAATGGCACATAAAAAAGGTGTTGGTAGTTCAAAGAACGGCCGTGAGTCAGCATCTCAGCGACTCGGTATTAAGATTTTCGGTGGTGAAAAGTGCGTTGCAGGTAACATCATCGTACGTCAGCGTGGCACACGCCACTACCCTGGCAAGAATGTAGGTATAGGTAAGGACGACACTCTGTATGCCCTGACTGACGGTATCGTAACATTCCGCAAGGGTCGTCTGGATCGTTCTACAGTCAGTGTAGAGCCGATCACAGAAGCATAAAACAGACACAAGACACAAACTTACAAGAAGCCCTGTAGGCCATACGGTCACAGGGCTTTAATCTTTCAACATTTCAACATTTCAACATTTTAACCTTTCAACATTTCAACCTTTTAACCTTTCAACCTTTTACCCTTTTAACCTTTTAACCTTTCAACCTTTTAACCTTATTAATATACTGCTCCATGGAAACATTGACTATTCACGAAGGTGTTGCCGGCATTGAAGGCAAGGACACGCTGGATGTTAACACACTGCAGTTCGGCAAATGCCGCGGATGCCTGGCCTGCCGCTTCGCCAAGAAATGCGTCTCGTACAACGACGATGCGCAGAAGGCCCTGGACATAATCAAGGACTACGACCATCTGGACATTCACCTTACTGACGGCCAGGATACCTTCGAGCGTCTCCTGTACCGCATGTTGTACGGATTGAAGTCAACAGGCCGCACATACACGCTGCAAGGTGCATCGCAGACACATTCGGCATCCGAGGTTGCCCGTCTGCTGAACTGGCTGGGTTACAAACAGGTTTGACTATGCTAAGGCTGCTTTCTGATATTCCCAGGCGTTTCCCCGTGGAGACGGCATTGGGTGTTGTGTTCTATATCATAGCACTGTGTTTCCTGTTATCGGCAAAAGAGGATGAGGACATCCTGCTGCTGTACCTTCCGCTGCAGGCATTGACCTTCTGGCTGGGTCGCGTCAACCGCATTGCCTATGTGGCATCGTTTTTCCTGTTCGTACCACTGCTGGCAATTGACCTGAGGCCGTTTCTCTGGTCCTCGGGATTCTTTTTCATGTACGTCCTGGCCGGGTTGCTGCTGCTTGTAGGAAACAGGAAAATGGACAACCGTCATTTTGTTGCGCATGCCGCACATGTAACGTCACGGATGTTTGCGGCAATGGCCGTAACAGGGATATTGACCTTGGCCGTTGTTGCCGTCATTGCATCGTTCCTGTACATCTTTGAGATAAAGGACAATCGCAACGTATATGCCTATGTACTGGAATTCATCTGGATTGTACTGGCTCCGCTCATATGCTTTGCACTGATACGCCAGGACGGGGACGAGGCAAGGGAGAGCAACGCGACTACGAAGGTGATACTGAACTATATCCTGTCTCCTGCCGTAATCGTCTACACGGCAATCCTGTACGTATATTTCCTGAAGATCGCCGTTACATGGGAACTGCCCAAGGGCGGTGTCGCATGGCTGGTGATGGGATTCATCACAGCTGCCCTGACCGGATGTATGTCGCAGACATTGCTGGGAAGGAGATACTATGACTGGTTCTACGGACGCTTTACGCTGATTGCCGTTCCGCCCCTGATACTGTACTGGGTGGGGCTCATTCACCGTATATGCCAGTACAGTTTTACCGAGAACCGTGTCTACATGGTGGTGGCAGGTGTGCTGATGACATGCTTCGTACTGATGCTGCTCAGGGAACGTACGCGCCGCTACCAGCTGATGGTTGTATGCCTGGGTGCTGCAATAATCATCTTCACCTACATTCCCGGCATAACGGCCAAGAGCATAGGCCAGTACTGCCAGAAACACAGGCTAGAGAAAATACGTTGAGAAAGATCCGGGAAGAGGGCTACTGCCTGATTTCCTTCAGTATCTGCTCGGCGTGGATCTTGGTCTTGATTTCCTTTGGCTGGAAGATGCGCTGTATAATACCGTTTTCATCTACCAGATAGGTGGTGCGCAGGGTGCCTATTGTACGGCGTCCGCATGCCACCTTCTCGCCCCAGCATCCTAATTTCTGCAACAGCGTTGTATCCACATCAGCAATCAGCGGGAATTCCAGTCCCTGGGCATCGGCAAATTTCTTCTGCAACTCTACACGGTCCTTGCTCACGCCTATTATGGCATATCCCTCGGCTTCCAGCTCGGCCTTGTGTGCCTGCAGGGAGCAGGCTTCGGCTGTGCAGCCGCCTGTATTTGCCTTGGGGTAGCTGTACAGGACAATCTTGCGACCTGCATAGTCACTTGCCTTTATCTCCTTTCCATTCTGGTCAATACCCAGTATCTCGGGAATCTTGTCACCTACATTCATAGCGTATATTATCTGTTTTTGTTGTCTGTCCGTTTCCTCCTGTTGTTGCGGATTACGACATATAGTACGTAAATACAGAACAGCAGGCAAAAGCCGTTGCTCAGGTACATCGGAGCATTGTTCAGGAATATGCCTGTCAGGAACCACATCCCTATGCCCAGGGTCAGTATTGTCTGCATAACGGCCGAAATACCTTCGGTATTACCAGTGCGCCATATAAGTACGGCCTGCGGTATCTGGCATATTGCCATGCACGTCCCGGCTATAGTTGCCGATATAAAAGCTATGTCCAGTTCCATGATATTATCTGACTACCTTGTTTCCGTTGACTATTGCTATTCCGCGAAAGCTGTCTGACATCCTGCGGCCGGTAAGGTCATATATTTCCGTGCTGTTGCCTGCAGCATCCCCGCTGCCCTCCAGATCCGTGACTCCCGTAACGTCGGAAGGATTCTGGTATACGCGCACCCAGTCAAACAACGTCTCGTATGTATGGTTCTTGTCGGGGCTTGCTGCCCATGAGCCGTTGCCCACGCTCTGGTTCAGGATGATGTAGAACGGATAGTCAAACGGCCATTGCAGCTGATCCAGGTCGCTTTGGCTCGTACTCTTGCTATAAGACCACATCTTGTTTCCGTCTACGTACCATGTAATCTTGTTGGCAGTCCATTCAACGCTATATACGTGCCACATTGTGTAGTCGATGCCTGACATGTGGTTGGTATTACCTCCCTTGCCCAGGGTGTTTGTCCAGTTTGTGTGTACACTGCCGTGTGCCTCCTGCGTCTGGTTGATAGTCTCCCAGATGTCTATCTCGCCACTGGCAGGCCATCCGCCGAAAGTCTTGTTCTGCGGCATCAACCAGAATGCCGGGAAGTTGCCTGTGTACGGATTTGTCTTGATGCGGGCCTCGGCTCGTCCGTAGCGGAACGAGAACTTACCCTTTGACTCGATGCCCCCACTGAGCATATCCACATTGTCGGCAGTTTTGTCGTCATTGGGAATGACCTTGCAATGCAGGGCTCCGTCCTGAACATACGCAACACGCGGGTCATTGCTCAGGAAACGGTTCCATGCAGCGTTCTTGCGTGTACAGTTTGTCCATTTGGAGGCGTCGGGAGCGCCATCAGTGTCAAAGTCCTCGGCAAACACACATACCATACCGTCAGGTGTGCTTGGTTCTACAACAGGTTCCTCAAATGGATCTGCCTCGACAATCTGGAATATATAGCTGTCCTGAAGGGATTTGTCGGTCCACTGAACCTTGGGTGTCGTCTCCTCGGTAACGCCCCAGAACTTGGCTGCATCCCTCGTAACGCCCTCGATAGCCCAGTTACCGTTGCACTCGTACAATGCCATCGAGTTCCAGTCGCTGTAATAGATGTTCTTGTTCATACGGCCTACCTCGTCCGAGAACTTGTTCTGATCCGAAGCCAATGCAATCTTCCAGCGCCCGTATGTTGCATCCGGGACAATCAGCCAGCGCTGCAGGGGCTTGTTGAGCGTCGTATTGTACTTGGTCTTGAACGTAAGATTGTCCAACGCCGTCCATGCAGCTGTTGCGGTCAGATATCTGTCTGCACCGTTGACATTCTTTGCAATGATGAAATACGAATGCCTCTGGTCGAACTGCGGATATTCGGGTTCCGTCTCGGCCCCTACGGGGACAATCTCGAATATCGCATCATGGAAGCGCAGTGTAGGATTGCTGTTCTTGTCCAATGATGTATATGTTGTCTGAACCATACGCGTTGGACTTGCTCCCAGGAACTTTCGTCCGGCCTTGCTAGTCCCCTGGATGGCATACTTGCCGTTGACGCGATAGATGTCGTAGCTGTGCCATTCGGGATCGTATGGATTGGACGTAGCAGATGCCCAGAACTCGCCCCTCTCGTTCAGATAGCGTCCGTCCTGCGTATTTACTATCTTGAAGCGCCCCGTCTGCGTATCCTGCTGGATGGTCCACTCGCATTTCTGCGGCTGTGCATCGTCAATACCGTCTGCCCATACGGGATAGTCGCCCGTGCGTGTGCTGGAAGCATTCTTGTTATACAGGTACTTTCCGTTGAACTTGATGTAGTAGTTCCCGCTCTCGAGCACCGTCTGCGGGAAGTTTTCCCAGCCCTCGCTGTACCTCTTCTTGTATTCTATTACCAGCTCTATCAACTGCTGCTTCAGGTACGGGGCGACCTTGTTGTCTGCAACTACGGGACGTGCACTCTTTATGGTACCCTCGAAATTGCGGCTTATCAGCTCGTCCTCCAATGCCTGTATTGCCTGTATGTCCTTGTAATCCTGTATGAAGAGTGCGGTATTGCCGTTGTCTATGCAATCCCACATCTCTATCTCCTTCTGGCCGCGCTGTCCCATGTATTTCATCTTCAGCAGCCAGGGTGTTATCTCGGTTATCAGGCTTGGGTTGTATGTATCTGCAAGCAAGGCATCTGCACTGCTGACCATCAGGTCGTACTGTGCCTTGATTTCCTGACGCGAGGCAGCAGTATTGAAATTCGGGCTCTCACCGTCGCGACGCAGGCCGTGTACCGTCGAGCCGAGGTCCACGTTATGCTCACAGAACACATGGAAAGCATCTGCATTGTCCGGCATCAGGTAGCGTATCGCACGTTCCCAGTTGCTCTGCGCATCATATGCCTTCATGTTCCAGCTGTAATCCGCAACGCCGTACAACGCAACCTTGCTGGCCTCGGCATACTCCATCGGGTTAGCAGCAAAGGCCGACATCTTCTGGCCGAACATATTGTCTCCGCTGTCATTACCATAGAACTTGCCCATGAGCATGTGACCTATGCAGTAGTCGTTCACCGGATAGTTGAGCCAGATGAAGGGATAGCGCCCCGTTGCCGTCTTGAAGAAGTTGACGTCGCTGTTATTTATCATATCCACTACACTGTTGCCCGTCCACATGATCTCGATACCCTCGCGCAACTTCTCGCCCAGTCCGTTCAGGTACGAGTCGCTGGAGTTCCATCCAGCGTATGCAGCGTTGTATTTGGTGGGACACATGCTCAGCCGGCTGACATCATCATGCTTCAATACGAAATTATCCCATACATAGTTGCACTCTGCCGACTGCAGATCAGCATCTGCACTGCCGAAATCGTCAAAGAAGATCGAGAAATTGCGGACACCCAGGGAATATACGTTCTCCAGCTTGTTGACAACAGCCTGGAAATCACTCTCGCTGTTGGATATCGAGCCACCAGTATGGATAGCCCATACAAAGTCCACATGGTTCCTCTTTGCAGCCTCGGCAAGACCGCGTATAACGGCACCCTCGGCAGCAGGATAGTTCTCGCGCCACCGGGTACGGTGATACGGATCGTCCTTGGGACCGTAGACGTAGACGTTCATCTTGTTCTTTCCGTAGAAATCGAACTGGCTCTTGCGGTCGGCGTCGCTCCAAGGGTTGCCATAGAAACCCTCGATCACACCTCGCTGCGAACATGACGGGAAATCCTTGATCTCAACCGACATAACGTCTGCAGTATTCAGTATCTGCAGCAATGACTGGACACCGTAATACGTACCCGCGTCATCACGACCGGCAACCACAATCCTGTCTGACGTTACACTCAGGTAGTATCCTTCGGCACGCGTCGGGATCTTTGCAGCATATTCCTCGACCTGCTCCTCACCCGCCTTGCCGACTACTATGGTTACATTGCCCGCTGCGGCAGGCGACAGGTTGTCCTCTATCAACTGCACGGCATAGACATCGGTTGTCTGTGCACTTGTCAGTTTAAATGTTGCATCCGCACGTGAGAAAGCCTTACTGCCCCAAGTGATGTTCTGCGGGACTGGCGACACCGTTACCTGCTGAGCCGTAACGGGAAGAATGCTCCACGCCACAAGCAGCAAAATGGAAAGAATCCTGGTCATATTCAGCATTTTTAGACATTTTTCGCATTCAAATATATAAATTTTTGATTCGCCGGCAAAAGCATTCATAATAATATTGTAATTTTGGAGCTCAAAAGAACAGATTTGCACGAATTATGGAATATATGACTCAGGAATGCTACGACAAACTGGTAGCAGAATTGAAATATCTGGAAACCGTCGAATACCCCCGCATCAAGCAGGAACTGGTCGAAGCAAGGGAGAAAGGTGACCTAAGCGAGAATTTCGAGTATCACGCTGCAAAGCGCGAACAGGGAAAGCTGCTGGGCAAGATACGCTTCAAGCAGAGAGTCCTGGAATTTGCACGTGTCATGGACACATCCCAGCTGGAGTGCGACGTTGTAGGGCTGTTCCGCAAGGTGGAAATAACGAATCTGTCCAACAACATGAGGATGACATACACGATAGTCAATCCGCACGAGGCAAACCTTAGGGAAGGCAAGATCTCCATCAAGTCCCCAATAGCCGAGGCCCTTCTGGGAAAGAAGGCAGGCGAGACCGTAGAGGCACAGGTCCCAACGGGTACCGTGCAGCTGAGGATTGAAAGCATCAGCCTCTGAAATACCACAAAATGATTATACATCCCGCACGCCGGATGTAATTTTACCAATTATTGGGGACAGTCCTGACCGGATGTATTTCAACAGGAATTAGTACTTTTGCGCCATATAAAACAGGACGCACGATGAAAAGAATGAAACTTTACGAGGCTGACGACAAGATGATAGACCTCATCAGCGACAACTACAGCATGCTGCAGGGCCTCAATGCATTTGGCATACAACTGGGATTCGGAGACAAGACAGTCGAAGAGGTATGCCGCAAGCAGAAAGTTGACTGCCATACATTCCTTACCGTTGTCAACTTCCTCATCAACGGATATACACCCGAGGAGACAGACTACCGCATATCAGTCAGTACACTTCTGGGCTATCTGCGTGCATCACACCACTATTTCCTTGATTTCCAATTACCTTCCATCCGTGCCAAGCTGCAGGATTCCCTCACATCGGGCGACAAGCTGGCAACGCTCATCCTGAGACTCTTCGACGAGTATGCCCACGACATACGCCTGCACATGAAATACGAGGAAAAGACTCTGTTCCCATACGTCGAGGCACTGCTTCACGGCGAACAGGCAACCAACTACAACGTAGACACCTTTGCCAAGCACCACAACGACATAACAGGCAAATTCCACGAGCTTAAGAACATCATCATCAAGTATCTGCCACACAACAGTCTTGCCAACCACCAGTTGACAGATACGCTGTACGACATCTACAACAACGAGGAATGGCTTGCCAACCACAGCCAGGTCGAGGATGTCCTGTTCGTTCCCGCAATACGCTCGCTTGAGCAGAATGTACATAAGGCAGACATCTCGGCCAAGATCTCCGACATGATAAACAACGCCGAGGGACGCGAACAGATATCAGAGCGCGAGAAGGAAATCATCGTATGCCTTGTACAGGGAATGTCCAACAAAGAGGTTGCAGCCAAGCTGTTCATATCCGTCAACACAGTCATCACACACCGCCGCAACATCACCCGTAAACTGCAGATACATTCGCTTGCAGGACTCACGATTTACGCAATCGCGAACAATCTTATAGAGAAACACCTTTTTATTTAGCGATTTTTCCCGATTGTTTTGTATATTACAATCAATGGTTATATATTTGTGCGTCATAACAGGCAGCACAGATGAATCCCATTACCCGCATACTGCACACAGCACACAGGAATGCCCTGATAACCTCACTCGTTACAGGCATCATAGTATACGAGGTATTTGCACATACACCATTCCTGTTTCCTGTTGGCAAGGCAGTAGGACCGTTGCTGGCAGACTGGTTGCCCGCAGGCCTGTTCCTGCTGCTGTACTTTACCTTCTGCAAGATCCGGATCTCCGAGCTTAAACCACACACGTGGCATTTCGTTATCCAGCTTATCCGCACATCCATTGCAGCCTTTATGGTATTGCTAATCAGCCTGTTCCAGGACAATACTGAACTAAAGCTTGTACTCGAGGGCATGTTCATCTGCTTTATATGCCCAACGGCCGCAGGAGTTGTTGTCATAGTGGAAAAGCTGGGAGGGAACATAGGCTCGCTGACGATATTCACCATCATTGCCAATATCGTCACGATGATTATCATTCCGCTCTTCTTCCCCATGGTGGAACGAGGTACGGACATTACCTATCTGACAGCCATGCTGATGCTGCTGCGCAACGTTACCGCCGTCCTGGTCCTGCCCCTGGCACTTGCCATGCTGTCGCGCAGATACATCCCCAATGTAGTCGCAATGTTCAACAGGCACAAGAATACAGGTTTCTACATCTGGTGCATCAACCTTGCCATTGTAACCGGCCTCACAGTCAGGAATATCGAGGAAAGCACCGTATCCGGCTGGGTACTGTGGTCATTGTTGATAACACCCCTGTTTGTATGCCTTGTACAGTTTGCATTAGGAAAGGAAGTCGGCAGGCACTGGAACGAAAGCATCAATGCAGGACAGGCACTGGGACAGAAGAACACCGTTGTAGGCATCTGGCTTACACTTACCTTCCTTAATCCACTGGCAGCAGTTGCACCCGGGGCATACATCCTGTGGCAGAACCTCGTAAACGGCTGGCAGCTGTGGTACAAGCAGAAATACGGATACCTGAAATGGTAAGACGACACAAACAACAAAAATACAATACATTATGACAAACTTTGATTATCAGACCCCTACCCGACTGATTTTCGGCAAGGGCGTAGTTAGGGAGAAACTTGCAAGCGTTATGGCACAGTATGGCGACCGTGTACTGCTCACCTATGGCGGAGGAAGCGTAAAGCGCATAGGCCTGTACGACGAGGTAAGGGACATACTGAAGGACAAGCAGCTCTTTGAACTTGCAGACATACAGCCCAACCCGAAGTTCAACCCCAGTGTATTGGAAGGAGTACGCCTGTGCCAGGAGAACAACATCGACGTAATACTCTCAATAGGCGGAGGTTCGGTACTGGACTGCACCAAGGCCATTGCCGGTGTGGCAGGCACCCTGAAGGGTAATCCGTACGACAATGTCGAGGAGGCATGGGACATCGTATGCAGACGCAAGCCCACAACTGCAGCCATACCCATTGTGGATGTCATCACAATGGCAGCAACAGGCAGCGAATACGATTCGGGCTGTGTCATTTCACGCACCGAGACCAATGACAAGCTGGCATACTTCTCACCGCTGGTATTCCCCGCTGTCAGCTTCATAGACCCCGTATATACCTTCAGCGTGCCGACAAAGCATACGCTGGCAGGTATTGCCGACTGCATAAACCACATTATGGAGCAGTATTTCTGCGCAGAGCACACAGACCTTAACGATGCCTTTATGGAAGGTGCCGTCAAGTCGCTGGCAAAGAACGTGAAGAAAGTCCTGCAGAACCCCGAGGACTACGAGGCACGTGCCGAGATCTTCTACGCCTGCACAATGGGCTGCAACGGCATATATGCCCTTGGCAACACATACAGCGGCTGGCCGATGCACGCCATGGAGCACGCCCTGTCGGCATATTACGACATCACACATGGCGAGGGCCTTGCAATACTGACCCCACGCTGGATGCGACACATCCTCGAACACTCGTCAGGCACATTGCACCAGCAGGTCGTTGAGCGTATCGAGAAGTTCGGAAAGAACGTGTTCGGCGTCCAGGGCACTGATGCATCCATCCAGGCAATCCACGATTTCTACAAGGGAATAGGCATACCCATGACCCTGCCCGAAGTCGGCATTGACGAAAGCCGCCTTGCCGAGATGGCAAAACACGTAGCAGACAACGAAGGTCTTGACAAGGCATGGGCACCCCTGCTGGAGAAAGACATACTGGAAATCTATCAGGCCTGCATGAAATGATCAGACAGTGTCTTATCATATTCGGATGCCTGGCATTCGGCGAGCTGGTTGTCTGGCTCACAGGCATCACGATACCCAGCAGCATAATAGGCATGCTGTTGCTTACACTCCTGCTGCAGACAAAAATCATAAAGGAGGAATGGGTCAAGTCCGTCAGCGACTTCCTGATATCCAACCTCGGCTTCTTCTTCGTGCCGCCAGGCGTTGCACTTATGCTGTATTTCGACGTGATAAAAGCCGAGTTCCTCCCAATTGTCGCAGCAACGGTAGCAAGTACCATTATTGTCCTCATCGTAACGGGATGGACACACCAGATATTCAAAAGCAATGGAGATACTACAGAATAACATCGTGCTTCTCGCACTGACCTTTGGTGTGTTCTATGCCTCGCGCCAGTTCCAGAAATGGACTGGATGGATTGTCCTCAACCCCATTCTGGTAACAATTGCCGTGCTGATCCTTTTCCTGCAGCTCACCGGCATCAGCTACGGTACATACCACCAGGCAGGACAATACATAGACTTCCTACTCAAGCCCGCAATCGTTGCCCTGGGAGTACCGCTGTACAGGAACCTGAAACGCATACGCCAGCAGCTGCTTCCCATATTCCTGTCACAACTGGCAGGATGCATTGCCGGTATTGTCAGCGTGGTAGCAATTGCAAAGCTTATGGGAGCATCGTCCGCAGTCATCATATCCCTCGCGCCCAAATCCGTCACCACACCAATCGCCATGGAGATATGCAAGGCCACGGGAGGCATCCCGTCCCTTACGGCAGCCATCGTTGTATGTGTCGGGCTTTTTGGAGCAGTATTCGGATTCAATGTACTGGAGGTATGGCATATCCGCAATCCCTATTCCCAGGGATTAAGCATAGGTACAGCCTCACACGCCGTAGGCACGTCACGTGCAATGGAAAAGAGCGAGACACACGGTGCCTATTCCTCACTCGGCCTTATACTTAACGGCGTGCTGACCTCTGTCCTGACGCCGCTCATTCTGGATTTGCTTATTTGAAGGTAAGACAACATTTATGAAATACAGTACACGTCCGCATGCATGACTGAGAACCGCACATACATAGCCATTGACCTGAAATCGTTCTACGCATCTGTCGAATGTGTCAAACGGGGACTCAACCCGCTCACTACCAATCTGGTTGTGGCAGACGAGTCACGTACGGACAAGACCATCTGCCTGGCAGTTACCCCCAGCCTGAAGGCCAAGGGCATCAGCGGACGGGCAAGGCTTTTCGAGGTACTCCAGAAAGTACCCAGGGACCAGTTCATCATTGCACCCCCGCGCATGGCACACTACATAGAGTACAGCACGCGCATATACAATATCTACCTGAAATACATAGCCCCTGAAGACATACACGTCTATTCCATTGACGAGGTCATTATGGACGTGACCTCCTACCTGGGAACATACAGGACGACAGCACACCAGCTGGCAATGACAATTATACGTGACGTGCTGAAGCAGACAGGCATTACCGCTACGGCAGGTATAGGTACTAACATGTACCTCTGCAAGGTTGCCATGGACATCGTGGCAAAGCATATTCCAGCAGACAAGGACGGAGTACGCATAGCAGAACTGGACGAAATGTCATATCGCCGCCTGCTGTGGAATCACCGTCCGCTGACATCCTTCTGGCGCGTCGGGCGCGGCATTGCCCGGAAACTGTCATACTACGGCATAGACACCATGGGCAAGATAGCCCGTATGTCGGAACTGAACGAGGATTTCCTATACGAGCTGTTCGGTGTAAATGCCGAGTTGCTCATCGACCACGCATGGGGATGGGAACCCGTTACAATGGACTATGTCCGCGCATATCGTCCCGAAACAAACAGCATGTCCAGCGGCCAGGTGCTTACCGGGCCATACACATTCCACATGGCACGCAACGTCGTTATGGAAATGGCAGATGCCATAGCACTGGAACTGGTAGACAAGAGACTTGTTGCAAACCAGCTTGTACTGACCGTCAGCTATGACCGCGAGTCACTTACACGCCCCGAGATAGCATGCAAGTACACAGGCGAGACCGTCACAGACTTTTACGGACGCACAGTACCCAAGCATGCACACGGGACATTCAATCTCGGACACCACACATCTTCCGGCAGGGAGATAATAGACGCCGTCATGTCCCTCTATGACAAGATCGTAAACCCAGACCTGCTAATCCGCCGCCTCAATATATGCACCAATCACATAATCCCCGAGCAGGACAACGTCCCGGACAGGAAGGCACCCGATGCAGTACAGCTGGACCTGTTCACGGACTACCAGGCCCTGGAGCGCAAGGAGGAAGCCAGGAAGAAAGCCCGCAGGAAGGAACGCAGCATGCAGGAGGCACTCCTCAGCATCAAGCACCGTTTCGGCAAGAATGCAATCCTGAAAGGCACAAGCTATGCCAAAGGCGCAACGGCAAAGGAAAGGAACAAGCAGATAGGCGGGCACAGAGCCTGATATACTACCATGGAAGAATACGAAGACATAATCAATCACCCGCATCATACATCCACCAAGCATCCACGGATGTCCATGTACCAGCGTGCAGCACAGTTTGCACCGTTTGCAGCATTGACGGGACACAACGATGCCATCCGTGAAACAGCCAGGAAGAACGAAAAGCACTATAACAACCAATGAAAAGAATAGGATTACTCCCTGCATCCCTGCTGCCACTTGTAGCAATGGCACAGAAGCCCAACGTAATAATGATAGTAGCAGACGACCTTGGCTACGGCGACATATCATGCTACGGAGCCACCAGGATCAGCACACCCAATGTTGACGACCTGGCAAGACGAGGAGTAATGTTTACCGATGCCCACTGCGTAGCATCCACCAGTACCCCCTCGCGCTATGGCATGCTCACGGGCGTGTATCCCTTCCGCAAGCCCGATACCAACATCGCAGCAGGTGACGCAGCAATGATCATCAAACCCGAACAGTACACCATTGCAGACCTGTTCAGGGACAACGGCTATTACACCGCAGCCATTGGCAAATGGCATCTGGGACTTGGCAGCACAGCAGGCGCACAGGACTGGAACGGCATTGTCGACCAGACACCCAACGACCTGGGCTTTGACTACAGCTACCTGATGGCAGCAACGGCAGACCGCGTACCCTGTGTGTTTATCGAGCAGGGACGCGTTGCCAACTACGACCCAACGGCCCCCATCCGCGTCAGCTACCAGAAACCGCTGGCAGGCGAGGTCACATATACCATGACACCCGAAAGCGAGCTGAAGCTGAAAAGCTCGCACGGACACAACAACGCAATCGTAAACGGAATAGGCCGTATCGGATATATGACAGGAGGCGGCAAGGCACTGTGGAAAGACCAGGACATTGCCGACAGCATAACCCTCCATGCACTGGATTTCCTGGACAGGCACAAGGACGAGCCCTTCTTCCTGTACCTTGCAACCAACGACGTACACGTACCCCGTTATCCGCATGACCGTTTCCGCGGCAAGAGCCCGATGGGCCTTAGAGGTGACGCCATCGCACAGTTCGACTGGACAGTAGGTCAGGTAACAGCCAAGCTCAATGAACTGGGACTTACCGACAATACCCTGATAATCCTTACCAGCGACAACGGTCCCGTACTCGACGACGGTTATCAGGACAAAGCACCCGAACTGGCAGGCAGCCATCGTCCAGGCGGTCACATGCGAGGCGGCAAGTACAGCTCCTTCGAGGCAGGCAGCACCATACCGTTCATCGTCACATGGCCGGGACACACACCAAGCAACAAGGTCAGCAAGGCCCTGTTCTCACAAATCGACATCATGGGTTCCCTTGCCCAGCTCCTGGGAGCCAGACTACCTGCAGACGCAGGCATCGACACCCGCGGCGCACTCAAGGCAATGATAGGCAGGACAGGCAAAGGTGTACAGTACAACATCTCCATGTCGGCAAACCGATCCCTTACCGTCAGGACAGCCCGCTGGAAATACATCGAGCCCAGCAACGGCGTACCATTGATGAAACTCGTCAATATAGAAACAGGATACTCACCCCAGGAGCAACTTTACGACATAGTTGCCGACCCAGGCGAGACAAACAATGTAGCTACACGCTATCCCGGAATAGTTTCCAAACTAAGACAGATTATCCCAGTACCACGTCAAGCACCATCATCAGCACAAAGCCGACAGCAAAACCGATAGTGCTCAGGTTGGAATGCTGACCGTCGGAAGCCTCGGGCTTGTCCGTACCTCCCTGTCCTGTCAATGCGACGAGGGCGAGCAGTGTGGTGACGATGATTTTCTTGTTCATAAAAACTTATATGTATTATATGTTATCGGCAGATTCCGGATTGCCCCGCCACGTCTCACGACATAGTAGGGCAAATCCACTTTTCTAACCTAAATTAACCTAATGTTTCGACTTTGATTTTCTGACAAGTTGCATACCTTTGAAGTAAGTCTTCTCGCCATTGACGAAGGTCTTGATGGATGGCCAGTTCTGGGGAACCCACTGTACGCCACGTGTCTGGGCGACTAAGAAATGAAAGCCATGTTCATCGTATTCCACATCCACGGAATAGCATCCTGGCTGATTGTCGTGTACCGTGTAGCAACTGAGGATGCAGCCCCATCTTAAATCAGGGAAACCGGTTCTGTAGTTATATATGAAACAGAAATCCTGTCTGTAATTGGTAATTTTCTGTGCCAGGCTGTCAAATGCATGAAACAGCTGCCCTGCCAGTTGCTCCTTGTCCCTGGGAACGGTGTAGATGGTTGCCTCTGTCACACCTTCGCGACTGTAACCGTCCGAACTGTACATACTGATGAAGTCTTTGCTCCGCTGTTTCCAAACAGAGTCGGAGTAGGCCTTGTCATGCCGCCATGCAGCCTTGCGGGGGTTTATGCGATGCTGCTTGAACAAGCGGGCTATGTCGTCAGTCAGTGCCGAAAGGGTGTACGGAACTGTGTCCAGGCTGGCATCCGGCACCCTGACCGTATAGCTGAGACTACCCGTGTATCCCTTTTTTGGCAGATATGGCTCATAGCTGAAGTTAAGATATTCGTCAGAATGAAACCATGTGTGATGGTCGCTTTGGAATTTTGCCACTTGTGCGGTGTCGTGGCATAGGTTCATGGAATAGATGATGGTGTCGTTGCCATGGTGGTATTCGTAGTGGTAGCTCTCCTGCGCTTCTTCCTGTAACTGGTCAAGGGTATGGCGGATAGCTGCCACCTGCCTTTTCAGTTTTTCACGTTCAACATGCAAGACACTGTCTGTTCCGAGACTGTCAAGGCCCGGGAACATCTCCGGGCTGTAGTAGAGATATACGGAATAGTTCAGGCGTACGGGATCCCCGACACCTCCGGATTTAGTGATATGAGGTGTCTCTCCCAACTCCTTCAGCTGGTCAAGGAGGGCCTGCATCCTGGGATTCACCTGGGCCTGGGCTGCCACACAGAAGAGTGCGGCCAAAGCGGTAAGGAATGTCTTCTTCATATTCGGACTAAGATTTAGAATTTGAATGTTGTTTGGGATGCCTGCCGTACATTGTCCGTCAACAAGAGTCCACGGGCGCGAATTTCGCTCACCGAAGGCACGGTTGGAGCAGCGGGCATATCTGAGGCCTCGATAATATGCATCACTACGTCGGACGATAAATGTACGGTTTGTATGTTTTGATATTGTATTGTCGGTTCGGTTTCTGTTGGCATCGGTTCTTCCACAGGAGCGCTCTGTATGTCGTCATCACTGCCCTGTGCTGCTTTCCTGTGCTTCCTGGCAGGCTGCCTTGCCGGTTGAGGGGCAAGTTGTACCTCGGCCATTGCATTCTCTGTCTTTTCCTCAGCGACGGGCTGCGGAACGGGTTGCGGAGAAGTCCGACTGACGGATTGACGGGCAATCACGGGTGTTTTCTCCTTTGCTGTATCATCTTTCAACAGCAGCGGTAAACCTACCAGCAGGATAATGCCGGCAGCGATACCGGCGGCGAGCCATCGGAATGGATGCCAAGTCCTGACAGAACCTGCGACATCCACCTGCCCGTTGTCGAAGAGCGCAAACATCTGCTTGTATTCCAGCCACTCCGCCTCAACCTCGTGTGTCCGGAAATAATCTGCCAGTGTCTTTTCCTCGTCCAGGCTGGTCTCGCCTGACATGAACCTACTGAGCAACTGTCTTATTACCTCCTTGTCGAATTTCCCTTTCATTGTCGGTTCCTCCTTTGTAGTTTGTTGAACAATTCGCGCCGTGCCCTGGAGAGCAGGGTGGATACTGATGACTGTCTTATACCCAGGATTCCTGCTATCTCCTCCAGTTCGCGATGTTCCAGCTGGCGCATCCTCAGTATCATTCCCGATGTCGGGGGCAGGTTGTCAATCTGCCTGTACAGCCAATGCTCCAGATCCCTGTATTCGATTGGGTCATGCAGCGTATCCTCGTCTATAACAGGAGCTGACTCCACTATCTCCCTGTACTTATGCATCGTGCGCCATTTGTCGATACAAACGCGCTTTGCCGTAATGACGGCAGAAGCCCTCAGATGTGCCGCATCGTTGACCAACCCATGCAGGCACCACAGTTTCAGCATCACATCCTGGGCAATGTCCTCTGCATCGTCCCGGGCATATCCAAACCGCCCTGCTGTCTCGACAGCCTTTACCCTGATGTCATTGGCTATATCTGCGAACTCCTTCTGTGTCATTACACCTATATAACGAACAGTAATGTGGAAATTAAACAGAAAACAGCAAATTTTTCATATATTATAATCTCATCTGTGTTAACAACTAAGAATATATGTTCACAAACTAAATGAAAGTGTTAAAAATAATGCCGCCTGTACATCTTTTTGAGCATTCTATTTTTCCCGTCCTGACTGATTGCATACTTTTGCATCAGAAAACCGGGAATACTATGAACGACACAACGACACTGAAAGCCCTGACAAAAAAAGAAATAGAGGTCATGAACGTCCTGTGGGATGCTCAGCAGGCTCTGACAATACACGAGATTGTTGCACAATACCCCGAGCCGCAGCCTGCCTATACGACTATAGGTACGTTCCTGAAGATACTGGAAGCAAAGGGCTATGTGGAACACCACAGGAAGGAGGATACGGGCCGTACCTTTTATTATTCGCCCATGCTCACGCGCGAGAAATATACCGTTCAGGTGCTGAAAGACGTCAAGGATTCTCTCTTCGGCAGTTCGGCAAAGCACTTCTGCTCCTTCCTGATACAAAGCGAGGAACTGTCCGACGAAGATTTGAACGAAATCCTATCATTAATTCACAATGCATAATGCATAATAGGATAAAAAAGAATAGGATTAACCAAATTATGAATTATGAATTATGAATTCCTAATAAAGTCCTCCCTGCTGCTGGCACTCCTGTACGGAAGCTTTGCACTGCTGCTGAGCCGCGAAACATTCCACCGTTTCAACCGCGTAGCACTGCTATGTGTGCTTGTTGCTTCGCTGCTGCTGCCTGCCGTACAGCTGACGCTGGACAAGCCCGAGTTCATAGGATTCCAAAACATTGGGAATGAGAGTGTGGTGCTTTACTCGCAAGCCTCTCCTACCCTGACAGGATCCGCAACATCTGATTCACCGGACTGGAAACAGGTTATGTACGTACTTTATATAATAGGAGTATTGGCATCCGTTGGAATATTCCTGTTCCAGCTCTTCCGCTTCTGGAGCGAGACAAAAGGCGGCACATGCACCCGTGACGGGCATGGGAACACTGTAATTATCCGCGGTGGCGATTTCGCGCCATACAGTTTCTTCCATATTATAATTATCAGCGCATCGGATTACGAACATCTGCGAGAACCCATCCTGGCTCACGAGCAGGCACACATCCGACTGGGGCACTCCTGGGATCTGATGTTACTGGAAATAGTGAAAACCATCCAGTGGTTCAATCCCTTCGTCTACCTGCTGGGGCGCGACCTGAAGGCCGTTCACGAATACGAGGCAGACAACGCTGTACTAAACCTTGGCATCGATGCAAAGAGATATCAACTGTTACTTGTGACAAAGGCCGTTGGCAACCGACTGCAGACACTTGGCAACAATCTTAGTCACCATTCACTGAAAAAAAGAATCAAAATGATGCACAGAAACAATTCCAACCGCTGGCAGATGGGCAAGGCTCTCGTACTGCCGGTACTGATGGCGCTGGCCGTTGTCGCCTTTGCCAAGCCAAAGACCGAAACGCTTCCCGCTTCGGAAAACGACAAGATCTACTACAAGACAGAGGTTATGGCCAGTTTCCCAGGCGGTGACGCCGCTTTTATGAAATGGCTGAACCAAAATGTCCAGTATCCCAAGGAGGCAATGGAAAAGAACATACAAGGTCGCGTTTTAGTTCAGTTCATAGTGGAGAAGGACGGTAGCATTACCCAGCCAAAGGTAGTAAGGTCACCCGACAAGCTGTTGTCTGCCGAAGCACTGCGAGTAGTCAGGAAAATGCCCGGCATGACACCTGCCAAGATCAAAGGCAAGCCAGTACGTTCCTGGTTTACCATACCGGTAAGTTTTGCACTGAATTAAAGAATTGCTACAATTACCTTTTTATAGGCTGTCTCATTAACAGGGACAGCCTTAAGTTTTGGGTTACTAAAGTAGAACGATGACCATATATTTTAACGCATCCATCCTTCCACTCCATAGGTTTTTTCCAGCAGTTTCCGCTCATGTCCTTTCCTGTCCTTGAACCAGACCTCTATCCTTGCAGCATAGCAATCACCCCAGTCTCCCTCGAAAATAGTGAATTCCCTGGCATTTACAAAACAAGCGAAATGATTTGTACCCTTTATTTCCAGGGTCGAACTCTTTTTAATACGGGATTCGGACAGAGGCAGGTTTTCACTCACTTCGTAGCATTGTAGCCAAATGGTTCCCGCGGGAAGAGCGGGATAGAAAAACGAATACTCGTAGATACCGCCCTGCCCGCCGTTACGCAGTTGCAGGAAGGTAGTAGAATCCGCCGGATCAACACCTTCTTCCAAGTCTGCGTGCATGGCTTTAGGCTTGTTGTAAGCCAACCCCTCCGGTATGGGATGATCTTCGGCAAAGCTTGTTGGAGCAGATTCCAAGGCAATCCCCGTGAAAACAGATACGATGAAATATAGGAATAACACTACACCAGCCAGACAGAACTGAATAACTTTACGTCTGTGAAACAGGAAGACCATAGCCACCAGGAATATCGGAAACGGCCATACATATAATCCAATGTAGAAATCCGTCTCCTTCGGGGATGTCCCCATGTTCATCCACGTTCCTACTATTCCATAAAAGAGAACAAAGGCAATCAGGAACCAGACATACGATATGTAATAGGCAATCCTGTACAGAACATTCAGCAATGTCTTGATTAAAGTCTTCAGAAACTCCATGCTATTTTCATGATATTAAAGGAGCACTTTCGTAAAGTTCTCCTTGAAGGTGAAGGATTTCCTGTAGTCCTTTGTCTTGACCGTATAGGTATTGCCGGGTTTGAAGCATGGGCAGCTCAGGATACTGAAACTGCGACGCAAGGAGAAAGGCACAGTAATGCTGTCCAACAGCTTGTCGTCTGCATCGTATATCAGGACAGGCTCGTCCTTGACTATGCCAATCTCCGACAGCAGTACCGTAGGCTGAACGGCCGTCTGGCTCGTAGGCACAGAAGGCATATCACCCATGCCGCCACCAACCGAGAAAACCATGCCACCCTCTATAACGAGTGCAGCAAAATCACAGTCCAGACCCTCCTCGGGCGAACCTGCCTGGCTCCATGCATATACCGTACCGCCGCGTATAACTATTGCAGGTTCGTTGCTCTGCTCGTTGGAACCGAACGGAGAAAATGTCCCAGTCTTGGGGTTGGAGTCAACTGCATCGTTACCCGTACTGATTGCCGTGACGTTGGCACCGTTGAACAGAATGCAGCTGTCTGCATTGATAGCATCATCCTTGGCAAGCACATACACATTGCCACCATTGAATACCATGCCCTTCTTGGCCTCGATACCCTCTGCTCCCGCTGTCGAGGTGCGGACGGTAATGTTACCGCTGTTGACGGTAATCATTCTCTTCGAGGCAATACCCTTGGTTGGAGCTACATATTTGTGCTTGCCGCCAAAGTCCGGTTTCCCTCCGGGGAAAGAAGGAAAATTGCCGGGAAAGGCAGGACGCTCTCCATTGAACTCAGGACGCTCTCCCTGCTGGAACGGCGGCATGCCCTGCGGACCACCGGTAAATCCATCCGGAGGACCGAAAGCCTTCTCGCCCAGGTTGTTGCCAGACGTCGTTACATTCAGCGTCAAGTCATTGACCGTTATGTCCTTCTTGCTTTTTATGCCCCTGCAGCCATCACCTGTGGCAATCACGTTCAGCATGCCCTTGCCCGAGAACTGCAACTTGTCCTTGGCCCAGACGCAGGCCGCCTTGTGGTTAGCAGTATCCTTGCACGCAGTAATGGTAAGAGTGTTCTCCGTGCCCTTTGCAGCAACTATCTCCACCTTCTTCCTGTTCTTCAGGTGCAGCACGGCACCCTCCTGGCTGGTCAGGTCCAATCCGCCAAGCGTAACCTTGACCTTACCGCGGCTCTTCAGGACCAGCTGACCGTTATCGCTCCTGCCCTTCACAAGCAGGGTCAGCTTATGACTCCTGTATGTACTCTCGACATTGACAATTGCCCCGTCGGCAGTAACACTTACACTGTCCTTGACAGACTGCCTCACCTTTACACCGGCACCGTCGTATACAATGGTTACGTCCTGGGCATTACACACGCCAAACGCAGCGCAACCAACCAGGAACAGCAATATAGACCTGAGACCTTTCATTATATTATTAAAGCAAGCCGTTCTGACCCAGGACAATCAGCATAGCATATCCCAGGATAAATCCTATAATACCCACGATAAGACCAGTCCTCAGCATCTGCTTCTGCTCTATGAGACCCGTAGCATGAGCCAGCGCATTAGGCGGTGTACTGATCGGCAGCAGCATTGCCAGGCTCGAGCCGAGTGCGACACCTATCAGCAGGGTGCTTACACCACCCATTGGGGCAAGCGTCTCGGCAGCAGACATACCAGCCATGGCAAGAATCGGGACAAGCAGGTTCGCCGTCGCCGTATGACTGATGAAGTTAGCCATCAGGTAGCACAGCAGACCACTGCCCACGATAAGCAGCACAGGGCTCCACGATGCAAACGGAATAGCCTGCACGATACGCGTTGCCAGGCCCGAATCCTGAAGGGCCAGTCCCAGGGCGAAACCGCCCGCAACCATCCACAGTACGCTCCAGTTTATCTCCTCCAGGTCACGGCGCCCGATAATACCCGTAATACAGAATATGCCTACCGGGAGCATGGCAACCACGTTCGAGTTGATACCCGTTACCTTGTCAAACATCCACAGCAGGATGGTGACACCGAATGTAATATAGGTCACGATTGACTTCCAGTCGCTCTTCGTCTCACCCTCGATGTTCAGCTCAATCGTCTTCTGTGTGAACGGGAACATCTTGAGCAGCAGCTGCCATGATATCAGCAGCAGGACAATGGCAAGCGGGAACATATACAGCATCCACTGACCAAAGCCTATGTTCATGTTCATGCCGTTTGGGTCGTTCAGGAACTTCAGCGCAATCGCATTGGGCGGTGTACCTATGGGCGTACCTATACCACCTATGTTAGCACCTATGGGAATGGCCAGCGCCAGGGCAATACGTCCCTTGCCGTTGGCAGGCAGGCTCTTCAGCACAGGAGCCAGGAATGTAAGCATCATAGCCGCAGTGGCAGTGTTGCTCAGGAACATCGAGAACAGTCCCGTCACCAGCAGGAATCCCAGCAGAACACTCTCGCTTCGTGTACCGAAAGGCTTCAGCAGGACACGCGCCAGCTTTACATCCAGGCCGCTCTTAGTAGCAGCAATCGCAAGGATGAAACCACCTATGAACAACATTATTATCGGGTCCGCAAAGCACGCAAGTATCGCCTTGTAGCTTAGCTGGTTGCCCATCGCTTCCGGATCTATGCCCTGCGTTAGAAGGACAAAGCTCGAATCACTGCAGCTGAACAGCAGCAACACGATAACCATTACCGACGTAGTCCATGCCGATACAGGCTCCAACAGCCACATCAGCGTTGCAAAGCAGAATATTGCCAATACACGCTGCTCTACCACGCTCAAGGCATCCTGCCCCATAAAGTCAGCCGGCAAGTTCCACATTACCAGAGCACTTATTATACATACTGCCAGTTTAACCAAGATTGCGCAATTCTTCAGGGGATTGCGCATTTCCTTCTTCCTCTGGTGATACGCCTCGACCAGATGTTGACCCACAAAAATCTTGAACATTCTACTATGTATTCCTAAAAACCCTGCAAAGATACAACTTTTCAGTAAACCACAGTACTATACTCCCCGATATTTTTCGGATGCTATACGAAACTGCGGCGAAAAAAAACGCCTGCTGGTTCGTTACCAACAGGCATTATGAATTATGAATTGGTTGCCCACCATAATCATCAATTAGTTATCCTGAAAGAAAACAATGTTAGAACTATCGATACCTATCTTCCTACAATTATATATTTTCCGGCATAAATCATTGTTATCGTAATATCCAATTTGCCAATTTATATTGGCAAAATCCTTATTAAAGATTTCAAAATAAGGCTTATCCACTAAACCTAAAGAATGACCTAAAACCACAATATCAGAAATATCATGTAATTTAGACACAAACCTCTCAAGTTTCTCTTTTTGAATCTCTTTTGCATACGAATTAATTGTCTCATTTAATTCTTGCGCTTCATATTCATCACATTTATCTAAATCAATATTTACACTACTAAAACCGTGACCAAATATATAACCAACAAACATTTCCGATTCTTGTTTCTCTTTATCGTCTACATACCCATGAATATGACAAATTCTATTTTTATCGATTTTGTATAGTTCTTCTAGCGTATTTGTATAATTAAATGACAAAAAACATGCATTTGATTCGAAATAATACTTCTTTTCAACTAAAGAACAAATGGATATATATTGCTTTAAAGACAAAATCCATTCTTTCATTGATTCTTTTAAATCAACATCATTTATACCTATAGGATAATCTCTTTTTATCTTGCCATTTCTTTTTACATCCTTTAATAATTCTGATAGATTCTGAGTTCCAAGAGCGTCTTCAAAATTACACCACAAGCTATTGTTTGGACTAAGATTCAATAAACATCTTTCGACTTGCTGAAAGAGTTCATAATTATTCTTCATGACGAATTTAGCAAAATCACTATATCGTGATGGAATATTATGTTTTAGGTCAAACCCATTTCCTATAATATATAATGTACCCATGTTAAATATTTTGGACACTTGGTTATATTACTTGTTAACTATTCTAAATTTTAGTAATCCTTTTGGACTTATAGGTGAAATTGTTATTGAACTTAAATTAGAAATATCCTCTTCGTTATAGTACAAATAGATATAATACGGGTATGATTTACCTGAATAATCTAAACAACTTTGCGTACCTCTACTGTTATTAAATATGAGATTATTTTCCTCACATTCGATACAGCCATGATAATATGTATAGTTTGTATAATCTCTATCACTATAATATAAGGACTTTTTCACTTTTATACTAAGATCAGCGGCAAACTCACCTTTCGAGCCGCCAATAAAATTTCTGTTATGTGATTCCTCACTTGATGTGATACCATATATGTTCATGTTGTAATATGGTATCACATTAGTATAATTACCCTCTCTCTCAATAAATATTGGCCAATCACAACGAATGTCAAATTCCCCTCTATAGCGTGGACCTTTATAATTTACACATATAGGCATGCTATAATTCCCAAGATTGTCACTTATCTTAAAACTCATTGACGATTTCCATATATTAGTTCTAATTGTTTTAAGTTTATTTCTTATTTCTTCAGATTCTTCCATTTTGTTTCTAAGTACAAAAGCAAGGTTTTTGATAATATCGCCATGTTCATTACGATATCCAAATACATCTCTACTATAATAGGGTGGTTGTGAGGGACTACCATAGAACCCATTTTTATTATATACAAAAAATACATCTTTTGTTTTTTTGTATTCTCCTAGTTCTTCTTCTGATAAAGAAAGTGACTTTATTGTTGATTTAAATTCATTAACTAAGTTTGTATAGTTATTATTTGGTGTAACTGTAATAGTAGTTGGAATTCCATATAGGCCTTTCTCCCCTGCTACGAGTTGAGGATCACCGGTCTTGACAGTGTAATCAAACAAGTTCAGCTCGCTAATTTTTATCATTTTATCTAGCATATGACATATTGCTTGATATTCGTTCTCCTTATTGAGCCTTCTCATCTTCATATTCATGGCAAATGTCGCACCTGCAAGTTCTGCTGTCGCTCCTTTACTTTGAGCAAACTGTAACAATTTACCAATAGACACAGTAGCCTTAACTGATACCGATATTTTTCCATCCGGATCCTTTTCAGATGATATTATCGAATACTTCTCTACATTTCCTGATGTCACAGAAACAATTTCATCCCTTACCAGTTCATCGTTCACAATTTGTGTATTTGCTGAAACAAATGTTCCATAAGCCTGCTCTATCGCACTTCTTAAAGCAATTTTTATTGCCTCTTCTTGATTGGTTGCAGTACCATAAACTACTAGAGTTACCGTTTTATCATTTGCTTCATTTGCAGTAGACGAGGACTTTGACGCAGTTAAATTCTGGGAGGCCACAGATTTGGATTTATCTGCATTTGCATCCGTAATTATTTGTGCATAAACATACACATAACCAGATACCGTTACCTTAAATTTGCCTACAAGTGGCATATTTTTTTGGTAGAACGAAGTCTTGTTCTTTTTTAGAGTCTCGTATATAGGTTCTAGTTCTTTGAAATTTCTTATACCACTCGTTGAAATAGTATGTTCGGGATATTTTTTTATTCCATTGTTTAAGAAAAAACTTCTGGATTTATCTTTTGAAACAGAACGAATGTATTGCTCTAACGTCGACGTCTTTCCACCAAATCCGAATTGTTGTAAATTTCTTTGAAATTGTGGAAAGTCAGCACGACATTGATCCTCATCAACCAAAGAAACAAAATACCATTTGCCAAGATGTTCAAAAATAAAACAACTATTACGAATTTGGCCATATTGTTTTTCTATTTCATTACACAATTGGGTGTTCAAACCTTCCTGTTGAGGCCAACAGCAAAAGGTATAACTTAGAAGAAAACATAACAATAATGATATCCTTTTCATAATTTCTTTATTTGTCAGTTATTTTAGTGGCATAGACAAACACCCTTGTATTGTTCTTTGAGTCAAAAGTGGTTAAAATCTGCATTTGTCTTACATATCCTGTTGAGTTGGTCTTTATGACTTCTACAGTTTCTACCACTTCGCTATTTTCTCCTTTTTCAATGCTTTTGGGTGTTTTAATTGTAAACTCTGTATATGATTGTGTTCCATTAAGAAACTCACCGGCATTACGTTGGGATTTAATCTCGGCAACACGATTCATAATTTGCGGAGTTTTATATTTGGTCTTGTCTAATGCTACAACAGAAAGAAAATAACAATTGTCGTAATCATCAACAAATCGGCATCCCTCAAAAGGGGCATTATTATACATTCGTTCTATGAAGTTTGCCAATTGTATCCGATCTTGGTCAAAACTCTGGGCAATGACATTATTATAATATAGAAATAGAAATAATAAGATTATACTTTTTTTCATGAGAATCTGATTTGATTTTACCAATAATATACATTCTTTCTATAAATTACCGTCTGAGGTTGATTCTTGGCATACTCCAAGCCAACTTGCCTACAGGCATCAATATATCGGTTGCGAGCATCAATGTCTGCTATTTGTTTTTTTGCCCTATAAGCATTGTCTGAAGCCTGTTGTTTGGCTCTGTACTCATTATCTGAAACTTGCTGTTTGGCTCTGTACTCATTATCCGCAATTTGCTGACGGGATTTCATCGCATCGTGTCTTTTTTCTCTGGCAATATCATCATTGTATTGCTTAATCTTGAAATTCCACTCTTTGCGTTGATCGTCTTTCAGTTTAGATTCTATATCATTTATTAATTCGTCTATACCTGCCTGCGATAGAGTTCCAGATGGTATTCTTGCAATTACATCTGCCGCAGCTGAAGCACCCTCAGGTGTAGGTGAACTTGCCCACAAAGATTTTGCCTTTGTTAAAAGTTGTGCTGCATTGAGGTTGGTCCGTTGTGTGTATAAACTGATTTGTAATTTTTGACATTCTTCTGCACAATCACAAATGGGTGGTATTTGTATGAGTTTGTATATAGCTGCATCAAAATTGCGGTCTGAAGCATCTTTTTGAGCTTGCATTATGATTTCCGCACACTTATCAGAATAATATGACACTATCTTATTCTTGGCATTTTCTAAAAATATCTTGAAACGATTGTCATTTATATTGATTTTGTTGATTGCAGATATATATGCTTTGTTCTCATTGATATCAATGCCAGTAACATTCAAACTTATAGTTTCAAAGACCTTGTTTTCAATAATATCACCAATGATAAATGTAAACTCTATTTTCTCTGATATACGCTGTGGCGTTGAAGGAACAATATCTTTTGATATTACGTTTAATTTTGCTGTAATCACAAATCTGTTGGCCTCATCCTCGTCCATAATTCCATACTTGGTTATAAGATTACGCATCTTGCCTTCCAAATATTTAGATGCTTCTGATGTAATCTCTGCTCTATCTGGTTGATAAACCGAAATATAGATATCACTACCACCATCTGCATTTACATATGTGCTTAATCCTAGCATCATATATAGTGACATAACAAATTTTCTCATATTACTTTTCCCCTAAGATTAATACTACCTCACCTAAACCACGTTGCATCACTTTTGCTGTAATATTGTATGGAGGCTGAGACAAATACTTCCTGAGTTTAGTTCCAAATGACCGAGCATCAATAGCATTGCCATTTTCATCGAAAAGGGGTATTCGGACTTGTTCAAACTGAGCGAACAACTCACTTTCGTCACTTAGGTTAAAACTGCCATTGACCGTATTTTTTCTAATCCACGCCTGAATACAGTCTTTAAGTTCTTCTCCATCATATTCAGTCTCTAAATCATTCTCCCAATTATCCCAACACCTGACGGTAAGCATAATTTCACGTCCATTTTTGCGCATATCTTGATACCATTGATCCATTTGTTTGTCAAAAGGCTTTATATTGTTACCGACAGAGTTATAAAGTGCATCTGCAATACTCCCTCCAGCACTCATCGTTCCCGTCGATGTAGCTATACGTTTATTTGTATAAGTATCAAAGGCTTCTAATGTAAATGTATTGCCTGACCTGCTAATTGACCAAGATAACTGAATCAGAATATCAGACTTTATCCTTCGTTTAATTATATCCAACGAACTTTCTGCTAACGATGCTCCACTACTTTTACTCGTAGTAACATTGTCTTCGGCAGTTTTCATGCTGAGACTTTTGATACTCTGCTCTGCATCTTTTAGTGAATAACCCAAAGATGTTAGCAATTGACCAACCTTGCTAATAACCGGTGAGAGTTCTGGATCCTGCTGAAATGCCATCTGATAGTTGGGAGTTTTTACTATAGTTCCCTGATTATCGTATGTTGTCATGTAATATCTCATCTCACACCAATAATCACTCGGGAGAATCATAATTGTAGGCTTCTTTTGGGCAAGCAGACTCATCACCGCTATAATAAATACCCCAAAACATACAGTCCTTTTTTTCATAATATTTAGCATTAATTATAAACTGCAAAATGTCTATAGCTGACTATCTGTAGCGATACAAATATCGTAAAAATTTAACAAAAACAGTTATACTTGAGTTACTTTTTTGCAAATGGAATTGATTTTCACTCTCATATCATCTTCACCTCACCCTACATTTAGATTACTCTAAAATAACTAAGTCAGTAGAGAAAAGCCTACATGAAGCATTCCCACACCTAGCAGCGGAGGAGGATTGTTATGTCGTCGTTTTGGAGCCAGGGCTTTCAGCAATTCGGGGGCAAACCCTTCTGTTTCTCGATGATGCTTTTCTCCAAATCCTCCAGCATTTTTATGTCCTCGGCATCGGCCTGCTGGGCATCGAGTTGCTTGCGC